>Ga0172382_10003582_pt1 | contig 24474 bp, 17 predicted proteins | sample Leawel138RmetaG_FD_122245 | JGI IMG/M metagenome (GOLD analysis project Ga0172382, IMG submission 122245) | Leachate microbial communities from a municipal landfill in Southern Ontario, Canada - Leachate well 138R metaG | ecosystem: Engineered > Solid waste > Landfill > Unclassified | place...
AGGATTCAGCACAAACGCTACTGTATTTAAATGGCAAAAAGAATATATAGATATTAGATTTCCACTTCCTGAAGACAAAAATAACATCTCACAACTAACTTTTAGGAAAACTACTAATGAAGGTACTACATTCTGGATAGATGATATGAAAAAAGCTAAATACTTAACAGATAGTAGTGGAAGTACATTTGAGGAGGTAAAGAACATACAGGAGGCACAATACAAATCAATCTTTACTACATGGGATAAGAATGTCTCTTCTGATTTTTACCTTACTTCAGTTATACTAGACTACACTGACAACGATCCTCCTACCGCTCCAACCGATCTTCTAACTCAAGGACAAACAAATCCAATTAGGGTATCTACTCCATATTTCAGTGCTATTTTTAATGATCCTGATACTGGAGATACAGGAGTAAAATATCAAATACAGGTAAACAACAGTAGCGATTTCTCTGGAGCACTAACATGGGATAGTGGAATAAAGACTATGACTGCGACCTCTGTTGGAGCTCGCTCCCCAAATCTCACATATGCTGGAACAGCTCTACCTATGGATGGAACAACATATTACTGGAGGATTAAATTTATAGATTATGGAGGACTTGAAAGCCCTTGGTCTTCTACTGCCCAGTTTACTATGAACAGGCCTCCTACCGCTCCAACCGATCTTCTAACTCAAGGACAAACAAATCCCATTAGAATAAGTACTCCCACACCATATTTCAGTGCTATTTTTAATGATCCTGATACTGGAGATACAGGAATAAAATATCAAATACAAGTAAACACTACCGGGAATTTCTCTGGAGCACTAATATGGGACAGCGGGATAAAAACCATGACTGCGACCTCTGTTGGAGCTCGCTCCCCAAATATTACATATGCTGGAGCAGCTTTACCTATGGATGGAACAATATATTACTGGAGAATTAAATTCATTGATTATGGAGGACTTGAAAGCCTTTGGTCTTCTATTGCCCAGTTTACTATGAACAATTCTCCTTCTGTTCCAACCGATCTACTAACTCAAGGACAAACAAATCCTCTCAAGGTAACTACTCCTACACCGTATTTTAGTGCTATTTTTAATGATCCTGACACAGGGGATACAGGAATAAAATATCAAATACAAGTAAACGTACAAGATAACTTCCAACCAATTTCAATGATTTGGGATAGTGGAATAAAAACTATGACTGCGACCTCTGTTGGAGCTCGCTCTCCAAATATTACATATGCTGGAACAACCCTACCTATGGACGGAACAAAATACTACTGGAGAATTAAATTCATAGATAACGGAGGACTTGAAAGCCCTTGGTCTTCTACTATCTCTACAGACTACTTCATATTAAGTGGAATACCAACAGCCTCTGACCTACAAACTGATGGTATGACAAACCCTACATCTGTATTAAAACCTCCTTCCTTCTCCGCTATCTATAATGACCCAAATAATGATAACTCTTCCTACTATCAAATACAGGTTAATACTACTTCTAATTTCCTAGGAACCACAATGTGGGATAGTGGGAAAAAAGTAATAACTCTTTCACCAGGGACCAGATCTCCATGGATTCCATATGCTGGAACTAATCTTAATTATAATGGAACAAAATATTATGTTAGAATGAAATTTTGGGATAATGATGACAATGAAAGTACTTGGGTAACAGGAAATTTTACTGATAATCCTGGAAAATTCCAATTAGAAGGCTTAAAACTAGAAGGCCTAAAAATAGATTAATCACATTTTAGAGTATAATACTACATGAGTCTTAAATATGATTCCGCAAAAAAACTAAGAAAAGAGAAGAAAAAATGGAAAGTAGAAACTCCTGAGGAATACGAAGATATGGAAGATACATTTCTTAAGGAAAGAATATTACATAGAGATCCTACAATAAAGGGCTTTGTTAGAGTTACTGGGGGAAAGGTAAAAAACTTTAAATTAGAAATCCCTAAAACAACCAGACCTCTAACAGATAGAATGAAAGTGAGAATTTTCGATATTTTAAAACAAGATATTCAAAACAAAAAAATATTAGACCTCTATGCTGGTGCTGGCTCATTTGGACTAGAAGCTCTCTCTAGAGGAGCTAAACATGTAACATTCGTAGAAGCATCAAAATATGCATATCACGCAATACAAAAAAACATTGAAAAAACTGGTTTTACTTCACAAACAGAAGTAATCAAATCAAAGGTTGAGGATTTTCTTTTTAAGAAAACAGCTACAGAACCTATTGAGACATTTGACATCATTTTCCTAGATCCTCCCTACAAACTCTTTAACACAAAGAAGACTTTTAAAATGGCAACAACTATTAATTCGGCCTCTCAATTGTTACCTGGAATCGCAAATCCTTCAACAAAAAGTTTTAAGGGAGCTTTAATATTAAAACATCCAAAAAGATATCCCTTACGTAGCATAGATATTAAAAACATGGAACTTGTAGAATCTATTCAATTTGGATTGAACTCAATATCTTTCTTCATTGCAAAAAAAGAGATAAAAATATAAAATAGAGGAATGTACAAAAGATACGGAATAAGGAAATCAAAATTAAGCAAAATTGTTTTCACAACACATGTCTTTTAAAACGCTTTTCCCCTAATATACAAATTTAACTTTTTAAATTAATAATTATGGATTCTGAAGAAATATCAAATTTAGAAAAAATGAGACATTCGGCATCACATGTTTTGGCGCAAGCTGTCTTAACTCTTTACCCTGATGCAAAGCTAGGTATTGGACCTGCAATAGAAAATGGTTTCTACTATGATTTTGAGTTTACTGAACCAATAGAAGAAGAGGACCTACCTAAAATAGAGAAGGAGATGAAAAAGATTATAAAAAAGGGATTACCTCTTAAGCAGGTAATGATGACAAAAGAGGAGGCACTTGAATACTTTAAGAAAACAGACCAGATATATAAACTAGAGCTTTTAGAAGAATTGGATGGAAAAGAATTTAGCTTCTATGTTACAGGAGATAATGAGTTTGCAGACCTATGTCGAGGAAACCATTTAGAGAACACAAAAGATATTGGTGCTATAAAACTCACTAAAACAGCAGGAGCATACTGGAAAGGAGATGAGAACAAAAAAATGTTAACAAGGATATACGGTACTGCTTTTGAAACCAAAGAAGAGTTAGAAAAATATTTAAAAGATCAAGAAGAGTTAGAGATGAGAAATCACAGAAAACTTGGAAAACAATTAGAACTCTTTGCTATCCTACCAGAGGTAGGACAAGGATTACCCATATGGTTACCAAGAGGATATGTTATGAGAAGGATTTTAGAAAACTATATGCTAGATCTTGAAAGAGAAGCTGGATATGAACATATATTAACACCTCACATATACAAAGAAACTCTTTTTGAGACCTCTGGACATCTTAGCTTCTACAAAGAAAGTATGTACTCTCCGATAACAGTAGAGGATGAAACATACTACCTTAAACCTATGAACTGTCCCGCAGCAATGATGATCTACAAAATGACTCCTAAGAGCTATAGAGAGTTACCATACAAACTAGGAGAACTAGGAACTGTATATAGATACGAAAAATCAGGAGAACTTCATGGATTACAAAGAGTAAGAGGTTTTACACAAAATGATGCACATCTGTTCTGTACAGAAGAGCAATTAGAGCAAATTCTGATAGAGACACTAGACCTCTTAGAGATCTTCTACAAAGATGTCGGTTTTGATAAATATAAATTTAGACTCTCTCTTTCTGATTGGGAAAACAATCCTGAGAAATACTCAGGAGACAAAGAAGGTTGGGAAAGAGCTGAAAATACTCTTAGAGAGGTTTTGAATCAAAAGAAGTTAGAATTCGAAGAAGTACCTGGAGATGCTGCTTTTTACGGTCCTAAAATAGATGTACAAGCAGTTAATGTCTTTGGTAAGGAAGACACAGTATCTACAATACAGTTGGACTTCAACTCTCCAAAAAGATTTGACATAACATATATAGATTCTGAAGGACAAGAAAAAAGACCTCACATCATTCACAGAGCTTTAGTTGGTTCTTTTGAAAGATTCTTCTCATTCCTGATAGAGCACCATGGAGGAGATTTTCCTCTTTGGTTCACACCAGAGCAAGTATACATTATTCCCATATCTCAGAAACACGTAGAATATGCTGAAAAAGTATATGATGAACTTAAACTATCAAAAATTAGAGTTAAATTGGACAAAAGAGATAAAAGTATGCAATCACGAATAAGGGATGCAGAAAAATTTAAGATTCCCTACATTATAATAGTAGGAGACAAAGAGCTAGAAACTGAAACAGTCTCTGTAAGAGCAAGAAGAAATAGAGAAGAGGGGTTAATGAAAACACAAGAGTTTTTAGATAATATAAAAGAAGAGATTCGAAACAAAGAATCTTTTTCTAATAATTAAATTAAATATATTAAAAACTAATAAATGGATTTCAAGAAGAATAAAGGTCCAAGGGTAAATAGAGAGATAAGAGAAAGAGAGGTTCAACTAATTGATGAAAAAGGAAATAACATAGGAGTAACAGATATAGAAGAAGCTCTTCTTTTAGCAAACAAAGCAGAGTTAGACTTAGTAGAAGTAGGTGCTAATATAGAACCTCCTGTATGTAAAATAATGGATTTTGGAAAGTATCTTTACGCTCAGAACAAGAAGAATAGGGGAGGCAAGAAGGGAACTACAAAGGACCAAAAAATCTTTAGGTTTTCCCCTGTAATAGAAAAAGCAGATGTTGAGCATAGAACTAAGAGAGCAAAAGAATACTTAGATAAAGGTCATCCTGTTAAGTTGATTATGCAGAAAAAAGGAAGGCAATCTATAGATCAAGCAAAAGAAGTTTTCTTTGAAATATTGACTAATTTTTCTGATTATAGTAGTATCGAGACCGAACCTAAGCAAGAAGGAAATCGTATTTCAATAACATTTAAATCAGATGGCAAGACAAAAAACAAACAAAACAGCAAAGAAGAGAATAAAGGTGTCTAATCCTAAAGGAGAGAAGAAACCTAAATTGATATATAAGCAAAGTCGTCAGGGTCATCTTAGATCTAAAAGATCTTCCAAATCTAAAAGAAGACAAGAAAAAGATGAGAAGGTTGATAGAAGTAATAGAAAACCTTTGCTTAGAAAAATAGTTAATCTTTAGTAGTACAAAAATGAGAGTAAAAGGTGGAACCACAAGAAGAAGAAGACATAAAAAAATCTTAAACAAAACAAAAGGGTACAGATTAACTAAAGGTAACCTCTACAAAGTATCTCATGAGGCTCACTTGCATGCAGGACAATACGCATACAATCATAGACAGAAAAGACTTGGTCAAATAAGGAGAGTATGGATAACAAAAATTAATGCTGCTTGTAAAAATAATAATATTCAATATAAAGACTTTATTAAAAAGCTAAAAGATAAAAATATAGAATTAGACAGAAAAGTATTAGCAGACTTAGCTGTAAATAATCCTGATGTATTTACATTTTTAATCAAATCCCTGTAGGGTCTTACTTGTTTCTTTTAAGGACTCTACAAAGGGTCCTTTTTTGTTTAATAATATATGTAGTATACTAATATCATACTTAAAACTAATTACTATGAAGAATATTGAAGAGTTTAAAAACAGTATAGAGAAAGACAAAAAAGCACTAACTCACTTAGAGTTAAAACAAAAATATTTAGGTAAAGAAGGGGTACTCACTAAAGCTCTAAAAGAAATACTCTCCGTTGAAAAGGACAAAAGAGCTTTTTATGGGAAAGAGATTAATCTCTTAAAAAATGAACTAGAGAACATTATCAACAAGAAAAAAAATGAAGAGAAGTCTAAATATTCAACAGGTGAGAAGATAGATCCTACAGCACCTTTTGACATTAATTCTAACTCTAATGAGTTTGACAATATTCTTGCACAAGAGGGGTCAAAACATCCTTTAACAAAAGAGATAGAGAAACTATTAGATATATTTACAAGTATGGGCTTTGATATTTTAGAAAGCAGACAAATAGATGATGACTATCATATGTTTCAATCTCTAAACTTTCCTAAAGGACACCCTGCAAGAGATATGTATGATACATTTAGAACAGAAGATGGTTTGGTTCTCCCTGCTCATACTTCTACAATGCAAAACAGAGCATTAAAAAAGTTTGGACCTCCTCCAATAGCAGTTGTATTACCTGGAAGATGTTTCAGAAATGAAGCTACAGATGCAGGGCATGACCATACATTTCATCAAATAGAGGGAGTCTATGTAGACAAAAATGTTTCCTTAGCAAATATGATTGCTACTATAAAAACATATCTTGAGAAATACTTAGAAACAGATTTTGATGTTAAAATTCAACCTGCATATTTTCCATTTACAGAGCCTGATTGCGAGTTTGTAATTAGTTGCCCATTCTGTAAAAAAGTAGGGTGTTCTACATGTGGGCATTCAGGGTGGATAGAAATAATGGGTTGTGGAATGATACATCCCAATGTACTAAGAGAAGCAGATATTGATCCTGATATATATACAGGGTTCGCATGGGGTTTTGGAGTAGACAGATTAACAATGATAAAACTAGGCATTGAGGATATTAGATACCTACGAGAAAATAATCTTAATTTCTTAAAGCAGTTCTAACATGAGAATTACTACAAATCTTTTAAAACAACTTGGGAATATTCCTGAGAGTATAGATGAAATAGTTCGTTTAATCCAAGAACATATAGGAGAGATAGATTATCATTACAACTTAGAAGAGGATTACAAAGATATTGTAGTAGCAGAAATTACTAATAAGGAAGAACATCCTGATGCTGAGAAGTTAAGTGTCTATCAAGTTAACTATGGAGGTTTAGAAGACATACAGGTTGTAGCAGGAGATAAAAAATTAAATATAGGAGATAAAGTAGCATACTTAAAAGTCGGTTCTAAAGTTCCCAACAGTATTCATACTGAAGCAAAACCTTTAACGATAACAGCCGTTAATCTAAGAGGTATTACTTCAAACGGAATGTTAGGTTCTGAGAAGGAACTTAATATAGGGGATGATCATGAAAATGTTTTAGTTTTACCAAAAGATTCTCCAGTAGGAGAGGAGTTTGCTAAGTACTATGATATGAATGATACGGTAATAGAGATAGAGAACAAAGCATTAACTAATAGAGGAGATCTCTTTGGAGTATTGGGGATAGCTAGAGAACTTACTGCTATTACTAGAAATAAATTTGTAAGCCCTGATTGGTACTTATCTAAAACAGCTAATCTAAAACCAGAAGACAACTGTTTAAAGTTAGAAATAATTAATGATGCTGAAGCCCTTTGCCCAAGATACGTTGGCATAACCCTTGATGATATTCATATAGAAGAGTCTCCTGTTTGGTTAAAATCTATTTTAACAAAATGTGATATAAAGCCAATAAATAATATTGTTGATATAACAAATTACATCTCATTAATAGTAGGACAACCATTACACGCATTTGATTATGATAAGTTAGTAAAAGAAGATCCTCGTGAACACTCTAATGCATATATTAAAATTAGAATGGCAAAACAGGGAGAGAAGATACTAGGTTTAGATGATAAGATATATGAATTGGATGAGAAAGTAATGGTAATAGCAGATAGTACACATCCAATAGCAATAGCAGGAATTATCGGTGGAAAAGATACAGAGGTAGATGAGAATACTAAAAGAATTATTCTAGAATCCGCTAATTTTGACAAATCAAGTATTAGAAGAAGTTCTATGAAGTTAGGAGTATTTACTGATGCCGCTACTAAATTCAAACATAGCTTGGATCCAGAACAGTGTTTACCTGCACTTTTAAAAGCAGTTGATATGGTAAAAGAGTTAGGAAAAGGGAAAATTTCTTCCGAAGTCATAGATATATATATTAAGAAGTTTGAACAAAAAACTATAAAAATCTCAATCGATGATACTAATTCTGTATTAGGCACAGAATTAGATATAGATCCTGTAAAAGAGTTATTAGAAAATCTAGAATATTCTGTTAAGAAAGATGACGTTCTCTATGTCACTCCTCCTTCCTGGAGAAGAGATATTGAGATTAAAGAGGATGTGTATGAGGATATTGGAAGAATTTATGGATTTAGTAATATAAAGCAGCTACTACCTTCCAAGGTAATAGCTCCTCCTGCTACAAATAAAACCTTACTTACAAAACTGTTAGTAAGAGAAGTCCTCTCTAATAGTGGAGCCTTTGAAACTATTAATTACAGTTTTGTTAATCAGGAGAGTTTTTCTAAATGTAACCTAGATAGCAATATTTCATACAAGATAAAGAATTCACTCTCTCCGGAATTGTCTTTCATGAGAACATCTTTGTTACAATCCTTGTTGCAAAGAGCCCAAGAGAATTTAGAGAGAGGAATAAATATGTTTACTCTTTACGAAATAGGAATACCTCATCTTTTGAATTTTATAGGTGAAGATAAATTGCCAATAGAGAAAGGGCATGTCTCGTTACTAAGTATAAAAAGTAAAAAAGAAGACGTTAGCAGCTCACCATATTACTTAGCTAAAAAGTATTTAGAAAGGATTTTTGACAAACTAAATCTTCTAAATGTTTCCTACAATCTCATAGCCGACTCCCAAGAGTTAGATCTTCCTCCTCATATTAAAAACTCTTTAAATCTTTTTGAGCCCAATAGCTCTGCGATTACCTCTTTCCAAGGCATTAATCTAGGAATAGTGGGGGAAATTAAAAATAGTATTAAAGATAACTTTAAACTTCCTGATTTTACATGCGGATTTGATATAGACCTAGATGTTCTCTCCACTTTGGAAACAGAACAAAGGAGATACAGAAAAACATCTATCTATCCTAGCTTCACACATGATTTGTGTTTTGGAGTTGATTTAAATAGTAAGTATATTGATATTAAGAATAGAATTGAAAGCTTAGTAAACTCTGATTTATTATGGGGTAGGGTCGAATGCTTAGATATATACAAAGGAGAGAATGTGCCAGAAGACTCTAAAAGAATCACCTTTAGAATTAATGTTAGTAATTACAATAAAACATTAAATGAGGAAGAGATTAAGAGTATTGTAAATCAAATTACAGATTCGTTGAAGAAAGAATACCAAGCAGAGTTAGTCTAAAGGTTTAATTTACCTTAACAGTTATTGTGTTGTTCCCTTTAATTGTAGCCCCTCCTAGCTTTGCAAGTGCTGTGATTATGTAATCTCCAGAAACAATATCATTATCTTTTGTCCAAGAGTAAACCCATCCCCCTGTTTGTTTTGTTGCAGAGAATGTTTCGTTGTAATCACCTCCTTTTATTATTTGAAAAAGGACTTCGTCTACATTACCTCCTGTAACCGTTGCCATAATGGAAACAGGCAAAGCAACAACCTTACCATTTTCAGGAGATACCAAAGAGACATTAATAGATGATGTTTGTTCAACTACTTTTACGGATACAGTTTTCGTATCACTCTTTCCATAATTATCAGTTGCTTTCACAACAAGAGTTCTGTTACCAAGCGGTGTGTTTTCTGGAACAAAATAATTTACTAGAAATGTTCCGTTTCCCTTAACAGATGCTCCAGATACTTTCACTCCATCAAATGTAATGCTAAGTTCAGAGATACTTTCTAAATATCTAATCTGCCCTGAAATCTCCAAGTTCTTCCCTCTTGTTACAGATTGATCTGATGTAGGTTTTGATACCTCAAGTATTGGAGCATTATCTGGACCAAGAGGCAAAGTACACATTCCAACTGCTGGTTCTGCAAAGATATAGTTTGAGCCTTCTAATCCTGATAAATATCTCTCATAGGCTTCCTGTTGAAAAGTATTTTCTAGTGTAAGATTTAATAAGACTTTCTCCTGTGTCAAACCGTATTTTCTAGCCGCATCTAAATTCTCTGGTATGAGTCCATTTTCCGTACATACTTCTACTATTTTCCTACTATCTGTTTTAGGAGGACGTCCAGATATATACAACGATTGCTCCTGGGTACCACAATCCACTCCTTCCTGAGGAACAGAGCCACTATCTACACAAACTGTGGTGGTCAATATCCCTGCAGGCCTATTATATGTGCCAGTAGGGTAGTTTTCTATTACTCTCTTTAAGAATGAACTTGCTAAAGGTAAAGGAATAGTAGAAGACCATCCTCCAGGCATAAGCTCATTATTGTTATTGCCTGTCCATACTCCCACTACAATATTTTGATTGTATTGAAATGCTAATAAGTCTTTTGGACCATCGGTCGTTCCTGTTTTCCCACAAACTTTACCTGGACCAACCGAATAGTGCTGATTACCATATTTATCTCCAAACCCTCCTAAATCACAAATCATCCAGTTTATTAAATATGCTTCTTTTTCATCTATTACTCTTCTTCCTGTGTCCTCTTCTGCTTTCATAAGGACCTCTCCCTTAGAATCTGTTACTTCAAGGATAGAGGTTATATCATTTATAACACCACTATTTGCTATAGCTGCATAGGCATTAGTTAACTCTAAAAGCTTCATTTCCCCTGTCCCTAAAGCCAAGCTTAATCCATAATTAGCAGGATCTAAACGAGATGTTATTCCTAACCTCTCCATAGTTTGCAAAAATGAATCTATACCTGATAGTTGTAAAGTATAAACAGAAGGTATATTCCTAGATTGAACTAAGGCTTTTCTAGCTGTCATTGCTCCATGATGTTGAAAATCCCAGTTTACAGGTTTGTAAGTTCCAAAGCTTATCTCATTTATATCAGGAGTCAAAAGCCATGGACCATACCCTTGAGTAATTGCATTTAGATAGACAAATGGTTTTATAGAGGAACCCATCTGTCTTTCTCTAGTAGTAACATTTACATTTCCATCTACTCTAGGGTCCTCTATATTGAAGTAATCTACTGAACCAACCATTGCCAAAATATGACCATTTTTAGGATCTAAGACAACCATAGCACCATTATTTACATTGTATCTTGACGCTGCCTGAACACCCTTAACAATCTCTTCTTCCGCTATTTGCTGTAAAGAAGAATCAAGCGTTGTCTTTACACGAAGACCACCTCTTTCAACTCTCTCAGTACCAAACTCTTGTTCTAATAATTGTTTAACATAGAAGACAAAATGGGGTGCCGTTATATCTATTTTCTTTGTACTGTAAACTAACTCCTCTTCTCTAGCATCCTCTATTTCATCTTTATCTATCCCTATCAACTTCCTGTTTTTAGTCATCTGATCCAATACATAACTCTGCCTATTTTTTGCCAAATCAGGATTCGATCCATAAAGAGGAGAGTATACACCAGGACTCTGTATCAAGCCTGCTAACATAGCACTTTCTGCCAAAGTTAACTCCTCTACATCTTTATCAAAGTAAGAATTAGCCGCTGCTTGGAAACCATAATTAACACCACCCAAAGGAACCTCATTCATATACATCTGTAAGATCTCATCTTTTGTAAAGGTTTGTTCAACCTGCATTGTAATCAGTGCCTCTTTTATCTTCCTCGCATATGTTTGAGAGTATGCTTCATCACCCAAAACATCATAAAGGATTGTAGTTTTCACTAACTGCTGAGTTAAAGTACTAGCTCCCCTTACAACCCCTCCAGCACTGAGGTTCTGAATAAATGCCTTCATTATACTAAAGTAATCTATTCCCTTATGTTGATAAAATTCTATATCTTCAGCAGCTAGAAGTGCCCACTTTGTATGCTCAGGGATGTGATCTATTGAAACAAACTTTCTGTTTTTCTCTCCATATACATTGTAAAGAAGCTCCCCATCCTTATCAAAAATTTGAGTGGTTTGTTCAGATGATCTCTCTGTAAGCTCATCAGGAGAGGGGAGTGAGTCTTGAAGGCTTTTTAAATAAATGCCAATACCTATTAAAATTACACATCCTATGAAGAAAATCACTCCTACTGAAACATATAGTATCTTCTTGGTTTTTATTTTCTTACTTTTATCTTTTCCCTTTCCAATTCTTTTGTTTCCTCTAACTGAGAATCCCTGTTTCGGCTTAGTAATATTTTTCGAGTTATATTTTTTGAAGTTTTTGAATTTTGTTAAAGAGGATGGAGTAAATGCTTTATCAAAGCTTTTAGACCTTGGACTCTTTGTCTTTTTCATCCTCTTACTTCTCTTCGCATTTGTAATACCAACACTGTATTTCATACTTAAAATATATACGATTTACCTGTTTTATTCAACCTTTATTTATTTAATTTTTCCTTAAATTAATACTTTAATGTGCTATAATTTCCTATGAATAATATTGAATCTTTATCAAAACAACCATACAAGGGAACTGCCGATATATACCCTTTAGATATGCAAGTCCGAGAGTATCTCTTTGGGACTTGGAAAAAGGTTGCAAAAAAATTCGGTTATGAAGAGTATGACGCTCCTCTGATAGAGGAGGCTAAATTGTACAAGGTAAAATCAGGAGAAGAATTAGCAAATAATCAGCTGTATAGCTTTACAGACAAAGGAGGAAGAGAGATTGCTTTAAGGCCAGAACTTACTCCATCTCTTGCCAGAATGGTTGCTCAAAAGAAAAACGAACTAACTTACCCTCTTAGATGGTTTAATATCGGACGGTTTTACAGATATGAAAAGCCTCAGAGGGGTAGGACTAGAGAATTCTTTCAACTTAACATAGATATTTTAGGGGTAGATAGTATTAATGCAGAAATTGAACTCTTACAGTTTATACTAACCGTAATGGAAGAGCTTAATGCTCCAAAGGAAACCTATGAAATACGATTAAGTAGCAGAGCTCTTTTAGATTATCTGTTTGACAAAATATTAAAGGTAAATGAAGAAATAAAAGGAGATCTTTCCAGAGCTATTGATAACTACTTAAAGATGGAGAAGAGTACATTTCTTGATTATATTAAAGATATAGGATTAGATAAAAAACAGGCTGATGATTTAATTGACTTTCTCCAATGGGATATAGAAAAGGTTAAAGAGATAGAGGAAAAGAATAAAGGAATAAAAGATTTAATTGAGCTCTTCGAGCAGATTAAAAAATTAGGATTATCAAATATTAAGTTTTGCCCATATATAGTAAGAGGATTACAATACTATACTGGAATGGTTTTCGAAATGTATGATATCGGAAGTCAAGAAAACCCAAGGTCCCTGTTTGGAGGAGGAAGGTATGATACCCTTTTGGAAATCTTTAATGAGGAACAACTACCAGCGTTTGGCTTAGGTTGGGGAGATGTACCAACAATAGACTACCTCTCTACGTATAACTTAATTCCTGAGCAAAACGTCGATATTGATGTATTCCTCGTTCTAATGGATGCTTCTGCCTCTGCAGATGTTTTCTCTTTAGCCAAAAGATTTAGAGAAAATGGCATTAAAACAAGAATGCAGTTAACCCCCTCTAAGCTTTCTAAACAACTCAAATATGTAGCAAAATTAAATATTCCATGGGTTGCTATTCTGGGAGAAGAGGAAATAAAAAATAATACTGTGACATTAAAGAATATGAGTAAACAAGAGCAGTACGAACTTACAGTAGAGGAAGCAATAGAGAGAATAAAGTAACTTAAAAGTAAGAATCTTTCCCTATTATTATATTTATGAATTACCATTGCCAGAGTGTTATTTTTATCCTAACGACTGATCTAGGAACAAAACAAGTATTTAGAGAAATCTCTTCTAGATTCCCTACCAATATGTTTAAAATCATAAGTTCACCTGAAGAGATAAAGAATGGAAAGGATATTAAAATCATATTTTTAGAAAAGAAATATTCTCAAACAGATAGTACTTGTCTAAAAACTGTTACTCTCATAAGAAAAAACCTTTCTCAAAACATACCTGTTATACTCATCTCATATGAATGCTCTTTCTCTAAATTAAAAACGTACCTATCTAATGGATTAGATTCTGTTTTGTACAAACCTTTGAATAAATCTCTAGTAGAAGCTTTGATTTTAAAATATACTTTAAAACTTAAAGATTCTGAAGTTTTTTATGAATATCATAATATTAAACTGTATCCTAATCTAAAAATCGCTTACTACAATGAGTGTAAAATATTTCTTACAGATATTGAAACTTCCATTCTTTCAACATTACTACCCAAAGAAAGTAATGACATCTTCTGCCCGTTGGAAATCTTAAAAATCTCCGTTAGAAATGAGTTGAACTTTACTCTTTCTGATACCTATTTGAGAGTAACTATTTCTAGATTAAGATCTAAATTCCAGAAAGTATCTAACTTAAATATTATTAAGAACAAATACAGAAGGGGTTATTATATATCTATTTAAATTTTCTTCTTCCATTCTGAAATCTTTTTCAGAGCTTCCAAAGGAGTAATATTATCTATATCTAGTTCTTGAATCTCTTTCTCTACTTTAGACTCCTTTGCCCTAAATAGGGGATACTGATATCCATTTATTTCTCTCTCCTTTTCTCTTTTTGTTAGCTTAGAAAAATCAGACTCTCTTATTTCATTCTTTCCAGAAAACATACTTTTTTGTTCAAACGTCTCCAATATTTCATTTGCTCTTTTAATTATCTTTTCCGGTAACCCTGCCATTTTTGCCACATATATTCCATAACTTCTATCTGTTCCTCCTTTCACTATCTTTCTTAAAAATATTACAGTGCCTTCTTCTAAATCTTCTTCTACCAACACATTAAGATTTTGTGTGCTTTCAGGATATTTCTCAGATAATTTTAGTAGTTCATGATAATGAGTAGCAAAGAGTGTCCTTGCTCTTACCTCTTTTATTAAATACTCAGAGAGAGCCCAAGCAATACTAACACCATCATAGGTACTTGTACCTCTTCCTATTTCATCTAAAACTATTAAACTGTATTTTGTTGCATTATTGATTATATTAGCTGCTTCATCCATCTCTACCATAAATGTACTTCTTCCCCTGGAAAGATCGTCAGAAGCTCCAACTCTAGTAAAAATCCTATCTACAAGAGATATAGTCGCACTCTTAGCAGGAACAAAACACCCTATTTGAGCCATTAGGATTACTATGGCAACTTGCCTAATATATGTAGACTTTCCAGACATATTAGGACCTGTAAGTATTACCATATTACTATCTGTCATATTCAGCAAAGTATCATTTGATATGAATTCTTCCTCCGATATTTTTTCTATCACTGGGTGCCTACCTGCTTCTATATGCAAAATCCCATTTTCTTGTCCCATATCATATATTTCAGGTTTAATGTAATGGTTCTTCTTTGCCAGGTAGGCAAAACTAGAAAGAACATCTATTCTTGATATTATTGAAGAAAGAACTTGAAGCTTTTCCAAAGAAGGTAAGAATGAATCTCTAAACTCTACAAATATTTCATACTCTAACTGACTTATTTTCTCTTGAGCATTTAATATTATATTCTCTTTTTCTTTTAGCTCTTCTGTTATATATCTTTCGGAATTTACAAGGGTTTGTTTTCGAATATATCTCTCTGGGACCTTATCTTGATGTGTTTTTGTCACTTCTATGTAATATCCAAAGACCCTATTAAAAGAAACTTTTAATGAACTAATCCCTGTTCTCTCTTTTTCCTCCTTTTCAAAATCCTTTAACCAAGTTTTACTATTACTCGATAACTCCCTTAACTCATCAACCTCTTTATTAAAACCTTTCTTTATAATTCCTCCTTCCATTACTGCTGTTGGAGGCTCTTCTGTAATTGTATCTGATATCTTTTGAACAACCTGTTTTAAAAACTTCTTATCAATTCCACTATATTTTTCCTTAATTTCTTTTTCTAATATCTCTAATATCTCGATAGAGGAGGAGAGGGATAGCTCTAAAGCTTTCATATCTCTAGCATTAACTCTGTTTAAACCTATTTTTCCAATAATTCTTTCAATATCATTAATCTCTTCTAACTTTTCTAATATCAAATTTAGGCTGTTTTCATTCTTGTATAACTTATCTACAAGATTTAATCTCTCATCTATATCTTTCTTTTCTATTAAAGGTTTTAACAACCAAGAGTAGAGTAATCTCTTACCCATAGGAGTTTTTGTTTTATCAATAACTCCAAACAGAGAGTACTCTGTCCCTCCAGTATAGAGGTTTGAAACTATCTCAAGGTTTTTAATAGTAGAACGATCCAATACCATGGTTTTATTTAAATTCACTCTGTTAGGTTTAAGAACATGTTGAGGATCCATCATTTGAGTTTCCTCTATGTATTTGATCACCATACCAACAGAGACTAAATCGATAGAGTCTTCTTCTATACCAATTGCATTGCTATTCTTTATCTGGAAAAATTTTTTAATTAGCTCAGAGGAGTACTCTTTGTTCCTTAAACCTTTCTGTACAAATTGAATTGGAATATTACCAACCTCTACTTTTTCTTCTCCTTCAAGTAACAGAATTTCAACTGGATCATATGTTGAGAGTATATTTTTTACAAAATCTTTACCATTTGAACTACTTAATAGTAAGAACTTCCCTGTAGACAAATCACAAAGAGATACAGACGTTTCTTTCTTCTCTTGATATATTGCACATAGATATGAGTCCTTAATTTCACTAGCTTGCTCTCCATCAAGTGTCCCTGGAGTTACTATTCTACTTACTCCTCTTTTAACAATACCTTTAGCAAACTTAGGGTCTTCTAATTGGTCTACTACCACAACACAGTATCCTGCCTTAATTAGTTTAAGTAGATATTGATCTATTGCCTTGTGTGGAAATCCTGCAAGTAGTGTAGCATCCTTTTTCCGATCCCTTTTTGTTAATGTGATATTTAAGACTTTAGATGCTGTTCTTGCATCCTCACCAAACGTCTCAAAAAAATCTCCCATTCTAAAAAGCACTATTTTATCTGGATACTGTTTTTTAAAACCCAGATATTGTTTCATCATAGGTGTCTCGCTCATTGAAAAAGTATATCATGAAAAAACTTTTTTGTACTACAGGTTACTTACCAAGGATTAATTTGCTCTCTTCTTCTGAAACTACTTTCCTTGCCTCTACTATATCTTCAGCATAGACTGAAACCCCATATACTCCTGCCTGTACACAGTATTTAAGTAGAGGTTTGCTATTTTCAATCACTACTATGATATTTTCTGTTTTAGTATTAACAACTTCTAATACATTATCCAGAACTTTAAAGACATTGTTTTTAGTCAAATCATACTTAGCTGTACTATCATCATAATGAAAGCCTTGCATTTGCCTTACTATTCTAGGCATATTTAAAACCAATCCATCTACCTTACTACTAACAATTTCATCTGCTAGTATTATTTCAGTAGGATTATCTAGAATTGAGTATATTTTAAAAGTAGAAGTTCTTCTTAAATTCTCTCCTGAAAGTTGTTTCTTAAACTCCTTCATAGCATCTCCATTCATAGGGGAGTGTATGCCTAGAGAAATATTTCTTTTCTTATATACATTCCTTACCCTTTTTATTATTCGTAGAACTCTTTTTAGCATTGCCTGATTATTAAGGTAGTGAGCTGCTCCATATATTTCATCTTCTAATGATTTCTCCTCATATATCTTTCCTTTTGTTAATGTCCTAAAATCTTTTACTTTTCTTGATCCAAGAGAAAGAACAACTTCATCTCCTTGAACTAAGTCTGCATATTCTAAAATCTTTTCAGATATCTTTTTTGAATAGTCAACAAAACTTTTATCTTCTACATATGACATTATATGGCGTCCATCTTCTATCATAATTTTATCCATATCAACATATACAATCCCGTGTGAATTACCAATATAGTCAAAGAGTTTTTCAGGTTTTAGATTTGTCATACTAAAAACTTTTGTAGCAGTAGGGGGTAGGGTAGAGTCTCTCAGAGGAATTTTTTCTTTTTCGCTCTCTTCTTTCTTCTCTACTTCTGAGACAATACCTGTTAACTCTTCTTTACTGTATGCTTCTACTACTGGATGAACATCCTCCTTCTTCTTTCTCTCTTCTGCTTTGTAAACACTCCCTGTATTACCATCTATTTTTACCCAATCTCCTGTTTTTAACACTTGAGAGGCTGTATTAGTACCAACTATGGCTGGTATGGCAAATTCTCTACAAAGAATAGCAGTATCACTAGTTATACCTCCTGTATCCATAATTACTCCTCCTGAAGCTATTATCATAGATTCCATCTCTGTGGAAAATTTTCGTATTAGAAGAATATCTTCTTTTGTAAACTTCTTATCTACTGCAGAATCAACTACAGTAATTCTTCCAGTTACAGTACCAAAACTAGCTCCAATCCCTGACACTATATGATCATCTTGAGTAGTTTCTTTTACCTCTTCTTGTGATTCCTTTTTTGCTGAAAGTATCAATTTTTCTAACTTCTTAGCAGATTCATTAGTTGCACTTCTCTGTACCATCTTAGTAGCATCAGAGACTGCTTGATCTACAAGCATTTTCTCTCCTTTATACTTTTCAATGAAACTTTTTACTAACTCTCTTAACGTTTTAATGGTTGTATCAGCACTAAGAGGAGTAACAACATCATACGATGTGAAATCATAAAGAGGTTTGTTCTGCAAAATCCAGAACTTTCCTCCCGAAAGAACCCATTCTAAATCCTGTACCTGCCTTGACTTGTTCTCTATAATCAATGCTATCTTTGCTATCTCAGCCATATCTTTGTCTGAAAGTTTCTGCCTATGACTCCAGTTGTTAGATATCTTTATCCTTTCTGCATTACTTCTTTTGCCACTGGATGCTCCCATTGTCCTAACTTTCATCCACTCTTGAGGTGCAATATATTTTTCAACCACTGTTAAATCTTTCTTGTTAAGAATATATGAATCTGGAGTTATTTCCCCTAAAGATATCACATCTCCCAAACCGTAAACTGCTTCAATGCTTAATTTTGTAGAATCTTGGGTAATGGGGTCTGTTGTGAATACTACTCCTGATATTTCAGATTGAACCATTTTCTGTACTACAACAGCCATCTTAACATCAGTTAAATCTATTCCCTTTTTAGATGCATATGCAACAACATCATCACAAAACATTGATGCATAGACTTTCTTTATTGCAGTTTTTAATTGGTCAAATTTTCTAACATTTAATTCTGTAGAAAAAACTCCTGTAAAAGAAACTTTTTCATTTTCGGGGAAAACAACCGAGGATCTGACAGAAACCCATGCATCTGTAAAACCAGAGAGTCTTGTATAGGCACTAAGGATTTCTTCCTCTACCTTTTTGCTGAATTCTCCTTTCAGTAACACAGCCTCTACTTCCTCTGTTTCTGGGTTTCTCCCTTTTGCAAGAAGTTTTTTATGATGCTCTTCTAAAACAGGAAGACATAAATCTACAAAAGTATCACTAGATATTACAAAAAATTCAGGAACTGGAACATCCATATCCTTTAATTGAAAAAGACTTAATCCTTTTCTCCCAACCTTGTTTTCATTTAAATCCTTTATAGAATAATCTTCAAAAAAGAATACTTGATCCTTTTCAGTGGCAGTTTCTTCCATTTTAGATAGGGCTGTTAAAAATTTATCTTACCGTACTAAACGATACCTTTAGCTTCTAGTTTTTGCAAGTCAATGTAGAATTCGTACGTGATTTTTAATATAACCATCAATGGTATTGCTAAAAATGCTCCTACCAATCCAAAAAATGTAAGGAATATGATTACACCAAGTAAGATCACTATAGACTTGAGACCAACAGCATTCCCCATTAATTTAGGTATTATCAAATTATTCTGAAGTTGTTGATAAATTATAAATACTAAAAGGAGGATAGCAGCTTTAACTGGACCAACAGTTATTAATGCTACAAGAGACATCGCTACAGCTGAGAGAGTACTACCAAGACTTGGAATAACGTCTACAAAGCCACTAAAAATTGCTAAAGGAAGAGCAAAAGGAACTTGTAATACTGTTAATATAATCCCTGTATATACTGCGGTTATAGTACTAATCATTGCTTGCCCTAACACCCAACTTCCTAACTTTCTTTCAATATCTACAACAAGTTTTCGAACTCTCTCTCGTTTCTCATCCGATACTATCCTAATTAAAAGAACATCTACTATAGAGTCATGTTCAGATACTAAATATATTGAAAATATGATGGAGGTTAGCAAGAATGCACCCCAGCTAAAGAATTCAGAGATGAAAGTAGCTATATTTTTCACATTTGCTGCAACTGGAAAACCTTTTAAAATATCACTAATATACTGAGAGAGTGTATCTATATCTATTGTATATCCAAGTATAGTTATGTCTTCCATAGATTTAACAGTATTCATTATCCAATCTGGTATCATCACTACCAGTCCAGCTAGCTGATTAAGAAAAGGTACTAAGACCAATACCAAAGTTGTAGATACAATTAGAAAGAACAGTACGTATGTTAAACCTGTAGATAGACCTTTAGACAAACCCTTCTTTCTTAACCACATAACAACTGGTCTAAGGCTTGACATTAATACAAACCCTAAAAAGAGAAAAAGTATTACCGTAATTAATTGTTTTGCAAAAAATACAAAAGCTAAAATTAACAACACAAAGAGCATTACTCTAACGGAGAAATCTATAGTCAGAGTCTCTTTCTTGCTCTTTTTGGTTTTAGGCTCTAATACCTTTTCATTCTCTATCTCGCTTGTTTTCTTGTTATCTTCAAATTTATCACTACTGTCTTTAACAGAATATATCTTGGGCATAGGTTGGAATATAAAGTTATATGCACATTATATCAACTATACATTTGTTTGAATACCTACACTGTAAAAAAAGAGGAAGTTAACCTTCCTCTTTTAATCATCCTCTAAAAGAAACTGCTTACTCCCTTCCTTTGTATTTAACTAATACAAACACAGAGCTAAGCATAAAAGCTAGTAGTGCTACTATACCAAACAGAACCATAAGATTATTCTCTCTAATAATTCTCATCGCAACTTCTAGTTCTCCTGCAGCAACAGGTAATTCATCGAACACTGCATTCCCATCAACATCACTACTTACAGAGTAAATAACCTTTACCTTTTCTTCTATTTCAACAGAATTTCCTGCTTTATCTGCTATCTCCAAAGTATACAGATTAGGCCCATCCTCTTCTAAAAGTATTCCATCTATTCTAAATTTCCCTTCCTCATCACAAGTTGCATCGTATCGATTAGTACCTCTTCTTAAGATAGCTTCACAGTCAGGCTCTACCGTTCCAACAATTGTAAATGTCTCTGTTCCAACCTCAATAGGGTACTGCAAGTCTGTTAATTCAGGTGAAGTCCAGTCTACCTCCACAATCCTCATATCTGATTGAACAGATATAAATCTTTTTGGAAAACCTTTGACCCCCGCCACAGAGAGTGCAAATTTCCCTTCTCCCTCAACAGGGTAGGTATATTCAAAAGTTGAATCTTCTCCAACTCTTACTCTACCAACTTCATTATTATCAATATATATGAAAACTTGATCAAAATCGGGAGCGATACCTTTTACTATTATCTCTTCTCCACTAGTCAACATCTCTGTTCCTGCCAAAGAAGGCACATCAAAACTCTCATCTAATTCAGGAGTTCTGTTAAATTTGATGAAGGAGAAAATCCCATAAGAAATTAACAATATTCCTAAAAAGATAAAGATTCCCCCAACTATTCTAGATGATCTATCTTGATCTTTTGGTTCTTTTATCTCAACCTTCTGTAACATACTTCCTTTTTTACTTTTTTTAGCATTATCTTTCTTAGCAGTATTATTCTTTTTCTTAGCCACCTTGACCTATATTAAAATTTATATACTTACTGATTTAGAATAATATAATTTTCTAAAGAATGCAACCTTTTTAAAAAAGATGTAAAATAGCAATGTAAAATGCAAAAAGTAATAAAAAGCACAATAACACTTTTCTTAATACTATTAATAATAGGGCTTATCTTTTTTTTAATAATATATCCAAATCAAAACAGTATCATTACTGGAATTAATTCATTTAACATCTATGCTCTCTCCAAGGAAACTACAATATCCATTCTAACTCAAATATCTCCTAGCAAAGATAATTACGAAGAAAGAGTATTGGGTTACACTGCAATAGAGGAATCCTTAAAAAATCACAATATTGTTTTAGAAGAGAAACTCCTAGAAGATATTGATACAAAATTAAAGATAGAGGCTTTGAATATAGAGGGTAAGATATTACAGGGAGAATCTTCTCTAAGAATGGATGACGGTTTTTGGCATTTCCCAATATCTCCCTTCCCTGGCCAAAAAGGAAACGTCATTATAATGGGGCATAGATTCATGGAATTACCTCCTAGCAAAAATACTTTCTTTAATCTAGACCAAACTAAAATAGGGGAAAGAATAGAGATAACGGACAAATTAAGCTCATATACTTACATAGTAACAGACATATTAGAAGTAGAACCAAACGACATAACAGCTATTAGCGAGACAGAAGATTATAGACTTACCTTAATAACTTGCACTCCTCTCTGGACATCCGAAAAACGTTTACTAATAGTTGCAAAACTAGACAAACTATACAAAAAAGTGTAGACTTTGACCGCATTATTTAAATATTAACTGTATTTTTCATGTCTGATTTTTACACAAAAAAAGAGATCTCAAAGGATACTGTAGAATTTAAATTTACAATTCCTAACAAAAAATTTAGAGAGGAATACCAAAAGCTACTGAATCAAGAGCTAACAAAAACCGACATCAAAGGATTTAGAAAAGGCAAAGCTCCTTCAGACATGGTTGAACCTCAGATAGGGGGATCATTGAAAATACAGGCTTTCGAGAAATTAATCCCAGATGTCATAATAGAAGCTTTGGAAAAAGAAAAACTTGAACCAATAGCTCCTCCTGAATACAAAGAATTTCCCAAACTTGAAGATGAAAAGGATTTAGAATTTGTTGTAAATATAACAGTTATGCCTGAATTTAAAGTAGGAGATCTTAAAAAGGTTAAAGTAGAAAAAGAGAAAGTAGAAATAAAGGATGATGAGGTAGAAAAAGCCTTAGAAAATATTAGAGATAATCAGGAAACAAAAGAGAAAGAGATCAATGAAAAATGGGCAAAAGAGATAATTACTTTATTGAAAATAGAGAACGAAGTAAAAAATCTTGCAGAGTTAAGAGTACACCTTAAGGATGCACTGAAGAAGCAGAAGGAACATATGTTACATCACAAATTGGAAGATGAAGCATTAAAACAAGCAATTACAATCTCAAAGATAGAAATTCCTCAACCAGCAATAAAATTTGAAGCAGAAGAGAGAGAGAGAGCATTCATAGCAGACATGCAAAAGAGAGGAGTAAAGATAGAACAGTTCCTAAAATCAAATAATATCACAATGGAAAAAATGCGAGAGCTATGGTTAGAGGACGCAAAACAGGCTCTTCAGACTGATATTTTCTTAAAGACATATATTAAAGAGAGGGAATTAAGTGTGACAGATGAGGAGCTAAAAGAGAAGATAGAAGGTATAAAAAAGAATGCTCCAGATGGAACTGATTTTACTATCTTTGAAAATGAACAATGGAAAGAATATATAAAAGGGATTGAACTAAAAGAGAAAGCTTTTGAGTCCTTTATCAAAGAAATTTTAGGAAGGACAGAGAAAAAATAATTTCAATTAATTATTTACCATGAATTTAATTCCAACAGTTATAGAGAAAGAGAGAGGAGGAGAGAGAGCATATGACATATATTCTAGACTTCTTAAGGATAGAATTATTTTTGTAAGCGGACAGATTAGAACAGATATGGCAAATACTATAATAGCTCAGCTTCTGTTTTTAGAGAAAGAGAATCCTCAGGAAGATATTCAGATGTTTATTAACTCATATGGAGGAGAGGTAACAGCTGGGATGGCCATGTTAGATACTATGAACTATATTAAATGTGACATCTCTACTATAGCTGTAGGACTAGCCGCTTCTATGGGAACAATCCTTTTAGCTAACGGAACAAAAGGGAAAAGATTTGCTCTTCCACATAGTAAAATTCATATTCACCAACCTATGGGCGGAGTAAGAGGTCAGGCTAGTGATATAGCTATAGAAGCAGAGGATATTATTAAAACAAGAGAAGCTTTGTACAATATTCTTTCAAAAAGAACTGGAAAATCAAAAGCACAGATAGAAAAAGATGCTGATAGAGACAAGTATTTCACAGCTAAAGAAGCACAGGAATACGGATTAATAGACAAAGTAATAAGGAAAAGATAATAAATAATTTCTAATCATCTAACTCATTATGAAAATAGAAGATTCTTCCTTTAAATATGATGACCCTACAGAGTTTAATATAGAACAAAAGGAATTACCTTACCAGACTATACTAACCGCTATAGATCAAACTTACAACAATGCAGACGAGTGGGATACATACCAAGAAAGAGTAAAGAGTTACATTACTCCAAAAGAAATAGATGACTATATGATTCAATTAAATTACAATGGATTTTTAGATATTAAATTGCTAAGAGTAAGTTCCATAGAGTTTACAAATACAGAAGATATTGAAAAAA
>Ga0172382_10003583_pt1 | contig 24474 bp, 24 predicted proteins | sample Leawel138RmetaG_FD_122245 | JGI IMG/M metagenome (GOLD analysis project Ga0172382, IMG submission 122245) | Leachate microbial communities from a municipal landfill in Southern Ontario, Canada - Leachate well 138R metaG | ecosystem: Engineered > Solid waste > Landfill > Unclassified | place...
CACACTTTTATTGCGACTTCGCCTATTCATATGAAGTATAAGTTACAAATGGAGCCTGAGCAGGTCTTAGAGCGAGCCGTTGCCATGGTTAAGTATGCGCGTAATTTGTGTGGTGATGTAGAGTTCTCGCTGGAGGACGGTAGTCGAACTGAGTTTGAGTTTCAATGCCGTGTCATTGAAGCTGTGATTAAGGCTGGTGCTACCACAATTAATATTCCTGATACTGTGGGTTATGCTGAACCTATCGAATACGGCAATATGTTCAAGCGCTTGATTGAGAATATCCCCAATGCCGATAAAGCCATTTTTTCTACCCACTGCCATAATGATTTGGGTTTGGCTGTTGCCAATTCACTTTCTGCTGTGACCAATGGTGCTCGCCAAGTGGAATGTACCATTAATGGGCTCGGTGAGCGGGCAGGTAATGCCTCGCTGGAAGAGATTGTCATGGCGGTACAAACGCGCGCTGATGCTTTCTCGGTAGCAACGAATATTAACCCGGTTCATATAGTGCCTACTTCGCGCTTGGTGTCATCAATTACTGGCTTCCCGGTGCAACCCAATAAGGCGATTGTGGGGGCGAATGCCTTTGCGCACGAGTCTGGTATTCATCAAGATGGTGTACTGAAACATCGTGAAACCTACGAAATCATGAAGGCTGAGTCTGTCGGTTGGCACTCCAATAAGTTGGTATTAGGTAAACATTCTGGTCGTGCCGCGGTAAAAGCACGGTTTGAAGAGTTAGGGGTTACCTTTGCTTCACCAGATGAATTAAATGCAGTATTCGCCAGTTTTAAGGATTTAGCCGATAAGAAACATGAGATTTTTGACGAAGATCTGCAGTCATTAGTGGGTGATGTCGTTAAACCTGAGGTCGAGAAAAAGTATCAGTTTTCCAATTTAGAGGCGACCTCCAAATCTGGGAAAAAGCCGGTTGCATCAATGATATTAACGATTAATGGTGTCGAGTATCCTGCTAGGGCCGAAGGTGATGGTTTGGTAGATGCGGCCTTTAAAGCTGTGGAAAAAATCGTTAACAGCCACGCGCAATTAAAATTGTATCTTGTCAGTGCCGTTACTCAAGGAACCGACTCCATTGGCGATGTGGTAGTGCGGCTGGAAAAAGACGGCGTTATCGTCAACGGTCAGGGAGCCGATACCGATGTCATTGTCGCGTCTATTAAAGCTTATTTAGATGCGTTGAACCTGTTGGATGCTGGGGTATTAAAATCCCACCCGCAAAAAGGTATTTAATCACGATGGTTAGTCGGCGATGAACGAGTTACAAAGACTCAGCTATCTGGAAGCGATGGGGGTAGATAATTATACTCCACGTCTGCGACTACCGGGTGCATTAGCTTCACAACAGTGTGTTTTGCCCGTTATCAAGCTAGCTGTTGATAATACGGTTGCTAACGGCACGGCTACTGAGGGTATAGGTCTCGCATCGCCAGCTGTTGCGATGCAAACTGATCCGGCGGTGCGATTAGCGGTAGGTAGTGCTTCAGCTGCAAGCAACGGCGCTGCGGCTGCCAAGCAAGCTTTATTAGGAGCGGCACCTGCTGCTGCAGCTAAGGCTATCGAAGATCTTGGCGCAAAAACAACGCTTCGTGGTGGTGTCAATAAGCAAGATATTCCGCATTTCTCGCTATCCATCATCCGTGGCAGTAATGTATTAATACTCGATGATGGTATGACGGGGGATGTTGATCCATCAGAATACCTGCAGTTGCTCACTAATCTCTTATATGCAGTCGGTGCTGGTAAGCAGCAATTGACTATTGATTCTTTTGTTTGGCCGATGGCAAAAAATAGTCATATCGATCAGAGTGAAACTGCTGCTAGACAAGCCTTGCAGGCCTTCCTTGGTAATCAGGTCGAGCGTGTATCTAGCACAATTGTTTTAATCTTGGGTGACACGCCGGCACACTATCTAAGTGAACAAGCAATTGCTAAGGGTGAGTGGGTTGAGCATCCACTGTTACCAGTAAAGTTATTACGCAGTCACAGTGTGCGCTCTATGTTATCTGATCCTCGGATAAAATCTGTGGTGTGGCAAGATCTGCAACCTTTATATCAACTATTTAATAAACGCTGATGCACTTACGACCAATGCTTGAGGCCGATCTGGAAGTCGCCGCTAAGATTGATGCGGCTGCGACGGATCACCCATGGTCCTATGCTCAGTTTGCGGGCAGTCTATTGGCGGGTGATGACTGCACTGTGCTAGAGGTGGATGGAGCGGTTTGTGGCTTTGCCATTTTTTCTCGGGTGCTGGATGAGGCGAGTTTGTTAAATATTGCGGTTGCACCTGATGCACAAGGTTCGGGCTGCGGTCGCTGCTTGTTAGAATATGGTTTAGATGCGCAGGTAAAACATGGAGCGGCACTATGTTTTTTGGAGGTTAGAGCCTCTAATTACAAAGCGCAAGCGCTGTATCAATCCTTGCAGTTTACCGTGGTTGGTGAGCGCAAAAATTATTATCCGACCAAGAGCGGTAGTGAAGATGCTCTGGTGATGCGGTGGGAATTGTCGGTTGAGCAGTGGCCAATTTTTATTAAGGCGGATTAAAAGAAATTAAAGGGGGCCAGGAAGAATTGGCAAAGATTAAGCACAATTGATAAAAATTAAGGGGAGCAACCAATGAGAGCAGTAGAAAGCCAGTGGTGGATTGTCGAGCTTCCAGATGAGTGGGAAGCAGAACAAGATGAAGAAACCATTATTATCAGTGATGAAGATGGTGTTGGTGATATTGAAATAACTACCTTGCAAAAAGAGCAGGGCGATGTCAGTGATGAGGAGTTAAAACAATACACTGAAGATTTACAGCGACAGTATGGTGCTGGTAAGGCGATCAATATTGCCGAGTTGCAAGGGTATTATTTTAGCTATAAAGATCAGGGCGATGCGATTAGAGAGTGGTATTTGCGCTGTGATAGTTTGCTGGTGTTAATTACCTATAGTTGTGATATCGATAATGCGGGCATGGATGATGGCGCTGTCGATGATATTTTAGCTACCTTGTACATCAAAAGCCCTGATGAAGCGGCAAGTGGTGCTTGATGCGGCTTTTTGCGCAGTCATAGAAAGTATCTCGCATCGGTTAATCAGGTAGCCATTAAATATTGGTCACTTTGATTGCCCGATGCGTTTTAATAAGCCGTTTGAAGAACGCCGTACGCAGTTAACCTCGAAAACCCAATAAGTGTTTCTCAATAATTTCAGCCGCCACTTCTTCCGGCATCGCGCTTTCCCAGTCGCCGCGCCCAGCAGATATTTGTTTGAATATATCTTTAGCGTCAATATGCAGATTTTCTTCGTGATAATTCTCAATGGCTATCATTGATTTGTTGGCAACTAAATGTTGCAGTAGATATTTGACTTTTTCAGGGACAATGGCGTTTTCTAATGTAATTAATTTACCATCGATCTTGGCTGGATAGACAAATACATTAGTGTCGTCGGAAAATAATTTCCCCATCGCCGCTAAAATACCACCTTCTAAACCGTCGTAAAAACTTTCATCAAATAAGTGTTTCAGATCGTGGATGCTGAGCACAATGCCGATGTGATTTTCGGTGTAATTACGTATCCACGAGCGCAGCCTAAAAAAGCGTAAGTAATCGGAGATCAAAACGTGAAAGCCGAGTTTGACCAGTAAATCGACTCTGGCTAGAAAGCTGGCATCATCTTGTTCAGTGTCGGAGGCCAGTTCAGACATAGTGATTTCAGCTACTGATAAAACACCTCGGCCGGATAAGTCACCAAGGTGCTTGAACTGTTCAAGAGCCGCATTACTCATGTCGATATGTACTTTTGTCGGCGGTTTGAATGAGCCGCGCATCACCAAGACATCCTTTTTACGCAGCGCGCTGGCGGGTACAATTGAGGCGCCGTCGGCGTCAAACATGACCGCTCGGCAGCACCAGCTGTGGACTAAATGCAGGTTCATCAAGCGGTTGTTTACCTCGGTAAAATAAGGTCCGCTAAAGTTGATTAGATTAATTTCCAGGCGAGTGGAGTCGACGTTGTCTAACAGGCTTTCAATAATTTTTTTGGGGTTATCTTTATAATAGTAAGCGCCGTAAATCAGGTTGACGCCGAGAATACCCAGTGCATCAGCTTGACTTTGGTTGTCTTCATCGAGCATGCGCACATGCAGAATGATTTCACTGGGTGGTGCTTCGGGGTATAGTTGCAAATGGATACCTACCCAGCCGTGGCATTCGTTTTTTTGTTTGAAGCTTTTGGCGGTTACGGTGGCGGCATAGCTAAAAAATTGAGTGGTTTTTGTCCGCTTGTTTGCAAGTCGCTCGGTGAGTAGCGAAAACTCACGAGTCAACATTTGCTCCAGGCGTTCGCGGCTAACATAGGCTCCGGCTTTACCGTAAATAACATCGCTGATTTGCATGTCATAGGCAGACATCGTTTTTGCGACTGTTCCTGCTGCGGCTCCAGCTGAAAAGAATTGCCTGGCGGTTTCTTGGCCGGCACCAATTTCTACTAGTGTGCCGTATTTAAACTCATCTAAATTAATTTCTAGGGCTTTTTGTTGGGTGGTGATAGTGGGCTGGGCGGTCTTACGCTGCATCATTTTGAAAACACCTACAATAAATACGATGACTTTGGAGGGGGCTCGCTTATTGGTAATCTGGTCTTAATGTGCGCTACTATCAATAGATGCCTAGTATAGCGCGGGCTCTCGGTAGAGGATTTTAGCAAAGATATGAGTAATATAACGCATCATAGCGATAAAAACTGTTTCATTTTAACCGTTGATAGCGCTGAAGCTATTTTAGAGTACCGGCTTTTACCCGATCTGCGCATTGATTTTAGCCATACCTTTGTGCCCGCTGAGTTTCGGGGCAAAGGTTTGGCAGAAAAATTGGTGAGGCATGGCTTGGCATGGGCAGAGACGCAAGGGCTGACAGTGCAAGCGAGCTGCTGGTATGTCGAGAGATTCTTAACTTAGCCTATTTTTTAATGAGTGGTCAATCTATTTATTGGCATGCTATCTATGCCGAACAAATCTGTGTTAAATAAAATTATGCCGAAGTCGAACAAAAAACCGCGATATTTTGAGCGCCCTGAAGATGGTGAAAAACCACTAAATATATGGCAGGTACTGATAGTGGTATTGTCGTCCCATTTGGGGGTGAGGCCAAAGGATAAGCGCCAAGAGGATTTTCGTCGCGCTAATGGTTTACATGTGTTTATTGCTGCAGCAATCTACTTTTTGATGGTATTGGCACTGTTAGTGTGGCTGGTTAATTATATTAGCCACTGAGTGGGCAGTTATTTAATGAAGATGCCTCTTATTCAGTAGCGCTTAATCTGTTGATCTGTATCAATGGAATGTATATGTTCATTGAGAAGCGCGGGACAACTACCATGGATGCCTTTATAATTTACCGTTTTATTTGCACTGGATTTACGTTCCAGTCAGCCGAGGAAAGAGTATGTCTACTGATCAAAGTTACGGGCTCCCCGCCGATCCTAACTCCCCCGATATTATTGTTGTTTGCGCGCTTTATAAGTTTGTTACCCTGAGTGATTTTGAAGCTCTGCGGCAGCCGTTGCTGGATACTATGAAGGCGCTGGACGTGCGCGGTACTTTATTGTTGGCGCAAGAGGGTATCAACGGCACTGTGGCTGGATCTCGCCAAGCCATAGATGGCTTGTTAGCGTGGTTGCAGCAAGAGCCTCAATTGGCAGATATTGATTTTAAGGAGTCTTATACCTTCAAACCGCCTTTTTTACGTACCAAGGTTAAGCTGAAAAAGGAAATTGTTACCATGGGGGTGGAGGGTATTGACCCTAAGCAAGTAGTGGGCACCTATGTCGAGCCTGAGGACTGGAATAGTCTAATCAGTGATCCTGATGTCTTGCTTATTGATACCCGTAACGATTACGAAGTGAAGGTCGGTACGTTTGAATATGCGGTTAATCCTAAAACCGAAAGCTTCCGTGAATTTCCTCAGTATGTGAGTGACCACCTTGATGTTAACAAACATAAAAAGGTGGCGATGTTTTGCACTGGAGGTATTCGCTGCGAAAAATCCACCGCTTATTTGAAGGAGCAGGGGTTTGAGCAGGTATATCACCTAAAAGGCGGCATCTTAAAATATCTTGAACAAGTGCCCGAAGCGGAGACCTTGTGGAAAGGTGAGTGTTTTGTCTTTGATGACCGGGTTACTGTCGATCATAAACTGCAAACCGGCAGCTACGATCAGTGTCATGCTTGCCGTTTGCCTATTACCGATGATGACAAGGCTAGTGAGCATTATGTAAAAGGTGTGAGCTGTCCGCATTGCTACGATAAAACAACGGAGGCACAGCGCCAGCGGTTTTTAGAGCGTGAACGGCAAATGCAATTAGCGCGGGCTCGCGGTGAAGTTCATATGGGCTCAGCAGTGGAAGAGCAATTGCAGTATAAACGTCAAACCAAAGAGCAGCGAAGACAGCAGTTACAGCAACAAGCTCAGCAGTAGTAAGGTCGCTGGGGCCTTGTATGATGGCTGTGCAGAAGCGTTAGAGTATTTAAGGAGAGTGGGCTGCGTTGATTGTCTGCGGCCCTAGGAATAATTTTTTTTGAAGGTACTAGCGCCCATTGCTGTAATTTGTTGCTCAATCATCCAGTCCATCGTATCGAGTAGTGGCTGATATTTTCTCGGATTACTTTCTAGCGCTGCCAGCACGGTCGCAACCGCCTCAATCGTTGACATGGCCTCAGGCTTAGGTTCTTTACGGATACGATAGCGTGAGGCTTTACGGGGTTGCAAGGCCAGCGTGGGCAAATGTTGCAGTTCGGGCGATTGCAAATATAGACGGCGGGCTTTGCGCCAAGTTGCATCGAGAAATAGCAGCGGTCGTACCGTGTTGGTGTCTAGCTCTTCTAAGGTGAGATTGTTTTCCCCCGGATAAACCAGCAGTGGCTGAGCTTCTAGCAATGATGCTTCTAACTGGATGGGAACGTGGTCATTGACTACGGTTAGCTGGCATTGCTGCAGGCTGAGCTGGGCTATGCGCGCGGTGCCAATGGCGTGTTTAGTTTCAGTGGCATGTTGCAAAATTGTTATCGACCACTGATTGTTGATCGATAGGATGGTGTGGCAATAACAGACCGGAATAGGACGCTGACATTGGGAGCAAACCGGGCGCGACATGAGTTTCCTTGGATAAATAGGGGGGCTATTAGCTCGATTGAGCTCGCAAGTATAGTTTTGATCTTAGCGGCTTCATGTTAGAAGTCAGGGATTAATTCGATATGATAGATTCGCGGCCAGTTTTTCCCGGTCACTAGTAAGCGGCGTTGCTCGTGGTCATAGGCAATGCCGTTGAGTACGTCGGTATTGGTACGTCGCAATGCTTGAGGCAATAGATCGTTAAGTCGTACCTTACCAACGACCTCGCCATCGCTGGGGTTGATGATAATAATCCAGTTGGTTTGCCAAATGTTAGCGTAGATTAAGCCGTCAACCCATTCTAGCTCGTTGAGGTGGGTGATGGGTTCACCGTTAAGTGTGACGGCTATTTCTCTTTCGGTGGCAAAGGTCTCGGGATTAACAAATCTCAAGCGATCGCTGCCGTTACTATAGATGAGCTGTTCGCCATTATTGCACAAGCCCCAACCTTCACCGTTAATCTTAAACGTCGTTAATCGTTGCAAATTATTGGCCTGATAAACAAAACCACGCTCGGATTGCCAGGTAAGTTGATACAGTTTGCCGTTGAGATGAGTTATACCTTCGCCAAAATACTGCTCATCGAGCGATGCAGACAGAAGCGGTGTGATACTGTTTAAGTGCCGAGCAATAATTTTTGACTTGCCCTTAAGGCCGCTGCCAGCATAAAGAACGCCTTGATAATACTCCAGGCCCTGAGTAAAAAAGTCGCGAGACTGGGGGTATTGGTCGATAATTTTATAGTGGTATTGAGTGGGGCTGGTGGCGCTCAACGCTGGTAGCGCAAATAGCAGCCCTAACCAAATGCTGAGTAGGGTAAATGGTTGTAGTCGAATTAATCCAGGTCGGTTTAACGTGTACGAGTGAGCGGACATGTAGGTTGCAAATATAGATGCGGGCAATTAATCGTAGGATCGAGTGTCATTATCTATTTTTTGCTTGGCGTTGCTAACTGCGATGGTAACGTTATCCAGCATTTCCTGAAGTTCGTTGGGTGACAGGTAAAATGCCATATCGACAGTATGGCGGATGTAGCGTGGGGGTAGATTGTTCAGTGCGATGCAGGCGATATCGGTAATATAATCGTTATTGCCGAGTTGCTCCGGCAGCTGTTTTTGTAGCTCCTGTAAAACTAGGCCCTCGTAGTAGTTGTGGGCGCCGTCCAACTCGGTGAGTAAATAGTTGTGGGGTGACTGCATGATTTTTGGTCCTTATGATTCTGTTAATGCTAATTGTATCTCTATCGGCCTGCTTTTGCTCTATTTTCAATGTTTGTTGCGAATGAGATCGCGGATAACAAAACGGGCTGGATTTAAAGCACTGACGAGCGTCCTGGGTATGGGGAGTGGTTCACCACAGATCATCGCTGCCAGCAGCTCGCTGCACAGTGGTGTTGAAGTTAGCCCTCGGGAACCATGACCAATATTGATATACAGGTTGGGGTGGTAGCTACCGGGCTGGTCGAGTCTGGTTTTTGCATCTTTTTTAAGCTTGGCGTAGTGTTTGAGAAATAGTGCGTGCTGATGCACTGGCCCGACCATCGGTAAGTAATCCGGGCTGGTACAACGAAGGGCTGCTCTGCCGTCTAGTGACTGATTATCGGTCGGCGATATATCGAGCGAGGGGATAGATCGAGCCAGGCTTTGCAGATTGCGCAAATGATCCTGCTGGCGGATATCGATGCGGCTATCGCCATTGTCAAAGGTAGCTCCCAGATTATGGAGGCCATTAATGGCGGGGGTAATATAGCCCTCATGGCAGATAACTGTTTTTAGTGTTTGGCTGCTGGCTGAGGCCGCTAGTAGTGTGATTTGTCCTCGGATTGTTTTTACTGGCAGTTCGCAGCTTTGTTGAAATTGAATAGCATCGCGGCTATTGGCAATGATTACTGCGTCGGCACGAAGCAGGGCTTTGCCGTTGCTATCATTGAGCTGCCACTGTGTTTGATCACTGCTTAAATTTTGTACTTCAAGGCTGTGTATTTGTTGTTGGCTGATCACCTCGATTTGTGGATGGGCGGCCAGCGTATTACACAGTACCCGTGGTGCGACCCAGCCTGCCTGCGGGAAAAAACAGCCAGGAAAGTCCAGTGGTATCCCTGCCAGCGCTGAAGCCTGTTCGGCACTAACGCATTGCATTAGCTCTGGATGATGGGCAAAGGCATGGTTCAATGGAGTGAGTTTGTTTTGTTCGTTGCTACTAGTGGCTAATTGTAAAACACCGCATAAATCTAGTAGCGCAGCCGGGTTTGCAGCTTGTTGCTGCCAGTATCGGTAAAAGCGCAACGCGTACAGATAACTGCTGAGGGCAAATTGATTTAGTGTGCTCGTCTGATGAGATAGTTTAGTGTACAGCATGCCTTGCGGATTACCTGAAGCGCCCTGTGCCAGCTGGTCGGAGCGCTCAATTAAGCTCACCCGCCAACCACGTTGGGCCATGGCATAGGCGCTGGTTGTGCCCGCCAAACCACCACCGATGATAGCAATGTGTTTACCAGTTATATGCTTGCTCGGGGAGAAGTACCAAGGCGCGGTCGTACCGCTGGAGCGGGGTGGTGGCGGTGCAGGTTTTCTATTTTGGCTGTCAAACTGCCCCACCAGCATGTCGCGCTTCATCCCAAATCCTTTAGTTTTGGACATGTTGAAGCCATGGGCGATCAGGCCTCGGCGAACATCACCGACAGCGGTGAAGGTGGCGAGGGTGGTGCCATCGCCGCTAAGGTCAGCGAGCAGCGCGTATAATTTGTCATGCCACAGATCTGGATTTTTTGCTGGTGCGAAGCCATCTAAAAACCAGGCATCTATCGGGTGTGGTGTACTGGTTTGCCAGCGGGGGTGATTGCTGCGGCGCAGCTGCTCAAAACCGTCGATGGCCTCACCGAGTAATAGGTGCAAGGTAACGCGGCCGCCATCAAATGGCAGCAAATGATGCCCCGGTGTTAACACCGGGTAGGTTGTAATCAATTGATCAGCGAGGTCCTGTAGCTCGGGCCAGCTAGTCAGTGCTCTTTGTAAGTCTTGCTTTCGTAGGGGGTGTTTTTCAACCGAGATGAAGTGTAAATGCGCTGATAATGGTGCTGTTTGTCGCCAGAGCTGCCAAGCTGCCAAAAAATTTAGACCGGTGCCAAATCCGGTTTCACCGATATGGAACTGTTGCCCATCAGCAAGCTGCTGCCAGCGCTGTTGCAGCTGATTGTGTTGCAAAAAAACATAGCGTGTTTCGTCGAGCCCGTGCTGGGTTGAAAAGTATATGTCGCCATATTTATCAGCCTCGGGAACATTGTCAGCCTTCCATAACAGCTCGGCGGTATCGAGTTGGTAGGGGGAGCGAGTGCTTGCAGGCTGATCGGGCATATTGGTGGGTGGGCAGTCAGTGGCGGGTTGTTAGAAGGAGTCAGTCTGCCAGCACCGCAATAGTTTATTGGGTGCTGGCGGTAGTGTAGAAACTATGGTTGTGCTGGGGCTAATATTGCAGGGTAGTATATCAAACGAGGGGTTTTGGGGTTTGATTCATCATAAATAACTTCGAATTTAGTTCCGGCTCCAGCAGCAGAAACTTGTTGCTCCCAGCGATTAAAGCCAATGCTGAAGAGGTTGGTGCCATTGTTGAGTGTTACTGTGCCACGATAATTATCATGACCAAGTGGGCGTAAGGAGTTTGCTTCGGCTGGGCCAGCATTACCGTTGCTGTCGATGATTTTTATATTAAGAATTTTGTTGTAGCCTTTGTCTCTACTGCCTGTTTCAGTGGCAAGTAACTGTTTTATCCTGCTTTCTTCCGCTCGAACCTGATCGGTGTTGTTAAGCAGGGTGATTCCTTGAGTTTTCTGAATCGTGGCCGCAGCATTTAATTGGGTGGTTTGAGCCTTAGCGGTAGCTGCAGGTATTACAGCCGCTGTAGTAGTGGTGTTTACTTTGTTGGCGGTAGTAACGGTAGCGGCTACCGTGGCAGCTTCTTCGCGAGCGCGCTCTATCTTAGCCTGAGCTTCGAGCTCTTGCTGCTTAAGCTGGGCTTTTAATCGCGCGATTTCGGCCTGCGCGGCGGCGGCGGTTAACTTTTGTTGCTCGGCTTGGCGGCTTTGAGTGTCAGCTTGTTGAGCTTTAAGCTTAGCAATGAGTGCGTGTTGTGCATCTTTTTGCTTGTTAAGGTTGGTTATTTTGTTATTGGTTGCTGCGAGTTGGGCGTTCAGCTCGTCTGTTTTTTGTTGTAGCTCAACTAAATCTTCATTGGCTTTGTTGAATTTGCGTTCCGCCAAGGCATATTTAAACTCGGCATTTTTGATGCGCGCCTGATTGTCTGGGGAGTTCTCGGCTTGAAAGTTAATCTTAGCCTGATTGAGTTGCTCTTGGGCGTCATTCAGTAGCTCTTGCTCGGGTGACTTTTTTTGCAGTAGCGGTTTTAGTGCTTGATTATTTTTTTGTAGGCTGGCCTGTAACTGCTGTTGTTGGGCTTGAAGAGTGCTCAATTGCTGCTGGTATTTTGCCAGCTCTTGCTGTTCGGCGTGGAGTGTTTGAGCAATGCTTAGATTGCTGTAAATAAAGGTGATTAAAAATAATCCGAGGGTGTTTAACCATTTATGACGCATAAACACATTGAGTCCTGTAACTGATTTGACAAGTCCGTGAAAGCACAAAGTTATCATCTTGTTTTGAGAAATGAGTGAAATATGTGCTAATTAACTAAATCCTGCTAGCTAAATTTCTGCTTGGAATTATGTGACCAGTAGGCCAAAAATTCAAATCGCAGTATAGACTATTGTGAGCTAATAATTTAGGTAATTTTGTCCTAGGGTATTTTGTCACAAAAATATCGTCAAACTGAGCGCTGGCATTGGTTATAGGTCAATGTTGTGTTTGGTTTTCAACCAATGGTAATGTTGGGTAAAGTGGGGCGTGGTAGTGATAGTTTTTCGGTTGGCGCCATTATTTCAGCACTGCCTTTGGCGATGACTTTGCCGTGTTGATTAACAGCAATAGTACTTAAGCTTACCAGTTTTTTGTGGTCTTTTTTCTCGGTTACTTCAAGATTGATCGTTATCGTGTCGCCTATTTTAACGGGTGCTCTAAAGGATAGGTTTTGTCCTAAATAAATAGAACCGGGCCCAGGTAGCTCTAGAGCAATAGCAGCAGAGATTATCGATCCCGTCCAAGCGCCGTGGCCGATACGTTCTTCAAATAGGGTGGTAGCGGCAAATTCTGGGTCGAGATGTACTGGATTGACATCACCAGATACTGCAGCAAACAATACTAAATCGTCTTCGCTGAGAGTTTTGCTATAGCTGGCGGTTTGACCAATGGTAATTTCGTCGTAGGTGTAGTTTTGGAGCATGCTCACGGCTTATTCCTGGGTAGATGGCGATAATGTATGGCAATTTAGCGCTGATTGTAACGATTTTTTGCTGGCTAAAAAAGGCATCATTGGTTTTGGTCCTAGCTTAATGAACGTATAATAGCGCCTTTTTACTACCTTTGGCGTATTTAGTGGATCAATCGTTTAAGCTTCTTTCTGACAATATTACTGCCGGTATTGATCAATGTATGTTGGCAGATCGGCAATCCCTGAGACGTAAATGGCATGAGATATCCAAACGCTTACGTGCCGATAAGTCGGTGGATCAAGCGTTACAGTCGCTACAGCATCGGATTAGCCAGTCGGTCGCTTTAGCCCGGCGCCGTTGCGATGCACTGCCTTGTATCGATTACCCCAATTTACCGATTGCCGATAAGCGCGCAGATATTGCCGAAGCAATTGCCAAGCATCAGGTGGTGATTATCGCTGGGGAAACGGGTTCCGGTAAAACCACGCAACTGCCTAAAATATGTTTGGAGCTGGGTCGCGGTGTATACGGTATGATTGGTCACACCCAACCACGCCGCTTGGCGGCACGTGCAGTAGCGCAGCGCATTGCGGACGAATTGCACACCCCGCTAGGTGAGGGAGTGGGTTATCAGGTACGTTTTACTGATCAAACGGCGGCTACCTCGCATATCAAACTGATGACTGATGGTATTTTGCTGGCGGAGATCCAACGCGATAAATTTCTCAATCGCTATGACACCATCATCATTGATGAGGCCCATGAGCGCAGTCTTAATATTGATTTCCTACTGGGTTATCTAAAGCAGTTACTACCCAAGCGCCCTGATTTAAAATTGATCGTCACTTCGGCAACCATCGATTTAGAGAGTTTCTCTCGTCACTTTAATGATGCACCGATTATTGAGGTGTCTGGCCGTACTTACCCAGTAGAAACCCTTTACCGTCCCATGGCTGATTTATCTGAAGAAGGTGACCTGGCCCAGGCGATTGAAGCGGCCATTAGCGAGTTAATGCGCAATGAGGGGAGTGCCAAAGGCGACGTGCTGGTGTTCTTGAGTGGTGAGGGCGATATTCGCGAAGTTGCTAGACACTTAAGGCAGGTGCAGCAAGATAGCCGCGATTGGCAACACTGTGAAATTCTGCCGCTTTATGCGCGCTTGAGTAATACCGAACAAAACAAAGTGTTTAATATCAGTCAGCGTCGCGGGCGACGAATTGTGCTCGCTACCAACGTTGCTGAAACATCGCTGACCGTACCTGGTATTCGCTACGTAGTAGACCCCGGTTTTGCCCGTATCAGTCGCTATAGTTTTCGTACCAAGATTCAGCGCTTACCGATAGAACCTATCTCCCAGGCCAGCGCTAATCAGCGTAAAGGTCGCTGTGGTCGTGTGGCCGCAGGGATCTGTATTCGGCTATATGACGAGGCGGATTTTAATAATCGGCCAGCGTTTACCGACCCGGAAATTAAGCGTACCAACTTGGCTTCAGTCATCTTGCAAATGCTGGGGATGAAGATGGGCGATGTCGATCGTTTTCCCTTTGTTGATCCCCCTGATCATCGCATGATTAGCGATGGCTTTAAGTTGTTGGAGGAACTGGGTGCGGTTGATAGTAAACGAGGTTTAACCGATACCGGACGTATGTTGACCCGCTTTCAGCTTGATCCGCGCATGGCGAGGATGGTTATTGCCGGGCAGCAACATAATTGTTTAACCGAAATATTAACGATTGTTAGTGCGCTGAGTATTCAGGATCCACGGGAGCGACCAGCGGACAAACGCCAAGCCAGTGATGAGAAACATCGCCGTTTTTGGCATAAGGATTCAGACTTTTTAACGTTGGTTAATGTTTGGAGTTACTACGAGCAGCAGCGGCAAGAGCTAAGCCAGGGGCAGTTGCGCAAAATGTGCCAGCGGGAATTTTTCTCGTTTCTGCGGATGCGAGAGTGGCGCGATATCCATCGTCAGCTACGGCTTGCCTGTCGGCAGTTGGGTTACAAGGAAAACAAAGAGCCCGCTAGCTATGAAGCCGTACATCGAGCGTTACTGGCAGGTTTACTTAGCCATATTGCCAATCAGGATGAAGAGCGGCAGTACCTTGGTGCACGCAATCGCAAGTTGCGAGTTTTTCCTGGGTCGGCCCTGTTTAAAAAAAGTCCCAAATGGATTATGGCGGCGGAGATAGCCGAAACCACCCAAGTTTATGCCCGTTGTTGCGCGATGATCCAGCCGGAGTGGTTGATAGGGATTAACGACCAGCTATTTAAACGTAGTTATAGTGAGCCGCATTGGCAGCCTAAGACTGGGCGGGTAATGGCGTATGAAAAAATCAGCCTGTACGGTTTAACGATCAGTGATCGCCAACCGATACATTACGGCCCTATTGATCCGGTGATATCGAGAGAGATATTTATTCGTGGTGCTTTAGTCGAGGGTCGGCTACCAAGACAAAGTCCCATTATTAAAGCGCCGTTTTTATTGCATAACCAACGCATGGTTGAAGATATCGAGGCATTAGAAGCTAAATCACGGCGTCGTGATATTTTAGTGGATGAGCAGCGACTGTTTGAATTTTATCAAGAACGAATTGATCCCAGCGTTACCACGCTGAAACAGTTTGAAAAATGGAATAAAGCTAGCGTCAAGCAGTCCCCCCAATTATTGTTTGTCGATAAGCAGAGACTGATGCAGCATGGCGCTGACCATATTAGTGAGGCGCAATTTCCGGCCAGTATGACAGTGGGTGACTTGGTGTTTTCGCTAGAGTATTTATTTGAACCAGGGCATCGTGCCGATGGTGTGACTGTGACGATACCGATTGGCTTGTTAAATCGTGTGCCGCGCCATCGTTTTGAGTGGTTGGTGCCGGGTATGTTGCGGGATAAATGTATTGCCTTGATTAAATTACTACCTAAGCCCATTCGCAAGCAATTAGTGCCAGTGCCTGAGTCTGTGGACAAGGTGTTGACACAAGTAAAGGGGGCTGATGAGCCTTTGCTTGAGGTGCTGAGTCGTCAATTAAAAAAACAATTTGCAGTGACGGTGCCGATTGAAAGTTGGCAGCCAGATTCACTGGATGATTTTTACCGGATGAATTATCGGGTAGTCGATACTGATGGTCAGCAGTTGGGTCAGGGCCGGCAACTAGATAAGCTGCTGGAAAACTTTAAAGGGCAAGTGACTGAAACCTTGCAGCAACAAACTCAGCAGCGTTTTCAAACCGAAGATATTAAACAGTGGAATTTTGGGCAGTTACCAGAGCTGCATCAATTTGATCAGGCGGGGGTGACGGTTACCAGTTATCCGGCTTTGGTTGACCGTAAAGACAGCGTAGCGATTGAATTAAAAGATTTCCCGGAACAGGCAGAGCAAGAAAGCCAGCGCGGGCTTGTGCGTTTATTTATGCTGCAGTTGCCGCAGCAGATGAAATATCTGCGCAAGGACTTATTAAAGGGTAATACCATCACGTTGCAATTGGCGGGTATTTCACAGCAGCGTGAGCAATGGTTGGACGATCTGTTGTATGCCGTGGTGCATCGGGTGTTTATTGCCGGGCAAGATTTGCCCCGCGATGAGGCGTCCTTTCAACAGCGACTCGAGGAGGGTAAAAGTAAATTAGTTGAAGAAGCGACCTTGGTGGCTACATTAATCAGCGAGATCGCAGGTCAATACAATGCTATTCGCAAACTAATCAAAAAAACTAGCGAATTAGCTTGGGCGTTTGCAGTGGCTGATATACAGCAGCAGCTAAATTTGCTTTTTGCTCCCGGTTTTATTGCTGATACGCCTTGGGATCAGTTGCAGCAATACCCACGTTATTTAACAGCGATAATTCAGCGCCTGGAGAAGCTCAGAGGCCACTTGCAGCGGGATAAGCAACTATCGGTAGGCTTAAAAGCATTAAGTGAGCCGCTTTATAGCGAGTGGCGGGATAATCGCGATGCAGCTGTGCGTAGTGAGTCGTTATTGCAATTTCGTTGGTTACTTGAAGAGTACCGAGTATCCTTGTTTGCCCAAACACTAGGTACAAGCCAAGCCGTTTCAGAAAAGCGCTTAAAGGAACAGTGGAAGCTGGTTAAACAGTCATTGCTGGATGTGCGCAGCTAACATTCATTGCAGGTTGATTTGATAAAGCTATGCAAGAATACATAAACTCTGAATCGCTAACAGTGTTGACCTCTTCCGTGGATCAATTGCAGTTGCGGCGTTTTTATCGGGATAAGCATCAGTTGGGCACCCCGGTATTTATGTTGCATTCTGTTTTACACGATGGCGATATTTTTACTGGCGGCATGAACAGCAACAGTGGTCTTGCCTATTACCTCGCTAGATTAGGTTACGATGTTTATGTTGCCAGTTTGCGCGGCAAGGGCAGAAGTTGGCCGGGGCTTAGCGCTAAGTCGGTATACGGTTGTCACCAGGCTATTCAACAAGATATTCCTGCCTTTATTAAAAAAATAGTCAGCCTTCGAGGTGATCGGCCGCAAATATGGATAGGGCATGGTTGGGGCAGCGTATTGCTATGCAGTTATTATGCGCGCCATGGTTCAGCTGTTTGCTCCGTGGAGAAAATGGTCCATTTTGCCGCGCGGCGACGGTTACAGGTGGATAACTTTTATAAGCGTTTGGTCATAAATATCATGTGGCGGACCATTGCTCGTCAGTTGGTGCGCGTTGTCGGCTATATGCCTGCCAAATTATTGCTGATGGGAACTAGCAATGAGTCGAGCAAAAATTATCGAGATTACTTATATTGGTCTGACTCCGATGACTGGTGTGATCCGGAAGATAGTTTTGATTATGGTGAGGCCATTAGGCGACAGCAATTACCACCGAGCTTTTATTTTGCAGCCCATAGTGATCAGATTTATGGTGATCCGGCTGATGTGCGGGAGTTTTTGCGCGAGCTTGGCCCGCACGATGCGCGTTTACTGGTTTTGAGTAAGGCGGGGGGTAATCAGCAAAATTATGGTCACCAGAGCCTATTGCGACATAAAAGCTGCGAGCTGGACCATTTTTCACTATTAAAGGATTGGTTGCGGTAGCTCAAATGGTCGGATAATTTATAGGCCAATAGCCCTGATTCAGATCGAAGCATCTATTTAAAACAGACATTTTATTAACCGCCCTTTTTCTATCGATTCATTACTGGAATCTAGTCAATGTTTCGATTATGGTTCGTGCCTAAAATACATTTCCGTCTATAAGAGCAACATTAACTGGATAGAGTCATTATGAAAGTCTTAGGAGGGGTCTTCGGGGGAGGGCTGCTTTGTATATTGTCGCTGTGCTATTCGGTGCATACTTTTGCTGCGGTAACGGAAAAGGCGATCGTAGAGCAAAGTGAGAGCCAACGTTTCTGGAAGGCCTGGAATGCGCGAGCGCAAGAGATATTACAGCATAATTTGGCTACGCCAGACCCTTGGGAGCCGTTAAATCGGAAGATTTATGCTTTTAACGATGTTGTTGATCGCTATTTTTTAACACCAGTGGCTAAAGGCTACCAATGGGTGACTCCAGACCCCGTTGAGAAAGGGGTTGGTAATGTTTTTGCTAATCTGACAGAAGTTTCCACAATTGCTAATAATTTGTTGCAATTCAAATTCTCACAGGCAGCGTCAGACACTGGTCGTTTTGTGATCAACACGACAGTGGGGCTGGCGGGTATTTTTGACGTTGCCTCGAGCATGGGGTTGGAGCGGCATTATGAGGATTTTGGTCAAACTCTGGGCTATTGGGGGGTGGGGGCTGGCCCCTACGTCGTAGCCCCTTTGCTAGGCTCTTTTACCGTGCGCGATGGTTTTGGTGCTTATGGCGATGCGATAACGACTGATGTTGTTGGTCAGATTGATCATGTGCGCACCCGCAATAGCATTAGGGCAGTTAATTTAGTGGATAAGCGGGCTAGTTTATTTGCCGCTGAAAAGTTGATTTCGGGAGATCGTTACACCTTTATTCGCGATGCGTATTTACAGCGCCGTGAGTTTTTAGTTAAGGACGGCGCTGTTGAAGATAGCTTTGGCGAAGATGATTTTGATGATGATTGGTAGGCTGTTGCCATAAACGGGTTGGTAACGGTATTTTACTTCTATGGCTTATTATCGAATTTCTTTAATAGATAGGCCGATTATGTGTGTGTCTTCGTTGCCTGCATCGACTCTGGATACTTCAGTGGTCGCGTTAAAGGGGAGGTGGCTATCTAGCTGTGAGGCAATGGATACGTCCAATATATCACCAAGGTTAAATAAGTGTTGGGTCTCAATCAGCATGCCTGCGCCGCTTAAATCTTTACAGGTGGCTTGATACTGAACTCCAGCATGGGTGACACTCACGGGGGTGTTGATTTTCATGCGAATGAAATCACGTTTTTCATTGTAGGAACGATCATTTGACGGCATAACTACGTCCTTAAGTTAGTCTTTATTGTCAGCAGTTATAGTACGCCTAAGCGTCTCAGTCAAACCAGCTGTTGCGGATACTTTAAGTTGATCAAATATAAGTCGATTTATGGGGGGTTTCCCTTGCAGTCGTCAAGGCATAGGAGTAGTGTTCTGCGCCACCAATCCGTGTGGGTGGGTATTCGTAAGTTAATAAGCAAGTGAGTGAGTTTAAGGGATACGCATGGCTTTTGCTGATCAGTGTTTATTGCTGATTGATGATGACGAATCGGCGCGCTTACCGATAGCCTCTTATCTGAGAGGCGTTGGATTTACTGTGCTGGAGGCCGTTAATGGCCAGCAGGGCTTGCTAATGCTGCGGCAGCATCAACCTGCGGTGCTGTTCTGTGATATTGATTCCTCGGGCATTAATATTCCTGAGTTGCTGGAGGTGATTAAGTCGCTGGCGATAGATATTCCTATGATAGTGATGTCTGGTATTGGGGTAATGAACGATGTTGTAGAAGCGCTGCGGTTTGGTGCTAGCGACTATCTGGTTAAACCTATCGTGGATATGGAAGTGCTACAGCATGCGGTCAATCGTTGCTTGCAGCAGGTTCAATTACATCAAGAAAATATAGCTTACCAGCAGCAGCTTGAGGACATGAATCGAGACTTGCAACAGAGCTTGACAGTACTTAAACAAGATCAGCTGGCGGGTAGGCAGGTGCAAATGAAAATGTTGCCTGCTAGATCGTTGCATATTGGAGAGTACTATTTTAACCATAAAATAGTGCCATCGCTGCTGCTTAGTGGGGATTTTGTTGACTATTTTACAGTCGGCTCCCATCATGCCGTGTTTTTTCTTGCCGATGTTTCTGGTCATGGTGCTTCATCGGCGTTTGTTACGGTCTTACTGAAAAATATGTTTGCTCGTAAACGCAGCGATTTTACTCACCGTAACGACAACAGTATTTTATCGCCGATAGCCATGCTCGACGTTGCCAATCGCAACCTGCTTAATACGGATATTGGCAAGCATGCAACACTGTGTATCGGGGTAATTGATTTAAGTAACGATGAGCTTCGCTATGCGGTAGCAGGGCACTTACCGCTGCCGTTATTGGCGACTGAGACTGGTTGCCGATATTTAGAGGGTGAAGGTATGCCGGTCGGCCTGTTCGAAGATGCATTGTATACTGAGAAGAGGTTACAATTACCTAAGAATTTTGTTTTGACTCTCTTCACGGATGGTATATTAGAGGTGCTTCCCGCAGAGGGTTTGGTAGAGCAGGAGGCGTTTTTGCGGGAGCGTCTACAGTTGGCGCCGAACTCTGTTGAAGGTATTGTGGCGGCTCTTGAGCTAAGTCACGTTGTCGAGGTGCCGGATGATATTGCGGTACTAGTGATTTCAAAAAATACTGATGGTATTGCAGCCAAACGCTAAAATACCATGCTAGTGATAGAAAAGACGGGTTGTTGATCCATGCAAGCAGGTAAAATTCTGGTCGCCAAGCATCACGGGACTTTTGTTATCAAAATGGTGGGGGATGTGCGGCTAACCCTTTGTACCACAATTGATGATTACTTTGACGAGATATTTTCCAGTCCTGAGTTTACTGGAGTGGTTATCGATTTGTCTGAAGCTGAAGGCATCGATAGCACCTCGCTAGGTTTATTGGCTAAGTTGGCGATACAGGCAAAAAAGCGCTATCAACTTATTCCTATTATTGTTTCACCTAATCCCTGTATTACCCGGCTACTGGATAGCATGGGGTTTGATAAGGTGTTTGCTATCAGGGATAAAATTGAGCAGGTAGCCTCAGGCGCACTGGGCGAGTTGCCGGTAAAGTGCGCTGATGAAGATTGCGTGCGCTCTAAAATCATCGAGGCGCATCGTGTACTAATGGCATTAAACGAAAAAAATAGACAAACCTTTTCTTCGCTGGTTTCGACGCTTGAGACACTTAGATAGAGCTTTTCGTTACTACCGTCCCAGCACTTCCAGTTTGGCTCTGATAAATTCACTGTGAGGAAGGTAAATCAGGTCGGATATTTTTCGGATCAAATGATCTTCATATTTACTGATTTCGCCATCTGCAATCGCTACTTGCCATAATATTTTGACCAAATCGAAGCGCTGCTCAAGGGTGTAATTATCTTTGATCAGAGCTGTGAATGGGTAGAGTGCAGTGGCTTCTCGGTTTTTTTCTTCTGCCATGATAATTAATTGTGACAGTTGTTCTTCATTTAGATCAAAACACTTTTTTAATGCCGAGGTGATAGCCGCTTGTTCTTGCGGCTGTTGTTTGAAATCGGCACGGCTAAGCTCAATTAACAGAGCCGCTGCCGCTAATTGTAATTGCGATGGTTCATTTTGCTCGTCGTTAGCGAGCTCAGAACTAAAAAAATGTTTGATTTTATCCAGCACCTAATGCTCCTCTGAATAGGTTAGGGTGATTTAAGCGCTAAGTAGCTGCTCCAGCTTAATTTGATCTGCGGTAAAGTTTCGGATACCTTCGGCTAATTTTTCGGTCGCCATGGCATCTTCATTGACCGCCCAGCGAAACGCGGCTTCATCATTGTCGGGTTTCGCGATCGTCGCTCCGATGGATGATGGAGATAGTTTGCGCTCCAGGCGACCGTTGTCATTGGCTAAAAGCTCTAATAGCTGCGGGCTGATAGTTAGGCGGTCGCAGCCTGCTAATTGCTCGATTTCACCGATATTGCGAAAGCTTGCACCCATAACTACGGTGCTATAGCTGTGTTGTTTGTAAAAGTTGTAAATTTTACTTACCGATATCACCCCTGGGTCTTGCTCGGCGGCATATTCACTAACGCCAGTGCTGGCTTTATACCAATCCAGGATCCGGCCCACAAACGGTGAGATTAAAAATACGCCGGCATCAGCGCAAGCGGCGGCCTGAGCAAAACCAAATAATAAGGTTAGGTTGCAGTTTATGCCTTCCTTTTCTAATTGTTTGGCAGCGCAAATCCCTTCCCATGTAGCAGCTATTTTTATTAGCACTCGATCAGTACTGATACCACTTTCATTGTATAGCTCGATCAATCGCCGAGCTTTAGCAATAGTGGCTGGGGTGTCAAAGGATAGTCTTGAATCAACTTCGGTTGAAATACGGCCGGGGATTATATTTAAAATTTCACAGCCGATAGCAACGGCTAGTTTATCGCTGCAATTGGCTAGTTGCTGTGCGTCGCTGCCGCCTTGCTGTATGGCCCAGCTTTTGGCATTGGTGATTAGACCGGTATATTTAGGTAGTTGGGCAGCTTTTAATAATAGCGAGGGGTTGGTAGTAGCATCCATCGGCTTGAAGCGGGTAATGGCTTCAATATCGCCAGTATCGGCAACAACATCAGTCATGCTTTTTAATTGTTCCAATTTACTGTTCATATGTTGGGTTTCCATCCGGTGTTTTTTCGTTAGTAGCTGGCTTGATGCGCGGCTTGATATTCATCGCTGCGCTGTTGGGCGTCTAGCATCAATTCTCGGGCCTGTAAAATGACCTCGATACCGGCTCCTTTTTTATGGGCTTGCTCGCTGATGTGGCGACGGAATAACTTAGCCCCAGGGACTCGTTGAAACAAGCCTAAAATGTGTCGGCTGATGTGGTTGAGTAAAACACCTTTCGACAATTGTTCTTCAATATAAGGCAAAAAGTCTGCTAATACTTGATCCCGAGTTTTAATAATAGTTTCAGTACTAGTCGCTTTAGCCTGATAAATTCGCTGGTCTACCTCGGCCAGTAAATAAGGGTCGTGGTAAGCAGCTCTTCCCAGCATAACACCATCAAGTTGCTCTAAGTGTGACAAGCTCTGTTGGATATTGGTGATGCCGCCGTTGATGATGATTTCAAGTTCTGGGAAATCATGTTTTAACTGATAAACCATTTCGTAGTCAAGCGGTGGTATCTCTCGGTTTTGTTTGGGGCTAAGCCCCTTCAGCCAAGCTTTACGTGCGTGTACGATAAATGTGTTGCAGCCGGTGTCGATGATGGGGCGAATAAAGTCCACCATCTCCGCGTAGCTTTCCATATCATCAATACCAATACGGTGTTTGACGGTGACGGGTAATGAACAGGCGTCTTGCATGGCCTTGATACAATCTGCGACTAGTTGCGGTTGCGCCATCAAGCACGCACCAAACATGCCGTTTTGAACACGGTCAGAGGGGCAGCCACAATTCAAATTGACCTCGTCGTAACCCCATTGCTCGGCAATTTTTGTACATTTGGCTAGATCGTTGGCATTACTGCCGCCTAATTGTAAAGCGATGGGGTGTTCTTCGTCGTGGAAGGTTAAAAACCTTTCTGGGCCAGCGTGGAGAATCGCGCCAGTGGTGACCATCTCGGTATAGAGCACCGCGTTTTGGGTGAGTTGACGCCAAAACATCCTGCAGTGACGGTCGGACCAGTCCATCATCGGGGCTATACTAAACCTTCGATCCACTGAGCCCCTTGCTATATTTATCTTTCCGCTTGATTTGTAAGGTTTTTTCAACAACTGATTTTGACCTGTTTTTACTGTTTTGCACCGAAGAGGTGATTTAATGGCGACAATTACATCACATAAACGCAAAGATGATATGAGATATACCGTTCTGATACGCATAAAGCGTAATGGTAAAGTAGTTCGCTCAGAAACCGAAATGTTTGCTAAGAAATCTCTCGATAAGGAGTGGGCTGCTCAAGGTGAATCTAAGCTAAAAGTATTGGGTGCGCTAGAGTTTGTGCTTCAGTAAATGCGCTAGCGCATTAAGCTTTTTCGCTTTGTATAGGGGTACTAAAGCTCCGATTATAAATACGTTGAGCCATATTATTCCCCTCAATCATAGTGTTAGGTTGAGTTGGTGTCGGTTGATAATAAGATAATAAATTTTCCAGCAATATCAATTAGATAGGATTGATTTTTTATCAAAAGGCCATTGAATAATATCAGTGTTGCCCAGTTTTTAATGGTTGATAAGAGGAGGGTTTTGGTTGACAGCCATACGTTGACAATGGTTATATAACGCGCGATCAAAAAACAGTCAAGATGGTTTTCTTATTGACTGGCTGGGTGATGGGCATTGATCTTGCTGGATATTAGATATGTGGTCTACGCGCTGAGCTGTTTGCAGTTATCAACGATATTAACATTAAAAATAAAATGTTATTGAGGAGTTTTAAATGGCTAGATTTAATAAGAATAGGATGGCAATTGCTGTTACGGCAAAAGGCGCTCTGGTACTTGGGGCGTTGCTTTCGCCAGCACTTGCTAATAGCGCGGTGCTTGAGGAGGTTATTGTAACGGCACAGAAGCGAGCAGAAAGTTTGCAGGATGTCCCTATATCCGTGGCTGCAGTTGGCGGAGAAAAAATCCAGGATAACTTTATCATGTCGCTGGAGGCTGTGTCGTCTTATATGCCCAATGTGACAATCGCTGATTCGACTGGTGCTGAGCAAATCTTTATGTAGTGGCATAGTGAATTTGGCCACCTAATTAGAGGTGATAAACTTACCTCACTAACTAGGTGCTATTTATGTCAAAACAATCCAGACCAACATACTCCCCAGAATTTCGTCTCGAAGTCGC
>Ga0172382_10003587_pt1 | contig 24458 bp, 21 predicted proteins | sample Leawel138RmetaG_FD_122245 | JGI IMG/M metagenome (GOLD analysis project Ga0172382, IMG submission 122245) | Leachate microbial communities from a municipal landfill in Southern Ontario, Canada - Leachate well 138R metaG | ecosystem: Engineered > Solid waste > Landfill > Unclassified | place...
ATTGGTTGATATCGCGGGCATAAATGCCCGCCCTACCTTCGTGTATGCGTCACACACAAGCCTGGAACCGTAGGGCGGGCACTTGTGCCCGCGTGCACAACCATTCACATTTAAAACCCAGCAAACTGCAAGTAGCTGCTGGTAATGGCATCACCCCAGATCAAAGCAACCCAACCGGCCAGCGCCAAGTAAGGACCAAAAGGTATCGGGTTACTCATGCTGTTGCGCTGTACGCGTAAAATAATAATACCCAATACCGCACCCAACACCGAAGACAATAGGATCGTCAACGGCAATACCTGCCAGCCCCCCCAAGCGCCAAGCAGCGCCAGTAATTTAAAGTCACCGTAACCCATGCCATCCTTACCCGTGACCAGCTTAAACAGCCAGAAGACCACCCAGAGGCTCATATAACCGATAACCGCGCCCCACAACGCATCCGGCAGGCTAGTAAATAAGCCAAAATGATTAAGAATCAACCCCAACCACAACAGCGGCAACACTAAAACATCGGGTAAAATTTGGTGGTCGGCATCAATCAGGCTCATCGCCAGCAAGCCCCAAGTCAAAACCAGCATCGCTAGGGTTTCCCAACTGACGCCAAATTGCCAAGCAATCACGCCTGACAGCAGCCCGCAGGCTAATTCAACCAGAGGATAACGGATGCTAATAGCCTCGTGGCAACTGGAGCATTTACCGCGTAGCAACAACCAGCTGAGCAGCGGAATATTTTCCCAAGCTTTAATTTCATGACCACAATGCGGGCAGCGGGAGTTGGGCAGGACCAAGTTAAACGTGTCTGCGTTATCTTGCGCTGGCATCTCCAGCACCTCACGTGCCTGATTACGCCAGTCACGCATTAGCATCTTCGGTAAGCGGTAAATCAGCACATTTAGAAAGCTACCAATAAGGAGCCCTAAGATGACTACGCTGATGACAAACGCCCAAATATTGCTGTCCCAAAAATCAATAATCGCCATACCCACACCGTTTAGAATTATAAAACCTACAACCGCAACCTACCACGCAAAACGTAGGGCATTACCCGCCCAACAAGAGCCAAACCACACACCCCGAGCCGCAACGCGAATCGCCACGCGGGCACAAGTGCCCGCCCTACAAATACCAAACCAAAACCGTAGAGCCAAACCACACACCCCGAGCCGCAACGCGAATCGTAGGGCGGGCATTTATGCCCGCGGCTTCTGAGCCCGCACAGCATATGCAAACAACACGCGCAACGTGCAAATTGCGAATCGCCACGCGGGCACAAGTGCCCGCCCTACACATGCCAAACCAAAACCGCAGGGCCAACCCACACCCCGAACCGCAACAACAGAGGGCATTACCCGCCCAACAAGGGCCAAACCACACACCCCGAGCCGCAACGCGAATCGCCACGCGGGCACAAGTGCCCGCCCTACAAATACCAAACCAAAACCGTAGAGCCAATCCACCCCCCCGAGCCGCAACGCGAATCGTAGGGCGGGCATTTATGCCCGCGGCTTCTGAGCCCGCGCGACACATACAAACAACAACGGGGCAGTCGCAGCCGCCCCGTTTTATACGCACACACCAAACCACACAACAGCTTTAAACAACAGCACCCAACTGGAAGATTGGCAGGTACATAGCAATAATCAAACCACCAATCAATACGCCAAGCACAGACATAATGATTGGTTCCATCAACGCAGTTAAGCCATCCACAGCATTATCAACTTCAGCCTCATAATGCGTCGCCACCTTATCCAGCATTTCATCCAGCGAACCAGACTCTTCACCAATCGCAGTCATCTGCAAGGCCATTGACGGAAACACACCAGTACTGCGCATGGAGAAGTTCAGCTGCATACCGCTGGACACATCCGACTTCACTTTCATAACCGCATCCTTAAAGACCACGTTACCCGTGGCACCGGCGACTGAATCCAATGCGTCAACCAAAGGCACACCAGCCGCGAACGTGGTGGCTAAGGTACGGCCAAAACGGGCTACAGAAGAATTATAAATAATATTGCCGATAACCGGTGATTTCAGCAAAGTGCGATCAATAAAGTTGCGAAACTTCTCAGAGGTACGGTGCGCCCGCCCAAAAAGATAAACAAACAAGATAAAACCAACCACAATCATCCAGCCATCACTTTGCACAAACTCAGAAATACCAATCACAAACAAAGTAAACGCCGGTAACTCCGCACCAAAGTTGGAAAACACCTCTTGGAACTGCGGCACCACTTTAATCAGCAAAATTGCCGTTACAATCACCGCCACGGCTATAACAGCGAGCGGATAATTCATAGCTTTTTTGATTTTTGCTTTCAGTGCTTCAGTTTTTTCCTTATAGGTGGCCACCCGATCCAGCAAGGTCTCCAATGCACCCGACTGCTCACCAGACTCCACCAGATTGCAATACAAATCATCAAAGTGCTGTGGATGCTTACGCAATGACACGGCAAAGCTATTACCAGCCGCCACATCCTGCTTAACCGTATCCACCAATTTGCGCATATTTGGGTTTTCTATGCCTTCAATAATGATATCGAATGACTGCAGCAGCGGCACACCCGCCTTCATCATTGTCGCCATTTGCCGAGTAAAGATCGCAACATCCATCGGTTTGATTTTCTTACCGGAACTGAATATCTCAATCCCTTTCTTACGCACTTTAGTCGGGTTAATACCCTGTTTGCGTAGCTGAGCTTTGACCAGTGCGGCATCCTGACCGGCCATTTGCCCTGACATGGGCGCACCTTGGCGGTTTTTACCTTCCCACTTATACATACTGGTTTTTGGAGTTTTCGCCGCCATGCTTTAATCCTTAGTTACACGATTAACTTCAGTAAGACTGGTCACGCCCTGAATAACCTTCAATAAGCCCGACTGTCGTATGTCATTAAAACCATCTTTACGCATCTGCGCATCAATATCTATGGTATTGCCGTCCTCCATGATAAGCCTTTGTAGAGCCGGTGTACTTTTAACCACTTCATATATTCCAACACGGCCTTTATAACCATCGTTGCAATTGTCACAGCCTTTAGGCCCGTACACCTTAAATGTACCAATCTGCTCTGGAGTAAAGCCCTCTTTAAGCAACACTTCATCCGGCACTTTAACTTCTTGTTTACACGCGCACAGTCTACGCGCCAAACGTTGCGCAATAATCAAGTTCAATGCAGTCGCCAAGTTAAACGAAGCCACCCCCATATAGCGTAAACGGGTCAGGGTTTCTGCCGCGCTATTGGTGTGCAGTGTCGATAGCACCATATGTCCGGTTTGTGCGGCTTTAATGGCGATCTCACCCGTTTCCAAATCACGAATCTCACCGACCATGATAATATCTGGATCTTGACGTAAAAAGGCACGCAGCGCAGTCGCAAAATCCATACCTTGTCTAGGGTTAACGTTAACTTGGTTCACCCCTTCCAAGTTAATTTCAACTGGATCTTCCGCTGTGGAGATATTGACATCAGTCGTATTAAGGATATTCAAACCCGTGTACAAAGAAACCGTTTTACCGGAACCGGTCGGCCCGGTCACCAGAATCATCCCCTGCGGCTGTTTAAGCGCCTCAAGATACAATTGCTTTTGATCTTCTTCGTAACCCAGCGCATCAATGCCCATTTTTGCACTGCTGGCGTCGAGAATACGCATCACGATTTTCTCGCCCCACAGGGTCGGTAAGGTATTCACACGAAAGTCGATGGATTTATTCGCCGACACATTCAGCTTAATCCGCCCATCCTGCGGTTTGCGGCGCTCTGAAATGTCCATACTGGCCAGAACTTTTAAGCGCGCCGAGATACGATCACGTAACTGGATCGGTGGCTTGGCCACCTCATGCAATACACCATCGGTGCGAAAGCGCACACGGTACAGTTTCTCATAAGGCTCAAAGTGTAAATCCGAGGAGCCACCTTTAATGGCATCAAGCAGCATTTTATTAACAAAGCGCACCACTGGCGTTTCATCAACCTCATCAGTCGGCGTTACCCCTTTAGCTTCGCCGCTCTCGGAGCTCAAGCTATCCAGCTCGGCATCATCCATGCCATCTAAGCCGCCTGTCTCTGACAAGTAAAGCCTATCAATAGCTTGACCCAATTTGTCATCTTCAACCAACAGAGGCTCAACCGTCATACCTGAACTGAACTGCACATCATTAATCGCTTGATGATTACCCAAGTCCGATATTGCGACAAAAAGCCTAGCGCCCCGCTTATACAGCGGTAAAATACGATACTGACGTGCAAGCTTTTCTGTGACCAAGTCTTTAGGAAAGACACTCGGATCAATAGCACTTAAATCAAAATAGGCCACACCAAACTGCTCTGCTGCCAACTCCATTAAGGTGCGGCTTTTAACCAGCTTATTTTGCACCAGCCACGTGACCAACGGGGTTTGATCACGCTTGGCTTGCTGCACGGCGTTGAGTATTTTTTTCTCATCGAGCAACCCTGCCTCGAGCACCTGCCGAGCCAGGCCAATTAAATTCACATTATCATTCATGCATTCCGTCCTGCGCGCATTATTATTGGCACCATGGCGCTACTTATAGCCTAGAACAGCTTCCCTGCCAAACCCTACGCGTTTTTTTAGCCAGATGTTTGATCTGAGCCCGATTCAATACATGCAAATAAAACACAACTCGGTAAACAGTGACAAAAAACGTCACTCTTTGACAATCCCTGCAAGTGCACTTCTTTTAACAAATGACCATGCCCTACGGAAAACGACTACACCCTCTCTCACTCTACATAATCAACTCATTTTTTACGGGCTAGCCACTTCTACTACAATGCCAACCCAAAAAACAGATGGCATATTCCTTGCTTAGATTCTAATTAAAATACCTTCAAAGCAAAGGATAAAACCATGCCTGCTCAATCCCAAAAGGGCTTTACACTGATTGAGCTCATGATTGTCGTTGCTATTATTGGCATTCTCGCAGCCCTTGCTCTGCCTGCTTATCAGATCTATACAAAGCGCGCGCATGTATCAGAGGGCCTAGTATTAGCTGGAGGCGTAAAAGCAATAATAACCGAGCACTTCTCATCAGAAGGCGTATGGCCTGCTGATAACACAGAGGCTGGCCTTGAGGTAAGTACATCAATAAAAGGGAATGCGGTGCATAGCATAGGCATAGATGGCTCGAAAATCACTGTCACGTTCAATGAGAAAGTAAAAGATATGGCAACACTCACTCTACAAGGCTCAGATCAGAACGGCTATATTCAATGGACATGCGGCCAGGTGGATTCCACACTACCTGGCCAATACCGCCCAAGCAGCTGCCGATAATCACACTCTAAAAAGAACACTGCACAACTGGCACAAAATCTGCTTAACTATATACAGGTCACAAGGCCTTTACATAAATCAAGGAGCTTCATTATGAAAGCACAAATGCAAAAGGGTTTTACCCTAATTGAATTAATGATCGTAGTTGCGATCATTGGTATTTTGGCTGCGGTAGCTTTACCTGCTTATCAAGATTACACCAAGCGCTCACACGTTTCCGAAGGTCTTGCTTTAGCTGGTGGCGCTAAAACTGCAGTAACAGAGTATTACTCAGACAAAGGCGAATGGCCTACTACTAATACTCAAGCAGGATTAGCAACCGATGCTTCTATTACCGGTAACGCTGTTACAAAAGTTACTGTTGGAGCATCCGGTTTAATTACAGTTACATTCAACACTAAAGTTGAGACTGGTTCTAAGATACTCGCACTAAAACCAGACGCTACTGGTGGCGGTTCAGTTAAATGGGACTGCAAGCCTGCTGCCGGCACAACTGTAAACGTGAAATTTCTACCTGCAACCTGCCGTCCGTAATTTACTCATACAGACACATGGTTAATTAAAGGGAGCCTCGGCTCCCTTTTTTGCCTGATAGAACAGTTATATTTTCAGCATTTAATACGACAAGTCCAAAACCTACATGACAAATCCTTTGCGCATACCTCTGCTAAACAGCTCAAGTATAAAAACACTTCTGCTTTTTACTGCTACTTGGCTGCTAACACTGTTTATTTACAGCCAAGGCTGGAGTGGCGGCTGGCATTTTGATGATGCGCCCAACTTAAATAACCTTTTGGCCGTGTTTGGCAGCGGACAAATTAATTTGTCTGCCGCACATGATTTTGTCTTCAGTGGTGACGCCGGACCTTTAGGCCGCCCAATCGCTTTAGCTAGCTTTCTAATTGATGGCAGTACCTGGCCAGCATCTCCGCGCGCATTGCTGTATACCAACAGCCTACTGCATGGCATAAATGCTTTATTATTTTGTGGCTTATGGCTAGCTGTGTTACGCCAGCGTGGACAAAGCTCCGAGCAAGCCCACTGGATTGCTGTGACAGCAAGCATACTGTGGCTTCTACAGCCCATTTTGGTTTCTGGCGTTTTGATGGCTGTGCAGCGCATGGCATTGTTATCCAGCAGTTTTATGTTATTAGGTGCTTGGCTGTATGTTTCTGGTCGTCAACATGTAGAAACTCGCCCCATCTTAGGCTGGACGCTTATATTGAGCGGACTTGGTGGCGGAACGCTTTTAGGGGTATTGAGTAAAGAACAAGCAGGTCTACTGCCGCTGCTGTTATGGGTGCTAGACAGCAACTTGTTACGCCAACCTCATTTAAACGGTACACAACAAAAGCTTTGGCGATTATTTAAGTTACTTGCTTTTTATCTACCGACAGCTTTTATTTCCCTGTATTTGCTACGCACTGTACTCAATGCCGACGCTGCTTATGCGAACCGCGACTATGATCTGTACGAACGCCTATGGACTCAGAGCGTGATCTTATGGGATTACCTGCGCCTTGGGCTTTTTCCGCGTGCGTTAGCATTTAGCCCCTTTCATGATGACTATCCAGTTTTCGGGGCCTCACTGATAAGTATTTTAGCGGTCATCGCTTGGCTATTTACTTTCCTAGCGGCTTGGTATCTACGTCATAAAAACCGCTGGCCACTCTTTGCACTGCTGTGGTTTTTCGTAGCACACTTAGTCGAATCCACCGTAATACCCCTAGAACTTTATTTTGAGCACCGCAATTATCTAGCCATCGCAGGCCCCCTGCTAGCATTAGTGGTTTTAGCCTCACAATGGGCGCAGAAAGATAAGCCTCGACAGCGGATTGCCATCGGCTTATTCAGCGTATATGGCTTATTGTTAGCCAGCGTGCTCTGGCAAGTCACTTCTTTATTTGGTCAGAACCCAGTTGCCGCTCAACTATGGCATGAACAGCATCCTCAATCGATTCGTGCTGCGCAATATCTAGCCAGTGGATTATCTGAACGTGGAGATATTGCAGGAGCATTGGCTGTACTTGATGAGACGGCGATCAACCACCCTAGCTCATCGGGTGCTGTAAACTTACAAGGCTTACAGTTGGCCTGTGTGCTTAATACGCCACAAAATGAACTACAAATCCGTCTAGATAGAGTGCTATCCGATCTACCGCAAGCATCAAAACGTTTTTCTATCAATGATCCTTTGAATAAATTAAAAACCATTCTGGACAGGGGTGGATGTAATAATTTTTTAAACCACGAAATACTGGTGAAGATCACTGAAACAGCCCTAAATAATATAAACCTGAGCCGCATCCCTATGGAGCGCTCTAATATGCATTACTTTCTGGCTACTTTATATATAGATATTCGTGATCTTGATAGTACTATGCGGCATCTTGAAAGAGCCATGCAGGCAGTGCCACAAATTCAAACTATGCAAATCATGGTGGAAGTTTTACTAAGTGCCGGCTTAAAACAAGAAGCACTTGAGCTAATGGATGAACACCCACCTCGCTGGCCGATCAACCCATGGCTACGTAAAAAGCAACAGCAACAATGGCGGCAATTACGTGAACAACTTCAATCTTAAAACTGTAGATATAGCACCAAGGAAAGCACATGAAAATAAGCATAGTCTTGCCCGCCAAAAACGAATCTGCTGCCATTGGCACAACTGTCGCCGGCATTGTTGCGCTATTGCCTGATGCAGAGGTCATTGTCGTCAACGACGGATCTACGGATAACACCGCTGCAATCGCTCAAGCGGCTGGCGCAAACGTTATTACGCACCCCTATTCCAAAGGCAACGGCGCAGCCATCAAAACCGGCGCACGCGCTGCAACAGGCGAAATCATTGTCTTTATGGATGCTGACGGACAGCACGACCCTTCTGACATTCCACGCCTGCTAGCCCGCTTAGAAGAAGGCCACGACATGGTGGTCGGCGCCCGGCAAAAAGGCTCACAAGCAAGCATGGGTCGCGGAGTAGCCAACAAATTTTACAATTGGCTCGCTAGCTATATGAGCGGTCATAAAATCGAAGACCTCACCTCCGGCTTTAGGGCTGTACGCGCTGATAAATTTAAGCAGTTTTTGTATTTATTACCCAATGGTTTCTCCTATCCCACCACCAGTACCATGGCGTTTTTCCGCGCAGGCTACTCAGTTGCTTACGAACCTATTCATGCCGCACAGCGCATAGGGAAAAGCCACATCAAACTTGTTAAAGACGGTATGCGTTTTCTGCTGATCATCTTCAAAATCGGCACGCTGTACTCACCACTGAAACTCTTCGGCCCTATCGCCGCAAGCCTCTTTACCGCTGCAACACTCTGGTACTGCTACACCTATGCTGACGCAGGTCGCTTCACCAACATGAGTGCTCTACTATACACAGGTAGTGTCATGATTTTTTTGATGGGATTAATTTCAGAGCAGATTACGGCGTTGATGTATAAGGATGGGGATTAGTTTTATACATCAATACAGAACTGCTACAGTTCAAGAGACAATAAATATGCCTAAAAGCCTTAATATAAGTGATTGTAATACTATTTTATCTATAAGCATTATAATCCCAGTATTTAATGACCAGTCTGGTTTAAATAAATGCTTACAAGCAATCTCTCTGCAGTCTTACCCAACTGACTCTATAGAAGTAATTGTGGTTGATAACGGTTCTGCAACTCCAATAGTTTTAGCTGATATAAACACCCTCAAAATCACACTCACACAGTGTGCAACACCTGGATCTTATGCTGCAAGAAACACAGGCGTAAAAATAGCGACAGGTGATGTATTTTGCTTTATTGATGCTGACTGCTGGCCTGATGAAAACTGGTTAAGATCTGCTTTAAACACATTAAGAGAACACAAAGGAAATGGAATTGTGGGAGGGGAAGTAAAGATCATTAAACAAGAAAACCCAACATCAGTTGCTCTTTATCAGCACATAACTGGATTTGATCAGGAAAACAATATTACGAATAAAGATTTTTCAGCAACGGCGAACATCATTTGCTTGCGTAGCCAGTTTGAGCGAGTAGGTTTTTACTCAGAGTCCCTACTTTCCGGAGGTGATCGTGAGTGGTGCTGGAGAGTTATTAAGAATGGATTATCCATAATATATGAACCTAAATCTATTGTTTACACTGATCCACGTACCACTTTGCGCTCTGCAATCATACAAGCGAGACGAGTAACTGCAGGGAGAAAAATGCTACAAGGGTTAAATATGACACATGTAGATGAAAAAAATCTAACCAAGAAAAGAACTCCATGGCAAGCCATAACATGGATACTTTCTAGGAAAGAGCTTTCTATTTGGGAGCGATTTCATGTTGTTTGTGTGGCAAGTATAATTCGTACAGCTGAGATGCTAGAAACCATTAAGCTGGCACTCGGATCAAAAGCTGAGCGGCGCTAATGCAGTGATGGTTCTAATATTTTTTTGAAAAAACAAAAAAACGATGGTAAGGATTTTCTGGCACTCGATAGGTTTTGTTTAAAATAACTGGCGCACTTTGACAAAGTTCATTTTTCACTTGTTCTAATGAGTAGCCAGCCTTGTTGATTTCCCAATAGTGTTCACCATCGAAGACATGCTTTAGCGCTCGTAATCGAGGACGAGGAATTGAGAAGTTCACAACGCCAACCGCGGGAACATGAATGGAAATAGGCCAGCGCTTTGCAGCATCAGGCAAAGATATAATTACAGCATTACGAGCAACTCGCACCACTTCTGCGAAAGCTAAGAGGCTATCTGCATACGGTAAATGCTCTAACATTTGAAAAGCGCAAACGACATCAAAAGAACCGTCTTCAAAAGGCATTGTAAACACAGAGGCTATATGATCTGGCTTAAGCTCTGGGTCTAAATCTAATGTTTCAACATGAATGTCAAATGCGCTTGCTGCTGCTTTAAAAAGCCCTGGGCCAGGGCCTATCTCAAGTACATTTTCAGGGTCGATTTTTATTACTTCATCCAGTTGATGCCATACGCTTATCCAGCGCTGTTTGTTTACATAACTAGCGAACTCATAATGTGAATGTTCAACTTGTCTTTGCATTATCATTCCACCTTAGTGAGCACCATAAAACCCAAAGTATCATTGCGATATAAGCGAATACTCCGATGACTGAAAACAAGGCAACAGCCCAAATAGCGCTGCCGAACCAGTAAAGCCCAGCAAAAAAGCCCAGAGTCTTTGCGCCGGTGCTAAAAATCTCGTAAAAAAGTAAGCCTTTCTGAATGCCAAGTACTGGCACAGCCGCAACACTAGGCTTATTAATAAAATTAAAAAGAAAAAATAACGCTAGCCACCTAGCATACTCGCCAGCGGTTACCCATTCCGCTCCAAATATACAAGAGAATAACCAAGGACCAAAAGCAACTACTAGAGCAAAGGGCGCGAAGCCTATTGCCGTGAGGGCTAGAGTTGCTTTTAATATCAATTGAAATAAATTTTCTTTATCCTGAGCCGCTTTGGTTATCCGCGGGTAGAATACATCGCCCACTGACTTCCCTATGAGGGTAGATGGCGCACCCATAACTGCTTTGGCAAGAGTATAAAACCCAGCCGCTGCAGGACCAAAAAAACTTGCAAGCATCAATATTGGCAAGCCTTGAGAAAATGCATTTATAATATCTTGAGGGGCTCGATATATAGGAAAGTCTTGGTAGCGTTTAGCTAAAGCTCCAAGATCACTCTCTTTTTCAATAACTGTTTGTTGTGTAATTAAATTGATTTTAATTTGATTTTTAATTCCTAACCAGAGCAGTGCTGCATACAATCCATTACTAATGGTAGCCAATACAATTAGAACGGCGCTTACTGGATAAAAAAGACCGATACCGGCTTGAATTGTACAAAGTATTAAGGCTTGTATGACTGCTGCTTTAGCTGTAATTCGAAACTTTTTTTCACGAATTAACCATTGTTGCAATATCTGTTGGAAGGCTGAAAACATCATAGCTAAGGGGATTAATAATAAAAATATAGCAATCGCCTGTAACCCAAGCAAGTCAACAAGCCTATCTCCCGCAATCAGAAATATTAGAGCTATCAGGCACGCCATGCCTACCGCTAATCCACCACTAAGCTTTGCTAACCCTTTAGCATCTGCATCAGATCTAGGAAGTACAATTGCAACAGGGTAAGTCAAGGCCGCTACGGGTGTAAGTATTGCTAAAATCGCCATAAAAGTACCCAGCAAACCAAAAGCCTCTGGTCCATATAGTCGTGTGATAACTGGAGAAAATGCCATTCCTATAGCTTGAGCACCAGCAGTACCCGTTGCCACAATAGCTATATTGCGAACCAATTTACTCTCAGTGAGCTGTTTTAGTTTATTAATCACTGCCAAACAAATCCCGAGTGTAGACTTTATGCTCAACGCCTATAAGATCTTCGGAGCGACGATTAGCAACGATAACATCACTGATGCACTTGAATTCTTCCAAGTCTTTGATCACACGAGAGTTGTAAAAAATACTTTCTACTAGTGCTGGCTCATATACCACCACTTCCACACCCTTAGCTTTAATTCGCCTCATTACGCCCTGTATAGCTGATGCACGAAAATTATCAGAACTTGATTTCATTACTAGACGATATATACCCACTACTTTCGGATTCAAGCTAAGGACTGAGTTTGATATAAAATCTTTACGGGTGCGATTTGCGTCAACGATGGCCTTGATCAAATTGTTTGGAACCTGGTCATAGTTGGCGAGCAATTGTTTAGTGTCTTTAGGCAAACAATAACCACCGTAACCAAAGGAAGGATTGTTGTAATGCATTCCAATACGTGGATCTAAGCCCACCCCTTCAATAATCTTCTTAGAGTCTAATCCATATACTTGCGCGTAGCTGTCTAGCTCATTGAAATAGGCTACACGCATCGCTAGATAGGTATTTGAAAAAAGCTTAATGGCTTCGGCTTCCGTTGAACTCGAAAAAAGAACAGAAATGCTTTTCTTTACAGCCCCTTGTTGTAGCAGATCAGCAAAAACTTTTGCTCTTTCGCTTTGCTCACCGACAATAATACGCGATGGGTGCAGGTTATCGTACAAAGCTTTACCTTCACGCAGGAACTCTGGCGAAAAAATGACGTTTTCTGTACAGAACTTTTTCTTAATTGCTTTTGTATAGCCAACAGGTACTGTAGATTTGATTACAATTACAGAATTAGGAGTTATCTCTAATACATCCGCAATAACGGACTCTACACTACTGGTATCAAAGTAATTATTTTGCGGGTTGTAATCAGTCGGCGTTGCAATAATCACAAAGTCGGCATCAGTCAGCGCAAAGTGCTTATCTAGCGTAGCGGTAAAGTTCAACGACTTATTCTTTAAAAAATCAGAAATCTCAGCATCGTCTATGGGTGAAACACGTTTATTCAGCATCGCAACTCTTTCGCTAATGATGTCTAATGCAATTACTTCATTATTTTGGCTCAGCAATATGGCGTTGGAGAGGCCTACGTAACCTGTGCCTATTACAGCAATTTTCATAGTTAATCCTATGCGTGAATTTCTAAAAACACCACATCAATAACAAGTCGTATAATCTATAAAAACTCTATTTAAGCTTAATATTTTATAACAGACCTTCATAAAGATTAATGCTAGCGTCAATCATAGCTTGATCTGAAAACGACTCGACTGCATTGGTGCGAGCTGCATTAGCCATTATTAAGTATTGCTCTTGTGCCGATTTTAAATTACGTATTGTGGTAACAAAGTTAGAGACATTATCTCGTTTACAAAGATAACCATTTACTCCGTTTTTCAACACTTCAACCACAGATGTTCCCTCCATAGAAACTACAGGCAATCCGCACGCCATAGCTTCAATTGCAACCAGCGGGTGCCCTTCGCTTCGCGACGGAAATAATAGTGCATCAGCATTCTGCATGGCTGAAACCACCTCAGCGTCACCATTTAGTCGGCCAATATCATGCATGTTTTTAGGCATGTTAGCCTTGTCTTTTTCTGCCGCTGCTCCACCCGTGTAATGCAGCTCAAAGTCATCCCCTAGCTTGCGCATGATAGGAGCCAGCAAATCTACTCCTTTTCTCGCCATCCAACTTCCAACAAACAGCAAACGAAAAGGCTTATGCAGTTTTTTTACATTAGATCCTGGGCGGTAAACTTTCGTATCAATGCCGTTGTAAATAACTTGCATAGGCACATCAACCAAGGTTTCCTTAGTTGTATCAGCGACAAACTGACTTACCGCCACTACCTTGCTAGCTCGGGTTAAAACTCGTCGTTCATTAGGTGCTATCCAATATTTATGATAAGCCGCACGCAGCCAACCTTTGTATGGGCGCAGCGCTGGATCGTGAATGGAGTGGTGTAACGTTGCGACTATTGGCAAGTATTTAGGCAAAAAACGGCTATGCAGCCAAGTATTCACATGCACAACTGTTGCCCAATGAGGAGGCTGTGGAATAGAAACTGTCCACGGAGCGTATTCAGCCCGTAATGGCAGCCAGGCGATTTCTGCTTTAATGCCACGTTGGTTTAAGCCTTTAACCAATCGCTCAGTAAAAACATCTGTGCCTGTGTTGGTACGTACTGCAGGGAACCATACGCCTAGCGGTTTATTCATTCTAGGATACCAACTTGTAAATTAGTGTTGGAATAATCGGTTTAAACGGATTGAGAACAACATCTGGGAGTTTTCTTAGTATTTTATTGGCCAGGCTGTAAGGCTTTTCTAGCTCGAAGGTTATTCGAGTAGCAGGAACACTTATATTTTCAAAATTAAAACTTGCCTCAGCAAGCATCCGCTCAAGCTCTTTCAAGCTTGGTGGCTCGCAGTCATAAAAGTCACCTTTGCCGGCCCAGTGCAAGTACCGACTCCTTAAGCTTCGTGGCAGCCAGCTCAAAAACTTAAGATTGTAATGTGGCTCTGTCAACATCCAGCGGTTAGGAACTGCAAGATAACAAAGCCCGCCTGTGGATAGCACTCTGTCAATTTCTTGAAGGTGAATAAGCTGTTCAGTTGCTTCGCCTACGTGCTCAATAACGTGATTAGTAATAACTATATCGAAGCTATTATCTGCAAAGGGTAGCTTTACACCATCAACCTTTAAGAAGGTGTAACCGTCCTCAACCTGCCTGCTGTCATGAACATCCACACCGGTGACCTCACACAATAACTTTTGATGTGTTGCAAAGTAGTGCGCAATACCTCCAGAGCCACATCCAATTTCTAAAATACGCAGTGGAGTGTTATCAGGACGGTTTTTGATATTTAAAAGTGTTTCAATTTTCTTGGCTTTAGGTATTCGTGATGTAAGGTTTGTAACTGCATGAGCTTGTCGCTGAGGCACTGCTGCAATCACGGAATCTTGTTCCATCTTATTAAAGGAATTCAATATTTGATCGCCAAAGCCCTCCCAAGCAAACCCTTTTGCAAAAGATTTTATCACTGCAGTTTCTAAGGGCTTTTTTAAACTAGCAATGACTTGTAGGCTTAACTCTGAGTAATCGCGTTTTTCAACTAAATACCCTGATGCACCTTCTTCTACCGCATCCACAATCCCACCTGTAGCAAAGGCGACTGTTTGCAAGCCATGCGCTGCCGCTTCAATAGCTACCATACCAAAACCTTCAGGATCATCTGGGATGTGCCGTACAGGAAATACGTGTACGTCAGCTGCTTCGTAAACAGTCGCTAACTCTGTTTTGTCCGTTATCACACCAAGAAACTTTATATGCTTTTCAAGACCATTCTGTTGCGCGGCTTGCAGTATTTCACCTTGAGTTTGTATGCCCGCCCCTAAGGAGTTTTTAGGAGCCTCGCCCACTATAACTAATACAGCACTTGGTTCATCCCTAACGATTTTCGGTAGCGCTTGGGCAACAAACTCTTTTAATCCTTTGCGCGTAGTTAAACGCCCAACAGACAATAATATTTTCTTTCCTACCAATTGATGCTTTTGCTTGAAGGCTTCTATTTTCTCTTGAGGCTGTGGTGCTGTGGGTAGTTCGACGCCAGGATAAACAATACTAATTTTCATCTCTGGCACGCCAGCATTTAGTGCTAGTTGCTTGGTAGGTGTGCTGTTAACGATAATGTGATTCATCTTCTTAAACGTTGGCGCCCAGACAGTCTGATACAGTTTATTGCTAACCGTGATATCAAACCCGTGTAAGTAGACCGCTGATTTAGCGCCACATAGTTTGCTAGCGAACCAAGCAACCGGGGCAGTTAAGCCACTGCCAGCAAGAATCACACCTGGCCTCCAACGTATGGCTAACCATAAAGCCCTTAAACTACTGATCAATAAAAATAGCCCTAGAGGCTTAAGCGGAGCTTCAACTAAGTCAACGTTATTAGGCTTTATGGCCGCAGCACCTTTTGGGCCGATGACTTTCACTTCAGCATACTTACTCAGCTCATCAGCCATATGCCAATTGAGGCGCTCCATGCCGCCTACTAATGGCGGGAGGTTGCGGGTGATAATAAGGATGCGTTGTTGGCTCATTATTGATCCTTATTTTCAGAGTGATAAATTTGCAACTCATACTCATCTATCTGTTGCTTGAAATACGGCGCTCTCGTAGCAACAAAACTATCCGTTAGATGTTGTGAGTCTCGGAATACAACAACATCATCACCAGTATTGCTTTTAGTTATAGAGTTGCACACTTGATTTGGGCAAACAAAATTTGCAGTTTCGACCCAATACACATTTTTAAATTGCTGTGTTGTGTTTTCTAAAATTTTAGCAACATGTGTATAGCGAGAGTTTTCAGCGGGTGCATGGCAATTCTCAACAGCAATAGAGGCTCCTTTACTTTTCAGCAAACACTCTGGACCATTAAATGGCAATATTGGATTTGCTTCTATAAGGTAAGCAGAGCTAACAACAGCACCCACCTTATCTAAAATCCGCATTGTACCGCTTTGCCACTGCTCATCCGTGAACTCAGCAGAAGCTGTCCCTCCAATAAACAATCTATCTACTTTTTGTTTACCAAGCCACTCAATTGCCCTATTTCTCCACTCAGAACACTCCGTATATTCACGACCAATACGTGCATAGAAATACGGCTCATCAACCATTGGGCATGATGATTTAGTTAACACTACAATGCGCCATTGTGCAGGATCATGCATATGTGTAAGCGCTGAGAACCATTGCGCACCTATACTATCTCCTAGAAGCACTGCTGTTTTATCAGCACCTTCATTGCCATAAACACAAGGCTTAAGCTCAGAACTCTGATACCAGTCATCACAACCGTCACTATAAATAAATGGCACATCTGCAATTGATTTTGCAATGAATTGATTAAACCCACTTGCTAGTTGTTCTTGCGTGGAAGTATGCCAGCGTAATAACTGTGCATTTAACAAAACCATGAGAGCTAGAGCACTAATGACTTGCCACCGCACCGGCAGTTTTGCAGGCTTACCAAAGCGAAATGGGCTTTCAATTAATCTAAAAGTAACGATAGCGAGCAATAATGATAGCGCTATCGCAAAGATACTGTTGGTTAAATCACCTTTAACCGATATAAGTTGATCACTTATAAGTAAAACGGGCCAATGCCAGAGATACCAAGAGTAGGATAAATGACCAATCTTTTGCATAGGCGCAATAGAAAGAAAAGCAGCTATGCGTTGATTCTTTAGGCCTCCTGAGCCAGACCACAGCAATAGCGCTGTCCCTAAAGTTGGAAGTAATGCTGAAAAACTTGGATATACGCTAAATCCATCAATTAACAACAGTGCAGAACCAATAAGAGCCAAACCAAGCAAACCTGTGATGTTAGCTAGTCTTAGAGTTGGAACTCGATATCGACCTAGTAACCACGCAAGTGCACCACCTGAGAATTGCCATGCCCTTACTGGTGTCATGTAAAACGCTATTGTGGGGTTATGTAACGCAAAATACATGCACCCAATAAAAGAAATTAACGCAATTACAGAAAATGCGATGACCAAGCGACTATTTAATGTTTTTGCTTTCGCTATGCTTAATACTCCAAGCAATACAAAAGGCCAAATTAAATAAAACTGCTCTTCTACCCCAAGCGACCAAGTGTGTAAAAAAATATTTTTAGTGTTTTCAGCAGCAAAGTAATCAACATCAGAGAAGGCAAAATAAATATTACTGAGCCACAAAACTGATGCGGCTCCTGCCTTACTGTGCGCAATATTTTGTGACTCTGGCAACAAGTAATATGCAGCTATACTACTTAGAATGACCATGGTAGCTAAGGCAGGCAGTAACCGCCTCAGCCTATTGGCATAAAAACGTGCTAATTTTATGGTTTGACTCGCTTCGTACTCTCTAACAAGAATGCTAGTAATTAAATAGCCTGATAAAACAAAAAATATATCAACCCCGATAAACCCAGCATAAAAGCCAGGCACACCAAAGTGAGCAGCGATAACCAGCAGAATAGCAATTGCACGCATACCTTCTATATCAGCACGGTAATTTTTATTGCGCTTTAGCTGTGCATCTAATTTCATAGAGTTATTTAACCTGCTCATCAGCCATATGCCAATTGAGACGCTCCATGCCACCTACTAATGGCGGCAGATTACGAGTGATAATAAGAATGCGTTGCTGGCTCATTGTTTCGACCTTTTCCTTAGCGTTTTTTTAGCTATGATTCGTATTTGTCAGGTTAAGCTGTACCACTCATAGTTATAGACCACCCATTTTTTAAGCCCCCACAACCTTACTATGCCCCAACAACCGTCCACGGGTATCAACGATCATTTGGCTGTGTGTTAGGAGCAACTCATAGTCAAACGCATCGTGGTCTGTGGCTATAACGATACAGTCGTAACTACGGATATTTTCTGGAGTAAGCAGAACGGATTTAAGATCGAAGCAATAGTCTCTTTTACGTGGAAACTCGGGTACATGTGGGTCTGAGTAGGCGATGTTTGCGCCCTTCTCTTCGAGCAGCGACATGATCTCGACTGCAGGTGATTCGCGGGTGTCATCAATATTCTTTTTGTAACTCAAGCCCAAAATAAGAATTCTGCTGCCTTTAATCGATTTTTCTTTGTCATTGAGCGCTTCTGCTATTTTCTGCACCACCCAGCGCGGCATGTAATGATTGATTTCACCGGCCAGTTCAATAAAGCGCGTATTGATGCCGTATTCGCGCGCTTTCCACGTGAGATAAAACGGATCAATTGGAATGCAGTGGCCACCTAGTCCAGGTCCTGGCGTATAGGGTACAAAGCCGAAGGGTTTACTGGCTGCAGCCTGGATGACTTCGTGAATATTGATACCCATTTTATCGGCGACGATTTTCATTTCATTGACGAGGCCGATATTGACTGCGCGGTGAATATTTTCCAGCAGCTTGGTCATTTCCGCCGCGCGCGGTGTACTGACGGGCACCATTGTAGTGATAGCGTGTTGATATAAAGCTGTTCCTAAGCTTAGGCATTGCGCTGTCATCCCGCCAATCACTTTGGGAATATCTTTGGTGCTGTATTTTGTGTTACCTGGATCTTCGCGTTCTGGAGAGAACACCAGTGCACAGTTTTTGCCGGGTATAAAGCCTCTGTTTATCAGGGCTGGAGCCAGCACTTCTTCGGTTGTACCCGGCCATGTTGTGCTTTCTAGGCTGAGCAGCTGCCCTTCTCTGAAGTGTGGCAAAAGCGAGGCTAGGGTATTTTCGATATAGCTTAAATCAGGTTCGCGATACACATTTAACGGCGTTGGTACGCAGATAATTAAAGCATCAAGTTCGTGCGTGCGTGAAAAATCACTGGTGGCCTCAAAGCCATTGCGCTGTGCGGCAACAATATCTGACGCTTGCAAACGTTCGATGTAGCTTTTACCGGTATTTAAACTGGCAACCTTGGAGGTATCTATATCAAAACCAATGACTTTGATCCCGACTTCACTAAAGCGTAAAGCAAGCGGCAAACCAACATAACCTAGCCCATAAATACCCACGACCACTGAGCCTGAGGCAATCCGTTCTTTCAGTGTACGTAAACCGCTCATAAATCGCTTAATCCAATGCCAGTTTCAATAATCCAGCTATGATGCCAGACAATGGCGAATAAGTTTTGTATCAAGACACAAATTTGTGCGACGGGTATGGATAAACGTTTGTGGAGCATCTTCGCGAGCACAAATACCCGCTCGGTGGTGATATGCACACAGGTATAAATGCGTGGCGGGTTTGGGTGGGTATGGGGAGGTGGTTGCAGGTGAGATTTGCGCGGGTATGGGGGTGTGGCGTAAGGCGGGCACTTATGCCCGCGCGGATGTTTGATAGCAGATTCCGGGCAGGGCTGGTCGATCGTAATCGTGGGCATAAATGCCCACCCTACGAATTTGTTCGATTGATGTGATCGCGGGCATAAATGCCCGCCCTTGTATGGTGGTGCGCACGTGGGCATAAATCGGCGATGGTGTGCACGTGGGCACAAGTGCCCACCCGATGGTGGTGTGCCCGCTGCATACATCAACCGCCGGATTTTTTGGCGGTGAAGCCGCGTTTTTGTAACTCTTCTATCAGCAACTGAACTTGGTCGCCCTGAATCTCAATCACTCCGTCTTTTAATGAGCCGCCACAGCCGCAACGTTTTTTTAGTGCAGCAGTCAGGGTTTTTAATTCTTCGAAGGTTAAGATCAAGCCTTGGATGGTGGTGACTGTTTTGCCGCCACGGCCTTTGCTTTCGCGGCGTACTCGGGCAATACCATCGCCGCTATTGAGTGGTTGCTCGGAGCAGGTGCAATTGTCTTGCGGTTGTTCACAATCGGGACAGTGCCGCCCGCTGTCGGTTGAATAGACCAATCCGCTGAGGGCTGCAAAAGAGTTGGTTTTTTTCACGGTACACACGCCTCCGTATTAAACGTCATCAATCAATTATTTTGTAAGAACTTAAGTGCATCTAATAGATATATTTTTAATCTGAAGCGCAGCACAGCCTGAAAGAATGCTGTCGCAGGCATAGCCAGCTCATACAAGAGCAACAATCCAGCCCCTGTGCAAGCGAGTCATACACGCGACAACACCCTGTACGAGCCTGCTCTGCATTACAACCAGCGCCGCACCTTACTCATATACTGACGATAATCATCACCAAAATGCTGCACCATTAAGCGTTCTTCATGGCGAATCACGCCCACGCTAACCGCCAGCACGACCGCGGGTAAAAACACCCAAGCCCACAGATCGGCAAACAGTAATGCTGCACCAATATAAAGCAGGGTGTCGGCGACATAAATAGGGTTACGGGTCACTCGAAACGGGCCTTCGGTGAGCAATTGCTGGGGTTTGCCGTAGGGGTTGAGTGTGGTTTTGCGCCACAGCATCAACCACGCTGTCCAAAACATCAACAGCGTACCCGCATCAATCGCCATCCAACCAAAAAACCATGTCCATGGATTACTTGGCAGCGACAAGGGCCATAACGTGCTAAGCCCCCAAGCCAGTAATAAAAAAGCAACATACACAACAGGCGCTGGGAGAATAAAATAAGGCTTACGCATCGAAGTACTCTTGCAGTTTTGTATATGCCCCACAGTTTAACGCTTACTTAAACAAACTGCATACAAACCCAGCATATTAATAACTGATACTGAATGTGTTGCTGCCGTAACGACCTAGCCAGAACTGACTGTGCCTGAGCACAGCCCGCAACAGCTGCTAGAAAATGCCCCGCAAATGGCGAATGCTTCACACTACTCGGGTTCAGATTTGCCTTTTAGCCAAGCGCAGCTTTAATGAAGGGCTCATTATAAAAAAAAGGCGTGCGCATGCAAGACTTAGCAAAGGTGCTGCACCACGGTGCAAAGAACGGCGTAACCGGCTCCTGCCATCAGATTTTCATTGACGATAAAACCAGCTTTCTTGTTGACTGCGGGTTATTTCAGGGAGCAGAAACCTCGCCTGAAGGCCGTGCCAGCAGTGAACAACTGAACATTGAGTTTGATATTTCTACGGTCAAAGCACTGATTGTCACCCATGTACATATTGACCATGTTGGGCGCATTCCTTACTTGCTGGCGGCAGGCTTTAAGGGGCCGATTATTTGTAGCGAGCCCTCGGCAAAGCTGCTGCCGATTGTATTGGAAGATGCCTTTAAAATCGGTGTCAGCCGCGATCAAAATCTAGTCGAGCAATATATTAAGCTGGTGGCTAAGCGCATCATTGCCCTGCCTTATAATCAATGGCTGCCAATGCTGAAAGCGCCACTGCCATCGGTCAAGATTCGTCTGCAGCGTGCTGGGCATATTTTAGGTTCTGCTTATGTTGAGTTGGACATTCAACAACCGCAGCAAAAAGCCAAACAACGTGTGCTATTTTCTGGTGATTTAGGTGCGCCCTATGCACCGATTTTATCCGCGCCCAAGCCTGCCTACCGTGCCGATCTGGTGATTTTAGAAAGCACCTACGGTGATCGTAATCACAGCAACCGTCGTGATCGACGTCAACGTCTACAAAGCGTGATCGAACATGCCTTGCGTGATCAAGGTACGGTGCTGATTCCGGCGTTTAGTATTGGCCGCACGCAAGAATTGCTCTACGAACTGGAAGATATTATCCACCGCAACCGCTGCCAAAGCTGCGTAACCGATAGCGCGCAATTGCTCCAGCAAGGAGCACCCGCAGAACATGCATCGGTATGGCATGATCTGCCAATTATTTTAGACTCACCGCTGGCCAGCCGCTTCACCCATGTGTACGGACAACTGCAAGAATACTGGGATAAAGAAGCCCAGCAGCGTGTTAACAAAGGCCGTCAGCCGCTGGATTTTAAACAGTTGATCACCATTGATAGCCATCAGGATCATCAACGCATGGTGCAACATTTAGTTAAAACAGCACGCCCAGCGATTGTGATTGCCGGCGGTGGTATGTGCAGCGGCGGTCGTATTGTCAATTACCTCGAAGCCATGCTCAGCGATGCACGCCACAACGTGTTGTTTGTTGGCTACCAAGCGCAAGGCACACTGGGCAGCCAGATACAAAAATACGGCCCACGCGGTGGCTATGTGGAGATTAACCACAAACGCATCGACATCCGTGCAGAAATCACCACCCTCGGCGGCTACTCTGCGCATGCTGACCAAACCAGCCTGGTGCGTTTTATCACTGGCATGCGCAAATGGCCGCAGCAAGTGCGCTTAATTCATGGTGATGCAGGCGCTAAAGCGGCGTTGCGTGAGAAGATATTGGCGGCGTATAAGGCGAAGCGGCATGTGGGGGAAGTGGTGGTGCCGGAGTGATTTATTTTTAGAGCTGAAATGAAACTGGCGCAAAAAATGCGCCAGTTTAGGTAGTGCTAGTTGTGCTTACCACTTCAGCATAAAATGTTAGAAGTGTTTGCTCTGGCTAGCGCCAGCAGTCATTCTTGTCACTTCTACTACCGCTACTGCCTCTTACACCTAAAGCATTCAAGGTTAGTGTTGCGCATTTTGCATCACTGAACTGATTATTAGCCGTTAGGGTATACCCACCGCCACCGCCAGCTAAAACAATCGAATACTTACCAGTTGGCGAGTTCGCCGTCACTCCTAACTTCGCAATATTAGCAACGTCAGTTATATAAGCATTATTCTGCGAAAAATAACGCTCTTGTCGCGCCGCTACATCACTTAAAAACGCCTGTCCTTCAGTGCGGTTACCACGCTTTACATATTCGTCATAACTGGGGTAAGCAATCGCTGCCAAAATCCCGATAATGGCGACCACAATCATCACTTCGATGAGGGTAAAACCTTTAGAGGCGTATTTCATATAACTTACTCATATAAAAACGGCCCACCACACAAGGTGGGCCTAGCTACTGGATTACGGGTTAGGAATAAAACGCCAAGAACCCGCGCGATTACCGCGTAGACGACCGCTATTCCCCAAGTCAATCTTCTCGCCAAATGCGGTAATACCAAGCTCATCTTGACCTAGCGAAAGTCCACCCTCATTACCCAGTTTGATGGCAGACACTAGAGTGACTGAGCCATTCGGATTTTGGATGCGCGTGTCGAAGGCATGGTGTGTAGTCCTGCCGCCTGTGGCTGGGTTCAGGGCATAGAGCCAGTTGCCAGCGCCATGAGCACAGGGGTCATCATTGGGTACCAGGGTGGAAATGAGCAGAGTGTCACGTCCGAGGACACGCATGTTCTCAATCATCATTTCACCTTCGTAGCTTTCACTGGCAGCGAGATTTAAATACCAGCCTAGCTTGGAAACGTTACCGTCAGCGTCGTAATAGCTTACGGTATTACTACTCAGGGTACGGGCAGTGCGTTCCAGGCCACTGTTTTTACCTTCAGCTACTAAGTTGGTTTCTTTTATTTCTTGCTTGACCAGTGCCGTTGAGCTGATCGGCATACCTGTTGCACCGGTTGTTTCCGCCCTAGTTTTTTGATCCCAAATAGCATATAGCGTTTGTGGATGGGTTTCAGTGCCGGTTTTGTCGGCATCTTCAAAGTACTTGCCAGTACCGAAAATCACTAGGTAGCCGTTACCTGAAGGGTGGCGGGTCAGGCTTGGAGCAGCAGTAATGGGTTGGCTATGTGTACCGCTACTGGCGGTAAACATAGGGCTGTTACCGTAGGCGAGCTTGAAGCCATCAGTGCTGGTGCTGTTTTTATCGCCATAAATGGGGCCGGTGGTTAGGTCGCGATCTGGAGAAGCACCGGTACCTAGCAGGTCAAAACGCCACAGATTACCATGCAGATCACCGGCATAAGCATAGTCGGCTACCCCATCGCTATCAAAGTCAGCCAGCCGTGGAGTGGATAGGCCATTAGGGGCTGTTGTTGCGCTCTGGACTTCTAGTGCTTTTTCGAGTTTGCCAGTAATGGCATCAATCACATAAAGCGCGGCCTTACCATTATTAGTGTTGGCGCCTTCGTAGCCGTTACCGGTAACTACCGCCCATTTACCATTATGTAAGCGAGCAATACTCGGTTTCGGGAAGCTATAACCAGGGCCGACCATCCCATTGCGATAGCCATCATTGTCGGTGTAGTTGAACTCGTCAAACTCCCACAATAGCTTGACTTCTTCAGGATTAGTTACATCCAATGCAAACAATCCTTTACCGCCAGCACGCAGGGTGCCAACAAGAATGGTTTTCCATACGCCAGCCACACTGTCATAGACGTCAGCGACTTCCGGAGAGCCATCGACATAATAG
>Ga0172382_10003588_pt1 | contig 24457 bp, 20 predicted proteins | sample Leawel138RmetaG_FD_122245 | JGI IMG/M metagenome (GOLD analysis project Ga0172382, IMG submission 122245) | Leachate microbial communities from a municipal landfill in Southern Ontario, Canada - Leachate well 138R metaG | ecosystem: Engineered > Solid waste > Landfill > Unclassified | place...
TATCACGTATACGATAACGTGGGTCCCGACCGCGATATCGGCGAACAGTGTAGCGGTCCAGGTGGCCGTTACGTGGGTGTTCAAGAATATAACGCACCGGCATGACGCCGCGTCCGTGATCAGTACGGATGCATAGGACATGAGCATGATGAGGAGCGAACAAGGATTCAGCCTTTTAGAAATACTCATCGCCATCGCGATCCTGGGCATTGTGATGGCCCTCAGCGGCCAGTTGCTTGAACACATGGTGGTGGGCCAGAGAAAGCAGGCGGTCATTACCACAAACCAGCTCGAAGTGTCCCTTGGTCTCGAAATGCTGAGAAACGACGTGTCGAACGCGGGGTTTGGCCTGGCCGATGAATTCAAGAGTACCCCGAGCATTTACACAGAGGCAACAAGCGCTCCCGCCATGCAGTTCAACAATGCACCCAATGTACCAAAAGCGATACAGCATGCTAATACGATATCTGCGTCGGGGTATATCCAGAATTCTGATTATCTCGTTATCCGGTCCCCGGCTGTAGGGATGGATAGCGCCGCAGGGAAATGGTCGAATATCACGTCGACCAAAGTCCATTTCTGGAACGATATCAACCTCGATATGGCGACAGATGATTATATGATCGTTATCAAACCGCGCACCCAGCAGGGTGGGAATTCAACGCTGATCGTTTCCAACGGTGCTTACGCACTGAAATATCCCGGTCAGGCATCCGATATCGATGCGGGTTTCCAGCCGAAGACCGGCGATGGCGAGCGCTTCCTCGCGTTCGGCATGGGCACGACGACGCCGAACATGCCTTTTAACAGGGCTGATTACTATGTCGGGATCCCCGCAACGGCAAATCCGAACTGTGCCCCGGGCACCGGTATTCTCTATAAGAACGTGATCGGCGATGCGAAAAGCCCCTATCCCCTGATCGACTGCGTCGCCAATATGCAGGTCGTGTTCAGGCTCGATACGAATACGGATGGCATCCCCGACCCGCCCGTGAACGATATATCCGGGCTCGATGCGTACAAGATCAAGGAACAGATCAAAGAGGTCCACATTTACATACTCGCCCACGAGGGAATAAAGGACAAATCCTACAGATCGGAGATAGCGAACCCCGCTTTTACGGTTGGCCCCTCGGCATCCCTCGGAACGGTGGTAGACTTGAGCGCTCTGGACGGGAGTTCGACGGACGCCTGGAAACGGTACCGCTGGATCACATATAAGATTGTTGTGAAGCCGAAGAGCTTTTATTGATGGATACGGGAGATGCGATAATGCATCGATACAGTTTGAAGAGAGATGGAAGGAAAAAGGGTGTTGCCTTGGTGTCCGCCCTCATCGTAGTATCTGTGGCGGCCGGCATATTCGCAGCCGTGATGTATTTCGCCCTGACAGGGACCGAAATTTCGGGCCTACAGAGAAAATACCACAGTTCGAAAGAGGCTTCCCTCGGCGCGATCGATGTCCTTACGAAAGACCTTCTTCCCCGCGTTCTGGGCGGGACCACTTTGTCGGCTGCTGTAGCGTCGCTTTTCAAGCCGGCCGCTGTCCTGCCAGCGATCACGGCGGATGCGGCAAAAGATACGTGCTTCACGGACAAACTGACAAAATCGACATCAGCCTGGCCCGGCGGGACATGCGACTCGGGAACGGACCCTACGGTGAATCCTGATATAGTCTTCAATCTGAAAGGCAAAGCCGATCAGACAAAACCATATGTGGTGAATATGAAGATCATAGACACAGTTTCAGGCAATTCGGATAAGACCGGTGTTGTCCTGGACCTGGGAAGCGGTGTTGTGGACGATGCCTCCGCACTAATTAGGATACAGCATTTTCCCTTCTTGTATACGATCGTGACCGATGCCCGACAGCAGGGCAGCACTACTGAACGAGCAAATATCGAAGTCCTGTATGCCTACTAGACCCCACGCAAAAAAGCCTGTCAGACCCATAAGAAAACCCATCAAACCGGTGAAGCCGATGGGGCTTAGGCCCGTGGTGATAGTCCTGGTCATTGCTCTTGCCGTTATTTTGGGCGCAACGGCATATTATTTTTTTAAGGGCCCACCTGTACCCCCTGTTGTCGGTCAGTCGGCCGGCCGGCCACCGGGCACGACCGATGGCCCCGGTGCTGACGGTCAGGCAAACGGGCCTCAGATGGCAGTATCGAAGGCGAAACTTCAGCTTGAAACCGTAGAAGGCAAGTCATTTGTCAGGGTTGTCATCGACAGGGTGACCGGGACCGATGGGCGCGAGGTTGCCTATGCGTTTGACTGGACGCTCAACGGGCAGCCTGCAGGCGATGGCAGCGACCGGCTGAGCGGCTTCAGGCGCGGTGACAGGGTGGCGGTCAAGGTGACCCCTATCGAAGGCGATAAACCGGGCCAGGCCCGTTTTCTGGATTTTGTGGTCAATAATATGCCTCCCCAGGTCGCGGAATCGAGGCAGGTCAGTTTTGACGGCAAGACATTTACATACCAGGTGAAAGGTGCCGACCAGGATGGGGATACACTTTCGTATGCGCTCGAGGACGCGCCGCAGGGCATGACCATCAATTCGCACACCGGCCTTGTCGCGTGGCCGATAACAGGAAATGATTATGGAGAAAGAACGTTCAAGGTCAAGATCGATGACGGAAAGTCGGGCGTGGCCATCCACACCGTCAAGGTAGAAATTTCAAAACCGTCCCAGGAATCTAAGACTACCGATGAACTAAAATAGACTGTTCAAGGGTTTTATCTCATACGAAGGATGACCCTTTGATTTTATTGATCATTATTAAACATCAGGAATTGCTTATGTTTTTATGTAACATAACTTTATATTGTAATATCAAGAACTTGAAATTAAAACGTGAGGAATGTCCCTTAATATTTGGCGTAACATCATCAGAAAATTATGTTGACAAAAAAAAGACCTTTTGTTAGCTTGTCTCTATGATAGAGGCGAAAGGCCCTCACGCTCCCTGGTAAAAAAGCTGTTGTGACGTACTGAATGTTTTATCCGATCGAAGGGGTCAACAAAGTATATGCGGATCGGGTAATACAAAGTAATTAAGTCGTTCTATACCGCCCCGGCAAGGGCTTGTAAATTCGATATAAGGTGACCATGGCTAACCCGTTTGAAGCGTTTGGAACTGCAGCCTTTATCCTGCCCGTCCTGATCTATGTTGTAACGAGCTATGTGCTATACAGGATTGGACGAAAATTCGAACTGGATTCGCCTTTCTGGCATTATCTCGTTCCCTTTTACAACATGGTCCTCATGTGCAGGTGCGGCGGGGTATCCGCGTGGAATGTCCTGGGGATGATGATATTCCCGATCAATATCTATTCGACCATAAACGTATGGGGAAGCATTGCGGAAAAACTGGGAAAGAGTTACTGGCTCTACGGAATAACGACACTCCTTTTGGGAATTCCTGTTTTTATCCTGGCGTTCGATTCATCGGCACCAACGGGAAAGGCGGCGTACGCGGATAAACCGTCTCCTTTTACAGACGGGGCATCCGGAGACCCTTTCGAGGAAGGGCCGGCCCCTGTCGATCCGTCCCTTGCATTTGCTTCACAGACCGTGAACCCGGGGGCAACCGGGATATCCGACCCCCCTGTCAATTCTGACGAAGATGCACCGCCGGTTGTTGCCGGCGATGCAAAACAAAAGAAGTATAAAACAAAAAAAGGTTTTTTCGTATCGCTCAAGCAGTCGGGCATGTTCAGCAGTTTTGTAATAAGCCAGATCGATGAACTTGTTGGCATCGATATAGGTACGACCTCGATCAAGGTATGCAGCCTGGCCAACACAAAGGGCGTTCTATCGATCCGCAATATCGTCAGGAAAACGTACGAGCAGGAGCTTATAAGTGACGGCCATATCGTGGACGTAGATTTCCTGGCGCGTGAGCTTGAGGACATATTCCGTGAAAACGGTATCAAATCGAAAAACGTAGCCTGCGCCGTATCCAGCTATTCCGTCATATCGAAGAAGATAACCATGCCTCAAACGGAAGAGGATGCGTTGGAAAACATGATAAGCGTGGAAGTTGAAAACGCCATTCCTTTTCCCATGAAGGACATTTATTATACGCATGCCGTGATCGGGCCCGACGAGGAAAAGCCAAGCATGATGAATGTGAAGATAGTGGCGGTAAAAAGGGAGATCGTCGATGCGTACATAGCCGCATTCAACATGGCAGGCTTAAATCTCCAGATACTCGATGTCGATATGTTCGGGATCTCCAACGTCGTTGAACTGGTGTACGCTCCCCGGGGATATTCGGTGCTTGTCGTCGATATAGGGGCATCGGTCACGAACATTGCCATCTTGAATGGCGAGAACATCGAATTCACCCGTGAGATCCTCATGGGGGGCAAATATCTCACAAGCCAGATCCAGAAATCCATCAAGGTGGGATATAGCGATGCCGAAGAGAAGAAGATCACGGCAGATGCCGAGGTCACATACCTTTTCGAAGATTTCATTTTTAACATCTCATCGGAAATAAACAAGACCGTCCGGTTCTACCTTGCAACGAAACCGAAGGAGAACATCGGAAAGATATTCGTGACCGGCGGGTCATCCTTGCTGCCGGGGATCAAAGAAAAAATAGTCGATGAAACGGGAATACCGGTAGAGGTCATCGATCCGTTCCTGATGATCCAGAATGGCAGTTCGAGATTGTACGAGGAATTCAAGGAAGTCATGGTAGTGCCCATGTATCTGTCTTCCCGGGTGCTGGATCTGTGATGGTATGACATGATAAAGATAAATCTCCTTCCTTACAAGAAAACCAAAACAAGCGCGCTTAAGGTCAACCTCGTTACGTTTATATTACTGCTTGTAATAGGCAACATATTCTTCTGGGCCGTGTTCTTCTACAACCAGAGCGAAATAAGCGAATATGAACGCAATATTCGATCGGCCAAAGCAGAAATAGCGAGCCTGCAGCCCATATACCAGGAGTACCAGAGAATGCAGCAGGCAAAGAAAGAGATCGAACGCAGGATAAAGGTGATCGATCAGCTCAAGGCAGGCCGGGCGCTCGTCGCCAGATCGCTCTACGACCTGTCGACCACGATGAAAGAGGGCGTATGGTTGAAGACCTTCAAGAAGAAAGGTGACAAGTTCGAGATAGAGGGCAGGGCGCTTGTCAACGAATCTATTTCTGAATTTATGGAAAATATTGCACGGCTGCCCTACATGAAGAACGTCGAGCTCAAAGGTATTCAGGATGTTACCGAAGAGGGGCTGGTCGTCAAGAAATTTATTGTCCAGGGGAATATGTCACTATGAATCTCGGATTCGATGCAAAGAGCCTGGGAAAAAAGATAGAGAAGGTCCCGCAGAAATATATGCTCATCGTGATGGTGGTGCTTGTCTTAATGATCGTGGGTGCGCTTTATTATTTTGTGATGGTCCCCCAGCTTGAAACAAAAGCAAGGGTTGCAAAGCAAGCCGGCGATTTGAGAGCTGAACTCGAGAACCTTAGAAATATAAAGAGGAATATCGCGAAGCACCGGCAGGAATATGCGATGATGCAGGAGACCATGCAGGAAATATTGAAGCAGCTTCCTGAGAGTAAGGACATCCCCAATCTCCTACGGAATGTAACTCTGGTCAGCGAAGAAACGAGGCTGAAGGTCAGGCAATTCGAACCGAAGCAGATCAGGAACAAGGATTTTTATTCTGAATTGCCCTTTGAAATGAAATTCCAGGGAAAATTTTCCAACCTGGCGTCATTTCTGGACGGGGTAAGAAAACAGGAGAGGATAATAAGCGTTGCCGATTTCTCGTTTGAGGCGAAAGGGCCGCCGAACAACATAATCATCGAAGGCAGCTGTGACGCCAATGCGTATATGTATTTGAGAGAACCGGTGAAAAAGGCTGCTGAGCCGGCAAAAGGAGCACGGAAGGCAAATGTACCGCCGAAGACCAAGTAGTCTGATCATAATTTTTGCGTGCCTGCTGTTCGGCATATCGGGATATGCAGAGGTGAGCGCGGCGCCTTCGCCGGCTGCCAAGGCGGGTCAGGAAACACCCGCCAAAACAGCCCCTGAGGCATCGGCAAAGGCCCCGGGGCCGGCTAAACCTGCGGACTCGGGACAGGCCGCAGGAGCTCCCGCAAAACCGCCGGCTGGACAGGCGGGCAAAGCGGGCAAGCCTGCAGAGCCGAAATATGATGTCGAGGACTTTACTTTCAGTCCGGAAGGGTCCAGGAATCCGTTCGAGCCCATCCTTCTTCTGAAGGCGAAGACGTCACGCGGTTTGAGCGTCAGGGCGTCAACAAACAAGGCCTCCAGGGGCAAAACGGAAAAAGCCGACAGGCTCGACTATGAACTCGAAGAGTTGCGCCTCGTGGGCGTGATCAAGAGCGATACCGGCATGATAGCCATGATGGAGGATTCTCAGGGTAAGGGCGTTTTCTTCCGTAAGGGCGATCACTTGAATAAAAATTTGTGGGTGATGGATGTCTCAGCCGGCGGTATAATGCTGGGTTACAGGACAAAAGGGGAAATAAAGAAAATTGCGGTCGATATCCCCACGAAAAATTGAAGGGTGAAATATGACTAGAAAAAGGGTGGTACTATTTTTTCTGTTACTTTTGATCATACCCTTATTATGCTTTGGCCAAACCGGAAAAAAGGCGTCAAAGGTGTCTTTTGATTTCATGGATGCAGACGTGAGGAACGTGGTGCGCATCCTCGCCGAGGTAGCTTCAAAAAATATCATCATTTCCGATGCGGTCAAAGGCAAAATTACGATGAAACTCGATAACGTGTACTGGGACGAAGCCCTTGACCTCGTGATCGAGACGGCGGGGTTGAGAAAGATCGAGGCGGACACCGTTATCCGCGTCGTTACATCGAAGGAATATGAAGACGAGACAAAAAGAAGGCTGACCGAACGGGAGTCTTTTCGAAGAGACCGCCTTGAAAGACAAAAGATGGGCGAGGAGTTCATTACAGAGACTGTCTACCTGAGCTACGTGAGCCCGGCTGATATGGAAAGGATGCTAAAGGGAGGCGATAGCCAGGCGGCGGCCGCGGGAGCGCCGAGAAAAGGATTTCTGTCCGAGTACGGTCAAATTACCCAGGTCCAGTGGAACAACGCGCTCATCATTAAAGATACCAAAGAAAATGTCGCGAACATGATCCGTATCGTCAAGGAACACGACAAAAAGCCGAACCAGATACAGATCGACTGCAAGATAGTCCAGGCCAATACGAATTTCTCACGGGAGTTGGGCATACAGTGGGGGATAGCCTCAAGCCAGACATCGGGCGCCCTCGGCAACAAGGAGATCCTGGTCTCGGGCGGACGTTATGCGACATCGGTTTCGGATACCGGGACAACAGTCAAGTCGACGGTCGACCTGCTCGGCTTCAGGCCTGGCAGCGGCAGCGCGATCCCGTATAACCTCAATCTTCCTGCGGCCGTCCTCGGAGGAGGCTCCGGCGGCACCCTCGGTTTCTATATCGGGAGCGCTACGGACTCTTTTCAGCTCGATGTTCAGTTATCGGCCCTCGAAGATGAAGGCAAAGGAAGGATCCTTTCAAATCCCAAGGTCATCACGTCAGACAACAAAAAAGCCACAATACAACAGGGAAAATCTATCCCGTACAAGACCTACTCCCAGTCCGGGACCCAGACGCAGTTCGCCGAGGCAGTACTCGGCCTCGAAGTCACACCATCGGTTACGAAGGACGGGTTTATCCGGTTGGAGATACTGGCAAAGAAGGACCAGGCAGACTTTATCAATACCTCTGAAGGCGTACCGACCATCGACAAGAAGCAGGCATCCACGCTGCTGTATGTGAAGGATGGTGAGACTGCGGTGATAGGCGGCATATATGAACGCCAGGAGGGTTCGTCCGAGAATGGCATTCCCGGCCTCAAGAATATCCCGCTGCTCGGCTGGCTTTTCAAGAAGCAGACGACGATGGACGAAAGAACGGAACTCCTTATTTTCATCACGCCAAGAGTTGTAAAGAATCTTTATAATGAGGGATAAATGAAAGCGATACTGGCATTTATACTATGCATATCGGTGTTCGTGCCGGGCTATACCTGCCTGGCGGCAGAGCCGGATGGTTTTGTTACGGGGCAGATCATCGATAGCCTCGAGGGCAAGTTCAAGATGCTTATCGGAGATAAGGCATTTACCAACCTCGGAAGCAGAATGGGAGTGATCAAGGGAGATATCCTTACCATATACTCTGCAGCCGATAAGGCGAAAAGCGACCCCATCGGCAGGTGCGCTGTCGTTCAGGTCAACGATACGGGAAGCATCTGTGAAATTATAGAGATGAGCCGGGAAATAGGGAAAGATGCAGTTGCCCTAAAGAAGGTCGCGTATGATGACGCCCTTCTCTACCCGTCTCTCTTCACGCTGCTTTCGAAGGTCGTAGAGCCGTATCCGCCCGAAAAAAAAATAAAGGTGTATATTTACCAGATATTTGATGAAAACCATAACGTGACCGAGTTTTCGCAGAAGGTCCGGAAGGAAATGGTCAGGGTATTTTTTCAGAAGAAACGTATCGTCTCCGCCGGTAGGCTGATCAGCCCCGCTTTATCCGCCTATCTTCCGGGTGAGTATGACGAGTATAACAAGACCATCGAGGATTACCTGCGAAAAGACAATATCGACGTGATCATATCCGGCGCATACAAGGTAATGGGGGACAAGGTCCAGATATCCTATTACAAAATAGACAAGAATTATGAAGATATCATCGTTGACACGGTTGTCGCGAGCCAGCCGTATACGGCAACGGCAGCGAAAGTCGTTATCCCGTATACGGAAAAAAAGAAGGAACAGATCATTAAATGTGACGTCATCTTCAAGCCCGTTCAGTACAGGACGCAGAGCCGTGACGAGCGGAACGAAATTGTTGCTGCTGAAACCCGGGGCAACCCTGTCCTCGAGTATACGTTGCGGCGGTCCGAATTCAATATCGTAATGCCGGTCGATTTTACACTGACCGTTGACGGCAATACGGTCAAGTTTGATAAATCTGCTGAATTGAGCATCCCTTTGACAACAGGGGAACACCAGATAACTGCATCATACAGCAAGGGTTTTTATTTCAACGATACCTTTCTGGTCGCCCTGCCCGAGCAGAACATGGTGAGAAAATCAGCGATCATATCGGTTGACAGGCCCGAGGATATCGTTCTCGAGATAGAAGCCAACCCGTTACCGAAGCGGGAGAACCTTTCCTTCAACGTCTATCGGAAAACTACGCGAAGCTCGACAATCGTGAAGCCTGTGCTCACCAGGGAGACAGCGAAGCCGGTCGAAGTTTTTAAAGACTAGGATTCCGTGAATAATATATAATTATGGCATGGAAAGCCTGATCAAATTCTTGTCCCGCGTAGGGCCGTATCCCCGCAGACAAGCTGAGGCATTCATTCACGAGGGCAGGATAAAGATCAACGGTATCCCTGCAACCTCGTTATCGGCTCTGGTCGGCCCAGAAGACACGGTTTCGTGTGACGGGGTCGTCTTGGGGGCCGATGCAATCAAGGTATACATAGCGCTCCATAAACCCGGCGGCTATATATCGGACCTGAAGGATCCCAGGGGAAGGAAACTGGCGAGGAGTTTGATCAAACATGAGCTGCGGTTGTTTCCCGTGGGCCGCCTTGATTATCGCTCTGAAGGATTGATGATATTTACGAATGATGGCGACCTTGCGCATCGGGTAATGCATCCCCGCCATAATGTGACAAAGGAGTACCTGGTCAAGTTCAAGGGCGTTCTGGATAGGGATACTGTAGCCAGGATGAAAAGGGGCGTTGTCATAGACGGGGAGGTCTACAGGGCTCAGGCAGTCCGCATGGCAAAAAGGACAGCGGCGAATGCCTGGTACACCATGGTGGTCAATGAGGGAAAGAACCGGATGATACGGAAAATGGGCGAGGCTTTGGGCCATCCGGTGCTCAAGCTTATCCGTATCCGGATCGGAAAATTATCCCTCGCCGACCTCAAGCCCGGTGAATACCGCCACGTGGAAAGATCGGATATAGTTTGAATGATGATGCAGTGAGACGTGAAACGTAAAAAGTGAAATGTTTACGCCTCGCGTCTTACGTCCCGCAAGAACTCGACGAAGGACCCCTTAAAGACCCTTTCAACCGAAGAGTTTTTGCTTCAGCAGGCTTAACCCCTGCTCGAGCAGGTCGCCTTCCGGCACAGTCCCTTCAGGAGTAAGTTTGTCTATAATCTGCGGTAACAGCTCGGCAAGGCCGTTCGATGTATCTTGACCGGACATGCCCAGCTTCCGTGCTATCTCCTGAAGTGTGTCACTGCCGACGGCACTTGCTATCTGATCACCCGAAACCTGCTGGTTGTCCCCCGTGCCGATCCACGAAGACACCGCATCGCCAAGGCCCTTGTTTTTGAACATTTCAACCAGGCCCGCAAGGCCGCCGGTCCGGGGATCGTTTACAAGGCCCATGGCCTGCTCGATCAGGCCTCCGCCCGTCCCGCCGGAAAGCTTCTCTCCAACTATCTTTGTGATATCATCCAAAAACCCCATAAATCACCTCCCTTTGCAGCTGCTGTGCGAAACCGGCCGTCTCGAGCATCGCGGCGATCCGTCGACGCTAACGGGAACTGCCGTATACTTCCAGTATGTCTATTCCGGGTGGTCGTTGTCAAGGTAGCCACCTGGTCCGGGCCTTTCCATCGTGCGATATATTGATCGGGAAATAATAGGAAAACGTCTATCGGAAAATTACGCGAAGCTTGACGATTGTGAAGCCTGTATTCACCAGGGAGACAGCGAAGCCGGTCGAGTTTTTTAAAGACCAAGATCCTGTGAATAATATATAATTATGGTATGGAAAGCCTGGTAAAATCTTCCTGTGCTGAAGTTTATCTGTGTCCGGACCGGAAGATTGTCCCTCGCCGACCTCGAGCTTGGGGAATACCGCCACATAGAGAGGGCTGAAATAATTGAGATGTGATCACGCGTACCGGAGAAGTCCAGCACCGTAATGAAGATTACCTCCAAAACTTTCTTTGACAGGCCGCTAAAGAATTATGGATGGGCAATTCTCTCGACATTCGCTGTTACTGTCGTCGGAAGGGCCCTGACCCCCTATCTTGACCTGGTAAACATTGTCCTTCTTTATTTGCTGCCGGTTCTCGTAAGCGCCGTCCGCTGTGGGCGGGGCCCGGCATTCCTTTCCTCATTCCTGGGTGTGCTTGCCTTCAATTTCTTCTTCGTTCCCCCGATATTTACCTTTGAAGTGGCAAATGTTCAGCATCTTTTTGCCCTCATCGTCTTTCTTCTGGTAGCCCTTGTCACCAGCACCATCGCGACCAAACTGAGAGATCAGATGCGCAAAGCGACACAGCGGGAACAAAGGACACTCGCATTGTACGAGCTTAGCCGTGAAATAGCGGCGAGGACCGATATCGATCAGGTCCTGAGGACTCTCGTCGACAAGATTGCCGAGACCATAAGCGGCACGGTCGCAGTACTTGTCCCGAACAGGGATTGCGGGACCATGGACCAGGTGAGCTCGGCGGGAGGCGGCGACCTGTTCGGCGAAAAGGAATACGCGGTCGCGCGCTGGGTAATGGAACACGGCCAGCCTGCCGGCAAAGGACTGGGAATGTTCGAGGGTGAACGGTCGCTGTTTTTTTTCCCGGTGAAAGGAGAAGATAAAACGCTTGCCGTTCTCGGGGTCAGGCCCCGGACCGATGATGCATCCCTTTCGCCCGAACAAAGGCAGATGATCGAAACCTTTACCAATCTCGCTGCAGTCGTCATGGTCCGCCTGCAGCTCGCGAAAGAGGCCGAGAGGGCCAAATGGCTGGCTGAATCCGAGAAGCTTCACAGAACACTGTTAAACTCTATTTCCCATGACTTCCGGACGCCGCTTGCGTCCATCACGGGCGCGGTGACGAGCCTTCTGGAAGAACGGGATATTTATACCCCCGAGACCAGGCAGATGTTCCTGCACACGATCCGGGATGAAGCGCGCCGCATGAACCGGTTCGTGGAGAATCTTCTCGACATGGTGCGTCTCGAGAGCGGCACCCTGAAGCTGAATATGAAATGGTGTGACCTGCAGGATATCGTCGGGGTCGTCCTGAGAGAGGCGAGGGATATTTTATCGGGACATCCTGTGAACGTGGATATCCCGCCCGATATTCCTTCAGTGATGGCCGATTTCATTCTGATAGAGCAGGTATTGGTAAACCTTCTTGAAAATGCAGCGAAATATTCCCGGCCGGACACCCCTATCTCGATCTCGGTCTCTGTCATGGGAAAGGAAGTGGTTACGACAGTGACAGATGCCGGCCACCCTATTTCGGGAACGGAACGGGAGCACGTGTTCGACAAGTTCTACCGGCAGGATTCCCTGAAACACATAAGCGGCACGGGGCTCGGACTGTCGATCTGCAAAGGGATCATCGAAGCTCACGGCGGTCGTATATGGACAGAACCATCACCGGGATATGGCAACAGATTCAGTTTTTCCCTGGCGATTTCGGGGGAGTTGACGGAAAGGGGAAATTCTTAGGAAAGGAACAGGCAATGTCAGCTGGCGGCGCACGAATTCTTGTCGTTGACGATGAAAAACAGATACGGCGCATGTTGAAGGCAGCTCTTGAAGGTTATGGGTACGATATTGCTGAAGCCGCCTCCGGGCAGGAAGGCCTGAGCCAGACATCCATATTTCATCCGGACGTTGTCATTCTGGACCTGGGATTGCCGGACATGGACGGCATATGGGTCATAGAGCGCCTTCGCGAATGGACACAGGTCCCGATCGTCGTTCTCTCCGTGAGGGAACACGAAGATGACAAGATCAAGGCTCTGGACGCCGGTGCGGACGATTATGTTACCAAGCCTTTCAGCATGGGTGAATTGCTTGCCCGGTTGAGGGCCGCCCTGCGCCGGATAAACAGGTCCGAGGACGAGCCTGTCCTTGCCTTCGGCGATCTTTCCATAGATCTTGCCCACAGAAGCGTGACACTGAAGGGTGAAGAAGTAAAGCTTACCCCGACCGAATACGAGGTCCTCAAATATTTAGCACAGAAGGCGGGCAGGGTGGTAACGCACAGGCAGCTTTTGCTTGCCATCTGGGGGTCCAATTACCAGGAGCAGTCTCAATATCTTCGTGTGTATATCGGGCAATTGCGGCGGAAGATCGAGGCCGACCCATCGCAGCCTGTATACATCATCACCGAGCCGGGGGTTGGATACCGGTTGGTAACGCGGGATTGATCTAAAGGCCGCGCCGCCACTTTTTCTTTATATTTTTTTTACGCGTTCCACCCGTCTTTTAATGCCCAATTTACGTCCAATGACTTAGATTAGTATTACGGACATTGCATGTTTCAGCTCAGGTATAAATTTTTCTTCGGCTTTGGAGGCCTTCTCCTCATTATCCTCATTGTCGGCATTCAAAGCATCACCCGATTGACCCAATTAGGCGGGTCCATAGATGTCATCCTCAGGGAAAATTACCGGAGCGTTGTCGCGTGTGAACACATGAAAGAGTCCGCCGAGCGAATAGACAGCGGGGCCCTGTTCGTTCTGCTCGGTGAGAAAGAAAAGGGCAGGGACCTGATCGAGGCCAATTTGCCCGTGTTCGCCGAAGCCTTGCAGGTCGAGCTTGACAATATCACATTGCCTGGAGAAAAGGACCGCGCGTGGCGGCTTCGTGATGCGTTCTGGCAGTACAAGACGCTGCTTGAGGAATTTCTCTCCGATGGCAACGCATCGTTTTCTGTTCGGCGGGAACTCTATTTGAATAAATTGCTCCCGACATTCTACGAGATAAAGAGTATTGCAAATGCGATCCGTGTGATGAATCAGAGGAATATGACCGATTCCAACGACCGGGCAAAGAGGCTCGCGGCAAAGGCCCGAAGACATATGTATGAGCTGGTGATCGCCGGCGTCATCATCGGTTTTTGCTTCATACTTTTTGCCGGTAAATGGATCGTGCAGCCCATTTCGCGCCTCACTCGTTCCGTAGACGAGATAAGAAAGGGGAATCTTGAGCTTGTCGTTCCCGTTACATCTAAAGATGAGATAGGGACATTGTCTGAAGCCTTCAATCAGATGGCGGCTGCTGTGCGTGAATTTCGACGAAGCGACAGGGTGAAGGTATACAGGTATCAAAAAGCTACACAGGCGGCTTTTAACAGCCTTTCCGATGCTATTGCCGTGATCGACCTCGACGGACAGGTAGAAGTGGCGACCGGTCCGGCGAAAGATCTATTTGGTCTCAAGCCTAACGCCCCGATAAGTATGCTGCCCGATCGTTGGCTTGACCAGCTTTATCGGGAGGTAATAAAAAAAGGCAGGCAGATAGAGGCGGACGGCGACCGGTGCATTGTTCAAAGATCCGTCAAGGGTGTCGAGCGGTATTTCCGCCCGCGGGGCCTGCCAATAATGGGAGAGGACGGACGAGCGGCCGGGGTGGTACTGCTCCTTCAGGATATTACCTTGCTGCGTCAGCAGGACGAAATGAAACGGAGTGTTATCTCCACAGTGTCACATCAATTGAAAACACCTCTTACATCCGTGGAAATGGCCATCCATCTTCTACTGACTGAAAAACCGGGGATACTTACGCCGAAACAGGGAGAATTGCTCGATGTCGCGAGGGAAGAGAGCGAAAGGCTTCGCACGATCATCGACGACCTTCTGGACATCAGCAGGATCGAGGCAGGCAAGGCGAAAATGAACATCGTGCCCGTGTCCCCCGCCATCCTGGCACAGGACGGTATCGAGTCTTTTCGGCGCACGGCGCAGGATAGGGGCGTGCTCTTGACGGCTGACATCGAGCCAGGACTGCCCGATGTCAGCGCGGATCCAATGCAGATCGGACACGTATTTTCAAATCTTATCTCGAATGCGCTTAAATATACTCGGCCCGGCGGCAGCATCACGGTTTCTGTCAGGAATGCAGATCCACGCGTTTCATTTTCAGTATCCGATACGGGAAGGGGTATCCCACCTGAATATACGGGCAGGATCTTCGAAAAGTTTGTAGAACTTCCGGGGGATGATTCAGAGCGCGGGGCCGGCCTCGGTCTTTCGATCGTGAAGGAGATTATCACCGCACATAAAGGGGAAATTACAGTCGACAGCACAGAAGGTGAGGGCACGACCTTTACGTTCTTTCTGCCGGCAGCGGATGGCGGGCGCTTGGAGGATGCTTCATGAGCGATGGAATATTCATTGCGGTTGCCGTCATGTTCTTTGTTGTTTGCGTCGCCTTTGCCAACGCCTGCGGGAGAATATAGAATGGGAGATGCCATTGTTCTGATCGTGGGCATTCTTCTGATCATATATCTCCTGATCTCGGTTGTCAGGCCGGAAAAGTTCTAGGAGATGATCATGGATCCTTACGGATGGCTGCAGATTGCGATCTTCGTGGGCCTCATTGTCGCCGCTACGAAGCCGATGGGCATCTATCTTTCGCGGATACTCGACCCGGACGCACAGACGTTCCTCAGCCCTTTGATCTCCCCGGTCGAGCGGTTATTTTACCGCCTGTTCGGCCTTAAACGCAGGGAAGAACAGGGTTGGCGGGCTTATCTGTTCTCCCTTCTTGTATTCAGCTGTCTGTCTATGATCTTCAGCTACCTCATCATGCGCCTCCAGCATCTCCTTCCCCTGAACCCGCAAGGCTTCGGCCCGGTCAATCCTGACCTTTCCTTTAACACGGCGGCGAGTTTTACGACCAATACCAACTGGCAGAACTATTCGGGCGAGTCGACGATGTCCTATTTTTCCCAGATGGTTGCGCTGACCTTTCACAATTTTGTCTCGGCTGCATGCGGTATAGCCGTTTCGGCGGCGCTCGTGCGAGGGATTGCCCGTCAGAGGTCAAGGACAGTCGGAAATTTTTGGGTAGACCTGGTCCGGATCAATCTATACCTGCTACTGCCGCTATCCCTTGTATTTGCGGTATTTCTCGTATCGCAGGGGGTCGTCCAGAATTTCAAACCCTACGTCGTATCGCAACTCGCCGAGCCTGCAAATCATTCGGTACTTCAAGAGGCCGATACCGGGAATGAAAGGGGTGGTGCCCGGTCAGACACCTTGATGACCGATCGGAAGGTGCGTATTCAAACCATCGTACAAGGACCGGTGGCATCACAGGTAGCGATAAAGATGCTGGGGACGAACGGCGGCGGGTACACGAATGCCAATGCAGCCCATCCGTATGAAAACCCCACACCCCTGAGCAATTTCGTGCAGATCTTTTCAATATTCCTGATCCCTGCCGGTCTTACATATTACTTGGGACTCGCCCTAAAGAACCGCAGACACGGCTGGGCCATCTTCACGACCATGCTTGTGCTGTTCCTTGCCGGCCTCATTGTGTGCTGGTTCGCGGAAGTTTCGGGGAATCCGCGCATGCATGAGATCGGGGTATCGGCAGCACCGGGGAACATGGAGGGCAAGGAGGTGCGGTTCGGCATCTTTGGCTCGGCGCTTTTTGCAACGGTCACAACCGATGCGTCATGCGGGGCAGTAAATTCGATGCATGATTCATTCACACCTCTTGGCGGTCTTGTCCCTCTCGTAAACATACAGCTTGGCGAGGTCATTTTCGGAGGCGTCGGGTCGGGTCTCTATGGCATGCTGGCCTTTGTCATTCTGGCTATCTTTCTCGCAGGGCTTATGGTGGGGAGGACCCCGGAATATTGTGGCAAGAAGATCGAAGCGTATGACGTAAAGATGTGTGCATTTGTTGTTCTTGTATCCATCTTCGCCATTCTTGGTTTTGCCGCCTTTGGTGCAGTGACGAAGTGGGGGACGCGGGCGCTCGGCAATGCCGGCCCGCACGGTCTGACTGAGATAATCTACGCCTTTTCATCCGCCGCAGGCAATAACGGGAGCGCATTTGCCGGATTGTCCGGTAATACCGTCTGGTATAACGTAACCCTTGGCATAGCCATGCTTTGCGGCCGGTTTTTGGTGATGGTGCCGGTCATGGCACTTTCTGGAAACCTGGCAGCTAAGAGATTGGTGCCCGTAAGTCCGGGCAGTTTCCCCGCCTGGGGCTTCTTGTTCGTGGTGTTGGTCGCCGGAACGGTCCTGATCGTGGGGGCCCTTACATTTCTTCCGGCCCTCGCCTTAGGCCCCATAGTGGAACAATTTCTGACGAACGCTTCCAGTTCGCTTTACTGAGTGAGGATGAAATGCCTGTAACGCGACATTCCCTTTTCGATCGTGACATCTTAGCCGATGCTGCCGTTGCTTCTCTTAAGAAGCTCAACCCGTTATCCCTCATGAAGAACCCGGTCATATTCGTCACGGAAACGGCAGCAGCGATCACTACGGTCACGCTCCTTGCGCGTTCCGCGAGCGAACCGTTCTTTTTCGACCTGCAGATAACGGTATGGTTGTGGTTTACTGTAGTCTTTGCCAACTTTGCCGAGGCCATGGCGGAAGGACGGGGGAAGGCCCAGGCGATGGCCCTGCGCAGGACCCGTACACAGACCGTCGCGAACTGCCTGCATGATGATGGATCGGTCACGCAGATACCAGCCGACCGGCTCGAAAATGGGCAGCTGTTCGTGGTATCGGCCGGCGAGACCATACCTGCTGACGGCGAGATCATCGAGGGGGCTGCAACCGTTGATGAATCGGCGATCACGGGAGAGTCTGCGCCTGTTATCAGGGAGGCAGGCGGCGACCGCAGTGCGGTCACGGGAGGCACACGGGTCCTTTCGGACCGCATCATCGCACGGGTAACGGCGGAAATGGGACAGAGCTTTCTTGATCGTATGATCGGGCTCGTGGAAGGTGCAAAAAGGCAGAAGACGCCCAACGAAATTGCCCTGACATTGCTCCTGTCAGCGCTTACCGTCATCTTTCTTGTCGTTATCATTACTCTTCGATTCTTTGGCATGTATTCCGGCGTTACGTTTTCTGTTACGGTCCTCGTTGCGCTGCTTGTATGCCTTATACCCACCACGATCGGCGGATTGCTCAGCGCCATCGGCATAGCGGGGATAGACCGCATGGTGCAGAAGAATGTGCTTGCGATGAGCGGCCGGGCAGTAGAGGCGGCGGGTGATGTCGATGTTTTGCTTCTCGACAAGACGGGCACGATCACGCTCGGGGACAGGCAGGCTACCCGGTTCATCCCCGCGCCGGGGGTAAGTTCCGAGGCGCTCGCAGATGCGGCCCAGCTAGCTTCCCTTGCGGATGAGACCCCGGAAGGACGAAGCATCGTCGTACTTGCCAAGCAGTATGGCTTAAGGGGAAGGAATATCGGAGAGATGCCTCACGCAGAATTCATCCCTTTCACCGCACAGACCCGTATGAGCGGCATAAACCTTGACGGCAGACAGTTACGGAAAGGTGCTGCTGAAGCAATACGGGCTTTCTGTTGTGGTGCGTTCCCTGATGCGGTGAACGCGGCTATCGATGAAATTGCGCATTTGGGTGGTACCCCGCTTGTTGTTGCGGACAATACACAGGTCCTCGGGACCATCGAGCTGAAGGATATCGTGAAGGGAGGGTTGAAAGACCGATTCGAACGGTTCCGGGCCATGGGCATCAAGACTGTTATGATAACGGGGGACAACCGGCTGACGGCTGCTGCTATAGCGAAGGAAGCAGGCGTTGATGAGTTCGTGGCAGAGGCAAAACCGGAGGACAAATTACACCTCATCCGCACCGAACAGACGGCCGGCCATCTCGTCGCCATGACCGGTGACGGCACGAACGATGCCCCCGCACTTGCGCAGGCCGATGTTGGTGTTGCGATGAACTCGGGGACCCAGGCGGCGAAAGAAGCGGGGAACATGGTCGATCTTGATTCGAACCCCACAAAACTGATCGAGGTCGTCGAGATAGGGAAACAGATGCTCATTACCCGCGGCGCCCTCACGACATTTTCCTTAGCCAATGACTTAGCAAAGTATTTCACGATCATTCCCGCCATGCTTGTGGGCATTTTCCCAGTGATCACACCTCTCAATATAATGAAGCTCTCCTCGCCGCAAAGCGCGATCTTAAGCGCTGTGATCTTTAACGCTTTGATAATAGTTTTCCTTATTCCCCTTGCCTTAAGAGGGGTTAAATTTCGACCGCTTGGGGCCGTTCATCTTCTGCGGAGAAACCTGCTCATTTATGGCATGGGAGGTCTTGTCATTCCGTTCGTCGGTATCAAGGCGATCGATATGATCATTACCGCAATTGGCCTACCATAGGGGAGAATTATGATGAAAACCTTGTTTCAGGAGATCAAATACAGCGTGATCGGCATTCTCTCCCTGGGCATTCTTCTTTGCGGGATCTATCCGCTCGTTACGTGGACTGTCGCGCAGGTATTCTTTCATGAGAAAGCCAATGGCTCATTGCTCATGGAAGAGAACCAAATAATTGGTTCGGCATTACTGGCGCAGGGTTTCACCGGCCATCAATACTTTCATCCCCGTCCTTCAGCGGCGGGAGGGGGTTATGACGCCGTGTCTTCGGGCGGTAGCAATCTTGGTCCCCTGTCGCGGACTTTGAGCGAAATGGTGCAGAAGCGTGTCGACGAGTATAGGAAAGAGAACGGCCTTGATGCGGACATTCCGGTCCCTGCCGATGCTGTCACATCTTCCGGAAGCGGACTCGATCCCCACATCAGCCCAGAAAATGCCCTTATCCAGGCGAAAAGGGTCGCACGGGAACGCGGCATGACCGATAAAGCTATGCTCCAGAAGATCGCCGACCATACCGAGGGACGGACCCTCTGGTTGTTTGGACAGCCGCGGGTCAATGTCCTTACGCTCAATTGCGCTCTTGACGGGAGGCTGTAAAACATGGCACAGGCCGATCGGGCAGACAATTTCTTGCGAATGATCCAACGGTCGCGGCGAGGCAGGCTTAAGGTCTACCTCGGCTATGCGGCCGGTGTGGGAAAAACATACCAGATGCTTCTCGAAGGCCACAGGCTCAAAGCGGAAGGGATCGATGTGGTCATCGGGCTTGTCGAGACACATGGCCGGGCAGATACGGCCCGACTGATGGAGGGGCTCGAGATGGTCCCGAGGGTCAGGCATGAATATCACGGCATTACCGTTGAGGAAATGGACGTTAATACTGTCATCTCCCGAAAGCCGGAGGTCGCCCTTATCGATGAACTAGCCCATACCAATGTTCCCGGGACTCAGAACCATAAACGGTATCAGGACGTGGAGGACATTCTCGCTGCCGGCATCCATGTGATCACTACTGTCAACATCCAGCATCTCGAAAGTCTCTTTAACACGGTGGAAAGAGACCTTGGTGTCGCTGTCCGCGAGCGCCTGCCGGACAGCATTCTCGCGGAAGCTGACGAGATCATCAATGTCGACCTTTCGACAGAAGACCTCCGGCAGCGTCTCGAAGATGGCAAGGTCTATCCTGAACAGCGGGTGCGGACAGCTCTTTCGAATTTCTTTACGCCGTCCAACCTGGAACAACTCCGGGAAATGACCCTCAGGGAGCTGGCATCCCAAATTGATCTGAGGCGGCGGGAAGCCATAAGTGACGAGGCCCCGCCTACTCCCGACCAGGTGATGGTGTGTTTGAGCTCGCGCGGGCCCAACAGCGAAATGCTGCTGAGGTATGGTTCCCGCCTTGCCGGACGGCTCAACAGGAACTGGTATGCTGTATATGTGCAAACATCGAAAGAGGCAGCGAATATAATCGACTCAACGACCCAGCGGCTTATTTCAAATACCCTGGCCGTCGCGAAGCAGCTGGGTGCCACGGTCTTTACGTACAAAGGGGAGGATGTGGCAGACACCATCCTTCGTTTTGCAAGGGAATATCGCGTCGGGCATATAGTGGTGGGATCTCCCGCAAAAAGATCTTTTTGGAAACGGTTCATGTCCAGGAAGAGCCTGGTCTACCGGCTGATCGATAAAGCGAAAGACGTGGAAGTTGTGGTTGTGGACACCGCATCGGTACCGGCGATGAAAGCACCCCTTGAGATAATCGGAGAAGAAGCTCCAGTACGGGCGGCCGAGCGGCAGGTGCACAGGCTGGCGATGAACAGCTTGCTCGGACGTAACGTGGTGTTCTGGGATGAGCCGGTTTCCAAGGATGAAGCCATCCGCGCACTCGTTCATATGGCATGCAGAGACCTTCCGGGATGCGACGAGGCAGCTGCACTGCACGCGATAATGGTGCGGGAATCGGAAGGGTCCACGTTTCTTAATGAAGGGGTTGCCATCCCCCACGCACGGCTCGAAGGTCTCCATGAATCGGGCGCCGCCCTGGGTGTCGCACGGGGAGGAATTTCAGGAGATGACACCGGCCCTGCCGACTATATTGTGCTTTCGCTCACCCCTGGTGGAAGGCCGGAGGTCCAGATAGATATCCTCGCGGCAGTTTGCCGCGCATTCCAGGACCGGATATTCCTCAAGGCCATGGACAGTGCCGTTACAGCCGATGACGTAAGGGATGCCCTCGCTTTATGGGCCGGGACCCACCGGGAAGCCACATAAGGGCCTTGAGTATCTTTACATTATTTTTATGTGATCGACCGATCTTTTAACGCCCAATTTATGCCCAAATGGCTAAATTGATAGTGTGAAGAGGAGGTCGATATGAGCTTCGGCACCAAAGCGAGTGATAGTGCCATTACGGCCTGTCTTGTTGGATTGGCAACAGTGCCGTCCGTGACCCGTGGTATAAAGAGGATACTGGTACCCACAGATTTTTCGGAATATTCGGATATGGCGCTGCGGCTGGCAATCGATCTCGCCGGACCACAGGGTGCGAAGATCAACCTGCTGCATGTTCTTCGATCCGGTGATTCGAACGGGCAGCTCCAAATGATGCGGAAACAGATCGCCAGGTTCCCGGATTCAAAGGATATCGAGATAATTCCAGAGATCAGGCAGGGAAAAGTATACGAAGAGATCCTAAATGCCGAGGCAGAGGACAATGCAGACCTCATAATCATGTCCAGGCACCGGGAGTCGGACTCTCTGCTATCCCTGTTCCGAAGCATAACCGCAAAGGTCAGAAAGAATGCCCGCTCCACCGTGCTTGTGGTCGGAGCTTGACGCCGTGCAGGAAAAAAACATCCCCGAAAGGTCACATACCATCCTGGAAAAAACGAAGCACACGATCATCGGCTCACCCCGGGACATCAAAGAGCCATCGATATTCCATAAGCTATCATTGATACCGATCCTTGCATGGATCGGCCTCGGCGCGGATGGTCTGTCATCGTCGTCATACGGGCCAGAGGAAGCCTTTCGGACCTTGGGACAGCACGCCTATCTTGCCATTTTTTTGGCTATCGCCACGGCTTTCACGGTCATCATCATTTCATACGCATATTCGAGGATCATAGAGCATTTCCCTCATGGAGGCGGCGGGTATATAGTCTCGACGCATACGATAAGCAGCTCTGCGGGCGTCGTTTCAGGGTGCGCGCTTCTCGTCGATTATATGCTAACCATCACGGTCTCGCTTGTTTCATGCGGCGACGCCCTGTTCAGCTTTCTTCCCCTTTCTTTTCAAAAGTACAAGCTTGTTTTTGTTGCATCTCTCATTGTCTTGCTCGTCATTTTGAACTTAAGGGGCGTCAAGGAATCGGTCACCTTGCTCGCCCCTATCTTCATCGTATTCGTCACAACGCATGCTCTTCTTATCGGGTACGGCATTTTTACCCATATCGGGCAGGCGGGGCCCCTTTTACGCGACATCGACCGCAACCTCAATTCCGATCTTTCGACCGTGGGGTTTATCGGTGTTCTTGCCATCTTCCTTCGCGCGTTTTCCATGGGTGGTGGAACATACACGGGGATCGAAGCGGTATCGAATGGAATGCAGATCATGCGGGAGCCCCGGGTGCAAACCGGTAAACGGACCATGGTCTATATGGCGTCGTCCCTTGCCATTACAGCGGGAGGACTTCTCGTATGTTATCTTCTTTTTGGAATTAAGCCCTTGGAGGGGCAAACGCTCAATGCCATACTGGCCGGAAAAGTCTTTCTGGACTGGCGTTTTGGCGGAGTGATCGCTCTTATCACCATCCTGTCCGAGGGGGCGCTCCTGATTGTGGGAGCTCAGACAGGTTTCATTGACGGTCCCCGGGTGATCTCAAACATGGCCATCGATTCCTGGTTTCCCCGCAGATTTGCATCCCTGTCGGAGCGGCTTACCATGCAGGACGGCGTTGTCCTGATGGGCGCGGCGGCCATTGCTCTTCTCGTATACACGGGCGGCTCGATCACTGCCCTGGTCGTGATGTACTCGATCAATGTTTTCGTGACATTCTCGCTTTCTCAATTCGGCATGATCCGGTTCTTCCTGAAAAACAAGGGATCGGACATCAAATGGAAGCAACATACCGTTATTCACATCATTGGTTTAATACTCTGCCTTACCATCCTTTGCGTGACGATATATGAAAAATTCGGCGAAGGGGGGTGGGTCACCATTGTTATAACGTCCGCGGTGATGGGTATATGTTATCTCATCCGAAGGCATTATGCGAAGGTCAGGGACAGTGTGCGTCATCTGGAGAGCATCCTTTCCGATATCCCTGCTGCCGAACCGTTTAATGATAACCCCGTCGATCCAAAGGACATGACCGCGATTTTGCTCGTGAGCAGCTTTAATGGGTTCGGGCTCCATACCCTGCTTGCAATAGTTCGACACTTCCCCGGCATATACAAGAATTTTATTTTTATATCGGTTGCCGAGGTGGACTCGGGGTCCTTTAAGGGGCTTGCCGAGATCAAGGCCCTTCAAACGTCGGTAAAGAGGGACCTCGAGAAATACGTCAAGGTCGCAAGGCTTCACGGGTTCCCCGCTGATTACCGGACTGACATCGCAACGGATGTTATCGATTCTGTTACGGACCTTGTCGAAAAGACCGTGAAAGAATTTCCGCGGTCGACCGTATTCACTGGTAAACTGATATTCAAAAAGGAAAACCCGTTCCAGAAGGTCCTGCACAACGAAACGGCCTACTCGCTTCAGAGAAGGCTCCAATGGGACGGCATCCCGACGGTTATTCTGCCTATCCGGGTCGATGTCTAAATAACCCGGGCAACATGTTTTGTCAATTGTGATATTGCACCCGGTAAATTTCAATCTTTCCACGGGGCCCAGTATATCTTTTCGGCAATGTTTTGGTCCGAGTTTTTCCACATTGTTTTTCCGTGTTGGCTGCAATAAAACATTCGTAAGTTTTTTCCAAGAATAATCTAAAACGGGGGGTGAATGGTGAAGAGGAACTTCTTCGTGTGGCTGATATGCTTGGTGATAACCATCTCCGGATGCCCGGCCATGGCCCTGTACATGGAAGGCCTTCTCGAGGCCGGTCTGGGATTGTTCAAGACGGCTACGTTATCGGATGAGGAAATGCATGCATTATCTGCAGCATCTATCGAGAAAAATGACAGGGAAAATCAGATCGTTGATAAAAACTCGGTATATACCGCCCGTCTGGCAAAAATGACGA
>Ga0172382_10003589_pt1 | contig 24433 bp, 15 predicted proteins | sample Leawel138RmetaG_FD_122245 | JGI IMG/M metagenome (GOLD analysis project Ga0172382, IMG submission 122245) | Leachate microbial communities from a municipal landfill in Southern Ontario, Canada - Leachate well 138R metaG | ecosystem: Engineered > Solid waste > Landfill > Unclassified | place...
ATTCTTTAGTGTGCCTGCTAGCACGCATAGACACTTCAGCGAGCCAGGTGGGCTGGCCAAGCATAGTTTAGAAGTTGCACAGATGGTGTACAGCTCCACTGCATGCTTTGCAGAGCACGAGCGCTGGTTAGCTGCGACGACGGGGTTGCTACATGAAGTAGGACGTATACGCATGAATACTGATGATAATACGCCCAAAGCTACGGCAGGCTTAGTCTCTTGCGAGGTATTAAGCTTTGAAGTGCTAGGCCCAGCCTTACAGTTGCTTGAAAAAGAATGGATGGACGGTGCTGAAGCCATTAGACACATGCTTGATAACCTTTGCAGAGTCCGCAAAAGCAATCTCCACTTACCAATAACAGCGAGCATTCGCAGTGCGGACTTGATGAGCGTAATGAATAATCAGCGTGAACTAGCGTTTCAAGATAAGCCGCAATCAGAGAGGTTTGCACGAGTAGGCAATTCAGCTACAGAAATATTCTGGCAGCCTAGCGCGCCGTAATAGCAGCAACAAAGCCCCTTGGCTTGCAATGAGCCAAGGGGAACTCAATGTCGAAGCTCAAACTATTCGTTCAACACCGCCATAACATCCCTCCCCAACCTTTTAGATGAAGTTCTATACAGCCTATTTGGTTTAGCCTTATAAATATGTATAACATCGGTAAAATAATCTTCATGCTGAAATAATCACTAATAAGCGATTAGAATTTTAAGAATTAGGAGGTGTTTATCAGTTACCAAAAATTAGCATTAAAAATAATGGGGGGTGAGTATGTATGCGACATTATCGATAAGACTTGGGTTTCTGCGCTTGAATATATCGTTGGTAATATAGATCACTTTGATTTTGACACAAGCAAGATACATATGCTCTGGATTGTGAATGGCGGCCATATTCGCAGACGAGTGAGTAATGATACGCTGGTACTTGCGTGGCTTAAGCTAACTTTACCCAAATACACTGGTAATGAACTTGAGCTTTACCGAGGGGAATGTAAATTTCTCCATGACCAAGGCTTAATCGGTTTTTGCTGGACGCCGAAAAAGGAGGTTGCTGAAAAATTTGCTCGCGGGCTAAACGCTATTGAATCAGGGGGCGTGTTATTGAAAGTTAAGGCAAGAGCTGATGCTATTTTGAGCGGCCCAAATAGTCATAGCTCAGATTGGCTTGGTGAATTCGAATTTACTTGTGATCCGACTAAACTTGAATCAATTGAAGTGCTGCAATCTTTCAAAAAATCACACTAAACTGAATACACCTAACAAGCGCAATCTCGTGGGTAGGCTTTATTTGCTCGCGCTTCGCTACATCAATTTAAAGCTACCTGTTGTTGCGGGCGACAGTAAGAGGCCTATAAATGAACGAAGACCAACTCAAGCATGCTCAGCTACTTCGTGTGGCATTTAATGAGTATCTCACTCATGTTCATGAGCAGCATCTGGATTCTGGTGGAAAGAGGCTCAGCTACGATTTCGATTTTATAGACGGGCGCAAGTGGAATATTCTCGGGGATACGATGGTCCGATGTGACCTACGAGAGCTGACCAACCTTATCAACCGATGGAGCGGGTCTCTTGGCCGTTGGCATGCTTGGAGTATGGTTCTCGAAAATCGCGAAGAGGTCGAAGCTTGGACGTTATGCAGCGAGTTTCTCAATTCAATAGTGCATGAATGCTTACTCGCACCTGCTTCGATGCGAGATACGATCACGTCGGTGGCAACAGCAGCATTTCATCAGGTGCGCCTAAGTATTGACCGATCATATCGTGACTGTCTTGAGGGTGATCCACAAAAACCAAAAGAACGGCCAAAATTACTTAATCGACGGCAGAAAGAAAAGCGCCTTTCCAATCTTTTACAAATTTGGCCTAGTTCCGTCGGTTTTCTGCAGGCGTTGCAGGAAATCAACACTCGAGACTATGTTGTCGCAACCTGCGACTATCGAAACTTTACTGCGCACTCTATTGCTCCACGCTTAGGAATTGGCCATACTCGGACCGTCACGCGTAGCGTAGAGCAAGCACAAGCTCTTAAGCAGGTAGACGATAGCAGCTACGTTTTTGAGGATGTGCCAGATAAATTAACCGTAAGCTATGGCTTTGGTGGCATGCCACCTTTGAATCTAGAGATAGTCCGGGCTGCCAATTTAGCTCAGTATGAAAAAGCTCGGTTATGTTACGTTGAATACCGAGCACTTCTCGAGGCCGTAGTTACAGAGATTGAGCTTGTTCAAAGCAGCGACTAATAAGACGCTCAAAGCATTCACTTCTCTGACTGATACCGGTTAAACCCGCCCCAGTGTTTGATCCTCATACCCACTTAACCACCAATAACCCACCTTTTAAACCCCCAGAAAAACCTGCAGCACCTCACCAGCAACCCTTATTAGCTTACACTTCCTGATAGCTTATACTGCTAGGCATATTTTGCGCCGAACACGGCTTAAACCCTATTCAACAGGAAGAAAAATGACCAGCACTCAACAAAGAGCCGCCCTGCAACGCCAAATCTGGGCAATTGCCAACGATGTAAGAGGCTCGGTGGATGGCTGGGATTTTAAGCAATACGTCCTCGGCACTTTGTTCTATCGGTTTATTAGCGAAAACTTCTCCAGCTACATTGAAGGTGGTGACGAGAGCGTTAACTATGCATCACTGAGCGATGACGTGATTGACAACGACATCAAAGACGACGCCATTAAAACCAAAGGCTACTTTGTTTACCCAAGTCAGCTATTTGCTAATATCGCCAAAAACGCGAATACCAACGAAAGCTTAAATACCGACCTAGCTAACATCTTCTCTGCCATTGAAAGCTCTGCCAACGGCTACCCCTCAGAATCAGACATTAAAGGCTTATTTGCCGATTTTGATACCACCAGCAACCGCCTAGGCAATACAGTAAAAGACAAAAATACTCGTTTGGCGGCTGTGCTCAAGGGCGTAGCTGGCTTAGATTTTGGTAACTTTGAAGAAAACCACATTGACTTGTTTGGCGATGCTTACGAGTTCCTTATCTCTAACTATGCAGCTAATGCGGGCAAGTCTGGTGGAGAGTATTTTACCCCACAGCATGTGTCCAAGTTAATTGCTCAACTCGCTATGCATGGGCAAACCAGCGTTAATAAAATCTATGACCCCGCTGCAGGTTCTGGCTCTTTATTGCTGCAAGCCAAAAAACACTTCGACAACCATATTATTCAAGATGGCTTTTGGGGGCAGGAGCTGAATCACACCACCTACAACCTTGCCCGTATGAATATGTTTTTACACAACGTCAACTACGACAAGTTCAATATTCAGTTGGGTGACACGCTTACTGAACCACACTTTATTGACGATAAACCTTTCGATGCCATCGTCTCTAACCCACCCTACTCAGTAAAATGGATCGGCTCAGACGACCCAACCTTAATTAACGACGACCGCTTTGCCCCTGCTGGTGTGCTTGCACCTAAGTCCAAAGCTGACTTTGCCTTTGTCCTCCATGCGCTGAGCTACCTTTCTAGCAAAGGCCGTGCGGCGATTGTTTGCTTCCCCGGTATTTTTTACCGTGGTGGTGCCGAACAGAAAATCCGCAAATACCTAGTCGATAATAACTACGTTGAAACCGTCATTTCGCTTGCACCCAATCTGTTTTTTGGTACCACCATTGCCGTCACAATTCTGGTGCTATCGAAAAGCAAAACTGACACCACAACTCAGTTTATTGATGCCAGCGCACTGTTTAAAAAAGAAACCAACACCAATACGTTAACGAATAAGCACATCGAGCAGATCATGCAGGTGTTCGATAGCAAGGCCAATGCGGATCACTTTGCTCAGTCCATACCTTTTGAGCAAATCGCCGCCAACGACTACAACCTTTCGGTCAGCAGCTACGTCGAAGTAGAAGACACCCGCGAGGTGATTGATATTATCAAGCTCAATGCCGAACTTAAAACCACCGTTGCCAAAATCAACCAACTCCGTATAGATATTAATGCCATCGTTGCCGAGATTGAAGGTGAGGAGCTTGAAGCATGAGCAACCTGAGCTATCTGGAAGAACTGCTGGGCGGGATTGAAGTGGAATGGAAGGCGTTAGGAGAGATTGCAGAATATTCAACAATACGGGTAGACGCAGACGAACTTGATGCTACATCTTTCGTTGGGGTAGATAATCTTGTTGCTGACAAAGGTGGCCGTGTTGATGCTATCTATCTGCCAAATACAACTCGTGTGACTGCATACAGGCCTGGAGATGTTCTTATTGGCAATATTCGCCCGTACCTTAAGAAAATATGGAAGGCAACCAGCTCTGGCGGCTGTAGTGGCGATGTCCTTGCTGTACGCATCTTAGATAAGTTCAAATCAGTCGTTGACTCAGAGTTTCTCTACTATCTTTTGTCATCGGACAGGTTTTTCTCGTACAACATGCAGAACGCAAAAGGCGCAAAGATGCCGCGTGGAGATAAAGCAGCAATTTTGAATTATGAAATCCCCATTCCATGCCCTGAAAACCCAGAAAAATCACTAGCAATTCAAGCCGAAATCGTACGCATTCTAGACGCTTTCACCGAGCTTACAAGCGAGCTTACAAGCGAGCTTAATGCACGCAAAAAACAATACAACTACTACCGCGAGCATTTGTTTAGTTTTACAGAAGCGCAGGCAGAATGGAAAACGTTGGGGGACGTAACTAAGAAGTGGTATTCAGGTGGTACACCCACGGCCGGAAATCCAGAATATTACAATGGCGGTGAGATTCCATGGTTAAGAACCCAAGAAGTAAAGTTTTCTGACATCGAACAAACACAAGTTAAGATAACCCTGTCTGCATTGAAAAACTCGTCTGCTAAGTGGATTCCAGCCAATTGCGTAATTATTGCAATCTCGGGAGCGACAGCAGGCCGCTCCGCTATTAATAAAATACCGTTAACAACTAATCAACACTGTGGCTGCTTAAAAATAGACAGTACAAAAGCTTTATATCGCTATGTGTATCACTGGGTTAGTTTTAATTATGAAAATATTAAGGCGCTTGGACAAGGAGCAAGAGGGGATCTTAACTCTAGCATCATAAAAAGCTTCAAATTCCCGCTTCCGTATGCAAACGATCCAGAAAAGTCGCTCGCTGAACAAGCTCGCATCGCCGCTATCTTAGATAAATTCGACACCCTAACCCATTCCATCAGCGAAGGTCTGCCGCGTGAAATAGCTCTGCGTAATCAGCAATACGAATACTACCGTGACCTGCTGTTAAGCTTCCCTAAAACTGAAGAAGTAGCGACCTGATATGAGTAAATCTCTTGAAGATATAACTAAGGATCTAAAAGATTCCAATAAAAAAGTCCAATTGATCTATGCCTTTAACGCTACGGGAAAAACACGCCTTTCACGCGAGTTTAAGCAACTGATTGCACCCGAAAATGATATTGGAGAGGATGCTGCTGATGTGCCTGAGTTGGCACGTACCCAAATTCTTTATTACAACGCTTTCACTGAAGACTTGTTTTATTGGGATAACGATTTGGAGGATGATGTCGATCCCAAGCTAAAAATTCAACCTAATTCGTTTACCGACTGGATCCTAAGCGAGCAAGGGCACGATCGAAACATTACAACAAATTTCCAGCGCTACGCTAATGAGAAACTAACACCACGGTTTAATGAAGAATATAAAACCATAGGTAAAGGCGGCAAAGAGGTGACGGTAAAAGCTTTTTCGGAAGTAACGTTCTCCCTAGAGCGCGGTGATGACGGAGGCTCTCGTAATCTAAAAATCTCCAAAGGCGAAGAAAGCATCTTTATTTGGAGTGTTTTTTATACACTGCTCGATCAAGTGATTAGTATTTTAAATATTGCGGAACCGACTGAGCGCGAAACCGCTCAGTTTGATCAGTTAGAATATGTGTTTATCGACGATCCCGTGAGCTCATTGGATGAAAATCACCTTATGCAATTGGCGGTAAATTTAGGACGACTGATTAAAAGCAGCGAGTCGAGCATCAAGTTCATAATTTCAACCCATAGTCCGTTATTTTATAACGTGCTCTATAATGAGATTAGCGCAAAACATGGTTATATTTTAAGCAAGTTTGATGATGGTTCCTTTGAGTTAGATGAGAAAAAAGGGGACTCTAATCAGAGCTTTTCGTACCACTTGCACATCAAGAAACTTATTGAGAATGCAATCGAACAAAATAGCGTACAACGCTATCACTTTGCGCTGCTTCGTAACCTATATGAAAAAACTGCTAGCTTTCTAGGTTATGAGCGCTGGTCCGACTTGCTGCCAAGAGATCAAAAGGCCTACGCCAGTCGAGTTATGAATTTTTACCCCCATAATTCGTTGTCAAATGAGCAGATTGCAGAGCCAACTGGGCCAGAAAAAGAGATGGTTAACCTGCTACTCAAGAATCTGAATAAATTCGGCTACTTGCAACAGGAAGCACAGCATGGGTTATAACCGTCTCGATCTGTATAACCAAACTACAGAGTTTTTGTTATACACCGCACTCAATGGCGGCATAAAAGCGAAGATATTGCTGAATAATGAAACGCTTTGGCTTGCACAGGAACGTATGGCAGAGCTTTTTGGTGTGCAGCGCTCTGTTATTAGCAAGCACTTAAAGAGAATCTTTGAGAGCGGTGAATTAGAGGAGAAAGTGGTATGTTCGATTTTGGAACTAACCACTAAACACGGTGCGATTGCTGGTAAAACCCAAAGCAGCAAGGTCAAATATTACCATCTGGACGCAATGACTTCCGTTGACTACTGGGTCAACTCTGCGCAAGCCACTCAGTTTCGGATATGGGCAACTCAGCTGATTAAAAAAGACATCATAAAGAGCTTTGCTATGAGATTTTTAGAAAGTTACGGTCAGGTTTCACGCATAGCTTACGAATACTTTCGCAACCAATCATTAATGTTCAAGAAGATTGAGGGCTAAGGTATGACATCTGCAGAGCTAAACAGCTTGCTTGAGCAATTAATTACTGCTTGGGAAAACGAAGTCGTAGAGTTCAAGCAAGCAGGCAAAGATTACGATACAGATAAGATCGGTGAGTATTTCTCAGCTCTCAGTAATGAAGCTAATTTACGCAACGCAGAGCGTGCTTGGTTGGTATTCGGCATTAATGACAAAACCCGTGCAGTAGTGGGTAGTGATTACCGAATGGAAATAGAGCGCCTACAGGGTTTAAAAAATCAAATTGCCCAAGCAACTGAACCGAGCATTACTTTGCGCGATATTCATGTTTTGGAACACCCTCAAGGGCGCGTTATTTTATTTGAAATCCCTCCAGCGCCACGTGGTATTCCTGTTGCGTGGAAAGGTCATTATTACGCACGCGCAGGTGAAAGCCGCACCTCTTTGGGTTTAGATAAGCTGGATAATATTCGTCAGCAAACACTGCAGCAAGACTGGACCGCCCAAGTCATTACGGGCGCGACACTTGATGACTTGGATGAGATTGCGGTAGCTAAAGCACGTGAGTCTTTCGCAAAAAAATACGCTAACAACTTTGCGACCGGTGAAGTAATGAGCTGGTCGTTAATAACGTTTTTGGACCGTGCTCGCATCACTCAAAACGGACAAATAACCCGCACAGCGCTTTTGCTATTAGGCAAGCCTGAGTCCGCTTACTTTCTGCTGCCACACCCAGCGCAGTTAACTTGGAAACTAGAAGGCCAGGAGCGCGCTTACGAACACTTTGGCCCGCCTTTTTTGCTCAACACAACACTGCTCTATCAACGTATTCGTAATATTCAATTGCGTATTTTACCGCAAGATGAATTATTACCTATAGAGGTCTCTAAGTACAACCAAGAAATAGTGCTTGAAGCTCTACATAACTGTATTGCCCATCAAGATTATGTGCGCAATGGTCGAGTCATCGTCACTGAACAGCCTGATCGTCTCATTTTTGAAAATGAAGGTCGTTTTTTTGAAGGACAGCCTGATGAATACATTTTGGGAGATAAAACACCACGCCGATATCGTAATCCTTTTCTGACGCAGGCAATGGTAGAGCTGAATATGATCGATACGATGGGGTATGGCATTCATTTAATGTACAGAGGCCAGGTAAAACGTTATTTCCCATTACCTGATTACGATCTTAGCCAACCGAGTACTGTAAGAATGACGCTATATGGCGGTGTTGTTGATCCTGCTTACAGTCGCCTATTGATCCAAAAGACAGACTTATCTTTGGTTGACGTATTGGCACTCGACAGAATTCAGAAAAAACTCCCTATTCCAAACGAAGCAGCTGCTCGTTTACGCAAAGCCGGACTGATTGAAGGACGCAAACCAAACTTGCATGTGTCTGCTTTAGTCGCTGACGCTACGGCTAATAAAGTGGACTACATTCGCACTCGTACCCAAGATGACGAATTTTATGCAAAGTTATTGACAGACTACCTTAGACAGTTTGGCCAAGCAGATCGTACTGAGATCAATAAACTGTTGATGGATAAGCTGAGTGATGCCCTAAACCAAGAGCAGAAAGAAGTCAAAATCGGCAATTTACTGACTAAGTTAAGGCGTAACAAACGCATTCTTAATACGGGAACACGAGGCCAGCCTTTATGGCAACTTGCAGAATGAATGCAGAATGAATGCAGAATGAATGCAGAAAGAATTTCCAGTAAATCCCATGCATAACAAGAGGTTGCGCCTTTCTGCAAGAGCATTCTTGATGGCTTTTGCAGAAAGGATGCAGAAAGGATTGCGTACACTCTTATCATCTAAAGGAAGATAAATGACCACCTACACCACCATCGCCGAATCAAAAAACTTTATTGTTCTGGATAAATACACCAAGCAAGATCAGGTGGCTGAAAGCTATCAAAGTGAAGACGCGCTGGAGCGTGAACTGATTCAAGACCTGCAAAACCAAGGCTATGAATTTGTACCCGGCTTAAACTCACCTGAGAAGATGCTGGCGAACGTGCGTGTGCAGTTGCAAGCCTTGAATAACGTGCAGTTTGCCGAGGGTGAGTGGTTACGTTTTGTAGAAGTTTTTTTGGATCGGCCAAGCGACGGTATTACCGATAAAACCCGCAAAATTCACGATGACTATATCCATGACTTTGTGTTTGACGATGGTCGTATTCAAAACATTTACCTGTTGGATAAGAAAACGATTGCCCGCAATAAAGTACAGGTGATTAAACAGTTTGAGCAAACTGGCTGTCATGCCAACCGTTACGATGTGACGATTTTGGTGAACGGTTTGCCGCTGGTGCAAGTCGAGCTGAAAAAGCGCGGCGTGGCAATTCGTGAAGCCTTTAATCAAGTACACCGCTATAGCAAAGAGAGCTTTAATGCTGATAACTCTTTGTACAAGTATTTGCAGCTGTTTGTGATTTCTAACGGTACAGATACCCGTTACTTCGCTAACACCACAACACGCAATAAAAACAGCTTTGACTTCACCATGAACTGGGCGCGTGCTGATAACACCTTAATTAAAGATTTAAAGGATTTTACCGCAACCTTTTTCCAAAAAAGCGCTTTATTGAATGTGCTGCTGCATTACTCAGTCTTTGATGTCAGCGATACCCTGCTAGTAATGCGCCCTTATCAAATTGCCGCGACCGAACGCATCTTGTGGAAAATCAACAGCGCTTACCAAGCTAAAAACTGGAGCAACTCAGAAAGCGGTGGTTTTATTTGGCATACCACAGGCTCTGGTAAAACCTTAACCAGCTTTAAAGCAGCACGCTTAGCAACCGAATTGGATTTTATCGATAAGGTGTTTTTTGTAGTCGACCGCAAAGATCTCGATTACCAAACCATGAAAGAATATCAGCGCTTCTCACCAGATAGCGTGAATGGCTCTGACAGTACCGCTGGGTTAAAGCGCAACCTAGATAAAGACGACAACAAGATCATTGTTACCACCATTCAAAAGCTCAACAACCTGATGAAGGGGGAAGGTGATCTAGGTATTTACCACAAGCAAGTGGTGTTTATTTTTGATGAGTGCCACCGCAGTCAGTTTGGTGAGACGCAAAAAAACTTACAGAGAAAGTTTAAGCGCTTTTATCAGTTTGGTTTCACGGGTACGCCGATCTTTCCACAAAACGCCTTGGGTGCTGAAACCACTGCCAGCGTGTTTGGTCGTGAACTGCATTCTTACGTCATCACAGATGCCATTCGTGATGAAAAGGTTCTAAAGTTTAAGGTTGATTACAACGATGTACGCGCCAAGTTTAAGGCCATCGAAACTGAGCAAGATGAGAAAAAGCTCAATGCTGCCGAAAATAAACAAGCACTATTACACCCTGAGCGTATTCGAGAAATCTCACAATATATTCTGCATAACTACCGCCAAAAAACGCATCGCAAACAAGCCGATGGCAAAGGCTTTAACGCTATGTTTGCTGTTAGTAGCGTTGATGCAGCTAAATCGTATTATGAAACGCTGAACCAATTACAGGCTGACCCTGTATATCAAGAAAAAAACAAACCACTGAAAATCGCCACCATCTTCTCGTTTGCCGCCAATGAAGAGCAAGATGCTATTGGCGAAATACTTGATGAAAGCTTTGAAGTCTCGGCGCTAAACAGTAGCGCTAAAGAGTTCTTAAGCTCTGCTATTGCCGACTATAACGCTTTCTTTAAAACCAACTTCAGCGTGGACAGCAACGGCTTTCAAAACTATTACCGCGACTTAGCCCAGCGGGTTAAATCTAAAGAAGTTGATCTGCTGATAGTGGTTGGTATGTTCTTAACTGGCTTTGACGCCCCGATGCTCAATACCTTATTCGTGGATAAGAACCTGCGTTATCACGGCTTGATGCAGGCCTATTCACGCACCAACCGTATTTACGACGCGACCAAGACCTTTGGCAATATCGTTACTTTCCGTGATTTACAAAAAGCGACGATTGATTCCATTACCCTGTTCGGTGATAAAAACACTAAGAACGTGGTGCTGGAAAAAAGTTACAAGGAGTACATGGAAGGCTTTACCGATGTAGTCACAGGTGAAGCACGTCGTGGCTTTATGGATGTGATCACGGAGCTGGAACAACGCTTTCCTGACCCAGATAAGATCGAGTTAGAAAAAGACAAAAAAGACTTCACTAAGTTATTTGGCGAATATTTACGTGTTGAAAACATCCTGCAAAATTACGATGAGTTTGCCAGTCTGAAAGCTTTGCAAAGCATTGATAAAAGCGATCCAGAAGCCGTTAAAGCTTTTAAGAATGAGCACTATCTAAGCGATGACGACTTAGCCATGCTGCAAACGATACGGATACCAGCCGAGCGCAAGATTCAGGATTACCGCTCAACCTATAATGATATTCGTGACTGGTTACGCCGTGAAAAGGCTGCAGAAAAGAAAGAGCAATCTACCCTCGATTGGGACGACATAGTATTTGAGGTCGACCTGCTCAAGTCGCAGGAGATCAACCTAGACTACATTCTTGAACTGATTTTCGAGCAAAACAAAAAGAATAAAACTAAAGGTGAGCTAGTTGAAGAAGTGCGTCGTTTGATTCGTGCAAGCCTAGGTAACCGTGCAAAAGAAAGCTTGGTTGTGGACTTTATTAACCAAGCAGATTTAGACAATATTCTCGATAAAGCCAGCATTATTGATGAGTTCTTTAAGTTCGCACAGACCGAGCAAAACCGCGAAGCTGAAGAGCTGATTCGCTCAGAGGGTTTGAATGAAGACGCCGCTAAACGCTATATCAGCGCCTCACTGAAGCGCGAGTATGCGAGCGAGAATGGCACAGAATTGAATTCAACTCTGCCTAAGATGAGCCCGCTGAACCCACAGTACAAAACTAAGAAACAGAGTGTGTTTCAAAAAATAGCGGCGTTTGTGGAGAAGTTTAAAGGGGTGGGTGGACAGATTTAGACTTAGTGGTGTAAAGGGATAGAGCTCTTAAAGCTTAAGAAAACTGGTAGTGGAGCTTTGGGGTGCTCTTCTCAAGAGCTCTGCACTGAATAAATGAACTGATACCTACTTCTGAATATTTTAAAAATCGAGCTATTACCGATCTAGGTAATGTACTAAAATATATTCATAAGAATAACTATAAACACAATTATTATTCCAAAAAAAATAGTCCGCCCTAACCAAGGATTACAAAACAATAGTATTGGAAAACTTGTTTTAGGCTTACTTGTATCCCATTCTGACTCAACAATTCTGCCTTCAATTAAAAATGGTTTCCAGTATTCTGATATATGATTTCGTTTAGGATCAAAAAAATCGCTATGTCCATAGTCAAAGTAACGATCCTTTATTCGCGGACTTTGGAATCCTTTTCGTCCAGACGCACCATACCCAAATGAAGTAAAAGTAGCCAAAACAGGATAGAAATCGCGAGTACCGACGTCATTAATTATAGACTCCCTAGGCATACTTTTAACATAAGTATCCCACCTATAATCGGTCGGTATTATAGATCCACAGAAAATAATTTTATCGAATTCGATATCTGAATTTTCACTAAGAATTTTAGAAACTATATAAGTTCCAAAGCTATGGGCAACAATAATAATCTTTGCCCCTCGATCAAGAAAAATCGAATCTCGTATATCTCTTGTTACTTTTTTTATTGGGCCGCGTCTTACAGGTGAAAAAAGCTGAAATGCGGTTACGCATTCATAACCTATGCTCTTAACATTCAAGTGTGAAACATCTTGGAGCTGACTTTCGACTTGCTTATGCCAAGCGCCATCTGTTTGAATTCCATGAATAAGTACTACTGTCATTGCGCTAGGATTGTCTTGAACACCACTCAACTTGGCGTCAATCCAGCTATCCATCAAACTGTGTAGCTCTTCTGGAATAGTCATCTTAAGAATATTAAGCTGTATCAACCTTTTATTCGGAATGGTGTTATTCCAAGTTCCCTCAAGCAGTTCAATAGCTTCACGAGTATTCATTAGTGAACTAGCACATAAGAGGCTTCAATACTATCAGAATTTATTTCCATCTCAACGTCCCTAGCTGGATCCCTTATCACCTCTGGAATCTCACTATAAGACAGGAAGGACATACCATTGCCAAGCGGAAACCTAACGATTAGCTCGCGACAGAAAATATTTTCGTCAATAAGAATTTTAACGACAACCGCAAGACGAGAGGTAGTGCCTGCTTGTATTATCTCAAACAATCTCATTGGATCAAGACGAATTTTGTACACTGCAGGTCCGCGTCTCTTTTCAAAGTCTTCGAGATAATTCGCAATTCGTTTTAAAGCCATAGCCTCCTGCGGATAGCTATGAATTAAGGGAGACAACTTTTTCGCGAACATACGCATATTCTCCTTCGGAGCATGCGGCTGGTACCGCGAACTCGTTAAGATCTCCAGATATCAATAAGTGCACTTCTCGTTCGGGTGTCATGTTTGGAATTCTAACAAATACATTAGTACCTGTAACATGACCATCCAGTCCTAAAAAAGTATCTAGCGCACCCATTGATCCATCATCATCCGAAAGATTGTCCTCTTGGGCAGATGACGATAACTGCATAACTGCACCCAAGTCATTTCTCGCGGTAGATGTACTATATCTAAGATCTTGTGCCAAGCCGACTCTATCTTTATATATTTTTGCTTTCGCAGCACTGAGTGAGTAAATGGCAAAACCATCATGAGGAATCAGCGTTGATATCTTACCAAGCATTGCTCTCACTAAGTCATGGTAACGTGTCTGATTATCTTGGGATGCAATTCTTAACTCAAGGAATCCGTCTGAGCGAAGATGAGCAATACTTACAGATCGCTTTTCAGTAAACGTATACCTCTTAATCAGATCACCAGTTAATTGATCCACATCTTCTGATGAAAACTTTCTTATTCTGCGTACTTCTACAATCTTGATTACCAAACCAGCCGGTTCTTTTGTTGGATCCGGATTGATAATTCGCAAATCAACAATAGTTGGTTCATTAGGCAACTCTAAGTCAAGCGGTTTTTTTAAGAGTCCGTCAATGCCTAATTCTTTAGCAAGACTTTCAATGCGAGTCGTTTTGAGCAGTGCTTGGGCTCGCGAAGGAGTGCACGTGAAAAGAAAACAGTGCTGACGACCATATTCTTCTACGCTCTGTAAAAGCGATCGAAACTCATCAATCGTAAACTGTTTCTGGGTGAGAGCTGGCTCAATTCGCTTAGTAAATAACTCATCCCAATTTGCAGCTGAGATAGGAACTCGTTTTGTCTTTAAAAACTCTTTGACTACCGATTGGCTTGTAGCGTTTTTAAGTAAACGAAAAATTATTTCACCAAGCTTTTTATCTTCAGGTGTAAGCACTTATGAATAATCCTTGATGTGATAATTTATTTAATACTGCAGAAAATGAATCGAACGAGTGAAAAAACATAATCACTTAACACAACCAGCACTCTATCTTTAATTTATTAAACCTCAAAAAACTACAAGACTATATCATTTTAATAACTTTAACTGAGGTGTCTTCTATTATCACACATGATAAAGAATATTTTCACCCTCAAGACCCAAAAAATATATTATCACTTGAATAACCTCACATGAACAAAGTTCAGACGTAGACTTCAGTCAACTATAACCGCCTATAACTGTCAAAAATAGGTGATTAGAAATGATAAAAATGCTGGGTTAACTATAAGCTTACTGGACTTCCAAAAATCGGTAATCCCCCCATTTATAACAGGGCTCAAAAGTAGATATCAGGCCACTATGGCCAACTTTTGTTTAGGGGTCATGCCACCAAGCCCCATATTAGGGCGTTCGTTATTGTAGTGCCAGAGCCATTGAGTCGCATAATCTTGAACGGCAGCAATGCTCTCAAATAAATACTGGGCGAGCCAGTCATAACGCACAGTACGATTGTAGCGTTCGATATAAGCATTCTGCTGCGGGTTACCAGGCTGAATAAAATTGAGCTTAATATCATGTTTAGCTGCCCAAGCACCAAGCTTTCCACTGATATATTCGGGTCCATTATCACAGCGAATTGAGCATGGCTTGCCGCGCCATTCAATAATCTGATCCAGTGTTCGGACCACTCGTTCTGCCGGTAGCGATAGATCAACTTCGATACCCAAACCTTCGCGGTTAAAGTCATCGATGATATTCAAAAGCTGGTAATTACGGCCGTTACTCAGCTGACCATGCATAAAGTCCATTGACCAGCAGACATTCATAGCTTTAGGAACGGCTAGGGGCTGCGGTTTTTCACGCACTAAGCGTTTTCTAGGCTTGATACGTAGGTTCAGCTCAAGCTCTCGATAGATGCGGTAAACACGCTTGTGGTTCCAGCGAAAGCCCTTCACGTTACGCAAATATAAATAGCACAAACCAAAGCCCCAGTTTCTATGGTTATGGGTCAGACGAATCAGCCAGTCAGCAATTTCAACGTTTTGATGGCTGAGCTTGGCTTGATAGCGATAACAGGTTTCACTGATGCTAAAAACCAAGCATGCCAAGCGTATGCTGATTGCTTTTTCATTCACAGCTCGTTGTGCCACCTCACGACGCTGAGACGGCTTTACCACTTTTTTTCGATGGCCTCTTTAAGAATCTCGGCTTTCAAACGCTCCTCAGCGTACATCTTCTTAAGTCGACGGTTTTCCTCTTCAAGCTCCTTTAAACGCGTCATCATTGAAGCATCCATGCCGCCAAACTTAGTACGCCACTTGTAGAAGGTAGCGCTGCTCATGCCGTGCTCACGGCACCGGTCAGGAACAGATACGCCGTTTTCGGCTTGCTTTAAGACTGAGAGAATTTGGCTATCGGTAAATCGTGATTTTTTCATGCAGAATCTCCTTGCATATAGCTTATGGAAAATTCTACTTGTGAGCACTGCTATTTTTCGGGGGGATTACCATGAATCTACACCAAGAATATGATGCAAAAGCCTTCTGTAAAGATGCAGTCTCAAATTGGCCATCGGCAGAACCTGAGCTTCTTGGGACGACCAGAGCGCAGGTACCAGCCTCTCTTGGGAACGGCTACAGGTAACGTATAGAACGTAGAGCAAGCGCAAGGAACTGTGTATGACAATAACGAAAATAGGTCGCTAATCAGAAGACATATGATACTTAACCATGGTGCTCACAAAAATAATGTGCCTACGGTTAATGTGTCAGAAAACTCGTTTAAACTGCTATTTTTCTGGAGAGTACGGACTCGCCAAAGGTAAAATGAACGCAGAGGTTCAACTTCAACGCTATTACCCTTACGATATGTAGTGCTACGAGAGATGAGCGCCGTGCCACAATTACCACCAAACTGTCTTGGCCGAGCAGGGTTCCAGCCCGTATTCCAATAGTAAAGGTCGGCGATTATCTGACCCTTGATCTTAGCCTGTAGCTGTCCGTTATGAGGCGTTATTTCAACCTCGTCGACATCAGGCATCATAGGCAGGAAGATCCGTGATGGGTACAGATCATGCTGGAGATAACCTATTCGGTCTAAATCGAGCGTTCCCGCCAGAGGCCAAGCCTTCGAGGCTTTATCCTTCAATTGTTCAAGGTTTAGTGGAGTTACGAAAGTCTTTGTACTCAGTGGCTCCGGTGCTTGGCTGCAAAGCACCGGTCCGCGCGTCCAGAAGGTCTCTAGATGTGCCGCAAGGTCAGCATCTTCCACATCGCTATTTACAGTTTGTGACCACCGCACTATTGACACTTCAACGCACAGCTCCATCGATATTACAACTGGTGAGTTGAAGGCAATCAGTTCATCACCGGGGTGCGATGCTGCCACGCGAGAAAGGAGTGTATGCAATGAGGCCTCAATTGCTAGAGTATCACCGTCGAAGTCAGTTAGTGATGGGAACCAGTTTGGACGCTTAGGTCTAAGAAAGGCCAGGGTCGGATGGATTGGAAGTGCTAAAAGAGACTCCTGGCTTACCAACTCAGGCGGCATTCTCCAGAAGTTTTTGGCCACGGCTAGCGTACGAAGGTAGGCAGAAATGGTGCGAAGAGCGGTTCGCGAAGAAAGCTGGCCGATGAAGCCATCTCCCAGTGACCGTATGAAATGCCCTAGATCACCTTGATATGGCGCATCTGGGTAAACAGTACGATTCTTCGTCCACTCAAAGGCCATTTGTCGAACAAATGGGAGCGTGGAATAAGTCTCGAGCCTGCTCATGGATATTCGAAATATCCTAGGCAAGTCGACACCTTGCACGCCGTCAAAGTCATCTGGAATCTCGAAGTATTCCGAGACTTCTTCCAGGCCCACATTGCTTGCCTGAATCGACAGCCCACAACTTTTCACCAGTAGGTCCGACAGCGGCGAGGGTAAGGAAATGCTCTCTGCAAGCTCTGCGGTAGGAGAGTAACCGAACGCTTTTACTGCCATCCAAAAGATGCAAAGCACCTCGACAACCTCGGCTTCAAGCTTGCGCGAACGTAGCAGTTGGAGCAGCGAAGACTCGGTTTCAGCCTTCGTTGCGACCTCGCCCAGCCGAGTGGCAAGCTCTTGCATGGTCCACAACCTTGCAGACGTGGAAGGCCATCCGAGGCGTGCAATGAGCATGCGAAGGTCGTTCATTGGTCCTCCGAGACGGGAGGTGAAACCAACTCAGCCATCCACCGAGGAGCAGTCAGTGGCAAGGTGCGAGTATCCTCAATCACGCAATTGACCATCATCTCGGTGAACTTCACAGCTTCTTCTATACGGCCCTGCTTTGCATAGAAATAAACCATGACCTCCGAGGGGGCTATGCGCCACAGCGCAGGGTCATCAAACATGCTATAAGTTGTTGCAACCACAAATTCATCACATCGCTGGGGATAGTGCTGGACTACCAGATCAAGCCTGCTTCGAGTCTCATTCTTATTCTCCATATACCCGATCCATCCACCGCTACGGATATGCGCATAAACAAGATATTTCCAAGCGGCTGGTAAACCGCTCATCTTGCGTTTTGTTTGAAATGCGAGATTACACAGAGGGATGGTCTCTCTCATCCACCTTTTTTCTGAAAATAGAACCTTGTCGAGCTCGGAAAGTAATCTTTTTCCTTGTTTTTGAGACTCCCAATATTGATACCAGGCACGAAGCAGCCTTTCCCGCTCGTCATAGTGTGATTCTAAGCTTTCGAGTAAGTCGTTCAGTTGATCAGGCGTAAAGGCCGTGACATCACCTTGATAGAGTTTTCTGTTAACGCTATTTTCTGAATAATTTTGGCGCTGCAAGCAACCAACGTCCCATCCGTTGTGCTCCTCAAGAACACGAAGCCGTTCGGCAGCGCTTGCGCTGCCATCTTGTGCAAGCAACTGCAAAGCATCACGTATTTCTGGGTGAAGGCCTGTGCGCATCAGGGCGTCTAGAGGCCAACCTTCTGTTATTCCCTGTTTCACATAGGCTTTCAGGCTGTTCTCTGCCAGCGACCAATCGCCCGCATTTATATGTTCTTCATATTTAGTAACTAGTGCTGAAGGTTTCAGTTTTGCCAGTAGTAGATCAGCTTCAGCAAGGGCATGTCGTGTACCGCTGCCATCCGTGTAGTTCAGAACATGATGAATCTGTGGTGCGATCTGACCAAGTAATCGACGGGCGTCTTCCGTAGCCACATCGATCAGATAAGCGATGGCATCTAACGTATTGCTCAGCGTTGGATCTTTGCGATGTCCATAACCTGTAGTCAGTTCCCAAGTCTGCGTGCAAAGTTCACGAGCTTCTGACGTCAAATTATGAGTTATAGCAACCGCGCAGAGTTGCAATGGTGTTTGAAGGTGCACACTGGTCTCATCCCTAACTTCCGCATCAAGCAACGAACGCTGAGCGCGAACAAGTACTGCAGCCGCTTCATCGCTCATTCTTGTCAATGACCCAGCCGTGTATTGAGTGCGAAAAGATGCATTGTCGAACCATGTGCATTGCAAGGCTGCACTCATAGTCTCGTGCGGGATTGCTACAGCGCTAAGATTTTCCAGTAGGATGCTGCCAAGACGGACGTCGCAAGCAATTCTATGCAGCGTTGCTCGAAAGTCTTCGGCAGCCGACCTTTGATCGTGGCTTTGTCTGAATCGCCAGAAATCCACTGGTTCGAGTAACGCAAAAATCGCATGAAATTCTACGAGCTCACCGCGCCACCAACTATTCGCAACTTGGGTACCTATGGTGGAGAGCGCATTGAGAAAATCAGTAATATTCTCTCTGCCTTCATAGACAGGGGCTTGAGTGTACTCAAATTCGTTTTGATTCTCCGCAGCCATGCAGAGACCTAGATGCACCGCCCCAAAGAACCAGTGGTGTACGAGTGTGGCAAGATCTTCCTTATGATTGTAGTAGTCGCCTTTTAGCCAGTCCACAGGGATTGGCTCGTTCAAAGGATTCGATGTTCTTGTAAGTGCAGCCGCTATCGCAGCCACAAGGGGTGTTCTTGCAAGTGCATTGAAATCATCACTCTCAGCAATGTTGACCCCAGCCTTTGCAGATGCGCGAATGCACGCATCGCTGATTATGCTCTTTTTCTGTCCACTGGGAAGCGAAGCAGAAATCGTCATTAAATCGTCCAGATTGCCTTCATCAACCAGCATCTGGACGCGTGCCAGCCATACGGCTGGACTGTTTTTATCGACTAGCCTGACGAGATCCTCAGGCGTGCTGCCGATAGCGCCAAGCTGCGCAAATACACTAGCCAAAAACGTAAGCTCATCAGAGTCTGCTCTTGAGCCGTATCTGCTAGAGAACCGACTCAAGCCCCTAAACCGGCGTAGTGCTTCTTCACCGCAGGTTTCTGCCAGAACCTGATCACCCCGCGAGTGCAAAGCCAGACCCAACGCGGCAACATGGAGGATGTCAGCTTCATGCCTTGAGGCGATGGCCTCATGTATAACGCTTTCCTCTGCCGCCAACGTCAACGTAAATGAAATCAGCCTAGCTAGATCGTAGTCCTGCATCTGAAATTTGCTGCCATCGACCATACGAGCATGTAAATGTGCAAGACGATAGGCATCAGCAAATTTTGCGGTTTCAAGGGCAGCAACTAGGGCATCTGACAGCAGTATTTCGAAGAGCGACACTGGATACCCTTCTTCCAAGCGGCGCATAATCCAGTCACGAGTAAGTCCAGTGATGAGATTGTTAGGCTTACCCAGCCTTGCTTGAACCGTCCATAACCAGTTTACACGCAGCGCCGTGGGAGCCAAGCGCTCAAGCCAGTCAGCGACTACTGGCATCAGCTGCTTGATCCTGTCTTCGTAGCTAGCCGTTCCACGCACGAATACTGCCAAACTCTCATGAAAAACCTTCAAACCGGCTACTGATGAGTGAAGCAGATGCTCTACTTTTTCGACCTCAGGATCCGCCGTTTTGATCGCAGCTGCGATCTCGGAGAAAGATGTCTTGGGCCAAAAAAACGGGAAGGCACAGATAAGCCGTAGCGTATCTTTCTGGCTTGGAGGAAGCTGTTCCCATAGCGATGCATAGTAGAATCTAGCATCCTGACTCAAGTCTCCTTTCAACTGCTCAACACCCCAGCTGGATAGTTTACAACCAGCGTGTTCCAGTTCTGCAATCGCGTATATAACATGAAGAGGATGGCCGTTAGTTCGCTCTCGAAGTGCTAAGGCCGCACTTTGCAGTTGTTCTTCAGCTTGTCGCTCATCCTCAAAGCCAGTTGTAAGTCTGCCTTCTTGGATGGCTCGACCAAGGTACGTAAGGACTGCATTCTCGGACATCGCCGGTAAAGTGCGCCATTCGGCCTTTGGCGCAAAGACGAGCAGATCAGTTGGTAGCTGTGCGTCACTCACTGGTTGAGTGCCGACGAGCAGAACCATGTTATCGGGGCAGGGAGTTAACTGAAAGAAAAGGTCATCTAGCGGCCGTTTATCTTCAGCGTTGATACGCCAGACATGATCCAGACCATCAAGAATGAGCACGAACGGCTTACCCAGTGCTTTGTAATGGACAGAGCAAGCTTCCAACTGTGCACGCAAGTCTCCCGCTATCCTCGGAACACCCTCGTGGAGTCTTTCGATCTGCACCTGGATGGATTGTTCGACAACGTAGCTATTGATCCGATCACGACCACGTTCCGTTGTTGAAAGAAAGTAGTGATGGCGAATCGTTGGGATGGCCTGTTCCGCAAGTGTGTCGCATAAGACGCTCAGATATGTGCTCTTTCCACGTCCGGGTGGACCTGTCAGCACAATTGCCTTCCCAGTGGCGTTGAGTGTGTCTCGAACAAACTCTTGGTGGAACGTCTCGTCAGGGACCTCATACCCCTTGGGAACAACAAAGTCCTCTGGCAGTGGTGCTGGACGTGATGCTCGCAGAATGATGCGGAGCTCTGCCAGAGTGATCCAACCTTCTGGAGCAGGGAGGTTCTTTTGTGTCGCCCAGTTCAGGGCAACGTTTTTGAGGGTCGCGATACCCTCAGGTGTGCCATGCGCTCGAAAGCGTGCATCAACATCGTACTCCAATGCGACGTAGCTCTTATCGCTATGGCGAATGTGCAATTGGTTGAAAAATGCCTCGCAATCTTCAACGCTGCCAAGCTCAGATTTCACCGCTGAGCGCTGAGGTTCGGGGATCTTGGCGAAGGAAACCCTGTCCGCCTCCAAACAGACTTCAACAGCAGCATCAGGTCGGCGGTTTGTTATGAGTGAGATCTCGCCAATACGTGCAGGATCTAGCTCCTTGAAAGCATCGAACCACTTGCGAAGCATCGACCTCGATCGTGATGTCTTGCCAGTTTTTTCCAACATCCACTCCCAATAAAGCAGGTGTTTGTCAGGATTCGGAGTGAACTTGATTTGCTGAAGATCTACGAGACCATCACCTCGCTCCATGACAATATCATCAAGTGCTTGCGGTGCTTCATTTCCATTATCGCACTCAAACTTCACCCTAATATAACGTGTCGGAGCGTCAAGCCAGTCACACAAGACCTTGAGGCCTTGTCTGTTTTGGTAAATATAACCAGACGCTGTAATAGCCGTTTTTTTAATATTCTCAGACATGGTTGTGTGTTCCGAACAGCTCGCTGTTTATCCAAGTATCCAAAGCGGCTACTCGAACAAATTGGGTCTGAACAGGATACGGTGGGTGAACCATCCAGTAGTACACATCACGACTCACATAAAGTTCTATGTTCTTTGCAGGCATATTTGCTGTTGGCCATTCCAACAACTCAAGCAACTTTGCACGATTTTTCTCAAGAAACTGCCTACGGCGAAGAATACGACTGAACTGCCCAGCTCTATCATTCTCTGCTTTACCGAATATTTTGTCCCGAAGACGACGACCATCTTTAAGTGTGTAAAATGGTTGGTTATATTTACACTCTACTGTTATGAGTAGGTTGTTTTCTGGCCAATACGCGAAAGCGTCAAAGTCACCCACGTCCTCAAATCCCTCGCCACGAAACTGCTTAAAGAAGTCGATACCTCGCTTTACGAATGGAGTATATCTGAGAAATATTTCCTCAGTTCGAAGCTCTAACAGCTTCTCAATACCCTCCTTGACCTTACGAATGAGTGGTTCAACATGAGGCCAATTAAAGTCAGCAGGTAGATAGCCATCACGTACCGCAGACATCCAGAGGTTCATTGCACGGTTGGTCGTCTCTGCTCCCCAACGCAAGTCTATGCCCTCGGCGACCAACGGCCTGATGGCGTATCGGTGGATTCGCTTGCTGTGTTCCCAGTATGGAACATCTCTCTCATCAACATCTCGTCCAGATAGTCTACGAACACCGACTTCAGACAGCGTGAGAAAAGCTACAATTTTCTCGGCCTCAATAAGTTCAAGACTCTCAATGTTGTCAGCTAATCCTTGTGCGACACGACTTGGAGTTGCCGCATAAGATAGTGCTAGCTCATCGCCGAAACCGTAACGCTGAGCTTGCGACAAAATGACAAGAGAGGTAACCATGTTATGCAAGTCAAAACCCAGATCGGCCATAAAAGCACTTTTAAGCTTCTCGGAGGACAGCAAACTTTCCGAGTCGCCTTCTACAGCATCCTCGTAGTTTGCACCAACTCCCAGCCTTGACTTCGCATACTCACGTGCGAAGTCTGTCTCCCGATCGTAGGAACTTGTCGAATAGAAAACTTCCGGAATATACGAGTCGTCGATCTCAACACCGCCCACATCTATACCGTTGTGAAGGGTGTCGCTGGCTCCAGTCAGAACCATGTACCAATCCACCAAACCAACTAACTCACGCAGTATGTCCTTCGTGATTTCGCCGTCACCAGTCGCTGGTGAGCTGACAGTCTTCTCCAGCAGATATCGATAGTGACGAGCCACAGTTCCAAACTCTTTACGTGCCTCTTCAACAGCATCCAGGCGGTCGTATTCCACTGCATGTGCAAGACTCTGACGGGCCCGTTGAACTTTCATTCTCTCGGCGACCAAAAGTGCATCATGCTGCTCTATGAATGCTTGCAGAAGTTGCTGTCTGTCCAGCGATGCGAGTCGATTTTCGATGTAAAGACGCAGACGGGCACCAGCAGGATCAATCCTGGCCTTAGCATCTGACAGCTCATATCGCCCTGGAGTCAAGCCAAGCGCCATGATTTCCGTAGCCAATTGTTTACGAGCAAGCTTGTAATCTGTGGGGGAAGGAATAATAGGATCAACATAGTCAGGGACATCAACGTGTCGGGCAGCGACTCTCACGTGGTAACGAGCAGGTTCCAATGTCTTATGGGACAGTCGTTGTGCAAAGTCGCAGGGCAACTCCAAGCTAGATGCAACATGACATTTCTCGAGCGTTTCAAGTAAGCAGCGGACCTCGAATGATCCATCTTTGGCTGCGTTAAGCCCCGCAAGTACTGCGCGCACGTCTAGTTGCAGATGAAACAGCCCTTGACGATCTGTATCTTCTTCAGCTGACATCACTACGTTCGCGAATCCGTCTAAAGGGAGAGGCTCCTCCTTAGCATCAACAGGGCTGGAAGGATCTGAATTACAAGAAAACAGGATATGTGGCTGCTTAAGTAGCGGGATGTCCAACATCAGTTCTCTGCAGCGGTAGGCGCAATCAGTGAGGAGTTGAGCGAAGAGATCAAGCAGGTGAGTATCTTCAATCTGCAGTTCTTTAGAGAACTTAACCAAAGCTTGAACCGTGCAGAAGCCAACTAATGTTGAATATGCAATCGCTTTATGATGACGCGACTGGAGTCGAACGACGCCTTCGCTAGAATGATTAACTCCCCAGCCAGCAGATCCATCTGGAAATACTTTTGGAGCATGTGTCCAAAAATCTGTCAGTGCCTTGAAACGCCAGGAAGTCCCCCAGTGCGGATCCAGCCCGATAAATGTGGGAGAAGTCGCCCCTTCGACAAGTACGCCGTGTGTGTCTTTGAAAGACGCAAACAGGTCTGCAGCTCCGCGAGAGAATGGACTGAGGACACCCTCCTGAGCATCGACGAATTGCCAGTAACGTTCCAATTCCCCAAGATCACTCAGGCTATCGAAAATGGTGATGAAGTCCGCCAACGGAAGCAGACGAGTAGGTTTTTCAGG
>Ga0172382_10003590_pt1 | contig 24428 bp, 25 predicted proteins | sample Leawel138RmetaG_FD_122245 | JGI IMG/M metagenome (GOLD analysis project Ga0172382, IMG submission 122245) | Leachate microbial communities from a municipal landfill in Southern Ontario, Canada - Leachate well 138R metaG | ecosystem: Engineered > Solid waste > Landfill > Unclassified | place...
AGCGGGAGCGCCGGACTGCTCCTTGCTCGTCATTCCCGCGAACGCGGGAATCCATGGTGCTGCGGCATCTGGATCCCCGGCTTGCGCCGAGGATGACGAGGGCTGTAGGCACGTCGCCGAACCGCTCCTTGTTCGTCACGGCCGAGGATGACGGGGTTTTGTGGAAGCGGGAGCGCCGGACTGCTCCTTACCCGTCATTCCCGCGAACGTGGGAATCCATGGTGCGGCGGTATATGGATCCCCGGCTTGCGCCGAGGATGGCGAGGGCTGTAGGCGCGTCGTCGAACCGCTCCTTGTTCGCCACGGCCGAGGATGATGAGGTTTTGTGAGAGCGGGAACGTAGCCGGACTGCTCCTTACTCGTCATTCCCGCGAACGCGGGAATCCACGGTGCGGCGGTATATGGATCCCCGGCTTGCGCCGAGGATGACGAGGGCTGTAGGCGCGTCGCCGAACCGCTCCTTGTTCGCCACGGCCGAGGATGACGAAGGTTTTATGGGCGCGACGGCGTGCAGAGCGCGCCCGGTTTAACAGGCAGCACAACCTGCCATCCAACGTATTGAGAACACATCATGACCGACATCCAGCGCATCAATCAGAACACCGAAGTCACCTTGCACTTCACTGTCAAACTGCCCAATGGTGATGTCGTCGATACCACCACGGGCAAAGCTCCTGCCACCTTCAAGGTCGGTGACGGCAACCTGCTGCCGGGCTTTGAACAGGCCCTGTTCGGCCTCAAGGCCGGCGACCAGCGCAGTTTCGAAATCGAACCCGAGCGCGGCTTCGGTCCAGGCAGCCCACAGAATATCCAGAGCATGCCCCGTGATAACTTCAGCGACATGGAGCTTGAAACCGGCCTGCTGATCATCTTCAAGGACGCCGCCGGCGGGGAAATGCCGGGTGTAGTCAAAGCCATTCACGACAGCACCGTCGAGATCGACTTCAACCACCCGCTGGCAGGCAAGGTCATCACCTTCGAGGTGGAGATTATCGCGGTGAAGGCTGTCTGAGTTACAGTAGCTTCCGGCTTTCCGCCCACGACTCAGTATTCGAGGAATATCATGCAGATCAAACTGGCCAATCCACGCGGCTTCTGTGCTGGCGTCGACCGGGCTATCGAAATCGTCAACCGCGCGCTGGAAGTTTTCGGTCCGCCGATCTATGTGCGTCACGAAGTGGTGCACAACAAGTTCGTGGTCGAGGATCTGCGTAACCGTGGCGCGGTGTTTGTGGATGAACTGCATGAGATCCCTGATGATGTCATAGTCATCTTCAGCGCCCACGGGGTATCCAAGGCCGTGCAGGATGAGGCCGAAGCCCGCAGTCTCAAGGTGTTCGACGCTACCTGTCCGCTGGTCACCAAGGTGCATATGGAAGTGCTGCGCTACAGTCGTGATGGCCGAGAGTGCGTACTGATCGGCCACGCCGGGCATCCAGAGGTGGAAGGCACCATGGGCCAGTACGATACCAGCAATGGCGGCACCATCTACCTGGTGGAAAACGAAGCGGACGTCGCCAGGCTGCAGGTGAAAAATCCCGATCGGCTGGCCTTCGTTACCCAGACCACGCTATCGATGGACGATACCGCCAAGGTCATTGATGCACTGCGTCAACAGTTCCCGCTGATCGAAGGCCCGCGCAAGGATGACATCTGCTACGCCACCCAGAACCGTCAGGATGCGGTCAAGCAACTGGCCAGCGAGTGTGATCTGGTCTTGGTGGTCGGCAGCCCCAACAGTTCCAACTCCAACCGCCTGCGCGAACTCTCCGACCGCATGGGCACACCAGCCTACCTGATTGACGGTGCCGACGAGATCCGTCCGGAATGGCTGGAAGGCGTCACCAACATCGGCGTCACCGCCGGCGCCTCCGCCCCGGATGTGCTGGTGAAACAGGTCATCCAGCACCTGCACGACAGTGGCGCAAACAGCGTCACCGAACTCGCCGGCCGCGAAGAAAACATCGTCTTCAGCATGCCGAAAGAGCTGCGGGTAGTGCAAGTTAACTGATTCGCCCGGTGTTGGCGCGCGCCTGCGCGCCAACACCCAGACACCTCAGGCCGCCGGAAAGACCGGAGGCGCGCTACACTCCCGGCTGTTGCGCTGGGCAGACCTTCTGCAGTTTGCGCACCTTACTCCACAGCACCGCTCGAGGAATATCCATGGCCATGGCTTGAATGCATCGATCCAGCCAGCCATCTCGGCTTCTCATGTGCTCAATGGCTTTTGCGAGATCTCTGCTGATGGAGGTGCCGTAGGCCTGTTCAGCCTTGAATACTGCGCTGCGTAACAATTTTAATGGTAGATCCATCATGGCAAGGTCGATCAGATCTCTGCTGAATACACCGCTGTCAGCCCAGCGATCGGAGTTTGCAAGGAGCTTACTGGCAGCGAGATCCTTCACCGTCAGCGTAGGTACGCCGCAGATGACGTCAGTGGTTTCTGGTTCATCAAACTCAATCCGGCCTTCCAGCACGATCTCGAATTTGATCGGTGCTCCCATTACTTCCAGCATGCAACGAATGCCGTACTGATCTGCTCGAATGCCGCGCGACGATACCTGAAGGCCGCCCGGGGTCTGCTTCCATAATGCCAATAGCCCTTTGGGGCCTGTTACCAGCTGACGCAGGTTGCGGTAAGAGGCAAGCTCGGAGACCAGAAAATCTATATCAACAGATTCGCGATACTCTCGATAACGTAGCGCGATAGCAGTACCGCCACCGAAGAAGCAGTGATGCTCCCGCAGTAATGCCGCGTCCATACTCTCCAGAGCTAACGCAATACGCTGATGATGCGGCCGTTTAAACATGTTGGCGTTCCCCGCCAAACACTTGCCGCAGGGATTCTATAAGTGCGAGCTCATCAGCGTCGGCTTTTATCAAATCGGCATGACGCCAGTTACGATCATAGATATCCCAGGCTTCCTGAGGTGTAAGGCTGCCGGTCCCCTGTACTTGCCACGCAAGGCTTTTCAGTACCGGATAGGCCGTTAAGGAAATACGAACGGGGATACTGGCAGGATGCTGCTGATGATCTGGTGCAGCAGGTGAGATTTCAATCAGCTGAAAATCCAGTCCCAGAGCGGTTATCACGCGGAGGTAGGCTGCCATATTTACTGACGCCTCTCCACGCTCTATGCGGTGCAGAGTAACCCTGGAAATATCGGAGATCTCAGCTGTCGCTGTTACGCTGACGCCAAGCGCCTTGCGGCGTTTACGTATCTCGCTTCCCAAACGAATAGCGCTTGCCGTGGCGACAGATTCAAGTTTATCGATAGACACGGGGAAGACCTTTTTTATTAAAAGTGTTTCTCATTGTAGTCGTTAATGTAGGTTTGTAAATTATGAGAAACGCTTTCTGGTTTTAAAGGTCTTGCAGTTTGCCTGCTTCGCCCTCCCCCTAACCCCATGACGCCCGAATCCCCGCCACGCCCTGCGCCCCTGCCTCAAAGGCCTGTGGCAAGTCCTCAGGCCCGAGCCCGCCCAGCAGGTACACAGGCATATTTACCGAGTCGATCAGCTCTCTCGCGCACTCCCAGCCCAGCGGAACGGCATCGGGATGGCTGGCTGTCGGGCAGATCGGCGACAGGGTCACAAAATCCACCCCAAGATCCGCTGCCATCGCCAACTCCTCAGCGTTGTGGCAGGACGCCGCCAGAAAGCGCTTACCCATCATGGAGGGCCGGGTTCCATCCTTGGCGGTTTCAGCCACGCTGGTCGAGATGGAACTCGACTCTCCCGCAGCGGCGACGGCAGCCACTGGCTGCCCCTCAAGCCCCTCAAAACGCTGCGCCCACATCTCCCGTAACTGTCTGCTGGTCAGATGCCAACCCACCCCCGGCCAGACAGGTGCCGCCTTCCCTTTCACCATCCACTGAAAATCCGACCCAAACCGCTCCAGCATCCGCCCAACCAGCTCGCGGTATGCGGCATACGACAATCCCGTCTGCCGCAGCTGCACCATCCGCACACCTGCCTCCCGGACACGCCGCAACCCGGCAAACAGCTCAACCTCATCGGTCACATCCGGCGTGATCAGATACCGCTCCGGCAACTGCGCCGCCCGCACAATGGGTGCGTTGGCCGCAGGAAACGCATAGTCATCCAGTTCTGAAGCAGCCACCCAGCGCACCGGCTGCCCCTCGGCACCATGCGCCTCACCGTCAAAGCCGGTCACCAGCCACACATCCAACCGCACCGATTTATCCGGATAATCATGGCGAATATCCAATAAAGGGCGGGCCTGCGTCACCGTGATCCCCAGCTCCTCGTGCAACTCACGCACCAAGCCATCAAAGCGAGGCTCATCCGCCTCCAGCTTGCCCCCCGGAAACTCCCACAACCCACCCTGATGGACATGCTCCGGACGTTTGGCAATGAGAATACGGTTTTGCCTGTCACGGATGACGGCGGCGATAACATGAATACGGCGCATGGGTTACTGCCTCGGCACATCCTCGGAAAACACATCCTGTTCATCCGCGTCACCGGGAATCACATGCTCCTCGGCGGCCCAGGCGCCCAGATCAATCAGGCGGCAGCGGGGTGAACAGAAAGGGCGGTCGGGAAAGGATTCATCCCAGGTTACCGGCGCCTTGCAGGTAGGGCATTCAACCGTAGTGGTCATGCTTGGGCTCCTCTTGTCAGGGTCAGATAATAGTGGTGCAGGGCGTCAACTTGCGCATGTAGCGCAGCCAGATCCTTGTCATTGCTGATCACATCGTGGGCATGGCGCAAGCGGTCGTCGCGCTGAGCCTGCGCCTGAAGAATGGCACGTACCTGTTGTTCAGGCACCTTATCCCGAGCCGTGGTGCGGGCAATCTGCAGCGCCTCGGGCACATCCACCACCACTACCCGCTGGGTCATCTGATACTGGCCAGACTCCACCAATAAGGGCGACACCAGCAATGAATAGGGCGACTGGGCCGAAGCCAGATCAGCAACAATTTCTTCGCGAATCAGGGGGTGCAACAACTGTTCCAGCCAGCGTCTCTCGTCAGCCTGCTGAAACACCCGCTCACGCAACGCCCCACGATTCAGCGAGCCGTCCTCCTGCAATACCGCATCGCCAAACCGATCAACAATATGCCGCAACGCCGGTCTGCCAGGCTCAACCACCACCCGCGACTTGATATCCGCATCCACCACATGAATGCCATGCGCCTGCTCAAAACGGGCCGCAGCAGCACTCTTGCCGCTGCCAATGCCGCCAGTCAGGCCGATGATGAGTTTGTACGAAGGGGCCATCGGAAAACTACGCCTTGCGCTGAATGGAAGGCCGTCAGTATACGGAGAAAGGCGGGCAGGGAGAATGGACACCACATATCATCCGGGCGCAGCGCGTCGCCCGGCCCACCTCGTCGCGCCGCTCACTCCTCGTCGCCCCGCGCACTCCGCGTCATCCCCGCCCACTCCTCGTCATCCCCGCGAACGCGGGGATCCACAAGCCGCTCGCGGCGACGGCGTGCAAAGCACGCCCAGAGGTGCAGCGCCGCTGCATCAAGCCAACCCCCTAAAACCCGGCAAACTTCAGATAAGTCCCGGTAATCCACTCACCCCAGATAATCGCAATCCACCCGGCAATCGCCAGATAAGGCCCAAAGGGCAGGGGAGTAGCATTGGAATCACCACGGCTCTTGAGAATGATGATGCCGAGCATGGCGCCCACCAAGGAAGACAGCAGAATGGTCAGCGGCAACACCTGCCAGCCGCCCCAGGCCCCGAGCATGGCCAACAGCTTGAAGTCGCCATAACCCATGCCTTCCTTGCCGGTTACCAGCTTGAACACCCAGTAGACCGTCCACAGGCTCAGATAGCCAAATACCGCACCCCACAGCGCAGAGTGGATATCGGTAAACAAGCCAGTACTGTTGATGATCAAACCCAACCACAACATCGGCAGTACAATGGCATCCGGCAACAGCTGGGTATCGGCATCAATCAGACTCAGACTGATCAGCGCCCAGGTCAGCAACAGCATGGCCCCAGCCGCCCAGCCAAAACCAAACTGCCAGGCCACCACACCGCTCAGTACCGCCGTCAACAGCTCCACCAGCGGATACCGCACACTGATGCGCTCCCGGCAACCACCGCAACGGCCACGCAACAGGGCATAACTGATCAACGGCAGATTCTGCCAGGGCTTGATCTCCGTCTGGCAATGCGGGCAGTGAGAGTGGGGCAAAACAAGGTTATACACAGGCTGCTCAGGCTGAGCCTCATCCGGGTGCAACAGCTCCCGGGCCTGCTGTTGCCAGTCCCGCTCCATCATCCGGGGCAGGCGGTGGATCACTACGTTGAGAAAACTGCCAACCACCAGGCCAAGCAGCCCGGCAACCAAAACAAAGGCCAGCACATGGCTGGCCATATAATCGAGTAGGGTCATGGATTAAACAACGCCACCCAGCTGGAAGATTGGCAGGTACATGGCAATGATCAAACCGCCGATCAGCACCCCCAGAACGGACATGATCATCGGCTCCAACAGGGTGGTCAGGTTATCCACCTTGTTATCCACTTCAGCCTCGTAGAAGTCAGCCACCTTCTCCAGCATGCCGTCCAGGTTACCAGACTCCTCACCAATCCCCGCCATCTGGACTGCCAGGGTAGGGAACACATTGGTAGTGCGCATGGCGAAGTTGAGCTGGGTGCCTGCAGATACATCCTGCTTGATCTCATTCACGGCATTGTAGAACACCACGTTGCCTGCAGCACCGGCCACCGAATCCAGCGCCTGTACCAGCGGTACACCAGCGGCAAAAGTAGTAGACAGAGTGCGTGCATAGCGGGCTACCGCAGCCTCATACACGATCTGCCCTACGATAGGTGCTTTCAGCAGTGCCCGGTCCTGCGCATCACGGAAGGGCTTGGAGCGCCGGTTGATCTGGGTATAGGCCCAGCCAATCACGATCAGTCCAACAAAGATGATGAGCCACCATGACTGCAACCACTCAGACAGTCCGATAACCATAAGGGTAAAGCCAGGCAGGTCAGCACCAAAGTTGGCGAAAACCTCCTTGAATTGCGGCACCACCTTGAGCAGCAGAATGGCCGTAACGATGACCGCCACTACAACTACCGCGATAGGGTAGGTCATGGCCTTCTTGATTTTGGCCTTGAGTGCTTCGGTCTTTTCCTTATAGGTAGCGATCCGATCCAGCAATGACTCCAGACGCCCCGATTGCTCGCCGGACTCCACCAAATTGCAGAACAGGTCATCAAAATATTGGGGGTGCTTAGCCAGCGATGCTGCCAGAGTATTACCCGAAGCCACATCCGTCTTGATTTCGTTGATCAACTTGGCAAAGTTGGGGTTTGCCGTGCCCTCGGCGATGATCTCAAAGGACTGCACAATGGGCACGCCTGAATTCATCATGGTGGCCAGCTGACGGGTAAAGAAGGCAATGTCCAGCGGCTTGATCTTTTTTGCCCGCGCACTGAATAAACTGGATTTCTTGCTTACTTTGGTGACGAGCACGCCTTGTTTGCGTAGCTGTGCTTTGATCAGGGCCTGGTTAGTGCCTTGTATCTCGCCGGATATCTTTTTACCTGTGCGATCCTTGCCTTCCCACTTGAAAGGGTAAACTTTCTCCGCCTTGGCTTTCCTGGCAGAGCTGGCGGAGGGCTTTGTCCTTTTTACTGCTGCTTGCTGGGCCATGACTTAATCCTTGGTCACTCGGTTCACTTCCGCCAGACTGGTAACACCCTGCTCTGCCTTCATCAACGCAGACTGGCGTAAGCTCCTGAATCCTTCATTTTGGGCTACATCGGCAATTTGAATGGAGTTGCCGTCTTCCATGATGATGCGCTGCATGGCCGGTGTAATTCTTACCACCTCGTAGATGCCGACCCGACCTTTATAACCGTCCTGACAGTTTTCGCAACCCACAGGCCCATAAATCGTTAACCCGCCAGCAATTTTTTCTGCGCTGAAGCCTTCTTCAAGTAAGGCCTCTTTTGGTACATCTACCGGCTTCTTGCAGTGGGAACACAAACGGCGGGCCAGCCGCTGGGCAATGATCAGGTTGACTGAGGTGGCAATGTTGAATGACGCCACGCCCATATTGCGCAGACGGGTCAGGGTTTCTGCAGCGCTGTTGGTGTGCAGGGTGGACAGCACCATGTGACCGGTCTGCGCCGCCTTGATGGCAATCTCGGCGGTTTCAAGGTCACGGATCTCACCTACCATGATGATATCCGGATCCTGACGCAGGAAGGCACGCAGGGCCTGGGCAAAATCCAACCCCTGTTTGGGGTTCACGTTAACCTGATTAATGCCTTCCAGGTTGATCTCCACCGGATCTTCAGCGGTAGAGATATTACGTTCCATGGTATTGAGAATATTCAGACCGGTGTACAGGGACACCGTCTTACCCGAACCGGTAGGCCCGGTTACCAGAATCATGCCCTGGGGCTTGTGCAGCGCCTCCATATACATCTGCTTCTGGTCATTCTCATAACCCAACGCATCGATTCCCATCTTCGCGCTGTCGGAGTCCAGAATACGCAGCACTACCTTCTCACCCCACAGGGTGGGTAGGGTGTTGACCCGGAAGTCGATGGACTTGTTTTTGGAGATCTTGAGCTTGATGCGGCCATCCTGGGGTTTGCGTCGCTCGGCCAGATCCATATTGGACATCACCTTGAGGCGTGCAGCAATCTTCACCCCCAGCTGAACCGGAGGCTTGGAGACCTCATGCAGTACCCCATCGGTACGAAAGCGTACCCGGTAGGTCTTCTCGTAGGGTTCAAAGTGCAAGTCCGAGGAGCCTTTCTTGACCGCATCCAGCAGCATCTTGTTGACGAAACGCACAATGGGCGCCTCATCGGCCTCATTGCCATTATCTTTGCGGCTGTCGTCTTCAGTAACAGCTTCGACCTCCAGACCATCAAGATCGGCATCGGCCATGTCATCAAGGCCACTGTTTGCGCTGTCCAGATACTTATCGATTGCCGTGCGCAGCTTGTCATCCTCGACAATCACTGCATCGGTCATCAAACCGGTATTGAACTGGATATCGCTCAGCGCCTGCTGGTTGGTTGGGTCGGAAATGGCGAGAAACAGCCGATTGCCGCGCTTGTATAACGGCAGCACCGAATGCTGGCGAATCAGCTTCTCGCTGACCAGGTTGACCTCCGGCTGGCTGTCTCTATCCAGAGCACTCAGATCCAGATAGGGATAACCAAACTCCTCGGCGCAAACCATGGCGAGATCACGAGCCTTGGCCAGCTTCTTCTCGACCAGATAGGTAATAAAAGGAATCTTGTCCTGGCTGGCCTGCTTGCTGGCCTTGCCGGCCACTTGTACATCCAGCAGTTCTTCCTGAACGATCCGCCGGGCCAGGCCGGAGAGAGCGGGGGTTTCCATAGGCAAGGTAAATCTCGGTACGGTGTAAGGGCTTTGCCGACTATAGTACAGCAAGCCCACCCTGCACAAAGCCACCCGGCATAAAAGCTGCGACAAAAAGCAGCAGTGACTGACAAAAAAGGTCACATATGGACGCGCCGAGCCGTAACACTTCCGCAAGCAACACCTCCCCCACACCGCAGCCCCCATCTACCCCAAACCGTCATCCTCGGCGAAAGCCGGGGATCCATCGGCTCAGAGCCAAATCATCAATCACAAGCCAATAATGGCACAACTCCTGCATACACCCCGTCAGCCCATCGGCTATCTCACAACAAACGGAGTTGAGACATGAAAGCTCAAATGCAAAAAGGTTTTACCCTTATCGAGCTGATGATCGTGGTTGCGATCATTGGTATTCTGGCGGCCATCGCGCTGCCGGCTTATCAGGATTACACTGCCCGTGCAAAAGCATCTGAGGTTGTGCTTGCTGCCAGCTCTGCACGCACCTGTGTAACTGAAATCGTCCAATCCAGTGGCTGGGTAAACTTGGCTTCTTGTGCAAGTGGCTTTACCGCCTCACAATATGCGACGAACTTGAAGGTGGACAACGATGGAACGATTACGGTAGAAGGCAAAGGAGATCTGACCACTGTGGAGGTTACATTGAAACCTAGTGGTACCACAAAAAACCACATCCAAGGCTGGACTTGTAAAGGTACGCCCGCCAAGTGGATGCCTGGCTCCTGCCGGGGCTAACGTGGAATTTTTGGTTTAAAAAGCCCCGGCTGAGCCGGGGCTTTTTATTTTATTGAATTTCATGGATGCTAATGGCCGTGAGTAAGAATATAAGGTGTTTTGCAGTAATTTTTTTCGCTGTGATTGTGGTTGCTTTATATTATCCAGCCATAAGTGGTGCGTTATATTACGATGACTACTCGAATCTAGCCGGCCTGGCTAGTGTCAGCGATTGGAATTCTGCATTAAACTTCGTTTTTAGTGGCACAGCAGGCCCTCTGGGTAGGCCGGTAGCGCTGTTGACTTTTATACCCTTTGCGACAGCTTGGCCAGAGAACAGTGCTGCTGTCTTGTTTTTTAATGTTGTTTTGCATGCAGCCAATTTCGCTGTTTTATATCTGCTTGGCTACAGTATTCTATCGCGTATTGAGTGTCTTGAAGAAAGAACTCAATTCTATGCCGCTATAACTGCTGCGCTTATGTGGGCCGTGCTTCCCATTCTGGCCTCGACCTCTTTGATTACGATTCAGCGCATGGCAGGGCTGGCTTCTTTTTTTGGTTTCTTGGGATTGCTGGGTTTTGTAAAAGCCTACTCCTTGTATGACCGGACACCGTTAAAAGCGTTCATGTTACAGTTTTTTTCCTTGGGTGCGGGGACTTTCCTTTCAATATATTCCAAGGAAAGTGGTGCTGTCTTCCCGGTATTGGCGCTGCTGATAGACTGCTTTGTACGGCGGCCAAGTGGCAAGCTTGCTGGGTATGATCTATTGCGCAGAATAATCTTGATATTTCCTCTGGTCTTTATTTTATATTACATATCACCATTGAGGTTTGACTGGTTAGCTTTCAGTGAGTTTCGGGGGTTTTCGCCTATCCAGCGAGTGTTTAACGAGTTTTTAATATTGTGGGAATATGTGTATAGAGCATTTATACCGCAGACGCCAAGGCAGTATGGCCCTTTTCATGATTATTATGGCGTGCAGCCGATAACGCCAGGCTTGGTTCTTGCGGGAGTGGCTTGGGCTGTAACGTTTATACTGGCGGTTCTATTCAGAAAAAGAATGCTCTGGTTTTCTTTCGCCATATTCTGGTTTCTGGTTGGTCATTTGATTGAGTCGACATCGATCCTGCTGGAGCTGTATTTTGAACATAGAAATTATGTTTCCATATATGGTGTCTGCCTGGCGTTGAGTGTGGCTGTTTTTAAATTCAATGGGCGGCTAAGAAAAATTATTATCGGGTTGTTTGTTTTATATATAGTTTTGTTGGCAGCTATACTTCAAGCGGTTACTATTCTTTGGGGTGATCCCAAAGCGGCTGCTGAAAGCTGGGCTGCTGCTCATCCAGGCTCTGCCCGAGCAGCTTTGCATGCTGTTTTTATCGAAACAGGCCGAGACAAGATGGATATATACAATAAAAACAGTGATTATGTTTCGAAAGAGCAGTATGACTTCTCTCTGCGAGTGTTGGATCGAACAAAGAGCGCGTGTCCGAGTTGTCTTGATATAAGAATTCAAGCGTTAATGTATTCCTGTTTGATTTCTGATGATCATGATCGGCTGGCTAGGTTGGATGAGATAAAGGACGTTGCAAAATCGTCAAGTATAAATGTTACGGTGGTTGATCAGGTGTTTAATCTGGCGGAGCTGACGGAGAAAAATGCCTGTGGCGCTGTAGGTGACCGAGAGCTGATTGAATTAATCTCTGAGCTAGAGCAGGCGGCAAAGTTTAATATTCCGGAAAACGGAGCTAAAATTCTTTTTGTGAAGGCAATGTTGCAACACCGGTTGGGCGATATCCAGAGTGCTTGGGACTCCTTGGCTCAGGCTGAATCTATCAGCTTGGCGGCCCTTCCTGTTCTCTATTATCAGGTGCACCTCGCTGTTGAGATGGGCGCAGCTGATGAGGCACTGAAAGCGATAGAGCGACGGTCATATCTGGTTTCGCAAGGTAAACTTGATCCTCTTGAGGTGGACAGGTTGAAAGAGATTATAGAGGGTGCCTGAGAGTCTTAATCCGATTGGATTTGCGGCCCCATCTTGAGCAAGGAGCACTCAGTGAAGTTAAGTATTGTTTTACCTGCTAAGAACGAAGAGAAAACTGTTGGCAGTATAGTGAAGTCGATTAAGGTTCTTCTGGTTGATGCCGAGGTGGTTGTCGTCGATGACGGTTCCAGCGACCGTACGGCGGAGGCGGCAGAGAAGGCGGGGGCCAAGGTTGTTCAGCATCTCTATAGCAAAGGAAATGGTGCCGCTATCAAAAGCGGTGCCCGCGCCGCGACGGGCGAGATTATCGTTTTCATGGATGCCGATGGCCAACACGACCCAGCAGATATCTCTTTGCTGCTGGCGCGATTGGGCGAAGGGCACGATATGGTCATCGGTGCCCGTCAGAATGGCTCCCAGGCTAGCGTGGGGCGTGGCCTGGCCAATGGGTTCTACAACAAACTGGCCACCTATATGACCGGTCATCGTATTGAAGACCTTACCTCGGGCTTTCGAGCGGTACGTGCAGACAAGTTCAGGGAGTTTCTTTATCTGCTACCTAACGGTTTCTCTTATCCAACCACCAGCACCATGGCGTTCTTTCGTGCTGGGTACTCGGTGGCCTACGAACCCATTCATGCGGCCAAACGCATAGGTAAAAGCCATATCAAACCGCTGCAGGATGGTATGCGCTTTCTGTTGATTATCTTCAAAATCGGCACGCTATATTCACCCTTGAAACTGTTTGCACCTATAGCAGCGCTGGCCTTTGCAGTGGCCTCCATCTGGTATGGCTACACCCTTGGAACCGAAGGGCGTTTCACTAATATGAGCGCATTGCTATACACAGGGAGTGTGATGGTTTTTCTGATGGGTTTGATCTCAGAGCAGATCACCGCCTTGATGTACAAGGACAAGGAGTGAATAAGCCATGCTGGTGCAGCCGAAGCAAGTAAATGAAAGCTGATCTGAGGAAAATATGGGCCATCCTGACCTGTAACGAACGCCGCCGGGCGCTGGTGATGATGGTGCTCGTGATCTTGATGGCGCTGACTGAGACTGTTGGCGTGGTATCTGTCATGCCCTTTCTGTCGGTGCTGGCGCGGCCGGATATCGTGCAGGATAATGCCGCCTTGGCCTGGCTCTACGACAGGTTTGCCTTTGACAGCAATCAGCAGTTTATTACCGCCTTGGGCCTCGCTTCGATTGCGCTGGTGGTGGGCTCATCGGCATTCAAGACCATCACCCTGCACTTGGTCAACCGCTTTACCTTTTTGCTGCGCCACAGCATCAGTGCTCGCCTCCTGTCGGGTTACCTACACCAGCCTTTTGAGTTTTTTCTCAAGTACAATCCGTCCGAGTTAAGCAGGAACGTCCTCTCAGAGATCGACCAGCTGCAGGCCGGCCTTATCTCCCCACTGTCACAGCTCATTGCTCAGGGCGCCGTAGTTCTGGCCATGATGCTGTTGCTGTTTTTCTACAACCCCTGGATTGCTGTCAGCGCCGCCGCTGTGATCGCTGTGCTATACGGCGCAATCTATATTTTGGTGCGTAGACGGCTGAGTAACACCGGCAAGGCGCGACAACAAGCCAACGGCCAACGTTTTCAGGCGTGTAACGAAGCACTGGGCGGCATCAAGGAGGTAAAAATCACCCAAGCGGCAGAGGCTTACCATCAACAGTTTGCCCAGGCATCACGCAACTTCTCCCGCCACCAGGCCAACGCGCAGACCTTGAGCCAGTCACCGCTGTATATGGTGGAGGCGGTCGGTTACACCGGCCTGATCATTCTGGCATTGATCCTGATGAAGCACAGCAATGACATTGGCCAGGTCTTACCTGTATTGGGGCTGTATGGCTTCGCTGCCTACCGCTTGCTGCCATCCGCGCAGGTGATGTATCGCGGCTTCGCCCAACTCAAGTTTTCCTCCGCCGCGCTGGATACTATCCATCAACACCTGAGCCTGCCCGCCGGTGAAGCCAAGCCGGCAAGCCAGCCAATGGCTCCGCAAAAGGAAATCCGCCTGCAAGGCATTCACTTTGCCTACCCGTCAGCGCCGGACAGGCCGGTACTGCAAGACTTTGATCTGGTGATCCCGGCCAACACCAGCGTCGGCATTATCGGCAAAAGCGGGGCTGGCAAAAGCACCGTGATGGATTTGCTGCTCGGCCTGCTGCAACCCCAGGCTGGTACCTTGAGCGTGGACGGCACCACCATAGACGCCAGTAATGTCCACAACTGGCAAGCCTCTATCGGCTATGTGCCGCAACATATTTATTTGGCTGATACCAGCATTGCCGAAAATATAGCCTTTGGTGTGCCCGTCGGGAAGATAGATATGCAGGCCGTAGAGCGCGCCGCTCGCGCCGCTCAGATCCATGAATTCATCAGCACAGAATTGCCGGATGGCTACCAAAGCAGAGTAGGCGACCGGGGCATTCGCCTCTCCGGCGGGCAAAGGCAGCGTATTGGTATTGCGCGGGCACTGTATCATGATCCTCAGGTGTTGTTTATGGATGAAGCCACAAGCGCGCTAGATAGCACTACTGAGGAGGGTTTTACTGCCGCTATTCATGGACTTAAAGAGCAGAGAACGATTGTCGTCATAACTCATCGTCAGTATTCGCTTAAGGAGTGCGATGCTATATTTAATATTGATAATTTGATATTGACAAATAATTAAATATATTAAATTTATGGAAAGAAAAGTGTTTATTTTTATATGTCACACGCCTCTTCATGTGTTGATCTCTTCTATAATTTCTTCTACGGAACTGTTGGGTGAGGAAATTACATTCATTGTTGTAGAAGATAGCGATGGGCTTTTTGGTTTTGCCGTTGAGATTGGATTGGAAAAATCTGGTGCTATTGTCCGTTTGGCTGGCAGCGGTGTGATTAGAAATAGAATAAAATATACTCTGGCGCAGAGAAAGAATGCTTCATTGATTAGGATGAAATTTAGAAGTTTAGTCAGAAGAGTTTATGTTTTTAATGATTTGCGTCCCGAGGCTCAAGTTCTTCTTAATGACCGTAGACTCGCTAAAGATGGTTGTGAGTTTGTACTGGTCGAGGATGGTATGGCGCTATATCCGCCCGCTGGGGAGTTGGTCAATGGCTTGTTGGCGGTAGCTAAAAGAAAGGTTTTTTTCGGTTGGCGCTGGCAGCATGCCAGATTTATTGGGCTTCATCCTGGTTTGAGTGAGATAAGGGCATTTTATCCTGGTCTACTTAGAAAAGATCTTTGTCATCTTAAATCAAGAGCGTTGCCGGTTCAGGATTTGAGGTGTGTTGCTTCAAATCTGAGTGAAGTGATGGTTGATAATGAATATTCCAAAATTCCTTCTGCTATTATTGCAATTCCTTTCGGAAATGAAAGGGCGGAAGATTGCAGGGATTTCTTATTTAAATCTCTGGGGCTGTGCAGGTCGTTAGGTTTGAAGCCCTATCTTAAGCCTCATCCTAGAGATAAGGATTATCTTATTAATTTGAAGGATATTTTATCTGGTGTTGATATACTTTCGCAGAGCCATCCATTAGAGGTTTTGGTCGGGTTGCTGCCAGATGTTAGAGCGATAATAGGATGTAGAACATCTTCTTTATACATATGTCGGCTACTTTACTCTGATGTTGGAGTGTATTTTTTCTCAAACCCTTCAAGGTTGGACGATGGTTGTTGGGTGGATTTCTATCGTCAGGTTGGCGTAGAGATTATTTGATTTATTTTTGACCCGGCTAAGGTTTTTATGGCTGCTCTTGATAAAAATGTGATGATAATTGGTGCGGGTTTTGCCGGTTGTGTTGTTGGGCGTCAGCTTGCCGATGCTGGTCATAAAGTCCACGTTATTGATCGCCGCTCACATATCGGCGGTAATGCATATGATGAGCTAGATGCTCATGGAATTATTATGCACCGCTATGGCCCCCACATTTTCCACACTAACAGCGACCGAGTCTGGGACTTCCTGTCGCGCTTCACCGAGTGGCGACCGTATGAGCACCGGGTACGGGGAGTAGTGGAAGGCAAGCTTTATCCATTCCCCATCAATCGGGACACGTTGAATCAGCTTTATAACCTGGGCTTGGACGAGGCCGGTGCAGCCGCTTTTTTGGAGCAGGTGCGGGAACCTCGTGAGGTTGTTCGCACCAGTGAAGATGTTGTGCTCAATTCGGTCGGGCGTGACCTTTATGAAAAATTCTTTCTGAACTACACGCGTAAGCAATGGGGGATGGAGCCTTCAGAACTGAAGGCTGGGGTTGCGGCACGGATACCTGTCCGAACGAATACGGATGATCGTTATTTCAATGACAGGTTCCAGGCAATGCCGTTGCATGGCTACACAAAGATGTTTGAGCGCATGCTTGATCATCCGAATATCAGCGTTGAGCTTGGTGTGGATTTCGCTGATGCCAAGAACCAGGCGAAGTGGGCGCATATTGTCTACACCGGCCCTGTAGACGCTTATTTCGACTACTGCTATGGTCGGTTGCCTTACCGCTCATTAAGCTTCGAACACGAGCATCTGGCTGACATTGAACGGTTCCAGCCTGTCGGTACGGTTAACTACCCCAACGATCATGCTTACACTCGCATTACTGAATTCAAGCATCTGACAGGTCAGGAGCATGGCGGTACATCCATAGTGCGGGAGTATCCGCAGGCGGAAGGTGATCCTTATTACCCTGTTCCCAGTGATGCAAGTGAAGCGCTCTATAAGCGTTATGCAGTGCTTGCTGATGCTGAAGAAAATGTGACCTTTGTCGGCCGTCTGGCGCAGTACCGCTATTACAACATGGATCAGGTTGTGGCCGCCGCCCTGACCGCCGCCAAACGCTTACTGGGCTGAGTGCATGCGCATTGCTTTTTTGTGTAAACGCCGCTACATGAGCAAGGATGTCATTCTTGATCGTTACGCGAGGCTGTATGAAATACCCCGACAACTTGCTCTTTTGGGGCATGAGGTACGTGGGTTTTGCTTCAGTTATCAAACAGCTGAAGAAGGCTCTTGGCAGCATGAAGCCACACCTGGCAGTTTGATCTGGCAGTCTCGCTCGCTTGGCAAGTTCAGGTTACCGCGTTTGCTTGGATACCCTGTGCAGCTGCTCCGGGAGCTGAGAGACTTCAAACCGGATATTATTATTGGTGCATCAGATATCCCACATATTGTTTTGGGTGCCTGGATGGCCAGACGCCTTCGAGTGCCTTTTGTAGCGGATCTTTACGATAATTTCGAAGGGTTTGGGCAGGCGCGTATTCCTGGTTTTGTGACTATGTTGCGGCATGCAGTACGTAAGGCGGACTTGGTGATGACAACCAGTCAGCCTTTACAGGATATGGTGGAAGGAGTGTATCGGGCGAAGGGTAAAGTTGTTTCCATGCCTAGTACAGTTGACACCGCCGTCTTCCGCCTTTTGGATAAAAAGCGGTGTCGTAAGGATCTTGGCTTGCCAGAAAGCGCCGTGTTGATTGGCACTGCCGGGGGCTTGATGAAGGATCGCGGAGTTGACGACCTTTACCAGGCATGGAAGCAAATAAGCCAGACGCGCGCTGACGCGTATCTTATTTTGGCCGGCCCAACGGATGCTTCACTACCACCACCTGAACATGAACGTGTTCGCTATATGGGGATGCTCGCACATGCTGACACGGCAAAGCTATTTTGCGCGTTAGACGTCGGCGTTATTTACTTGCGTGATACTCCATTTGGACGTTATTGCTTCCCGCAAAAAGCGTACGAAATGCAGGCTTGCGGGCTACCAGTTGTAGGAGCGAACGTAGGAGTGATGCCGTACTTGCTGAAAACAATCGAGCAAGCCATCTATCAGTCGGGTGATGCACTCGATTTGGCTAGAGCTTTGGAGTTTCAGATAGTGGAGCGAAAACTGCCTGACCTGCCTGTGGAGGATTGGCAGCAAGTAATAGAACGTATGGAAAAATACCTACAGCAGCTCCTTGAATAAGCTGACACTAACGCAGTGCGCTGAGCACGCCCTCGCCAAAATGCGCCCAAGCAAAGCCCTGCGCGAAGCTTTGTATTCTTTCTTTGGTTACGGGATGCTGAAGTAACTGCAGCACATGCAGGCTCAACTCAGCATAGTTGTTTTTTTCTGCCAGAAAGCCGGATTCACCGTGCCGCACTGCATCGACAATACCGCCAGTAGTAAAGGCAGCCGAGGGCAGCCCATGTGCCGCCGCCTCAATCGCTACCATGCCAAAACCTTCCGGATCATCAGGGATATGTCTTACAGGAAATACATGCACATCTGCAGCTTCGTAAGCAATAGCCAGTGTGGATTGATCTATCATCACCCCAAGAAACTTAATGTGTTCGGCAACCCCTGACCTGGCCGCTTGCTGCTGGATACTCTCTGCCGTCTGGATGCCAGCCCCCAAAGCGTTTTTTGGGGCGTCGCCAATCACTACTACTATGGCCTCGGGTTCGGCTTGCACGATGCCAGGCAAGGCGAGCTCCACAAACTCCCGCAAACCTTTGCGGGTTGTTAGCCGCCCGACTGAAAGCAGAATCTTCTTGTCTGCCAGACCGTACTTTTCTTTGAACGCCCGGATTCTATCTTCCGGTTGCGGCGCTTCTGGCAAGGTGACACCAGGGTGGACGATGTTGATCTTCTCTTCGCGCACCTTGGCGGCGATTGCCAGTTCTTTTGTGGGTGTGCTATTGACGATGACGTGATCAAGTTTCTTGAAGAAGGGTGCCCATATGCTTTGGTACAGCTTGTCTTTAACAGTGATGTCAAAGCCGTGCAGATAAGCAGCGGAACGCGCACCGCAGAGTTTGCTTGCTATCCAGGCTAACGGTGCAGTAAGACCGCTTCCAGCCAGAATCACGTCTGGCCGCCAACGGATAGCCAGCCACATTGCTTTCAATAAGGAAACCAGTAGAAACAGTGGCAACGGCTTCAGCGGGGATTCGGTAAGAATCACCTGTTCTGGCTTCAATGCTGCCGACCCTTTTGGGCCAACCACCTTTACCTCCGCATATCTGGAAAGCTCATCAGCCATATGCCAGTTGAGGCGTTCCATGCCGCCAACCAAGGGGGGCAGGTTTCGGGTGATAATCAGAATCCGGGTGCGTTTCGTCATGCCAGCACCACATTCCTTCCAGCCTTTATCCGCCCGCGGGTATCCACCATCAGTCGAGCGTTGTGCACCAGCGCATCATGATCAAACGCATCATGGTCGGTGGCGATGAGGATGCAGTCGTAGCTGCTGATGTTGTCCGCCGTCAGCGGTACCCATGTCAGATCAAATTGATAATCCCGCTTGCGCGGAAATACCGGGACGTGCGGGTCGGAGTAGGCGATATCGGCGCCTTTTTCTTTGTCGTCGACTATCTTCATAAAGCTTAGAGCAGGCTGATGATGACCGTCCCGTGGAGTTGGTACGCTTATGATCTTGGGACCCACCTCGACGGTATGGCTGAAGCCAATGGTGGCGTTGAACCCGGCGCCGAGTGCAGCAGGATACGGGGTGATGCTGGTCATGAAGCGATCCTTGCTTTCGGTGGGGCTAATGGTCATTGATGATGGCAAAAAAGGGGTGGCTGAACAAGGGGAAGGGTCAGTCAGCGCGCCGCCGCCATCATGCCCCTGATCCTGTCCGCCAAACTGAACGGGCATGATCCTTATGCCTATCTGAAAGATGTGCTGAGTCGATTGCCGGCGCAGAAGAACAGCGTCATCGCCGAGTTACTGCCGCATAACTGGTAGTCGTCTATCAACCTGTCATGGCCAAACGTTTACGTTGCTCAAAGCCCGGATATTGGTTGGGTTTTACTACAGATAGCGCGACCAACGCAAGGTGGCACTACCAGGAGTGGCTTCTTGTTGTCCTCCATTATTACCACCATTATCACCACCGCCAGATATGGCCCCACCAGTTGGATCATAGCCTTGGGGAAGATTGCTCAAGTCAATAACGGTTTTATTCCCTATTTTATTGGTAGTGCCTGTACCACGTAGAGCTAAAGCGCTTACATATCCTTCGATACGAGTCTGCCCAGAGGTGCTGAAAATGTTACCTGCTTTAATAGCTCCAAGTACCGGGCCGGCAATGGCTATGTCACCACCAACATATTGGTTGGTTTGACACTGCCCGGGGCTGCTTGGAGGACAGCTTCCTGCCATTAATGAAAAATTCCCGATACCGGAAAGTGTAGTGTAATCAAATCCGCGCGGTTTACAGAAATCTTTCGGTTTCAATCCGTATGTGTTGTTGCAAACGCCTTGGTAGGTGTAGGTTCCATAGTCAGGGACTTCTATGGTCTTGGTGTTTTCGCCAATGTAGTTGGGTGCCGCAACACTGTTGTTGGAGGAGCTGAGCGTTATACTTCCAGTCGAAATGAAAGTGTTCGTATAGTGACCATTCTTGATTGTTAAATTGCCTTCAAAGAAAACCACGCCAGGTGCGTGGCTGACGCCGTCCAGTGTCCATCTTTGATCGTTTTGAGTGTATGATGGGTGAACGTTTTTATTGTTGAAGTTAGTTGAGAGTAGCCAGCAGTTGTCTGAGTCATTGTTCGACGTTGAATGGCGGCATGCGTAGTTTGGCTTGTTAGTTGTATTGCTGGTGCGATGGTAATACCCGTAGTCACGGACTTCTTGAGGGTTGTTGAGGTGATCATGGCTGGGTATGCCATCAACATCTCTAACCAGAACCCGAGTGGTGCCATTATGACGGTAATAAATGTAGTTGGCAGACTCGCGTAAAAGGTTGGCGTCGAATGATACCCTTTCCAGTGTGACAGGCTCGACTTCAGGGATCTCCAGGTCCATGCCGGGGTTAATGTTTGGGGTTATATTGCAGTATCCCGGTGCCGTAACGTTAACCTTTGATACTGCATCTGGCATGGAGCTGGGGCAGCTATCGAAAGTTATTTTGTCTTCGGCACGCCAACTTACGACGTTCCTTGCCTCTCTAGATCGGATTTCCCCCTTTGTTTCAATCTTACTTGCAGTTGTGCTCCAGCCGACATCGACTCCATAATTGTTCCCTGAACAATGCACTTGCGATCCTGTTGCGCAACTTGCCTCATTAGCGCGATCAGCTAGAGACGTAATCAGGTTGTGGGAGCCGCCGGTCACAGATGCAAAGCCGTTTGCCGCAATCGACAGAGTATTCGCTGTGTTTTGAACGCATACGTTGTTTGTGGCACGAATAGACTCGATTGTGAAGCCACCGACGTTCGATACAAATACGTCGCAACTAGCATGAAGTTCGCGGAAATCCCCTCCAGAGCCGCCTTGGTAATGTATTGACTTGGTGGATTTGATCGTATCAAATCCCCTGATCGACACGCCGGAAATTTTAACATTTCCGTCAACGAAGACGTCGTACTGGTCGCCAAGATCAACTAAGGCCTCTATGTTTCCGCTAATATCTAAACCATCATAGAAGTTAAATACATTATTATCATTTTGTAGTTGCCCGCTGTCTGATGGTGTGGGTGGTTCAACTTCATATATCAACTGCAGGGTGCTTTTTGAGTTGGCCCGAGTATCTGGTGCAGTGTCTGCAGTCAGCTCCACCGAAAATATAATACGGTCAGGGTTTGTATCATTCACCGCGGTGAAGTGTGCGTGAAGGCCCTCAAAGCCTGACATGGTGATATCTGGATATTGCGCATTTATGAGGTCGAAGCCGCCGTAAAAAGCTATCCAGTCTGAATGCTCCGCTGCTACCTGCTGTAAATATTCGCGCAGTGCCAACCCCGCTAACCACACCCTTTGCTGGGTCACTGTCTGCGAGTGCATGCTGACACTGAAATCTTGAGCCGAGCGCAGTTTGCTGAGACCAACAAGGGTGGTAATAGTTAATGAAAGCCCTAGCAGAACAACAATAAGTACCGTTGCAACGCCCTGCTGTCGTTGCTTGGTCTGTAGGCGTTTCATGCGGATAGTCTGGAGATCCATTTTAAATAGCACTCAGGTTGGTCAGGCATGTCTGCATTCTAAACTGTATGTAGATTGGGTCTTCACTTTCACTTGGGTCTTCACTTGGGGGATCGCTTATGGGGTGATGCGCAACTAAGCTGACAGAGTGTGCTGCAGTGGCACCTTGGATGCCGAAAGGGCGGCAGCTATCAGCGGAAAACTCAAGTTTATGTAACCCACCGCTTACGCGTGCTGAACTAGGAAAAAGCCTGGCCACCTCAGTTTCTGCCCAGCTTGTGACGTTCAAGGACGCACAGCCTTGAGGCCGCAGGTAGAACAAAGAACCGTTGTCTATCGCCAGCCCCTCGCACCAGCCTGTCGGAGGCACGGCAGGGTCGCTGAAAGTTTCATATCGCCATATCAGTACATCATCTATCTCAGTGTCAGGGTTCACCTTGTCGCAGCCACTCAGTTGGTAGTTGCCGGAGCCTAGGGAAATGGAATCGCACTGCTTCAGCACATCCTGGTCTTCTAGTTGCGCATCCAGTACGCCGAAACCAATGTTCTGCAGGACCCGGTGCGCTGTCAACATCGCAGCAGATCGATCGCCGGCAATCTGTGCAGATTCTTCTGACTGAACCGTTACGTGCACTGCTGTGCGGTAGAGTGTCAGCATGGCAAGTATGGCAATCATGGCGACGACCAAACCAACCAGCAAGCTTACAAGCGTTACACCCTGCTGGCGTGAAGCGAAAAGTTTGTGCCTCATTCCAAGATCCTCATGGCGATAGAATCAGCGTGCCATCGCCTGATACGTGTTCAGTATCGTTAATCTGTAATTGCGAGCTCGTTACAGATATGGTTTTGCTTATGCCATCCACTGTTACCTGGATTTCCCTCTCCACATCCACCTTCGTCACCGATATGGTGACTGTTTCGCCTTGCGAATTTTTTCGCTCCATGCTCGATTCGTCAGTCATGAGAAGATTTCGAAGGTTCATGAATGCCCAGTTCTCGGTAATAAGGTAGCGCTGAGTGTTGAGTGTGTTTGAAATAACCACCATAAGGCTCAGACCAAGCGTTGCAATAAGCAGCATGCTTATCAAACCTTCGAGCAATGAAGTGCCTTGTTGCTTTGGCCGCTGGCTAAAGGAGCTAGGGGATGGAGTAGACATGGCTCTCTGTTCCCCTCGTTAAGGTTATGGTTGCAGCATTAATTGGCAGCCCTTTATTGTCAAAAAGAACCTCGGATTCGCCCGTAACAGATACTCCGCCAGGTAGACTTGTCTGCCACCAAACATCACCACAGGCGCCGCTCACTGTTTTACAGACTTTGACTGTGCTGTCATCAACAATTATCCGCATTGCTGGCTCATTTCCAATTGCTCCGGCCCCATTACGCAAGGATGCTGCACGGGCATAGCGTACGGCCTGATCAAGCTCACCTTGAGCCTTGTGAATATTAGCTCCATCAGACCAAGCTCCGGTAAATGGTCCGGTTACAAGCGCCAATAGCCCAATTATCAGAATGACGATCATCAATTCAATCAGGGTAAAACCACGGATGTTGAATGGCGTTACCATGTCGTCCCCATCTTGCAAGCGGCCGTTGCGGTGCGAGCAGTATTGTCACCGTGCAGCTTCAGGATGCAACCGGCCATTGCACCCTTGCCATCGGCTTGCAATATATAGGTGCTGCCGTTGACTGGGGCAACGTAATTGAAATCGAAAAAATCGGCCTTTGACGGACTCCACTGCGAGAAGGCTCCTTTTACATTATCTGTGCCGGTAGCATTGGCCGGGTAGCCCAGCGTGCGTTGGAACCTGCTTTCAACGGCAGCCGCCAGAGAAGTCAGGTCCGCTGCAGCTGCTTTGGCTCGACTTTTGGTTGCATAATTCTGGTAGGAGGGCAAAGCAATGGATGCGAGAATGCCGATAATGACCAAGACAACCATCACCTCTATCAGTGTTAATCCATGTTGGCTGCGCATATTATTGCTCCTTTTACGTTGTGGCCAGACTACTCCAATTGAGCACCAAGCTTGTTCACTTGCAGATTAACGGTCTTTCTTAAGCGATGAGCTGCTTTGATAGCAGCCAAGCGGCATTGATGCCACACGCTCAGTCCAGGTCATCCAGCGTCAGCACCAGATCCTGCGCAGCTACATCCACATTCCAGAAGGTGTAGCTGTCGCCATCTTCGTCTTCCAGGCGGATATCAAATATGGAGCTGTTGTAGCCGTTGAGGTTGACGCGCTGGGTTGCGCCGTTGCGCAGTACGTCTTTGTCGAGCACGTCTATGGTACCGAGTGTGGTTTGAACCATGGATCCCCGGCGGGCGCCGAGGGTAAGCGTCCGGCCATCACACCTTGATGGCCGGCTTCCAGTTGTGCGGCAGCAGTTCTTCGATGGCATTGTTCTTCTGCGTTGGCAGCCGACTCAGCACATCTTTCAGATAGGCATAGGGATC
>Ga0172382_10003592_pt1 | contig 24425 bp, 20 predicted proteins | sample Leawel138RmetaG_FD_122245 | JGI IMG/M metagenome (GOLD analysis project Ga0172382, IMG submission 122245) | Leachate microbial communities from a municipal landfill in Southern Ontario, Canada - Leachate well 138R metaG | ecosystem: Engineered > Solid waste > Landfill > Unclassified | place...
GCGCGTTCTCTCGATCAAGCACATGCGGGATATCCCGCTGATCCTGGCGGGCGTACCCGGTTCTGGCATCCGGTCGCAGCTGGACATGGCCGCGCAAAACGCGGGATTGCGCTTGAATCAGGTCATCGAAGTCGGCTCACATGACGTGGCCCGCAGTTTGGTGGAGGCCGGTCTGGGATGGACCGTGCACTTTGCGGCGCCCGTGCAGGAAAGCATTGCGTCCGGCGTGCTCCGTGCCGTGCCAATCCAAGGCCTGCGCTTGAGGCGCTCACTGGCACAGGCGGTGGAAAGACCGATTTCCCGGGCCACCCAAGTTGTGATGGAGGTGATGAGAGACGTTGCGATCTCAATGGTGGCGCAAAAGCAGTGGCCGCATAGTGAGCCGCTGACCAGCCGGGATCAAGCCCATTAAGGTTGCCCAAAAACGGCTGGGCTCAAGAACTGGCTACCTGCCTGGGCAGCGGTTCATACCGGAATCGGTTCTTGCCGGCATGCTTGGCCGCATACATGGCGGAATCCGCATGGGACACCAGCGCGACCGCATCGTCGCCATGACGCGGGTACACGGCGCCGCCCACGCTGGCGGATACCCGTACCGTGGCGCGTTCCAGCACATAAGGTTCGGCCAGGGCCGCGATGATTTTGTTGGCCACGGATTCGCCATCGCGCTCCGCACTGATGGCGGCCAGCACAATACCGAATTCATCGCCGCCAAAGCGCGCCACCGTGTCTTCGGCGCGCACACAGTTTTTCAGGCGCATTGCCACTTGCTGCAACAGTTCGTCCCCAGCGGGGTGTCCATAGCTGTCATTGACGTCCTTGAAGCCATCCAGGTCCAGATAGAGCACCGCGGTCAGCCGGTTGTGCCGCCGGGCGGATTCAAGCGCCTGCGCCAGCCGGTCCTTGAACATGACCCGGTTCGGCAAGCCCGTCAACGCATCATGCAAGGCATTGTGCGAAAGGCGCGCTTCCAGATCCTTGCGGGACGTGATGTCTTGCACCACGGCAACCAGAAAATCGGGCTTGCCCCGAGCGTCCTTCACCACGCCCAGCGCTTCACAAACCCAGACGATGGAGCCGTCTTTGCGGCGATAGGGCTTCTCTATTTCCGGCGAGAACGTCAGCGAGGATTTGCTCAGGCGGTCTTTCAGAAACTTGCGGGCGGCACGGTGGTTTTCACGGTCGCTGAGATCGTAAATGCTGTGCGTGAACAGCTCGTTCTGACAGTAGCCCAGCATGCTGCAAAATTTGTCATTGGCCCGCAGGATGCGGCCGTCCGGCGCAATGTGGGCAATGCCCATGGCCGCCTGATGGAACGTGGCCCGGTACAGCGCCTCGCTTGACTGCAGGGCTTGCGCCGCTTTGCGCTGGCGCGACAGCATCAGCACCAGCAAGGCGGCAAACACCAGTAAAACCACGCTTGAGCTGGCAGCCGCCGCCAGATAGTAGGTCCGCCGTTGCCAGACCGGCGCCAACTCCTCCTCAAACGCGGTCCCCACCGTCACCATCAGCGGATAACCTTCCAGCATCCGATAGCTGATCACGCGGGCGACGCCATCAATGGCCCTGCCGTCATCAACAAAACCGCCTTCCGGCACGACTTTCTGGTTCTGGAACCAGCTCAGGTTGTCCGCTTTCATGCCAAAGCTGTTTGCGCCGCCAATTTTCTGCGCGCGCATCACCCCGTCCAGGCCGGTCAGCTCCAGCAGACCTTGGCTGCCCAGGTCCGCATGACGGTAGAAATCCGTGAAGCTGTCGGGTTCGACCGACATCACCACCACGCCGCCAAAGCTGCCGTCGGGGCGGGTGATGCGCAGGGACATCGGGATGCGCCAACTGTTCGATACGCGGCCCAGCACGGGCTGGTTCACGAACAGCACGTCAGCGCCATTGGCTTCGCGCTGGGCGACGAAGAAGGCCCGATCCGAATAGTTGACCTGGCTGGTCCCGTCCTGGCTGCTGTAAATGATGGCGCCGGTTTCATCCACCACGCTGATGATGGTGAACATGGCCTCTCGAATGACCCCTTTCTCAACCCATTGGTTAAGGTCCAACTGTCCTTGCTGAAGGTATTGATCGCGGACGAAGCTGGCCACCTGCTCCGCCGCTTTCAGGGTCCGGAACACCTGCTGCTCAAACGCGATGGCCAGATTCGAATTCGACTTCATGGCAGCCAGAACGGCCTGAGCCCGCTCCGATGCAACACGCTGCACCGTAGTCAGCCAGATTCCAGCAATAGTCACCACGCAGATTGCCGCGACGATCAGATTCAGATGTTTTCCGATGCGGTGCTGCCAGAGCGTCATCGCATAGCTCTCTATGACTTGTAAACAGAAAGGTGTCAGAGGAGTTCCGCAGGACGCTCCCCTTTCCACGTACGCGCAGAAAACCGGACTTATGCCGTGCCGTCCTCCGTGTTAAAGGCGTGACGTAACAATAAGCCCGTGTTTTTACGAGTATTTGAAACAAACAGTATAAATTACTTCAGTGCGTATCCCGTTTGCTTGATTCTATCCCAGCCATACGAACAGCCTATCAGCGTTGACCCCCACAAGGCGTGACGACACAGACCAGCGGCGCTTACCATGGGCAAGGTGCCGCTGGCCCGAATTGCCGCGTTGTATTGTTATTCGTTCCCGGCAGGAAATAGTCGGCGTTCGCGGATCGCTTGCGCCGGACCGATGGCCTCGGCGCACAGCCGGGCCAGTTGCAACAATGACGCGTCGGCGCCCCGGCGCGCCACCAGTTGAATCCCCACCGGGAGCCCGGCCCGGCCTAGGCCCACCGGCAGCGCGACGCACGGGACATGCAGCGCCGTCCACATGGCATTGAACGTCATGGGCCCATCGGACGCCAGGCCATGCGGCGCTTCTCCCGGCGCGGGCGGCGTCAGGACCAGGTCCAGGCCCTGGTCGAACAACGCGTCAAAATCGCACCGCCGTTGCGCGGCGGCATCCCGCGCCGCGATCAGCGTGGCCATATCCACTCCGGGCACATTTTCCACCAACAGCCGCAATTCCTCATGGAGTTGGTGGGGGTATTGGAGATAAATGTCCAGCATCGATACGCGGCCTTCTCCTCTCATAATGTAGCGGTGCGTCAACGTCAAGGTATTGAACGGTTCCGGCAAACTCAGCGTTTCCACCACGGCGCCCGCCTCACTGAGCAGGGTGGCAGCCGCCATCAGCGCCGCCTCGCCGCTGTCTTCCAGGTCGGCCTCATTCGGTCCCCGGCACAGGCCGATGCGCACGCCCTTGAGATCCGCGCGTGGCGGCATCGGCGCCGGCAGCAGACGAAAGGCCTGGGCCACCAGGGCCAGATCATCCACGGAACGCCCATACCACCCAATGGTGTCGAGCGTTGGCGAGTACATTTTCGCGCCTTCATTGCTGACCGCGCCATGGGTCGGCTTCAAGGCATAAATACCGTTGTAGGCGGCGGGGCGGATCAAGGAGCCGCCCGTCTGCGTGCCGAAGGCCAGCGGCACCATGCGGTCCCCCACCGCCGCCGCGGATCCGGACGAGGAGCCGCCCGGCGTGTGCGCCGGATGGCGGGCGTTGCAGGTAGGAGCTTTCCTGCCCGCGGCGGCAAATTCAGCGGTTTCAGTCTTGCCCAGTATCTGCGCGCCCTGGCTGCGGGCCACCGCTATGCAGGCCGCGTCCTTGCCCACGCGATGCCCGATATAAATGGGCGAGTTATGACCCGTCGGCATATCGAAAGTGTTGATCACATCCTTGACCCCGACAGGCAGGCCATGCAAGCGGCCGCGCGGCGGGTTCTTATCGAGTTCGCGGGCGTTTCTCAGGACCTGGTCCCGATCAATGAAGCTCCAGGCCCGGATCAGCGCCTCCCTCTCGTCAATGCGTGCCAGACAGGAACGCGCCAGCTCTTCGCAGGACAGCTTTTTCGAAGCGATCAGTCGCGCCGCTTGCGCTGCGCTGAGTTCGTACGGTTGCATACACCGCCTCCTTGAATACGAGAGAAGACTAACGGGCAAGTCGCAGCTAGCTTAGGGGAAGGCCTGGAGGGAATCAATCGCTCCAGGCCGTTTTCCCTATCGATTTCATACATACGCGGCATGATGAAAATCCATTTGTCGCTATCCGGGGCGCGGCTCTACGCTTGCAGAAAACGGTGAGCGCCGTGGAGACAGCAATGACGATTCCTCAACTAGACGCCACAGTCAGGCAGCGGGTGTTCGAGCGCATGTTGTTGATGCGTCGCCTCGAAGAGGGCGTGTTCGAACTCGCTGACCGAGGCGCGATGGTCGGCCACTTTCACGTCTATATTGGCCAGGAGGCCACCGGTGCCGCCGTGCTGGACGCAGCGGGTCCGGATGAACTGCTGCTGACCACCCACCGCAATCACGGCCATCTGGTCGGACGCGGCGCGGAGCCGCGCCGACTGCTGGCCGAGTTCCTGGGCCGGGAAGGCGGTTTGAATCGCGGGCGCGGCGGCACCTTGCACGCCACCGACCGCGCGCTCGGCTTTCTTCAGACCTCGGCCATTGTTGGCGGCATTGTCCCGCTGGCCATCGGCGCCGCCTACACGCTGAAGAATCAGAACAAGGCGGCGGCGGTCATCGCTTTTTTTGGCGACGGGGCGCTGGAGGAAGGCTATGTGTTCGAAGCCTTCAATATCGCGGCCCTGTGGAAGCTGCCGATCGTGTTCGTTTGCGAGAACAACAGCGTCGGGGCTGTCGGCCAGCAAGGCGGCGGCTACAACACCTCGGTCAGCGCCAGCACCCAGTTCACCGCCATCCCCAAGGTCTTCGGCATCGAAACCCGGGTCTTTCTGGACGGCAACGACGTGGACGGCATCCGCCATGCCGCCTCGGAAGCCCTGCAACGGGCACGCCAGGGCCTGGGCCCGACCTTCATTGAAACCGTCACCACCCGCTGGCCCGGCAGCCAGCCGCTGTGGCCCGAACTGGCAACCGGTGTCACCAATCTGGCGGTGGCCCTTGGCGGCGCCCGCGCCGAAGGCGAGCATGCCGACTGGATCGCGCATCAGGACCCCGTGCTGCGCGTTGCGCGTGAACTGCTGGATCAGGGCGTCAGTGCCGCCACCCTGGACGCGCTGGATGCCGCGATCCGCCAGCGCATCAGTGAGGCCATCGACTTCGCCCTGCACAGCCCCGACCCGCAGCCCGCCACCGCCGCCGACTATCTCTTTGCCCAAGGACAATGATGCAACGCATGACTTTCGCAGACGCGATCATCGATGGCCTGTGCCACGCTCTCCGCAGCGACGACTCGGTTTCCCTGATCGGCAGCGCCTTGCTGGGCCTGGGGCCGCACCGGCGCAAAGTGGACCGCATCAAACAGCAGTTTCCCGGCCGCCTGCTGGATGGCCCCACCTCGGAAGCCGCGCTGGCGGGCCTGGGCGCGGGCGCGGCCATGGCGGGCGGGCGGCCTTTTGTTGATCTGGGCACGGCCAGCTTCGCCCTGCTGGCCATGCCGCAAATCGTCAATGAAGCGGCGGTGGCGCATTCCATGTCCGGCGGACAGATCACCGCACCGGTGGTCTATCACATGCTGCATGGGGTACGCGGCGGCGGCGGCGCCCAGCACAGCACCAGTCCACAGGCCCTGTTCTGGAACAGCCCCGGCCTGCAAATCGTGCTGCCCGCCAGTCCGCGCGACGCCAAGGGATTGATTCGTCATGCATTCAAGACCAACAGTCCCACCGTCATCCTCAATCATGCAAAACTGATGCCTATTGAGGAAGACGTGCCGACCGGGGACTTCGACATCCCCTTCGGCCAGGCCGACATCAAGCGGGCGGGCCGAGACATCACGATTGTTGCCACCTCCCATCTGGTCCAGCTTGCGCTGGAAGCGGCGCGCACGCTGTCCGGATCGGGCATTGAGGTTGAAGTCCTTGACCTGCGCACGCTCTGCCCGCTGGATGAAGACGCTCTGCTTGCGTCGGTGTCCCGCACCGGCCGCCTGCTGGTGGTGGACGAATGCCCCTTGCGTTGCGGTCCCGCCTCGGAGATTGCGGCCACCGTGGCCGAGCGGGCCTGGTCCAGCCTGAAACAGGCGCCCCAGCGCCTGACCCGCGCCGATGCGCCGATTCCGTGCAGCGCCGTGCTGGAAGCGGCGCTGACCCCGGATGCCGAGAAAATCGTGCAGCGGGTCATGCAAATGATGCGTTGAACAGAGGATTGCTCCAGCATGCCATCATCCCCCTTTCCCCCGTCCCCCCTCACCGCTGACGCGCTCAGCGCCATCTACCGGCAAATGGTGCTGATCCGGCGTTTTGAGGAACAAGTCCAGCGTTTCGCGCGGAGCGGCCTGACAGCGGGCTTGGTGCACCTGTGTTCAGGCCAGGAAGCCACGGCGGTTGGCGTCTGCCACCTCATGCGGCCCGATGATTATCTGGCCAGCAGCCATCGCGGACACGGCCACAGCCTGGCCAAGGGCATGCGGCCTGACCGGCTGATGGCCGAAATCCTGGGCAAAGCGGACGGTTATTGCGGCGGACGCGGCGGCTCGATGCACGTCAGCGACCCCGCCCTTGGCCATCTCGGCACCAACGGCATCGTTGGCGGCGGCATCCCGCTGGCGGCGGGCGCGGCGCTGGCCGCCCGGCAGGCGGGGACGCGGCAGCTGGCCGTGTGCTTTTTCGGCGATGGCGCCTTGAACCAGGGGATCACCTTTGAAGTCATGAACATGGCCGCCCTCTGGAAACTGCCGGTGGTTTTCGTGTGTGAAAACAACGGCTATGGCGAGTACACGGCGCTTGAAGACGTCACCGCGGGCAGCCGCCTGGCGGCGCGCGGCGAGGTCTTTGACATTGACACCCGGGAGGTGGACGGCATGAACGTCCTGGACGTCCTGCGGACGGTTGAGCAGGCCTTTGCGCGGGCCCGGTCCGGCGGCGGCCCATCCTTGCTGATTGCCCATACCTACCGCTACAGCGGCCATCATGTCAACGATCAACAAGACTACAAAGCCGCAGACGACATCGAGCAATGGCAACAGAAAGATCCGATCCAACAGTTCAAGCGCCATCTACTTGAGCAAGGGCTGGCCAGCGCCGCAACGCTCGACGCCCTTGAGCAAGCCGTCGCGCAAGACATCCAGGCCGCCGCCGATTTCGCCAAAGCCGCCGCCGATCCCAGCCCCGAATCCTTGAGCACACATGTCTATGCGGAATGAAACCCTCACCTACCGGGCCGCCATCATCGAGGCGCTGCAGCAGGCCATGCGAACCGATCCCAACGTCTTCCTGATGGGCGAGGACATCGGCGCCGCGGGCGGCGTGTTCCTGCAAACCGAAGGTCTGTTTGACGAGTTCGGCGCGCAGCGCGTCATTGACACGCCCATTTCAGAGTCAGGCGCCTTCGGCATGGCCGTCGGCGCGGCCATGGCGGGCCAGCGGCCGGTCTTTGAAGTCATGTTCGGCGACTTCATCACCTTGATCATGGATCAACTGGTCAATCAGGCCGCCAAAATCCACTATATGTCGAACGGCGGCTGGCGCGTCCCGCTAGTGGTCCGCACCACCATGGGGGTGGGCGCCAACCTCGGGCCACAACATTCGCAAAGCCTGTACGCGTGGGCCGCGCACGTGCCGGGCCTGAAAGTCGTGCTGCCCGCCACCCCCGCCGACGCCAAGGGGCTGTTCACCGCCGCCCTCCGCGACAACAACCCGGTGCTGATTTTCGAAGATCGCCTGCTTTATGGCAGCAAAGGCCCCGTTCCCGAGGGCGAACACGTGGTGCCGCTCGGCCAGGCGGCCGTGGTACGGGAAGGCAAGGACGTGACGATTGTTGCCTTGGGCCGCATGCTCGCCCATGCCTTGCAGGCGGCTGACCGCTTGGCCGAGCAAGGCATTTCCGCCGAGGTGATCGACCCGCGCACCGTGCTTCCGCTGGATAAAGCCACGCTGCTGCGTTCCTTGCGCCGGACCCATCGCGCGCTGATTGTGGATGGCGCGAGCCGCAGCTTTGGCGTCAGCGGAGAAATCGCGGCCATGCTGTCAGAAGAAGCCTTTGATTGGCTTGACGCGCCGGTCATGCGGCTGGCGGCGCGGGATCTGCCGATCCCCATCAGCAAAACGCTGGAGCCGCTGATTCAGCCCGATGTCCGACAAATCGTGGAAGCGGTGCAACAACTGGTGCACGGTGATCAGGAGCCCCACATTGACTGACATCATCATGCCCGCCCTGTCACCCACCATGACCGAGGGCGCCATTATTGCGTGGCACAAACAGCCGGGCGAAGCGGTCCACACCGGCGACCTGCTGCTGGAGATTGAAACCGATAAAACCGTGATCGAAGTGGAGGCCAGCGCCAGCGGCCTGCTGGGCGAACATCGGTACCCCGCCGGCGCGCAAGGCGTGCCGGTCGGCGCCTGTTTGGCGGTGCTGCATGCGGAATCCGTGGGTGCCAGCGCCGACGCCAAGCCGGTGGAATCATCCGAGGCCGAGCGCCGCGAAACCCGCCCAGCATCGGCGGCCCCGTCTTCCGCCGCTGAAGCGGAACGCCGCCCCGCCAGCCCGCTGGCCCGTCGGCTGGCCAAGGAAAACGGTTTGTCGCTGGCACAGATCCCCGGCACCGGACCCGGCGGCCGCATTGTGGAAGCCGACGTCCTGCGTGCCGCGGGCCGGTCCGCGCAAACCGCCGCACCCGCCTTCAAGACCGTCCCGCACCGTCCCATGCGGCGCGCCATTGCCGAACGCCTGACGCAATCCGCGCAAACCATTCCCCAGTTCCAGCTCAGCATGGATTGCGAACTCGATGCCCTGCTGTTGCTGAAAGCCACACTGAACACCGAAGGCCACCCGTTCACGCTGAACGACTTTCTCATCAAGGCCTGCGCCCACGCCCTGGTGCAGGTGCCTGCCGCCAATGCCTCATGGACTGACGAGGCCATGCTGCTGCATGCCAACGCGGACATCGCCGTGGCGGTTGCGGTGCCGAACGGACTGGTCACACCCATCATTGCCAAGGCGCAAGACAAAAGCCTGCACCACATTGCCGAAGAGATGCGGCAACTCGCCAGCCTGGCGCGGCAAGGACGGCTGGTCCCGGCGCAATACCAAGGAGGCACGTTCTCCCTGTCCAATCTCGGCACATGGGGCGTACGCAGTTTCACGGCCCTGGTCAATCCTCCCCAAGCCTGCATTCTTGCGGTCGGCGCGGCACGGCAACAAGCGGTGGTCCGCCAGGGCGCCATCGTGCCCGCGCAGCTAATGACGTGTACATTATCGGCTGACCATCGTGTCATTGACGGCGCGCAAGCTGCGGCATTCCTGTCCGCCGTCAGGCAGGCACTGGAAGCACCGGACGCCTTGCTCCTCTGAAACAAGAACTTTGCGCCGGGGTCGTCCCGCACCCGGAGGAGACGCATTGAGCAAGCTAGATGTTCAACGGCTCGACCTCAATTTATTGAAGGTCTATCTCGCCTTGATGGAAGAAGGCAGCGTCACCGAAGTGGGTGAACGCCTGGGACTGGCGCAGTCATCGATCAGCCATGCCCTGGCCCGCCTGCGCGCCACCTTTGACAACCCCATGTTCGTCAGAACCACCCATGGCATGCGCCCGACGCCGCTGGCCCTGTCTTTGCTCGAACCGGTCAGGCAGGCACTGGATGGCTTGCAAATGGCGCTGGACGCCACCGAACCCTTCGACCCAAGGGTCTCAACACGTGAATTCAAGCTGCTGATGCCGGATATTGTCGAGTTTCTGGTCATGCCGCGCCTGCTGCGCTGGATTCATCAGGAGAACCTCACGATACGCGTCGTGTCCAACCGCAATCCGCTGCGTACCCCCCAACCGCTGCGCACCTACCGGGATGCGCTGGAAGCCTCCCAGGCGGACCTGGCCATCAGCGTCCTGCCGGACAAGCACCGGGATTTTGTGCAGCGGCTCCTGTTCGAGGATGCCCTGGCCTGCGTCATGAGCAGCCGCAATCCGCTGGCAAACCATCTCACGCTGGACAGCTACCTGGATGCCCCGCATCTGGTCGTGGCTCCGCCCGCCACCGGCGACAGCCTGATCAAGCGGGCTTTGGGCCGACATGCCTCCAGGCGTCGAATCGCCAGTTCCGCGCCGAACCACTTGGTTGCTTTGTTTGCCCTGACCAACACCGACATGCTGGCGGCGCTGCCGCTTGCCGCGGCGGAATTGTTCGCCAAGGCGGCCGACCTGACCGCGGTGCCGTTGCCGTTCAAGGTGGACCCGATTCCGGTCCGCATGTTCTGGCATCGCGCCCTGCATGACGATGCGGGCTGCCGATGGTTGCGGACGGCGCTGGCGGATTTGTTCACCACGCCGCCGCTGGCGGACGTCGCGCCAGGAACACGCGACGCCGCCCGCTGAAGCGCCTAGTCAACCATCGCATTGGCGGCGCGAATCACTTCCGCCCATTGCTTGCGCTCTTCCGTCATGAATCGCGCGGCCTCAGCCGGGCTGTTGCCCACCGCTTCCATGGCGCCCATCGCATCAAGGCGCTGCACAATATCCGGCTGTTTCAAGGCCTCCGCAACCGCCGCCGAGACTTCATTCACAATAGCGTCGGGCGTTCCCGGCGGCGCGGCCATGCCCCACCACGGCGCCACCACGTAATCAGGCAGGATCTCCTTCATCGCGGGCACGTTCGGCAGTTTCTCATTGCGCTTCTCCGTCAGCACAGCCAAGGCGCGCAGCTTGCCCGCCTCAATATGCGCCAGGCTGCTGCTCAGGTCCAGGAACATGACGTCAACCTGTCCGCCCAGCAGATCATTGATGCCCGAAGGATTGCTTTTATACGGAATGTGGGTCAGCTTGACGCCCGCCTGCGTATTGAACAGCTCGGTGGCCAAATGCGGCGAGCTGCCCGGTCCAGCGGAGGCATAGTTCAGCTTGCCCGGGTTGGCCTTGGCGTACGCAATCAGCTCGGCCACGTTCTTGGCGGGCACGCCGGGGTGGACCACCATCACCATCGGCACCTTGACCACGACCGTGATCGGCACCAGCGCGTCCGGATCGTAGGACAGCTTGCGGTAGAGGCTCTTGTTCACCACCAGAGAACCTTGAGGCGTGAACAATAAGGTATGGCCGTCCGGTTTGGCGCTGAACACGGCCTCGGTGCCGATGTTCTGCGCATTGCCCGGCCGGTTTTCAACCACGACGGTCTGATTCCATCGGGTGCGCAGCTTTTCGGCAATCTGGCGCGCCAGGATATCAGGACCGCCCCCAGCGCCTGAAGGCACGACCAAGGTAACGGGTTGGCTTGGGTATTTTTGTGCAACGGCCTGGGGTGCCGCCGCGGTCAAAGCCGCCAGGAAAACTGCAAAATGAGTGGTATATCGCATGTCTCCTCACCTCTTCAGGGATTGGTGCAATCGAGTGTATCAGCGCACCTGTGCAGCCCAAATTGGTTTCATGCATTGCGCATATCAAGCTTGTGCATGAAGGAAACGGCAATGAAAGCGCTTTGCCCTCACACGCCCAGGCGGGCGTCGAACGACCAGCGCCGCAGCTTGGTCACGCGCAAGGCCTGGCTATCCTTGTGCTCGGGATTGATCAAGATATTGAACTCTTCCGGAACGATGACGGAAGGAACCTGCATCAATGCCGTCCGCGCCTGCCGCAGCCAGTCGTCACCGGCATCCAGGCTGACCAGGCCCGCGGGCAAGGCATCCCAGCCAATATTTTTTTCTGGTTCGAATACGGTTCGGCTGTTCCAGACCTTCAGCGGGATGTCCAGGCGGACCAGATAGCGATTCAGCGGCAGCCCGCCCAGCTCCAGATGCGCCAAGGTTTCCAACACGGCCAGTGAAATGCTGCCCGCCGCATACACAAGCGGCGTGCCCTTACGGTTCCAGCGCCCGCCGGTCAGTCTTGCCCCTTCACCCGTCAGGGCATCCGCCGTGTAATAAGGGGTATCAGCGGCCACTCTCCACACCGACACCGCTTTCGCGGCGCTCAAACGTAAGCTCCGCTCTGCGCCGTGGCCAGCAGGCGGGCGATCAGATCACGGCCTTCCGCGGTATTCATCAACGCAGCGGGCTTGCGGCCGCCCAGCGCCATCAAGGGCCGCTCAAGCCAGTCCGCAAACCACTGCGCCGCATCAAAACCTTCCGGCTGGCCGGACTCATCCACCATGGTCTGGACTTGACCGATCAACTTTGCCGCCGCCACCAGGCGTTCGCTCTGATCCGCCGACAAGCGTTCTTTCTTCTGCAGCTTGCGGTCAAGCGTGGTCAAGGCCAGGCCCAGCATCTTGGCCACCGATTCCCGGCTGCGCCGCATGGACTGCGCGACTTTGGTAAACGCCTCCGCTTCAACGCCTGTATTGATGAAGGAAATCCGGTCAAGCGGCTCCATCCGGTAGACATCGGCGAAGTTCAGCTCGCGGGGCAGCGCGGGCTCGGACAAGGTATGCGCAGGCACAGACCGCGAGCCCTCAACAACACGGAAAATACCCGGTGCGGATGAGTTCGGGCCACGGCCCGGTCCGGTGCTTTTTTGCGTTTTTTTGCGCGGAGCACGGGTTTTGACTTCAGCAAGGGCTTCCATAAATCCTCCACTTGATATTTTATAATACCCCATTTGGAAATTTCTTCCTAACCCGGCCTGCTGAACCCCGCGCTAACTTACCTGGACGCCCGGCTCTCCCGCCATCAGTTCACCGATCACCGCCGCCTGCTCAAAACCCTCGGCGTGGAAGTGCTCCAGCACCTGGGCGGCGGTCTCCGCGGCGCAAGCTACCAACAGCCCGCCCGAGGTCTGCGGATCACACAGCAAGGCGCGCTGGGCGTCATTGATGCCGGACGCCAACGCGATGGCGCCGCCGTAAGACGCCCAGTTACGGTCCGATGCGCCGGTGACCACACCTTGCTCGGCCAGCGCCTGCACGCCGTCCAGCCAAGGCAGATCAGCCAATCGCAGCCGTGCGCTCAAGCCGGAAGCCCGGGCGACCTCCCAGGTATGTCCCAGCAGGCCGAAGCCCGTTACGTCCGTCATGGCATGCACGCCGGGCAGCTTGCCCAGCTGCACGCCCGGCGTGTTCAAACGGGTCGTGCTCGCTATCATGGCCCGATAGCCGTTGGCATCCAGGATGTTTTTCTTCAGCGCCGCCGACAACACGCCTACCCCGAGCCCCTTGCCCAGGATCAGCACGTCACCGGCTTTGGCATCAGCATTGCGCTTGATGTGATCGGGATGGGCCAGGCCCATGGCCGCCAGCCCATAAATGGGCTCGACGGAATCAATCGAATGGCCGCCCGCCACCGGAATGCCCGCTTCCGCGCACACCGATGCGCCGCCCTGCAAAATCCCGGCGATGTCCGCCTTTGGCAGAACGTTGATTGGCATGCCGACCAGCGCCAGGGCCAGAATGGGCGCACCGCCCATCGCGTAAATATCGGACAGGGCATTGGTGGCGGCAATCCGGCCGAAGTCAAAGGGATCATCAACGATCGGCATGAAGAAATCCGTGGTGGCAATCAGCGCCTGCTGATCATTGAGACGGTAGACCGCGGCGTCATCGGCGGTTTCATTGCCGACCATCAGCGCGGCGTACGGCTGGGCGGCAGGCATGCCCGCCAACAATTCCGACAAAATGCCCGGCGCAATTTTGCAGCCGCAGCCGCCGCCGTGGGAAAGCGAGGTCAAACGAGGGGCATCTGGCGTGGATACGGCTTCCAGCATGGTCTAGCACTCCTGCAAGAGGGGAAAAACATAGGGCTTATGGTAACTGAGTATCGGTTTCCCTGGCGTCGCCTCGCACCGTGCCCGCCCATGGAACCCGTTCATGGTGCATCGGCGCGCACCCACTTGGCTCCCGCCGCTCCCCGTTTGTTTGTAAACCGGTGCTCCCGCTTCCGCCGCCGGGCATTCCCCCCTTCGACAAAAACTGGCACGGCACTTGCTTAACTCCAAGCAGGCGCCCGTACACGGCCCGCGTGCCATCACGTTGCCCCAACGAAGCCATTTGCCCGCTACCGATATGGACTGAACATGAAACCTGTTGATAAATCCACGCTTTCCGAATTACGCGGTGCTACTGTCCAAACGCCCATGAATACCCAACGACGCCAATGGCTGGGGAAAACAGCCAAGGCGGCAACCGGGCTGGGGGTACTCTCCTTGGCGGCTCCGCTGCTCCAGGCCACCGCATGGGCCGCCGGCTCGGACGCCCCGGAAAAATCCGAAGTGAAAGTCGGGTTCATCCCGCTGACCGATTGCGCCTCTATCGTCATGGCCTCGGTCATGGGTTTTGACAAGAAGCACGGCGTAAAAATCATTCCCACCAAGGAAGCCTCATGGGCTGGCGTGCGTGACAAGCTCATCAACGGCGACCTGGATTTCGCTCACGTCCTGTACGGCCTGATTTACGGCGTGCACCTGGGAACGTCCGGCCCCCAGAAAAACATGGCCGTCCTGATGAACCTCAATCAAAACGGCCAGGCCATCACGCTATCCAGGCAGTTGCGGGAAGCGGGCATCGTCGATGGCGAGTCGCTGAAAAAGAAAATGGCCAGCGACTCCCGCCAATACACGTTTGCGGAAACGTTTCCCACCGGCACGCATGCCATGTGGCTGAATTACTGGCTGGCCGCACATGGCATCGACCCGCTTAAGGCGGCGCGCGTGATCACCGTGCCGCCACCGCAAATGGTGGCCAATATGCGTATTGGCAACATGGACGGCTATTGCGTCGGGGAACCGTGGAATGCGCGTGCCATCGCGGACGGTCTTGGATTCTCCGCCGCGACCTCGCAAGACATCTGGAACGACCACCCTGAAAAAGTCCTGGGCACCCGCGCCGAATTCATCGAGCAATATCCCAACACGGCCCGTGCCGTCACCGCCGCCATTCTGGAGGCGGGCCGATGGATAGACAGCTCGCCCGACAATATCCGCAAAACGGCGGAAATCATTGCCGCCAAAGCGTATGTCAACGCCAGTAGCCGCTTTATTGTGGACCGCATGCTGGGTCAGTACACCAACGGCCTGGGCAGAACGTGGACCGATGAACATCCGATGCGTTTTTATGGCGACGGCGCCGCGAACTTTCCCTATCTGAGCGATGGCATGTGGTTCCTGACGCAGCACAAGCGCTGGGGGCTCTTGAAGCAGCATCCCGACTACTTGGCCGTGGCCCGGCAGATCAATCGCATCGACCTCTACAAGCAAGCGGCTGCCGCAGCCGGTACCGCGCTCCCGACATCGGAATCACGCTCCAGCAAGCTGATGGACGGCATCCTGTGGGATGGCCGAGATCCCGCCGCCTACGCCGACGGCTTCACCATTGACGCATCCAGCCAGGTGTCCTCATGAGCGTATCCATCGACTCCCCAGCCGCTGTCCTGACCCGGTCATTCTGGCGGCACAAAACTGAGCAGATATTGGTCGCGTGCGCCGGTCCTCTCACAGGCTTTGTCTTACTGCTGCTGGTCTGGCAAGCGATTTCTCTGCAAATCAACGATATTCCCGGGCCCGGCCCCACGTTCGAGGCGGCAGCCACACTGTTCAAGCACCCGTTCTACAACAACGGGCCAAACGATCTTGGCATCGGCTGGAACATCCTGGCCTCGCTGGAGCGTGTCACGATGGGATTTCTACTGGCCGCTGCGGTCGGCATCCCCATGGGCTTTGCCATTGGCCGCTACGCCGCCTTGAATGCGATCACCTCCCCCTTGATCAGCCTGCTCCGTCCGGTGTCACCGCTGGCATGGCTGCCGCTGGGCCTGCTTTTGTTCCAGGCCGCCAACCCGGCCGCTGTCTGGACGATTTTCATCTGCTCGATCTGGCCCATCATCATCAATACCGCCGATGGCGTCAAACACGTCCCGCAAGACTATTTAAACGTCGCCCGCGTGCTGAACCTGTCTGAATGGAAAGTCTTCAGGCGCATTCTCCTGCCCGCCGTCCTGCCCTACCTGCTGACGGGTATCCGGCTCTCCATCGGCACGGCGTGGCTGGTCATTGTTGCCGCCGAAATGCTCACCGGTGGCACGGGCATTGGCTTCTGGCTCTGGGACGAATGGAACAACCTGAACGTCGCCCACATTCTTATCGCGATTTTCATCATCGGCATCGTCGGCCTGACCCTTGACCTGGCCCTGCTGGCCCTGGGTCGCCGCTATAGCCACAGCGAGAATTGACACCATGGAAAAATTCGTCAGCATTGAATACGTTGGACAAACGTTCACCAGCAGGAAAGGCGCCTTTGTTGCCCTGCAAGACATCAACCTGTCGATCCATCAAGGCGAGTTCATCTCTCTGATCGGGCACTCCGGCTGCGGCAAGTCCACCCTGTTGAATCTGATTGCGGGCATCACCCGTCCTACCGTCGGGGTGTTGCTGTGCGCAGGCAAGGAGATCAGCGGCCCAGGGCCAGATCGGGCCGTGGTATTCCAGAACCACTCGCTCCTGCCGTGGCTGACCTGTTTTCATAATGTCTATCTGGCTGTTGAAAGCGTGTTCAGCGCCACGGAACCCGTCAATCAGCTGAAGGAACGCACCATCGCGGCGCTGAATCTGGTCGGGTTGGGCCATGCCGAGCAGAAATTTCCCAAAGAAATTTCCGGCGGCATGAAACAGCGGGTGGGCATTGCCAGGGCGCTGGCCATTGAACCCAAAGTCCTGCTGATGGATGAACCCTTCGGGGCACTTGACTCGCTGACACGCGCGCATTTGCAAGACGAACTCTTGCATATTGTTGCCGCCACCCGGACCACGACCGTCATGGTGACGCACGACGTCGATGAAGCCGTCTTGCTGTCTGACCGCATTGTCATGTTGAGCAACGGACCGGCCGCCACGATAGGAGAAATCCTGGAGGTTCCGCTGGCCCGGCCACGCCATCGCGTCGCCCTGGCCAACCACCCGGACTACCTGGCCCGCCGCGCCGCCGTCGTGAATTTCCTTCATCAGCGCCACCGCAATCCCAATGCCGCGACGGTCAACCCGCCAGCAGACACGGACCTGACCTTGGACCACCTCTCTACGGAAGATGCGTAATGAAAAAGCTGAAACTTGTCGTCGTCGGCAATGGCATGGCCGGCATCCGAACCATCGAAGAGCTGATCAAACTGGCCCCGGGCCTGTATGACATCACGGTGTTCGGGTCGGAACCCTACCCCAACTACAACCGGATCCTTTTATCGCCGGTGCTGACCGGCGAGCAAACCGTCCAGGACATCATCCTGAATGACCTCAGTTGGTATGAGGACAACCATATCCATCTTCACCTCAACCGCACGATCACGAAAATCCATCGTCACCGGAAAGCGGTCGAGGCCGACGACGGCACGGTCGTCGAATACGACCGGCTGTTGCTGGCAACCGGATCAAATCCCTTTGTCTTGCCCGTTCCGGGCCATGATCTGCAAGGCGTCATCACCTTTCGCGACATACGCGACGTCAATCTGATGATCTCGGCCGCGGCCCAGCACCAGCGCGCCGTCGTGATAGGCGGCGGCCTGCTGGGCCTGGAAGCCGCCAATGGCCTGGTTACCCGTGGCATGAAAGTATCCGTCGTCCATCTGGGCGCGACGCTGCTTGATCGCCAGCTCGATGGCACCGCTGCCCGGCTGCTGCAAACCAGCCTGGAAGCACGCGGCCTTGAGTTCCTGATGAATCATCAGACCCAAGCCATCCTGGGCGACCAGAACGGCGCCGTCACCGGCATACGTTTCAGCGACGGTTCGGAACGGGCCACCGATCTGGTCGTCATGGCGGTTGGCATCCGGCCCAACACCGAACTGGCGGAGCAAGCGGGCATCTATACCGATCGAGGCATTGTCGTCAACGATACGCTGCAAACCTACGATCCCAGTATTTACGCGGTGGGGGAATGCGTGTCGCACCGGGGCACGACCTACGGTCTGGTTGCCCCCCTGTTTGAGCAGGCCAAAGTGGCCGCCAACCATCTGGCGCAATTCGGTATTGGGCGCTATGCCGGCAGCACCACCTCGACCAAACTGAAAGTCACGGGCATTGATGTATTCTCCGCCGGTGACTTCACCGGCGGAGAACACACCGAAGCCATCACCCTGGCCGACCCCGTCGGCGGGGTCTACAAAAAACTCGTCATCAAGGACGACAAGGTGGTTGGCGCCTGCCTCTATGGCGATACGGTCGACGGCGCCTGGTATTTCCGCCTCATCCGCGAGTCCAAATCAATCAGTGAACTGCGTGAGCAATTGATGTTCGGCGAAAGCGCGATCGCCGACAAGAGCCACGCCGACGAAAACAGTGCGGCGGCCATGCCGGACAGCACCGAGGTCTGCGGCTGCAACGGGGTTTGCAAAGGCACGATTGTCCAGGCCATTCGTGAAAAGGGATTGTTCACCGTTGATGAAATAAAAAAGCACACCAAGGCCTCCAGCTCCTGCGGCTCATGCGTCGGCCTGGTCGAACAGATACTGATCAACTGCGTAGGCGGCGCGGCCGACATCAAGCCGAAATCCGAAAAACCCCTCTGCGCCTGCACCGACTATACCCACGGCCAGGTGCGCAAGGCCATCAGGGAACAGCATTTGACCTCGATCGCGGCCACCCTGCATTTCCTTGAATGGCGCACGCCGGACGGCTGCGCGACCTGCCGCCCGGCGCTGAATTATTACCTCACCTCGACCTGGCCCGGCGAAGCGAAAGACGACGCGCAGTCCCATCTGGTCAATGAAAGAGTGCACGCCAACATCCAGAAGGACGGCACCTATTCGGTCGTGCCCCGCATGTGGGGCGGCGTCACCAACCCCGCCGAACTGCGCCGCATTGCCGATGTTGCCGACAAATACCAGGTACCGCTGGTCAAGGTCACGGGCGGCCAGCGCATTGACTTGCTGGGCATCAAGAAAGAAGACCTGCCCAGCGTCTGGAAGGACCTGGACATGCCGTCGGGCCATGCCTACGGCAAGACCCTGAGGACGGTCAAAACCTGCGTCGGCAAGGAATTTTGCCGGTTTGGCACGCAAAACTCCACCGCTATGGGCATTGACCTGGAAAAAGAACTGGTGGGCATGACCAGCCCGCACAAGGTCAAGCTGGCGGTATCGGGCTGCCCGCGCAACTGCGCTGAATCCGGCATCAAGGATATTGGCATTATTGCCGTCGATTCCGGCTGGGAACTCTACGTCGGCGGCAATGGCGGCATCAAGACGGAAGTGGCGCAATTCTTCGTCAAAGTACAGACCCACGATGAAGTGCTGGAGTACTGCGGCGCCTTCTTGCAGCTGTATCGCGAAGAGGCCTTCTACCTGGAGCGCACCTGCCATTACCTGGACCGTGTCGGCCTGGAGCATGCCAAGTTGAACGTGGTCCAGGACAGCGCCAACCGGGCGGAGCTGTATGCCCGCCTGAAGTTTGCGCTGTCGTTTGAAACCGATCCCTGGGCCGAGCGCATCGCCGCCACCCCCGCCCGCCGCGAATTTGAACCCCTTACTGTCTAGGCCCGCCATGAGCACCACCCTTACCCCTTGCCAATGGACCGCTATTTGCCCTATTGATGACATCCCGGTCCGGGGTGCGCGCATTGTACGGCGCGCCCACGCCGACGACATCGCGGTTTTCAAAGCGTCGGACAACCATATTTTTGCCGTGGTCGACCGGTGCCCGCATCAGGGCGGTCCCCTGTCGTCCGGCCTGGTCCACGGACACGCCGTCACCTGCCCGCTGCACAGTTGGTCCATCAACCTTGAAAACGGGCAGGCGCAGGCCCCCGACGAAGGCTGCGCACGGACCCTGCGCGTGAAGGTCGAGGATGGGCACGTGTACCTGAACCTGAGCGGGTGCTAGCATGAAGGCCGACGACGCCCCGCAACCTCAGCGCGCTTCGGACACCGTCGCGTCGGTGTGCTGCTACTGCGGTACGGGTTGCGGCGTACAGATCCATACCCAGGACCAACGTGTCGTGCGCGTTACCGGCGACACCGCTCACCCGTCGAGCCTGGGCAAACTGTGCAGCAAAGGCATGACGCTTGCCGCGACGGTGCGCCATGATGAAAGCCGGATCCTGTCGGCACAATGGCGTCCCGAAAAAAACGCCCCGCGCCAACCGATCGCCGTTGAAGACGCCTTCAACATCGCCGCTCAAAAGCTGGCACAGGTCATTGAACAGGACGGTCCCGACGCGCTCGGCTTTTACCTGTCGGGACAGTTGCTGACCGAAGACTACGCCGTTTTCAACAAGCTGGCGCGTGGACTGGTTGGCACCAACAACATCGACACCAACTCGCGCCTGTGCATGTCCAGCGCCGTGATGGGCTACAAGCTCACGCTTGGCGCCGACGCGCCCCCGGCCTGCTACGACGATCTGGACCATGCCGACACCGTGTTGATCGCGGGTTCCAATATGGCCTATGCGCATCCCGTGCTGTTTCGCCGTCTTGAAGCCGCCAAGGCAAAGCGCCCCGGGATGAAAATCATCGTCATCGATCCTCGCCGCACCGACACTTGTGCGATTGCCGACTTGCATCTGGCAATTTCGCCAGGCACCGATGTCGCCCTCTTTCACGCCCTGCTGAATGTACTGATCTGGGACGAGCTGATCGATGGCAACTACATCGACCAGCACACGGAGGGCTTTGCCGCGCTCAAGCAACGCGTGCACGAATTCACGCCTCGGTCCGTGCAGGCTATTTGCGGCGTTCCCGCCGCCGACATCATCCAGTGCGCGCGCTGGTTCGGCCAGGCCGGATCGGCGCTGTCACTCTACACCATGGGTTTGAACCAATCGAGCAGCGGCACCGATAAAAATGCGGCCTTGATCCATCTACACCTGGCGACCGGGCAAATCGGCAAGCCCGGCGCCGGTCCCTTTTCGCTCACCGGCCAGCCCAATGCCATGGGCGGCCGGGAAGCCGGTGGGATGGCCACGCTGCTGCCCGGTCACCGCGACCCTCGCGACGCCAGCCATCGCGCCGAAGTCGCAGCCTTGTGGGGGGTGCCAACGTTGCCTGCCACGCCCGGCCTTGCCGCGCTGGACCTGTTCGATGCGGTCTTGAGCGGCCAGGTCAAAGTTCTGTGGATCGCCGCCACCAATCCCGCGCAATCCTTGCCCAATCAGGCCAAAGTGCGCGCCGCGCTGCAAAAGGCCGAGCTGGTCATTGTCCAGGAAGCGTTCGCCAATACGGAAACCCTGGCCTATGCCGACCTTGTTTTACCCGCCGCCACCTGGCCTGAAAAAGCGGGCACCGTCACCAACTCCGAACGCCGGATAAGCCGCGTGCGCGCCGCGATCGCGCCCCCCGGACAAGCCCTGCCGGACTGGCAACTGGTTTGCGCCATTGCAAAAAAGCTGGCGGCCCGGATTGCCCCGCACAAAGCCGCGCTATTCCATTACCGGGACGAAGCCGAAATCTTTGCCGAACACGCCGCCACCACAGCCGGTCGGGATCTGGACTATAGCGCGCTGGACTACCCACAATTGCATGCCCACGGCCCCCAGCAATGGCCTTATCAACAGCCCTCCTCGCGTTCAAGACGCCTCTATGAAGACGGCGTGTTTCCCACACCCAGCCAACGGGCCCGGTTCCTGGATATCGGCTATACCCCCGTGGCGGAAAGCGTATCGGCCCATTATTCCATCCGGCTCACCACCGGCCGTTTGCGCGACCAATGGCACACCATGAGCCGCACCGGCCTGGTGCCCGCCTTAACGCGGCATGCGGAAATGCCACAACTGCATCTGCACCCGGTGGATATGGCGCGCTTGAAACTGGCCGACCATGACATTGTCAAGATCAAATCCAAACGCGGTCACATCGTGTTGCCCGCGATCAGTGACGACGCCCTGAAACCGGGAAGCGGCTATCTCCCCATGCACTGGGGCAGCGGCTTCATTGCCGGTGACGGCATCAACGCGCTGGCCAATGACGTCTGCGACCCCCTCTCCTTCCAGCCGGAACTCAAGCACAGCGCGGTGCATATCGAAGCCATGAAGTATGCCTGGCAGGCCGCCGCCTGGATACAAGGCCCCATCAGCCCGCTGCGGCAGCAACTCAGACACTGGCTGGCGGCCTTTCCCTATGCCGTGATCGTGCCGACCGCCATTGGCGGCGAAGGGCTGCGCCTGCATGTTGCGGCCCCTGAAAAACCGGATCCCGGCCTGCTGCAACAACTGATCCACGAACTGAACCTGGACCAGGCCGATCTGACCTTTGACGACCCAGCACGCGGGCGGGTACGCCGCATCTTGCGCCACGGCAATCAGCTCCGGGCTTTCCTGCTTGCGGGCGATACGCGCGCGCACAATGCGCTGCTGCGCTGGGCCGATACCCAGCAGCCCCCAGACAACATCAGCCACGTTCTGATGGGCCGAGGTACGGAGATCGCGCGCGCGCGCATCGTGTGCACCTGCGAAAACGTCACCGACCAGGCGCTTGAACAAGCCATTGCCGCCGGTCATGGCCTGGAGCAACTCAAGGCAACGCTCAGATGCGGCACCGGCTGCGGCTCGTGCGTGCCGCAAATCAAACAGATGATTCAACGCAACACAACAATGGAACCCGCGGCATGACAACACTGCCCCACCTCCACCCCGCTTCTCCCGCTGGCATGGTTTGGCTGATCGGCGCAGGCCCCGGCGATCCGGAGCTGATGACCGTCAAAGCGCAGCGCGTGCTGACAACCTGCACGATCTGGCTGGTTGACGACCTGGTCGGTCCGGGCGTGCTGGCCTTGGCCAGTCCCGCAACCCAGATCATCAAGGTCGGGAAACGCGGAGGATGCCCGTCCACCTCGCAGTCCTTCATCTTGCGGCTCATGGCCCGCTATGCCCGCCAGGGGCACACGGTCGCCCGCCTGAAAGGCGGCGACCCCTTCATCTTCGGCCGGGGCGGGGAGGAAATGGAATGGCTCAAGCGCCAGGGCATACGCGTCGACAGCATCAGCGGCATTACCGCGGGACTGGCCGTCGGCAGCGCCTTGGGGCTGCCGCTGACCCACCGCAACCTGGCGCGCGGCGTCACGCTGGTGACCGCCCACACGGCCGACGGCACCCGGCCCGACTGGCGCGCGCTAGCCCAAAGCGGGCTGACCATCGTGTGCTACATGGGCATCGGCCAGATTGACGCCCTGAGTGCGGAATGGCGGGCCGCCGGTTTTCCGGACACGCTGCCGGTGGCGGTGATCCAGCAAGTCAGTTGCGCCTCACAACGGCACCTCAACACGACGCTGAAAGACCTGGCCGCCGATGTCCTGGCGCACGGCATGGCCAGCCCGGCGGTCATGGTTCTGGGCGAAGTGGTCAAGCATCAACAGCGGCTGTCCGACATCGGCGCAGGCCGCGCGGTGGCTTGTTGAAGAGGGGGGCCTCCCACGCGGCGCCTTCGGCTTGCTGCCCTCCCGAGGAGGGCGCTAACAAAAAATGGCGGAAAGCAGTAGGAGTCGAACCTACCTGGGAACGTCTAACGCCCCCAACTGGGTTTGAAGCCCAGCCATGCCACCGGACATGCATGCCTTCCTTAGTTTCCTAGTGTTGCACCGCTATGATAGCCGGTGCCAAAAATCCACGCCATGCTTTCGCGGCACGTGCTTGTCTCGCAAGCGTCGCGTATAGCCTGCGCGATCGAAAAACTCGAGAATCTGGATGCTGCGTTTGCGTCCGAGCCCGGTACGGTCCCGGAACTGCGCGGCGGCAATGCCTGCTTCCGTGCCCAACTCGTCAACCAGTTCGGCCAGTTGAACAACTTGCTCACGATGCAAGAATAAATCCTTGACCACCTGATAAAGCTCACCGCTGCGCAACAACTTCAGCAACACCTGCCGAACCTGCTGTTCGGGCTCATTCACGGCATTGGCCAGATTCCTGACCCAGGACGGCTCGAAGCCCGCCGCCCGTATCAGCGGAATCAATTGCCCGGCCAGCGCTTCCTCCTCCGCGCCCAGCGTGACGGCATGCCCCGCCTTGTGCAGCCAGGGTCCGTTCCGCGCCGCCTGCCCGCTCTCGATCAAATGATCGCACAGCGCCCGCCACAAGGCCTCGGGCGCATTCGGCATGGCCATGCGCTTCAAGCGGGCTTCATCAATGCCGGGTTCGTCCGGCCAGCGTTGATGAAAGTCCTGCAGCACCTGCAAAACCCGTTCCAGCAAACCCTCCAGTTTTTCTTGAAGAATCAATGTCCTGGCCTGCGCAGCGCCTACCCACACGGCGCCTGCTGGCAACGACGGCATCGGCACGCGCTGCATGAACCGCATGACTTGCGCTTCGCCCAGGCCCCACGGCGCATGCAGCAGCAGACCCGGCCAGTCCTGCTCGCCCAACAGGCGTTCGACCGACCGCAGCCACGCCACTTTCCCTCTTCCAGAAAATGCGCGCTTGGCGCTTCCAGCAGGCATTGCTCAGCGCTTCCCCTTGGGCCGAGGCGCTTGTCATCGATCAGCCGAAACTTATTGGCGCCACGCATTTCTAATAAGATTCGCTGCACGCTTTTTGCCAGAATCTCCTCGTGAAGAAACCCGGCCCCTTACCGGAAC
>Ga0172382_10003593_pt1 | contig 24425 bp, 26 predicted proteins | sample Leawel138RmetaG_FD_122245 | JGI IMG/M metagenome (GOLD analysis project Ga0172382, IMG submission 122245) | Leachate microbial communities from a municipal landfill in Southern Ontario, Canada - Leachate well 138R metaG | ecosystem: Engineered > Solid waste > Landfill > Unclassified | place...
GAAATCGACTTCACCGGAGAGAACGTCAGGTCATAGCCGGCCACCGCGGTGGTGCGCGCCCGCGTGGCGCGGGCGATGAACCCGGACAGCTCCCGAGCATCGGCCGGGGCGCGGCCGTACTGTTCGCCGAACATCTCGGTGGCCACCCGTGTGCGGATGCCCGCGCGCACGTCGTCTTCGATGCTCGCATTGGGCGGTGTTCCGGCCTCGGTGTTGTGGGCGCGGAACGCTTCTGCCACGCGAGTCACGAACTCCGAACTTTCTTCGCGCACAGCGAATTGGCGGCCCAACTGCGCCGCGGCGATGGATGGCTGCACGCCCAGACGCCCGCACACGTGCTTCGAAATTTTGTCGGCGTTGGGGTGCAATCCTTCTCCGAACAGTGCCTTCATTTGGGCTTCGGTGACCGTCGAACCTTCCTCGACGGTCCACACGTGTTGGCGCACCTCATCGCTGACCTCGCGGGCCCCGGTATCAGCGAGAGCGGCCAGGCCGCGGCCCATCCAGTGGCCCGGCGATTCCCCCTTCGCCGCGTAGTAGTCAGCCAGGGTGGAGCGGCCCCGCTCGGTGCTGTCGGCGGCAGCGACCTGCCGCACCAGGTACAGGTATCCGTCCCCGGCGGTCAGCTTGTGCAACGTCATCACCGCCGATCGGGCCGATCCCTCACCCACATGCGCCGAAAACTACGGACCCGAGCGTCGAAAAAACCACCAGCAGAAGCAACATTCCCGGCCGCCGTTACCAAACCGTGACCTAAATGCAAGAGGTGTGATGGCTTTGAAGGGGGTGCAGGAGGACAGGGTGACGGTCGGGGGCTGGAGTGCGGCAGCGGGGTGGTGCGAGTGCACGGACGAGAGATGTTGGGCGGGAAGCGGATTGAAAAGCCGCCGCGCGGGAGACCTGTTGGGGCTAAGGTGTAGGTGTCAACGGGTGATGGTTGACGGTGGCGCTGCCCGCGCAGCGACTCGCACTCACCCCACCCAGGGGTTGGCGACTTACCGCCACGCGGTCGTTCACGCGCTCGGCGCGGAAACGCCAACGGGTCAGCGCACTCTCGCAACCACTAGGACCGGCCTGTCGGGTTGCGTGTGAAAGTCTCACCGGCATTCGTCCTCAGCGGCAAGGACGGTGACGTTCAGCCATGTGTTGAACGGCTCAGTGCGATCATCGCCAGTAACGGGCGCTGGCGCTCACGCCAGACGGGCCGGTCCACGGTTCACCGCTGTGTTTGAGATCGGCGCACATAACGGTTGCGGGCAGTGCGCCTTTCGGCGTTCGGGGCGTCACTGTTGAACGCGGCAGCCAGCACCGCGTATCCGGCGTCGAGAACATGCTCGCGGTGCGCCTCGGGCTCAGTCACCTGTGGAGACTCGTTGGGAGTGGGCATCGGCATGCCGTCAACGGTAGCCCGTGGCGGTGGCGTTGAGCGCGCGGTGGACGTGCGGTGGGTGCGTCCATCACGGGCACGTTGTGAGCGCCTGGTGAGGATCTGGCGGATCTCTTCTTGGCGGGCCGCGATCGTCGCGCGCGATGCGTCGGTGAGCACCCTCGGAGGCGGCGTCTGGTCGATGCTGCCGGCATTTTTGGTTTCCTCGGGAGGTGTCCAAGACAGCCGTCGCAACCGGCTGTGCAGGAACGCTCCGGGGTTGGCGATGTGGTCGGGCCAGGTCGCTCCGCGGGCGCGCATGTCGGTGTTGAGCTTGTCGTTGACCGCACGCGCGGACCACACCGCAGGATCGATGCCGGCGGCGGTGAGTGCGTCGCAGATGGCGCCGATGTGGGAGCGGTCCAGGCCGTGCGTGATCGCGACGAGTCCAGCAGCGAGCCGCTGGACGGCCAGCGGCCGCGCGGTAGCGCGCCGCGGCCGTGCTTGTCGCGTCTTGTCGCAGATTTGGTTGGCGGGCGCGCTCGCGCGCCCGCTTGGTGAGTAATTCCCTACGGGAGAAAAAGAACTAATACCGCCTGACGGCGGTAGGTGGAAATCATGCACAACCGGACGAAGTGCTGGACGAGCTTGGCGGCGGGGCACCAGGTGATACACCGAGGGTCGGCGGCCGATGCTGGGGGTGTTTGTCGAGCCGTGGCCACGTTGGGCCTCCACGGCCCATCTGGAGGCCCGCAGGACCCGCCAGGCGGCGGTCACGGTGCGCACGTCACACCCCACCTTGTCGGCGATTGTCGCGCGCGTGACGGCGACGTGGCGGCCCGTCGCATGGTCGGCGTGCTCGGCCATCACCGCGGCGATCGCCAACAGCGTGGCCGCGGTGATCGATACCTGCGCCTCAACACACACCTGGCTAAAGCCCGGTGACTGCGCCCACTGGCGTAGCCCGTCTAACCACCCGGCGCGGCTGGTCCACATCGGCGTAGACGGCGCACAAGACCCGGCGCGCTGCACCCACTCGCGGCGACGCTCGTTGGCGTGCGCACGCACCACGTGGGGGCTGCTAGAGGTAGCGCCGTGCAGCGCACCGCCGAGCGCTGTCGGCCGCGCGCTACTGGCGCGATGAAAACGGGCGTTTAAGTCACGATTCGCACACACATTTCGCGGCGTATCTAGAACCGCAGCAGAACGTGCGCTACCGTGAGAACTGTCGACCAAGACAGATCCCTTCGGGGAAATCGGGTGCGGACCCAGAACCGAGTTGGCGCTCAGTTCAAAACCTCAGACAAGGGCCTCGCTACGGCGGGGCCTTCGTCATGTCAGCGGGAAATCCGCACACCAGCTATTCAGATGTCACATCTGCCAAGACCCTCGATGAGTCCTAGCGGGTGGTTACATCGCCAGTGGCAGAACCTCCTTGTCGAGTTCGCGGACAGCCTCGGGCCGGCCGACCGCAATAGCGAGCAGGTCGGCTGAGAGCTGACTGACGCTTGTGCCGCGTTCGGCGGCCATCTCGCGCAGTCGGACATACACGGATGCGTCAGCGCGGACTTTGATCTGCTCCCGCTGACCTTTGTGCGGTTGGGCCATGCACCCGATCCTTACGCAGAACGGAGCACGTACCTGGTACCGACACGCGCACATTCCGTATCTCCTTTCACACGGCTACCTTTTGGGTTGTGATCGATGCGGTGGAGCTGGAGGCGGCTATCGCGGCGGTGTACGCGACACAGCTGCCGATCCCGCTGTGGTGGCCGGCCGAGGCGCGGGCCGCGTTCATCGAGGAGTACGCCAGCGAGGCGGCGAACATGGTGCTCTCGGAGTTCGACGCGATCGGTGACCGGGCGACTGATTGGGCGGTGCGTTCACAGATCAGCGGTGCGGACACGTCCGCGATGATCGTCTCGGCGCGGCGAGTTCTGCTCGATGAAGCCTGTAGCGAAGTGCAGTACGACTTGACCGAGCTGATCGCGGGCAAGAGCGCAGAACTCCGGGCCGAAGCGGTGTTCGGCCATGGTCGGCCGCGCGGGCCGCAGCACGTGGTCTGGCCGATCCAGCACCGGGTGTGACGCAATCTCGGAGCCATAACGGGATTTCCTGTCTTGCCGAGGAAGGGGTGGCACGTATGGGTCCATCGCAGCGTGGCCATGTCGAGCGGTTGGCCGGCAACTTGCTCACGCTGGCTCGCCTCGAACGTGACGTGTCCCAGCGCGAGCTCGCCGAAGCCGCCAACGTCGCAGAGTCCGCTATTGCCGAGATCGAATCGGGTGCTCGGCAACCCTCGCTGCCCGAACTGATGCACATACTTGCCGCAGTAGACCAAGAGCTTCGAATCCAGTTGGCTCCGTACGACACTCACGACGACATACTCGACGCGACCCAACAGCGGCTCTCGGCCGACGAGCAGGCCCACCGCCGCGCGATTCACGACCAGTTCGCCGCGCAACTGCGCCAGGGCGCGTCTCTGAAACCCCCGGCGGTGACGTAACTCAGGTTCGCCTATGGCTCGAAGTGTGAGCGGAAGCCTTCGAGCCAGTCGGCCCGCGCGTAGCGGTGCAGATCGCCGGGAACCCACGTCTCGGCGTCGTCGGGGCCGTCTGCGTCGCCGCTGGCCACCCGTTCGTGGGCTTCGAGGTAGCCGGCGGTGTGCATGTCATCGGCTTGGAAGAAGACGGACTGCATGGTGGCCAGGTTCGTCGTGAAGTCCTGGTAGGCGGCGCGGCGCTCGGCGTCGGTGGTGTAGTCACCGCCGTATCGCTGTAGCCATGCGTGCCAGTGCTCGGTGGAGCCTGGCTTCGGCGGTGTCGCGGGCGTGCTCATCAGGGCCGACTTTAAGCCGCTGCACAGACAACGGGCGTGGCCGTGGGAGCACAGCAGCCCTGCGCGATGGCGCGAAGGATATGTGTGCCGCTGGATACAGGTCCGCCGATCACCGTGTGCAGAACCCGAGCGAGCGCGAGATCGGCCGAGGGCGCGGCCTCGATGAGGACATCGAGCAGCTCCTCGGCGGCGGGGGTGTTGAACGGGTTGTCCACCAGCTGCGCACAGAGCGTGCGGATCTGGATCGCGAAGTCGCACAGCGTATTCATGTCGTCTTGAGCTGTCGGTATCGGTCTCATGGAGTCACCGTAGAGCCGTGCACGCAATTTTGCAAGCAATATGCATGCAGAGCGGCAGGGTATTGCATGTAAGCTGCGTGCATGAATGGTTCGGCTGGGGATGTGGGGAGTGACGGCGCGGCCGCGGCCGGTTCCGGTGGTTCGCTGCCGCTGCGCAAGAAGCAGCAGAAGGTGCCGTTGAACACCTATGTGCGGTCAGGCACCCAGCAGCGCATCGAGGTGTTGAAGGACCGCGGGTACGCGGTCACCGACATCGTGGATGCCGCGCTCAACGAGTTCCTGGACCGGGCCGGGGTGCCCCAAGCCGAATAACCCGGAGCGCTCCCCCCGGCGGCCTGACCAGCTTTGGCCTCGCTTCCTCGTACTGGCCCGTTTGCGCGGTGGATGGCAGCTGTCCAGGCTCGACCGCCAGGTCGACCGCGCAGCGGCGGTACGGCCTTGACAGCCAGCGCCCACCGTTTCGCCACAATCGAGGCAGAGGAAGAGTGCTGTGCTTACTTAAAGTACTTAAGCGTTATAGCGCTATAACGCTTAAGTGGTGTTTTTTTAGGCGCGTTTCCGGCCGGGGCCGCTATGGGTGGCGGCGCTGCGTTGCAGCTCAGCGACGATTTCGGCGGGGGTGAGCTGCTCGGCGAGCCGAGTGAGCGCCAGTCGAACGACGGCACTGCGGGTGGCGTCGACGCGTGGCTTGGTAGCGCGGGCCGCTGCGCGCACGGCCTCGAGGGCGGCGTCCGCTGTGTCGTCGAGGTAGATCGATACTTTCGTGAGGTCGGTGCCGGAGGCTGGCGGGGTCGCCGCCGCCGAGGCAGGGGTCGCCTGCGGCTGCGCCTTGGGTGGTTCGGATGCGGCGGCAGTTGGCGATGGTGCGGCAGGCATGTCGACCGGCGTGCGACGTGGTTGGTGTCTCGGCGGCGGGATAGTGCGGCGCGAGGTGGTCGACTTCGAGCGCATGGCGGTGAGCGAGTCCAGGCCGTCAGCCATTGACGTACTCCTTCACGAAGGTGCTGAGGTCGGTAAGCGCGGCCGCGACTTTCTGTAGCGACTTCGCCGGTGGCGTTTCGGCGGTAATCGCGATGCGCTTCTTTCGCGTCCCTACGTGCAATGCGGTCGGTATCGGTGGAGCGACCTGCACGGGTGTGTCGGCGATGATGGTGCGCAATCGCTGAATTTCGGCGGCCGGCGGTGTTGTGGGGACGAAGTTCGGCACGATGACGAGCGGGTAGTCGGCGGCCTCATTGACCAGCTCGGCGGTGGCGTCGAGTTCGGCGGTGCGTAGCGCGGTCGGAGCCAGCACGATGTTGGCCACGGCCAGCGCACCGTGGGCAGCGGGGCTGGCACCAGGATGGGTGTCGACGACTATCCACGGTCTACTCCATTCGGATGCCCATTTGGTGAGGGCGTCGGCCATGGTGTTGGCGTCGGGCTGGTGGTCGTAGAGATCGGGATGACCGGGGATGAGGTCGGGTTTCTTGAATCCACGCAGCGGTCGCGGCGCGGCGGCACCCGCTTCCAGTGCGTCCAGAAGTCGTGATCGTGGGTGATCTTGGGGGCGATACCCCCACTTGGCTGTCACGCCTCCCCCGTCGTGTTCGAGGTCGACGAGAACCGCGTCAAGCAAATACGCCAGCTCGTAGGCCAGGAAAGACTTGCCCACACCACCCTTGCGGGAGTGGCACACAGCAATGTTGGTCGTCACATCAGCATTATAGCGCTGTGACTCTCTAACGCTTAGGCGCTACAGCTTTTTAATGTTTGAGCTCTAAAGCATTACAACGGATGACGGTGGCAACGCGGTAGCCCTGCGCCGTCCCCAGAGATCCGGTTGATCGAGGTTCACCATCGCGCGCTCGCGCCGTCCAGGGGCAGCGTGCACCCCGTCCCTGTAGACCTGCATGCACCCAAACAAGAATTAATGACGGGTGCCGAGACCCCACAGGAGAGGATCTGATCCGGATGTACGCCGCAATCGTCCCGTTCGGGACTGTGACGAAGGGTTGCGCATGCTGACCGCCTGGGCTGATGAATCCGGGTCGCGTCCAGACCTCGACCCTGGCGCGTACCTGCTGGCTGCGACGTTGTGCGATGACGACGATGTTGCGGAGCTGCGCAAGACGCTCGACGCGCTGCGCATCGGTGAGGCGAAGCTGCATTGGCACGGCAGCAGCGCTGAGCGTCGTGTCGAGCTGGTCGCCGCGGTGGCCGGCCTTCCGGTCACTGGTTTCGTCGTGGTTCACGTCGACAAAGACGCTGATGACCGCCGGCATCGACGAAAGTGCATGGAGTTTCTCCTGCCGCACTTGGCGTTGATGCCGTGCTCGACGATCACGTTCGAATCTCGCGGCCAGCTCGACGCCAGTGACCTCGACATGCTGCAAAAACTGCGGTCCCGCAAAGTTGTCGAGTCGACGGTGCGGATCGAGCACTCCATAGGCCGTCACGAGCCGGCGCTGTGGGCCGCGGACATCGTGTGCGGGGCCGTGGTCCAGGCCCGGATCGGCAACCGGACTTATCTGGACATGCTGGGAAGCGCCGTCGAACTGCACACGATCTGACGGCGCAGAGGGGAACTGAATGCGTCGGGTTCGTTGCAGAACGCTCGGTCCTGGCCGTAGACTGGCGGCGTAGCCATCCCATCGAGGTGGGTTTGGAAGTGAGCCGCAGGATTACTCGCCGGACGACGAGGCCTGTGGCTTGCGCTCTTTGTGGGGTCAGCGAGAAGACGCATTGACCGCCGTGTCAGCTGTTGCTCGTACCGTGGCTGACCATGACAAACGCAACACAGAGGCAGTACGACGAAGCCGTTAGAAGGCTCAAGGTCGCCGAAGAGGCGCTCGAAGCAGCGCTGAAATATCAGACTGAGCCCGAAGACGGTGCCGCCCATTGGGCGAAGGTGCGGGCTCTGCAGGCGCAGGCTCAGTTGCACATCTTGCACAGCATTTCCTACGACCTAAGCGACATCCGCGGCGCGATAGAGGAGTCGGCTTGACGCGAGACGTTCACAGCGGCGGCGTAGTCGTCAGAGATCCTTTTTCTCCCACTCGGATAGTTCCGCCTCGGGTAGTGGAGCGTCGAACGCCTCGGGAATCGAGATGTTTAGCTGCGGTGTGAGTTCGCGACGTGCGGAAGGAGTGGCGTCGGCTGTAGCCGCGACAAGCGAACGAGGTTACGGGCGATTCGTGAGCAGGTGGGGGAGTGAGCGGCCCGCGCCGGTCGAGCCGCCACACCATGAGCACGTCACCGCGGCGGGCATAGTCGAGCAGGGCGGCCAGCTCGGGGTGGTCATCGCGTGCACCGGACATGCGTTCGGTCCAGATCTTCTCGGCCCCGGCCTCCGTCAACGCCTTTGTCTGCATGCCAGGGGACTGGTGCAACGTCGAGACTCGCGCGTATCCGAGCAGTGTCACCGGCAGATCCTCTCGGGTTGGGTCGGGTACAGGGATTCCAGACCCAACCGGGCCGCTTGCGGCCCAGGGCGGGAGCCATCTGTGTCTTTAAGGGTGTCCCCGCTCCTCGCGGTCTGGGACATGATTCTGGGGACACCAAACCGACGGCATCGGTGCTGACCGCGAGGGGACACCTGTGACCAGTAACCAAGAAATTCTGCGCCTCTACGTCAAGGAGATTGTGCCCAACGGCAACCACGATCTAGCCGACGCGGCGGAGGTCGCACAGACAACAATGGACCTTTCGACCGAGGCCAAACTCGATTACAACGACGCCGCGCAGTCACTCGACGTGGCGGCGCAGCAACTTGATGTGACCACGCAGCAGCTCGTCGCTGCCGTAGGGACTTTGCGAGCCTTCACCAATCGCGGGATCAGAGACGCGATATGGGAACTCAGCCGTGTCGTAAACGTCGTGAGGAGCATCGAGGCACACTGAAAGCTGCCACCTATGCACCGACCTACCTGCTGCGGACGCGCTGACCCGCGTGACTGAGGTGGGGATTGTTTAGGCGCACGCGGTGGCGGCTGTGACGAACCCACGCGCTGGTGCGCGGCTTCCCTGAAACGCCACGCTCAGGGCTATTGGTGAATGCCTTTCCACAAGTGCGCACCACACGCCGATCATTCGCCGAAAGAAACACCACGGCTGCTACATCGTGGCGTTCTGGGCGGGAGTCGGGCGACTGATCTACCAAAGATCGCCCGGTCGCCAGTCGCAGATGAGAGCGGTATCCGCGTTTAGCGGTTGGCCGTGCTTCTCGGTGCGAAGAAGGTAGATCCGGTCAGCATCGTCATAGGTGTCGATGATGCCGGTTGGACCGGCGGCTTGGGTGTGCCCAGTCCATGGCCGCCAGCCGCGAGCCTCATAGAAGGGCGCCGATCATCAGCCCTATCGCACCCGCCATCGACCGTTGGGCGAAAAACTGCACGTAGCCGGTGTAGTCGACGGGTTGGTCCCACCACCGGGCCATCAGCCGAAGAAACGTCAGCAGGCTTCGGCGATTGGCGCGCACCCCCGCCCCCCTTGGTGTGATGAGCGCCCCCGTCCGAGGGGTTCGCAAGTACCAAACCGACCAGTCCGGCTATCACAAGAAGCCTAACCCGCTTCGGCAATGTGGCATGTCACCAATTACATCCGGCATGCGCCGCAGCTGGATCGGCAAACTCCACCTTTATGGCGTAGCGTGCCAACATTTCTTCGATGGCATTCGGCCGAGCCAGGTGCCGCGCGGACCCATCGGCCTCACATGTTGAGTGTGCCCGCGGCCGGCTCGTTGCGTTTGCCTGTGCGGGGTTGCCCGTGACTGTTGTCGTCGAGGAGGGCGGCTAGTTGTGCGGCCAGGGTGAGCGTGGCGGTGTCGAGGCCATCGCAAATGTCTCGGTGAATGTCTGAGTGTGAGCGTCTCGCAAAAATGCTGCCCCACACCGCGGGAGCGGCGGCATCGGCGAGTTGCTCGCACGCGTAGCGCTCCACGCTTGCGGTGAGGTGGCCGTAACCGCAGCGCCGTAGGGCGGCGTTGATTTCGTCGCGTGCTCGGGCGTAGGTGTAGTGCGCGTAGATCTTGCCCGGGATCTGGTCGCCCCGGCAGTCGCCGAGATTCCAGCTGTCCGGGTCGTGCAACCCACGGGCGAGGCGGTGCGCGGTTGCGTAGCCGGCACCGACAACCACCGTGGTCGTCCAGGCAATGAGCCGGGCCCGCTCACGAGCACCGGGTCGTGGCGGCCCGATGGGAGACCGGTGTGGGCTGTGCGGGCTCGTCACTGGTGGCCTCCGCCCAGCGCTGCGCTCTCGACGCGCTCAGCGGTGTGGCTGTCGGCTGCCGCGCCGCCCAGGCGGCGTTGCAGGGCATCTCCTTCGATGTCGAGGTCGGGCAGCAGGCGATCCAGCCAGGCCGGGATCCACCAGGCTTTGTCGCCGAGGGCGGCCATGACAGCCGGCACCAGGGTCATGCGGACCAGGAAGGCATCGATGAGGATGCCGATGGCCAGGGTGAATCCGACCTGGGCGATCATTGGTTCGGGGTTGAAGATGAACCCGGCGAAGACACTGGTCATGATGATCGCGGCCGCGGTCACGACTTTGCCGGCCATCCCGAAACCTTGTGTGACAGCTTGTGTTCCGTGGTGGCCGTGGGTGTGGGCTTCTTTCATCGACGAGACCAGGAAGACTTCGTAGTCCATGGCCAGGCCGTAGAGCACACCGGTGGCGATGATGGGCAGGAGACATAGCACTGGGGTGGTGGCATCCATACCAAGAAGCGGCTGCCCCCAGCCCCATTGGAACAGCGCGGTGGTCGCACCGAAGGCCGCACCGATGCTGAGCAGGAACCCCAGGGTGGCCTTCAGCGGGATCAGGATCGAACGGAACACCAGCAGCAGGATCACCAGGGACAGACCGACCACGATGGCCAGGTAGACCGGCAGTACGTCGGCGAGTTTGTCGGTCACGTCGATCCCCAGAGCGGTGAACCCGGTGACACCGATATCGGCCCCGGAGTGCGCGGCGATCATCGGGGCCTGCTCGCGTAGCGCGGTGACGATATCGGCGGTCTCAGTATCGGTAGGCCCGGTGGCGGGGATGACGGAGAACAGCACGGTGTTTCCGTCCACGCCGGTTCCGGCGACCGATACTGCGGCGACCCCATCCACACGCTGGAGATCCTCGGCGATCACCCGGGTCGCCGTCGGCGGCAGTGGTGCGTCACCGCGATGGGTCGCCGTCACGACCAGCGGACCGTTGGAGCCGGGGCCGAACGCCTCGGCAACCACATCGAAGCTCTGCCGTTGAGCGGTGTCGGGGTGATAGCTCGCCCCTGAGGGCAGACCTAGATTCATATCCAGCGCGGGGACCGCGAGCAGACCGGCGATACCGACCGACGCGGCAATGGCGAGCAGTCGGTGCTTGGTCACGAATTGGGACCACCTATCGGCGACCCGGTGGGCTGAGCCGCTGGCCGCCGCTGTCGTCGCGGCCCGCGCGCGGGTTTTCGGTGAGCAGATGTTTTCCCCGACAAGCCCGAGCAGCGCGGGCAGCAGGGTGAGTGCGGCCAGGACCGCGATCCCGACGGTCGCCGCGGCTGCCAGCGCCATCGTGGTCAGGATCGTGATGTCAACGATGATCAAAGCCAGCAGCGCGATGATGACCGTGGCACCGGCAAAAAACACCGCACTACCGGCCGTTCCGACCGCTCGTGCGGCGGCCTGGTGCGCCGTGAGTTGGCTGTCGAGGATGAAGCGGCGCTGCCGATTCACGATGAACAGGGCATAGTCGATCCCGACAGCAAGACCGATCATCAACCCGAGCACCACCGTCAGCGAATGCATCGCCACCAGATGCGAGAGCGCCAGCGTCCCACCGACACCTGCCGCCACCCCGGCCAGCGCGCTGGCCAGCGGCAGCCCAGCAGCCACCAACGACCCCAGGGTCAGTGTCAAGACCACTGCGGCGACACCCACCCCGATCACCTCCGCGACCCCGATGATCTCCGGGATCTGGAACATCGCCGCCGAGGGCAACACGGTGATGTCCTGGCCGGCGACCGCATCCTCGGTCACAGCGATGACGTGTTCGATCGTTCCCTGCGGCAACTCGAAAGTCTGCACATCGAACGCGAACTGGAACAGCGCAGTCCGGCCATCGGCGGAAATACTCACCCCGGGGACCGGGGCGCCGTCCACCACCAACGGTCGTGGACCCGACCCCGATTGTGCGCCAGCAGGATTGGCCACCGCCGCAGTGGCCTGCAACAGATGGCTCTGCGGCCCCTTAGCGACCTCGCGTGCCAGCACCGCCCGCGAATCGAGCACATGCGGGCTGGTATACACGCCGTCGACCGCCGACAACAGTGCGCTTAACCGGGCACCCTCATCGATGCGGCCCCCGCTCGACTGCAACGCGATAATGCCCTGCCCACCCGCGGCTTCGGGCACCTTCACCGCAAGATCGTCGAGCACCTCCTGCGCCGGGGTGCCATCGATCCGGATCTCATTGCTCAACGTGGGCGGACTGACCACCAAAATCGTGGCGACAGCAGAAATCAGCACCAACCACGCGGCGATCACGACCCATCGCTGCCGGTAGCACCAGTCACCGACCCGATACAGAAGAAACGACACCAGCACTCCTCACGACCCACACCCACAACAATTGATAGCTACTTATCACTTAACCTTGCAGAAGTGATAAGTGGATATCAATTAAGGTGATGGAGTACACCTCCCCGGGAGGTCCTGTGGCCGAGCGCACACTGCGCGCCGACGCGTCTGCCAGCATCACGCGGATCCTCGCCGCGGCCCGCACAGTCTTCGCCGACGAGGACGGCACCGGCACCCTCAACCGCATCGCCAAAGAGGCCCGCGTCGGTATCGCCACCGTCTACCGGCACTTCCCCACCCGCGAAGTACTCGCCCGGGCCGTCTACGACAACCTGATTACCGCCGAGATAGCGCCACTGATCAGCGAATTCGAGCGCAGCGACACGCCCCGCGATGTCCTACTGGACATGTCTGAGAATCTGCTCGACGTCCTCGACCAGCAACGCGGCCTCGTACTCTCGCTAACCAACCTGGCCCAGATCACCGCCGAACTGTTGACCCGCGACCTCGACACCATCACCGATGCGGTCGCCCGAGCCCAGTACGCCGGCAACCTTCGCCCTGACCTCACCGCCACCGACATCCCCAACCTTCTCGCCATGGTGATCAGCGGACTTCAAGGCACCAACCTCGACCGCACCACACGACGCCGCTACCTCAGCCTCCTCCTCGACGGCCTCAACCCCACCCACGCCCAACAACTCCCGCAGTAACTGCCCCATTCGGCACCTACGGCCGCAGAACCGCGCCGACTCATTTTGTTGTTGTCTCGTTTGTAGAGAATGTGGACGACTCAGTTCCTGTCTCGGCTGGTGGACCCGGACTAACCTCGGAACGGGCCGCTTGGGTCACCACCACACGCTGCGGTGGATAAGTGCGTCGGCGACCAATACGACACCGGCAACGACGAACAGAACACGAACTCCGATAGGTCCGTAGAGAGTTAGGGTCCGCACAAGCCAGCGCTGCGCTCGGTCGGCTCGCTTGCTTCGACGTGTTGATAGCGCTAGGACGGCCACGCAGGGCAATAGAGCAACGGCACAGTACGCGAGGACGATCGCGGGCCAGGCCGGTGGCAGGGGTTGGCGTGCAGCAATCATTGCTAAGCCAGCCAAATAAGGTACGGCGGTGGGCGCTTGGCCGAGACCTACCGCTATGCCGACGAACCCGAGAAGCCAGGGGCGTTGCCGCATAGCCGCCATTGCCCAGCCTGGGGCTGCCGTCTGCGCAACGAGGGGAAAGAAAGCCAAGGCGATAAGCGCGAGGCCGATGAGAAGTTCGCCCCAGTACCTAACTGTCGGCGTTAACTGAAAGTTGGTGAGGTCGGTCAGGAATCCGAGACCAAGGACCGCGCATAGACCGAAGATCGAAGTCACTGCGAAGACTCCGGCGATGAAACTCAAGCCTCCGGGCAAAGCGGACTGCCGGTTCAAGCGGCTTCCATAGATAACTGCGGAGACCACTCCGATGTTGAGGACGCTGAGCGAATCCAGGATCGCTAGCCCAGTCAGCGCCAAGAGGAGGCCAGTGATTAGCGGACCCCCCGTCTTGGCTCAGACCTACCAAGCCGACGAAGTTGAGCTGGTAGATCGAAAGCGCACACCACGCTCACCGTACGGCTCAACCTTGAAAATTAAGCAAACAATAAGAGCGTGTCGCCTTGCAGCTTTGGCTCACCGGCGTCCGACGTTGTCTCGTTTGTAGAGAAACGAGACAGCCACCCCGTGGCCCGTTGTGTCCACATCGCCCCAGGTCGCGGCGTCTCATTTCTTGTCTCACACGGCGTGTCTCAGATCCTCGATGTCAGAGAGCAATGAGACGGTAGCGGTGTGACAGCAATTCTCGGGTACGCGCGGGTGAGCACGCTGGGCCAAGACCTTGATGCGCAGCTCGCCGCTCTCGCCGCCCAGGGCGTCGAAGACGGCCATGTCTTCACCGACAAACTTTCGGGAGCGGTGAACACCGTTCGGCCGGGTCTGGCGGCCCTGATCCACTACGCCCGCGAGGGCGACACCGTGGTGGTCATCGCCATCGATCGGCTGGGCCGGTCTGTCGCGGAGATAACCCGTACCATCGCGGAGCTTGGTGAGCGCCAAATAGTGTTGCGCGCCTTGCGCGAAGGCGTGGATACCGGCACCCCGACCGGTCGCGCGGTGGCCACCATAATGGCGACGCTGGCTGAGCTAGAGCTTGAGCTGGGCCGCGAGCGCCGCGCCGCATCGCGCGATTCCCGGCGGGCCCGTCGACTGCCGGCCACCAAACCAACCAAGCTCACTCCCGAACGCCAAGAACAGCTGCGCCGTCTCGCCGGGACCGGGGAACCCGTGCGCGAGCTGGCGCAAGCTTTCGGAATCGGGCGAGCTACCGCATATCGCTACCTGGCCCAATCCGGGAAGTAATTAATGGCTGGGCGTAGAGCGCGGCACGAGGCTGCCCTACGGGGGTTGATAGACGAAGCTCGCCGAAATGGCGAATCACGGTCGGCAGCCAGGCGGCACCACCTTGTGCCGGAGTTTTATCTCAAGCACTGGGCGGACGACGGCAAGATCCGTGTCACGGATGTTGATGAGTCGCGGTCATGGGTGACGACTCCCAACAATGCTGCGGTCGAGACCGATTATTACCGAGTCGAGTCCCCGGATGTCGATCCCGAAGAGGTTCCACCATTACTGTTCGAAACTGCTCTCAGCAAGATCGAGCAGTGGGGCGCAGAGTTCATCAACGCAACCGTCGCCGATCCTGACATCCGTGTCGAGGACGAGGAGAGGGTGCTGTTCTCTCTCTATATGGCTATGCAGTACGTCCGCGGCCGCCACTTCCGGGCTGTCGCTCGCGCTTCGGCTACTGACCAATTCAAACTTAAGTATGGACAGATAACCGAGAAGGGAATCCGACATGTACTGCAGGAGAAAGGTTTAGAGGTTACCGAGGAGAACGTGTCGCGATTCCGCCGATTTGTGGACGATCTCAATAGTGAGGACGTAACGCTTGGCCCCACGAAGGCGACCCTGTTAGGGACCGCCGGTCAGATGGTCTCAGACGTCGGCTTTTATCTCTTCGAACGGGGTTGGCACACGTATTCCGTACCGCCCATTCTGGTGACCTGTGACGAGCCAGTGATCCCTGTTCCGGGCCCACCCCACCCGCGGAGTGAGCGAGGAGGTGTTGCCGATGCTGGCGTCGTTCTTTTCCCACTCACCCCGAGTCTGCTTCTGGCCATGTTTGACGACGAAAAGGCTTGCCCTCAGCAGCCTTACACGCTCGACTACGCGGATCTAGCTGACATTAATCGAGAGATTGTGGGTGCGTCGTCGACATACGCCTTTGAACGACCCGCACGGAGAACCGCCGCTGCTCTGAAGGTTCCTACGGCGGGCGAACCCATCTCGCGAACGATCACCCCCGCTGACCAAGATGCAGATCAGTACCTGATTCGTCGCCGCCGTCTGAGCCGCTGGGCGAACGCTTCCCCAGCACCACCATGGCCGGTCGAACGCTGGTTCGCAGTCCACGAATGAGAGCTCACCCGAAGAGCCGGAGCTACGGACTTTTAATCCCAGGTTCGGTCTCGACTCTCGGTTCGGCGTCGCGGTCAGTCAGTCCAAGACGTTGAGGCTGGAAGTCGATGTCGTGGCCGGTGTCGGCAGCCAGCCTCAACGACATGGGAACGTCATTGCCTGAACCGGCCTCGGAGAGTTCGGCACGATCATGAAGGAGTGCAGTACGCCTGCGTAAGGCGGCTTTGATGCGCTGGGCGAGCTTGTGGATCACGGTCGACTCACTTCCTGTTCACGTTCACACCGTGGCGTCGGAGACGATGTTGTCGATCGCGTCGAGGCGGGCGGCGAGGTGGTCGCGGGCAATTTCGGCGTCGTAGTGGGCCTGCATGGTGACCCAGAACATGTCCGACAGTCCCAGTGCTCGCGATAGGCGCAGCGCGGTGTCAGCGGTGATAGCCCGCTTGCCGTGCACGATCTCGTTGATACGGCGAGCCGGGACGTCGATGGCTTTGGCGATGCGGTACTGGGTGATCCCGAGCGGCTCAAGGAACTCGGTCAGCAAAATCTCGCCCGGGTGCACGGGGGCGAAATCGGCGGGGGTGTGGGTGGGTGCGTGGGTCGTGGTCATGGGAAGGGGTTCCTATCTGGTGCGGGTCGTGTGCGTGGGTGGGTGTGTAGTGGTGGTGTCCTGAGCTAGTGGTAGTCGGCGATCTCGACGTCATCGGCGTTGGTGTCGTTCCAGGTGAAGCAGATCCGCCGTTGATCGTTGATGCGAATGCTGTGCTGCCCGGCTCGGTCACCGACGAGCTTTTCGAGCCGGTTTCCCGGGGGAACACGCAGGTCGTTGAGAGTGCCGGCAGCGTGGAGAACAACGAGTTTCCGGTAGGCGGCCTTGCTCAGTTCCGGGTCGAATCTCTTGACGAATTTTCGCTCCCACACCGCTTCGGTGTCTTTGTCGAGGAACGACCGGATCATACCGCCGATAGTAACGCAGTGCGTTATTAACGTCAAACGTTACTACTACACGCGGCCTTAGCCTGTAACGCCGCAATATTCGGGCCAGATTTCGCGGTAGCGAATGCGCTCGCGGTGGTGGCCCACTCTCCTCGTTGCGCGATACCGTCGTTTCCATGATCACGGGGGACCAGAAGCGGACCCGCCGCCCTGGGCTGGCCACGGCGTCAGTGGCGTTGGCGATCGCCGCGGGGGCAGCGGTGGCCAGCGGCCTAGCCTTGGCCCGTTCCGTCGAGCCCGCACACCACACCGTCAACGTTGTCGCACCCCCGCCGGTCACCTACAGCAGCAGTGAAACCGAAGCCGCGAAGGCGGCCGCCTGCACAGCGTGGGACCAAGTGGCGCGCTCGACGGCGTTGGCGAGCAGAGCTAGCGCCGCGGCGTTGGAGCAGAGCTGGACAAGCCCGGAGAGCGTCGCCGCGTTGGCGACGGAGAAACGTACCGGTATGGCTGCGGTCTCGTATCTGCGTACGCAGATGACTGACGCCACACCAGCGTCGACGGCGATACCGCTGCACGACTGGATGGCGGCCAACATCGACATGTTGCATGCGTTGAACATGCGCCACTGGGACGAGGCCGCTCGCGAACTAGACCGCGGTAACGATGTGATCGATGTCATCACGGCCGAGTGTGGGTTGCGCTGATGCCTGCTGTCGGGGGGTCTGCGAGTTCGTATGGGCGGCTGATTGTTACGCCGGACATGGAGCCACCAGACGCTGGGCATTGGGATGCCCAGGAGCAGACCTACCGGGCGGGTGCGACGTCGTGGGATGGAATCCACCAGCAGATCGTGACTGACAGCGCGAGATTTCGTGATGCCGCCGACTCCCAGGGCTTCGACGAGGTTCACCGGGTGAATGCGGTGTTGGCCGAGGAAGCCAAGACGATCGCGGAGTGGCACGCCAAGGTGGCCGATAAGTGCGCTGATATCGCCACGGTGCTGCGCGATACGCGCTCTGGGCAGGAGCAGCTCGTCCGGGAAGCTGATGCCAAGATCTCCACCGCGAAGCTCCCGGGCGAAGCCGAAGCCCTGGTGACTCAATACCACGGTATAGCCAGGTATCAGACCGAGGCGGGCGTCACGGCGGCAATGGCCGCCCACACCGCCTTCAAAGGAAGCACCGAAAACACAAGAGCCTTAGACCTTTTGACGAAATGGGGCGATGCTTCCGCTGCTCCACCAGTCCAGCCCGTCGACCACACGTCGCCCGGTATTGAACAGGACGAAAACCCTTACCGCTACACCGAGAAACGGGAAGCCGGGGCCGACGCACCCGAAGCTACAGCCGACGCGCCAACGGATCCGACCTCAGGCACACCAAGCACCCAGCCTGGGGCTAGTCCCGGTGACATCAACCCGGCGGCGGGCGACGAGGGCCTCACGGCGGCGGGTCCGATCACTCAGGCGACGCCGGGGGCTGCCTCGCCGCGGCCAGCAGCCTCCCCATTGGGCGGTGGTGCGCCGTCGATGGGCGGGTTGGGCAGTGGTGGTGGAGGGATGGGTTCCGGTGGTGGACTTCCAAAGATGCCCGGCGGCCTGGGAAGCGGCGGTATGCCGGGGGCGGGCTCTAATCCTCTGGGTAGTGGTGTCGGTCAGATGACCGGTGCGGCAAGCGGTTTGCCGAACTCGGGAGCCGTTTCAGGTGCCGGCAGCACGTCGCCGTTGTCTTCTGCGTTCAACCAAGGAATGGCGACGACGGCGGGCATGGGCGGCGGAATACCGTCTGCACCGCCGCCAGCCCCGGCGAGTCCGTCGCCAGCCCTATCGGCCGGTGGTGGGCATGCGTCACCCCCGGTGTCCGCTGCTCCTGGCGGCGGTGTTGTGTCGCCAGGGGCAGCGCAGCCGGGCATGGTGTCCCCGGCTGCCCTTGCCGCCGCGCCTACTGGGGCCGGCGCGGGGACAGGTACTGGCGCGCCGATGATGCTGCCGCCCGGTTCGATGGGACCGCCGGCCGGGGCGGTTCCACCGTCTGCGCCGACCGTTCCGGCGGGTACTGTCGGCTCGACGAACGCCCCGGCCGCGCCGGCTCCGTCCGCAGCGGGTGCGGCGGCGAGCCCGACACTGATCCCGGCCAGCGTGGTCGCCGCCGGCCAGACCGCGGCGGCACGCGAGCGCCGCGAGTCGCCCGATGCCGCGGCGGCCAAGGAGTTGGCGTACAAGCTTCAACACGCGGCTCAAGAGGTCGAGTACCCCATCGAATGGGCGGTCGGAGTATTCCGCTCCCCGAGCGGCACGGAAACCGTCATCACCTCGAACGACGGATCGAGCTACATCCCGGCGGGGGTGTTCGTTCCTCGCTCTGTGCGGGTGCTGTCCACAGATCCATTGGTGGACGACCATTTCCGGCAACTCTGGTTCGGGTGGGGGGATCCGGCGCGTGTGCTCATCGAGTACGCGCAGTTGCGCGTTGAGACGGGATGGTGTCTGGTCGCGGCCGCGACGACAGGCGTGGTGAACGTGTTGCGGGATGCCGGTGTTGAACACCCGCCCTCCTGCACGCGCCAGACCAACCCATGGCGGCAAGAGGGCGTCGAAGTTCCCGCTCCGGTCCTGGACGGCATGCACGAGCATCGCCTGGCAGTGCTGTGGCCTGATGTGTATCCACGGTTGCTGCGCGTCATGACCGCCGACCCGATCTTTCAGGACCGCATCGTTCGGGGGGTGAGCGCGTCGTTGATCCACTCGGCGACCACTCAGTCTCAGGCGATCGACGACGGCATCGCCGACGCGATACGCCAGGTCTGGACAGCCAGGGGCACTGACCGCGAACCAACCGTGCAGCAGTGGGCGGAATACGACGCCGCCGCCAAGAGCTTCAACGCCACCACGGCAATCTTCCGGCCGGGGTTCGTCAACGGCTGCACCGCCGATCCCGGCGACACCCTCCAGGAGCGGGCCCGCTATCGGGCGCACTGGCTCGTGGCGCGGACCGCCGAGCACATCGGCGGATGGTCCAGGCGACCGCTGCCGCTGGCTGACATGTGTTACGCCGCGGCCGCGACCGGCGAGCTCCCTCATCTGCGCAACGTGATCGTCAGAGCTCTGGTCAGCGTCGAAGAGGATCTCCAGTACGAGGCCCCTCGATGACGACACCCGACTATGCGGACGGCGCAGCGTGGAGAGTCGAGCTGGGGCGCTGGCACGCCGAGCTGTCCAACACCGTCGACCAAGCATCTCTGTGGGCACGGGAGTTTCACGTGCACACCGAAGACGGCTGCTCAGGTGATATTTCGACGCCGCCGAGCTATCCGCTGCTGGGATACGCCGACAGGTTGGACCGAATCGGTGCAACGCTGAAGACGGTGTGCGCGAACGCCTCTCTTGAGCCGCCGGTACTGAAGTGGGATCGCACGACGCTGAGAGCAGCGTCAATGGTGCGGGTGCCTGGCCGTGACTCCGACTGGCGAGTTGCCGACTACGCCGAGGGCGGCCAGTACCTCCTGTACATCCGGCCAATCGCCCTGAATGCCGATGTTGTTACCGTGCAACAGCATTGGCGCACTGCACTCAGATTCGCCGCACCGTCGGTGCTGGAACGCGAGTTTGGGATGCCGCAGCTCGCTACGTACGCGGAGCAATCTCAAGGGCTGTTCAACATCGCCCATGACACGATTCGTGCGGCCTTCCGCGACAGCATGGCTGCCACCTTCGGCCGGATATGGGCCACGTGGCCTACTCCCAACGATGGTGGCCGTCCTCTGCTGATGTGGATGACAGAGCTTCTGCAGTTCGGCTGTTCCATCGAGGAGTGCGAAGCGGTTCTGCGCGATATCGAGGTAGTCGATCCTCAGTCCGTCGCCGCGTGTCGCGCGGGTCTTGCACCCTGGCTGCGGGACACAGCCTGATAGTTGCCGCCACTATTGCACGCAGGGGCGCGTGAGGCGTGCAGTGCGTTTCGTTGGCGTCAGTCGATGTCTAATCCGTATCCCTGGCCTCGGTCTTGGTCTCGTCCTCGGTCGCGGCCACGCAGGTTGGTGAGGGTGCGCCAGCGTTTTACGGCGGCGGCGCGGTGGTTGTTCGCGGCGGCGGCCAGGCGTGGGTCTTCGATTTCTGTTGTGGGGTTGGTGTTTTCGCTCCAAGGCAGTGCCATTCCGTCGAGGAGGCGGCGGGCTGGTCCGGACTCGGCGTTGTCGATGAGCAGGAGTCGGCCGTGGGCGTCGGCCAGGGCGGTGGCCACTGTGGCGAGGTGGGCGGGGTCGGCGGCTGCGGCGTCCTCGACGACGACAATGGTTCCTCTGGGTTCCGGGCGCTCGGTGATCTTTTCGGCGAGCTCGGCGAGGCTGTAGCGGCCGGCGTCGGTGGCGGGCACGCGGAGGTAGCTGCGGCCGGCGGCGGCGGCCGCGATTGCCTCGGCCAGCTCGGGGGTGTCGTGGTCGGCAGCCAGGGTGGTCACGACGTACGGGGTGGTGGCCAGTGCGATGGCGACAGGACCGGGCTGCGGTGTCGGGAGACGCAGTGGGTCACCGTTGCGGTAGGCGGCGGCCAGGACTTCGACGAGCGCCGCATCAGAAGCGTGCTCGACGACAGGCTGCGGTTCGGGGACGGCGGCGGTGGGGGCCAGAGTGTCGGTGATGCGCCACCAGAGTGCGGCGGCGGGCATCTCGTCGGGTAGCGGTCCTTGGTGTGCGGCTTTGATGAGCAGTTGGTGAATGTTGTTGGTGTGGGCGGCTTCGGCGAGCTGTCCGGCCAGGGTGGGCCAGTAGGCGTCGGTGCGGATGCGGGGGTCGATCGCATCCAGCAGGTCGCGCCACTGGGTGGTGTCGGGCCGGTGGTGTTCGAGGGCGTCGATGCCGTGGCGCTGCAGCAGGTCTTGTACGGCGCGGGTGGCCACCGGGTACTGCGGGGAGCCGGTGAGGCGGGTATCAGCCTCGTCGACTGCGGTGGCGGCCCGGAACACGGCAATCTCGGCGGTCAGAGCGGAGTTGGCGTTAGCGGTGATCAGTGGCCGCGCCCAGGGCGGGGCGGTGTCGGGGGTCCAAGCGCGGGCGTGGTCGCGGATCTGGTCGGCCAGGTCGGTGACGAGGTGTTCGCGGCGGCGCAGGTAGTCACTCCAGTGCGGGTCGCGGGCCAGGGTGTCGGGGATGGCGGGCAGCCAGCGCAGCGGCCCGACGTCGCGGCGGCCGTCGCTGCCGGTGAGGTCGATGCGGTAGTCCAGGACCGCGGCCGGGTCGGCGGCGTCGTCGAGGCTGCCGCGTGCGTGCGCGGCGGTGAGCAGTGTGGCTGTGTCGTCGCCGTCCAGCGCGCGCAGGATCAGGTGGCGGCGCAGCGCCGGCCACGCGGTGCAGGTCGTGAGATTGGGGTGCACGGTGTCGGCAAGCTGGTCGAGGTCGGCGGCGGCGGGGCCGTACTGGTGTTCGGCGGCGGCACTGAGGGCGTCGGTGAACATGTCGGCGGCCGTGGCCAGTCTGCGGGCGGGGTCGGCGGCGGCACTGAGGGCGGTGGTGGCCGAGACCTGGGCACCGTCGCGGGCCACGATCCGGGACAGGACATCCACGGCGGTGTCGGGGTGGGTGGCTTTGGGCGCCAGGATGCGGTGCGGGTCGGTTTCGGCGGTTGACAGGTAGAGGTGGTTCTCGTCGGTGGCGCGGGTCATCGCGGTGTAGAGCTGCTGGCGGGTCAGGTGTTCGGCACCGACGATGTGACAGGTGCCTTTGGTGTCGCGTCGTCCAGCAGTGGATCCCTGGGCAGCGTCGATGGTGGCGGCGTAGCCGAGGGTGACGTGTTCGGTGACGTAGTCGGCCGGCAGGGTGATCGCGCAGCCGGTTCGATGGTGGCGCGCGGTCAGCGCGCCGTCTGCAGCGATGTCGACGATGGTGAAGGTGTAGCCATTGCGGACGAAATCGGTGGTGGAGAGTTTAAGGCTGCGGTTGTTGCGGCGGGTGCGGATGACGTCGCCGACGCTGGCGGCCAGGCCATCGGAGAGCACGGTTTCGCGGCCGAGTGTGGCGCGCGGGTTTGCCTCGAGCGCCGCAGCCAGGCGTGCGGTGCGAGCGCGGGCGTTGAGGGCAGTGACGATCGCGTTGGTGGGTGCGAGCAGCAGGCTGTCGCATCCGGCGTCGCGGTCGGCCGCCCAGGCGGTGAACGCGGCGTCGGCGGCGGTCTGCTCGGCGCCGATGTGGATGCGCCCGGAGTCGATGTAGAAGCCGATCCCGGCAGGGTCTCCGCCGCGCAGCGCCAGCGACGCCGCGGCCTCGGCGCGGGAGTGAAATCGCACGACGTCGGAAAGTGTCAGCGCTCCGGTCTCGGCGGCGATGTCGCGCAACACCCCGCCAGCCGAGATCGAGGCGAGCTGAGCGTCATCACCGACCAGCCGCACACTCGCACCTCTACCCAGCGCGTGGGTGATCAGGACATCCAGACCCGCGGTCGACGCCATGCCGGCCTCGTCGACGACGACCAACGTCTGCGGTCCCACCTGGTCGAACCATTCCGGTGTTCCAAACGTCGCGGCGTTGTTCTCATCGGTGCAATGGACGTACTTGTCGAGGGTGTCGGTGGTCGCGCCCAGGTCTTCGCCGAGCACGATCGCCGCGGCCGCGGTGGGGGCCAGTCCGAGGACGTGTCCGCCGGAGCTGCGCCAGGCGTGCGCCAGCGCGGCCATGGCGGTGGTTTTACCCGCCCCGGCCGGCGCCAACGCCAGTGCAACACGGCGACCGCCGAGTGCCATCTGGGCCACCAGGGCGACTTGGCCCTCGTTGAGGGATTTGCCGCGCGCGGCGGCATCCGCAAGCGCCAAACGCACGTCCCCGGTGGCTGCGACACGGCCGTTGAGTTGGTGCGCTGCGGCCAGGATGCGGGCCTCGGCGGCGAGAACGTCTCGGCTGGTGTAGGTCGCGGTTCCGTGGCGGCTGTAGACGCTGGAACCGTCGCGGCGACGCAGCGCGACAGGCTCACCCAACTCGGTGTCTTCGACGCGGGCGTGGGGCACCGAAAACGCTGTGGATAGTGCGGTGTCGGTGAGCTGTTCGACAAGCTGCGACACGTGTGCGACACCTTCGGCGCGGACCATCCGCAGGGCCTCGGCGCGCACGTGGTGGGCCTGCCAGGTCGCACGTGTTTCGGCGACGGTGGCGATGATTGCGCCAGCACGCGACGCCACCCATTCCGCGGTGATGTCCGGTGTCTTCTGAGCGCGCCGAGGGGCCAAAACGGTGGCCAGCATGCGCTCTAACCCGTCACGGCCGAGGACTTCAATAGCTTGGTGGCGCCAGGTGTCGCGTTGCTCGGCCAGCGAGCGGGGTTCGTGCTTAGCTTCGCGTGTTTCCAGCGTGGCTTGTTGGGCCAGCGCCAGGGACTCGATGGCGGTGGGTTCGCGGCCGTGATCGTGCTGGAACTGCTTGGCCAGCTCGGCGGTGCGGGCATTGATTGTGGTGCTGCGGCTCGACCAACGGGTCGACAGTTCTGGTGCCATGCCGACGATCTCGCGCACGGGTCGTTTCCCGCGTTCGGCGGGCCGCTCGGCGAAGTCCACACTCACCCGCGCAGTCGTGCGGACTTCCATGCGGGTGTTGTACATCTCCGACAGCGACACGGTGTTTCGGTGCAACGGTTGGCCATCCAAAGCGAGCCAGCGGCGCACGCCGTTGGCATCGACATGGGACACCTTGTTGGCGATCGGCAAGTGGGTGTGCAGATCGGGATCTCCGGCGCGGGAATCGCGGTGGGTGAACGCCGCGGCGATGAGTCCTTCGGTGTCTTCTTGGGCCACACCGTTGGTGCCGGTGCGGGTAAAGGAGGCGTTGTCTTGCAGCCACTCCAACACGTCAGCCACCGCCTCGTGGTGGGCGGCCTCGATCTGCTCGGCGATCTCCGGCGGGGCAATGGCCCATAGCGCTGAAATCGACTTCACCGGAGAGAACGTCA
>Ga0172382_10003595_pt1 | contig 24414 bp, 24 predicted proteins | sample Leawel138RmetaG_FD_122245 | JGI IMG/M metagenome (GOLD analysis project Ga0172382, IMG submission 122245) | Leachate microbial communities from a municipal landfill in Southern Ontario, Canada - Leachate well 138R metaG | ecosystem: Engineered > Solid waste > Landfill > Unclassified | place...
AAAAGTTACTACAATTTGGTACTATGATATATCTTAACCAGGTATAGCTGAAAACTTTTTAAATAAAAAGATGATTGGAAAAGAGTGTTAATGGTTGTGATAAATATATTAATATTGTATAATTGATTATGAAAAACTCGATAAAAAAACTGAGGTGTGTCGGACCTCAGTAAAAAAGTATTTTTTAGGATGGTCATTGAATGTTTAAGGTTTCAATGGCTTTTTCTTTTTGAATTCCATACTGTGCTTCAGTATTAATATAAAGTTTATCAGTTTGAAATTCAAATTCAAGTTTTTGTATCCTTGGATTTAAAGATAAAATTACCAATGTAATAGATACAATAATAATAACCTTTATAAAACCAGTGAATTTCTTTCTATTCTCAACCATTGACACTCCTCCTTTCTAGTATTCTAAGTTATATATCTTAGGTTGAATAACTTGATACCAGAAAGGTAGTTATATGTAGTATAACTAAGGAAAAACACCTAAACCTATATTTAATAGTAACATTACATATAATTATTGGCAACTACTTTAATATTGTTGTGAAAAATCAAAAAACTTCTTTTATTATAAATACTTAATTTGACATAATTTATTTCCTTATATATAATAATGTTACAGATATAAATCACATAAAAAGAGGAAACCCCTTGCCTTTAGTTGCCATCACATAAGGTGGGCACTCTAGAGGGACTGCCGATAAATGGAGAATCAAAAGAGATGAAAAGTTAAAGATATATAAGATAAAGGATGATTATATAGATTTTCTACGCTTATATGATAGTGTAAACGTAAAACCAAATGACCTTTTTTAATCCCATAGGTACTATAAAAAATATTGATTAAATATCCATTTAAAATGTTAGAAAATACATCTATTTTTTTTTAAAGGGTAAATTTTGAAGATGTTAGAATTTAGGATAATTAAAGAAAATGTTGATTTGATAAAATTATATAAAGATAATCCAGAGGCACAACTTACATTAAAACCTAATGTGACAGATAAGTTTTCAGATTATATTTGTTAACATATCTATAAAACTTATTTTCCCAATGATGAAGTGGTAAATGGGCATATTATGGTTAGATATGATTATTTAAGAGATGATAAGTTAATATTATATGCGGAGGATAGTTTTTCTAAAAATAAACCTTATATAAGGATTTATAGTAAATAGAATATTGATATTCATGAATTGGAAATTATGTTAATTGAAAGTGATATATTTAATACATTGTTAGATTGGGATTAATACAAAGGAGAGTTTAATAATGATAGAGTTTTTAGGAAGGTTGGCATTTAAATTTTGCATATTTGCTTTTATATTCATTATTGTATTCATTATATTTATAGGAAAGTTTGGAGGAGAAATTAACAATCTAAATAATGTTCAAGGTAGTAAATTTGATGATGTTAATTTGTTTGACAATAATAGTATGTTCGAAAGCTTAGATAGGGAAATGGAAAAACTAATAAGAAATTAATATTATTATATATTTATAATAAAAATTCCATAAAGTTGAGGTAGCTCTTTCAAGCTATATTTTTTTATGGGATTTTATTCTTCAATGTCTAAATTATTATCTTCTAGTATTTTCAATAATCTTAGATATTCAATTACTATATCCTGATTTTTAGGGCTTAATTTCAATAACATATAGGAAAATTATTAGGAACGATAATAATTGAGCTTGTCTTTTATATCTAGGTTAATATTTGTATTATCGTCTATCAGATAAGGGTGTCACTAACAGAAAGACTAAGCAAATATTAAGTTAATCAGATGGCTAAATAAGGCTATCTTTTTTTGATTTATGATATAATAATAAACAGGAGAAGGATATTGAAGAAGAAGTGGAGAGCAGGTTGCCATTATTCAAAATAAAGAAAGACTGAAAGGGGATAGTGATGGGAAATAATCACCTTACAAAATATGATTTCTATAAAAGCTCAATAAATCAAGAAGAAATAGTATTAAGGGGAAAATCAGCTTTAGAGCTCTTGGGAATGTTTTCAGGATATTTAGACGATAATGTGATAGAGGCATATTCTTTAAGGGCGATTGGGAATAAAAGTATTGATTATATTATATTAGATGATTTTAAAGATATTGAAATAGAAAAAGTAAAGGATATATATTGTACTACGTTTATTCAAACAATAAATGATATGCTCATGGACCCAGATTATGATTTGGAGGTAGTATTGCAATCCTTAGGAAACTATTATCATAAGAATAATGAAAGTTTCGATAGTTTACGAATTGCTGAAGTTAATTTAAGGGAGTTTAATAAGATTAAAGATTGGGCAACTGATTATTATAAGGTGGGCTAATATGGATTATAAGGAGAAAATACTATATAAGATTATGGGAAATTTGTACTCCAACAGTGCACCTCTTATATTTAAAGGAGCATTGGTAACTAAATTGATTTTATTTGAAAACTTATTTGATGAAATTTCAAGAAATACAGCTGATATAGATGCAAGTTGGATTGAGGGAGCTCCTTCAATGGATTATTTAGCGAGCTTAATTAAAGATTCTTTGGGTGATTTAGAAAGTCGGTATGACGTAACCATTACAAGGGAATATACTGAAAGACAATCTGCTGGTATTGCCTTGGTCAATAAAGAAACAGGTAGAATAGAAATAACATTAGATATTGAAATAAAGAGCGAAAAAATGTTTCAACTGTACTCCTATGGAGATGTTGAGTTTAGGGGGGTATTAGCAGACTCTATCATGGCAGATAAGATCTCTGTACTGTCAACAAATACGATATTTAGAAGGGTAAAAGATTTGATAGATATATATGCCTTATCATCATGTATTAATTTTGAAATGAAGTTGATAATTGAGCAAATTAGGGAGAGTAATAGAGTGTTAGGAAATTTTGATGCTTTTCTAAATAGAAAAGATGAATTGGAATTTGCATACAATAAGCTAAAGAGGATAATAGGAAAGCCAAAGTTTGAAGAAATATACAATCACATAAATATATTTAGTCATCCCTTTATTATTAATCAAGATTATAATTATCAATGGAATAAGGACCTTACCAAATGGGATAAGCCACAGAATATAAAAGAAAATATAGGCACTGATGAATGGGAGCCAGAGTTGTAAAACTAAATATGAATAAAAACTAAGATAGCCTAAAAGCTATCTTTTTTTATATACTTTTTTAGTTATAAAGTTTTAGGACAAACCATTTACTGCATATAATTATAAGGCCAAAGGGGTGATAGGTATGATGTTAAAATCAACATTAAAGGACAATATTACTGTGGTTAATCATTTTAAGTCTAAATCAGAAGATGAAATAGCATCGAAGATGTCATTAATCATTGCAAGGCTAATCAATAGGAATTTGGAAAATGTTGATATGGATAAGGAAAAAGATAATAAGAGATTTGTTTCAAATGGATAAAAAGGGGCAATGAATATGGAAAGGGTTGCAGTTTATGTAAGACTAAGTAAGGAGGATATTAATAAAATATCTAAGGGCGATGATAGCGAGAGTATAAAAAATCAGAAGCTTATGTTGTCTGACTATGCAACTAGAAGTGGATGGCAGATATACGACTTTTATGTAGATGAGGATTATTCAGGAGCAGACAGGGCAAGGCCAGACTTTGAAAGACTTCTTAAAGATGCTGAAAACAAGGAATTTGACATAGTCTTGTGTAAGTCGCAAAGCAGATTTGTAAGAGATTTGGAAAAGCTTGAGGAAATTATACATGGGAACTTTTATAAATGGGGTATCAGATTTGTCTCCTTGTTAGATGGGGCTGATACCTCTATTATAGGAAATAAGAAGTCTAGACAAATACATGGATTAGTAGATGAATGGTACCTAGAAGATTTGTCAAATAACATTCGTAGTGTTTTTAAGGTGAAAATGAAAAAAGGGCAATTTTTAGGGTCTTTTCCTCCATATGGTTACATGAAAGATCCTAGGGATAGATATAGACTTATAATAGACGAGGAGACTGCAAATAATATAAAAAAAATATATAGTCTTTATTTGAAAGGGTATGGGACACATTCGATAGCAAAAATACTGACTGAAGAGGGTATTGAAAAACCCTCTATCTATATGAAGAGAAAATATAAAAATTTCAGTTTACCTAATGTTAGTGAATATTCCCTATGGGGACATACTACGATAAATAGAATACTGAGAAATCCTATATATATTGGAAACTTAGTTCAAGGGAAAGAGACTACTGTGTCCTATAAAAACAAAACTAGGGTAGCAAAAGATAAATCTGAATGGATTGTAGTCGAAAACTCCCATGATGCTATTATAAGCAAAAAAGACTTCTACGAAGTACAAAGGCTGCTTGATTCTAAAAGAAGAGTCAAAAAAAGAGAAGAGAAAACTCATATATTTGCTACTAAAGTAAGGTGTTTACATTGTGGTGGTTCCATGATTAGGACTAGTACCAGAACTAGAAAATATGAAGACTTAATGACATATGCATATTTAAAATGTAAAAACAACACCCTAGGAGGGAATTTAGTTTGCAATTATAAAAATAGGATTAACTATGTAGATTTGTATGAGTATGTAGAAGCAGAATTTGTAAAAGTTATGGGTATTTATAAAAATAATCAAATAGCTACTGAAGCAACTCTTAATCGAATAAAAAGGATAGATTATAATGAGGAAATAAAAAAGATATTTGTCATTATAAGTAATACTGAAACAGACTTAAAATCAAAAGCAAAGGCTCTAACTGACTTATATATAGATAAGTCTAAGGGAGTTATTTCAGATGAGGATTATACAACCATATCTTTTACTATAAAAGAAGAGAGTCGGGTACTAGAAAAAAGAAAAGATACTGCTAGAAAAAAACTAGAGGAAATCAATAAGATTATAAATGAAAAAGCTGACTTGGAAAAGGTGGTAGATGAATACTTAAAAGCCCATAAATTAACTCATGAGATTGTTAATGAAATAATTGATTATATAGAAATAGGTTCTCCACAAGATGGGCAAAATAGGATAATTAATATATACTGGAAACTATAGAGACATCTCGAGAAATCGGGATGAAATTCATTTTTTGCTTGCTGTATACGGTACATGAGTACCATGGCCGCTATCGTCATATGGCTCTGTTCTCTTGTTTATCAGGTCCTTAAAGGCCACCAACCTGTTGCTGGGCCGCACAAGGTCATAGTGGGGGGCTACCCCTGTATCTACAACGGCAATTGTAATTCCTTCACCATCTATCCCTTTACCCTGAGGGTATTGAAGGTCCATAGTAGGGGCGGCTATATCCAAGAGGGCATAGACCTTTGAGTCAAAGCTAATAAAGTCTATTTCAGGGTCATCTACAATTTTATATATGGTTTCAGTGTTCATGTATCCAGCAAATCCATTTATCAGGGGCAGTTTAGATTTAATTTTTGAAGATATCTTGCTGGCACTATTGGCAATATTAGATGAATTGCTAAACTGCAAAATAACTGGTACTTCTTCCCTGGATTGGGACATAATCTTTGAGCTGAGAATAGGACAAAGCTTAGAATTAATCATTTTTCTCACCATTACCACCTTCCTTGTTCTATTCTATGCTCAAAAAAAATAAAATGTGCAAAATAAAAAGGCCCTAAGGCCTTCCTTATTTGAATATAAGTTTCCCAGCTTCCCCCACCATGAGGGGTAGGATAGCTAGACCCAAGATCACTGCCCAGTCGGACAAGGACAGGGAAAAGGTGTGAAAGATTGGCTGAAAAATTGGTATATATATAACTGCCAGCAAGAGGCTGAAGGATAGGAGAACAGCATATAGCATGGTTGTATTTGAGAATAAGCCAATCTCAAAGAGCGTATGTTTTTGTGACCTACTGGAAAAGGCCCTGAGGAGTTCAGCGGATATCAGGGTAGCAAAGATAATAGTCCTGGCCTTGGGCAGATCCCCAAGATATTTATTGAGTCCCCAGGCATAGGATATTAAAGATACACCAGCTATGGCAATACTTTGCAAGGCAATACCCCTCAACATGTGTTTGTCCAAAATGGCTTCCCTTGACTTTCTAGGTGGCATATTCATAATATCAACCTCCCCCCTCTCCACCCCAAGGGCTAGGGCAGGGAAGCTGTCAGTAACCAAGTTCAACCACAAGAGCTGAATAGCCAGCAGGGGAATTGGCAGGTTTAGCAGGATGCTTGAAAAGACCAGAAGGATTTCTCCTATATTACAGGATAGGAGAAAGAAGACAAACTTTTTAATATTGCTGTATATTATTCTTCCCTCTTCTACTGCAGACACAATACTTGCAAAATTGTCGTCAGTTAAAATCATCTCAGCAGTATTTTTTGCCACGTCCGTACCTGTTATGCCCATTGATACCCCAATATCTGCCCTTTTCAGAGCTAATGCATCATTTACCCCATCACCTGTCATGGCTGTGATTTCTCCATTGTCCTTTAGGGCATTCACTATTCTGACCTTATGCTCAGGGGATACCCTTGCAAATACCTTAATATTTTTAACTGCTTCTCTCAAGGCCTGATCAGAAATCCCGTTCAATTCATCACCTGTCATGGTTTCATCAATGGAGTATGCTAGGGAGAGGTCCTTGGCTATGGCTAGGGCCGTTTCCCTATGGTCTCCAGTAATCATAATGGTATTTATACCTGCCTTCTTACATTTCTGTATGGCTTCCTTTGCCTCTGGCCTAGCAGGGTCAATCATTCCCGTAAGTCCTACAAAGGTCATATTGTCCTCGCTGACATCTGAAGAGATGAGACTGGGCAGCTCGTGGTACTCCTTGTAGGCGAAGGCTAGAACCCTAAGGGCTTCTCTGGAAAATTCCTCAACCACATTTAAAACCTGACCTTTTAGTTCCTCTGTAAAGTCGACCAGGCTTCCATCGAGTTCGATGAATTTGCATCTATTAATCACAATATCTGGGGCACCCTTTGTAAAGGAAACTACCTTATCTGGTATAAAATTCTCATGGAAACTTGTCATCATCTTTCTATCGGAATCAAAAGGTATTTCCGAAATCCTAGGGTATTTGAAATTGGCTGTAGACTTGTCAAGATTTCCCTTGGTCCCCAGGCTGATTAATGCCCCCTCAGTTGGATCTCCAAGAACCCTGTATCCATCGGCTGTCTTTTCCAAGTCCGCATCATTGGCTAGGATGGCCATATTGAGTAATTTACCTATGAAATCGATATTGGTCAGGGGCCTATTTGCCAGTCGAAAATCCCCCTCGGGACCATATCCTACTCCTCCCACATCTAGGCTAATACCATCGGTATATAGCTTTACCACAGTCATTTCATTTTGGGTCAGGGTCCCTGTTTTATCAGAGCATATAACAGTAGTAGAGCCCAAGGTTTCCACGGCAAGTAGTTTTTTAACTATGGCGTGTTTCTTAACCATCTTATTCATACCAATGGCTAGGACAATGGTTACAATGGCAGGCAGGCCCTCTGGAATAGCAGCTACTGCCAGGCTTATGGAAACCATAAACATTTCCAGGACCTCCCTTCCCTGGATAAGGCCAATGCCAAAGACCAGGGCGCATATGGCAATGGTAGTCAGGCCTAGGACCTTGCCTAGGTGGTTTAATTGCCTTTGGAGGGGCGTTAATTCATCCTCATAGGACTGAATCATGGTGGCAATCTTTCCAATTTCTGTATGGTGTCCAGTTTCTACCACTATACCCTTGGCCCTACCGTAGGTTATGGAGGTACTCATAAAGGCCATATTTTTCCTATCCCCCAGAGATATATCCTCGGAGTATTTTAAGTCGCTGAACTTGTCTACAGCTACAGACTCGCCAGTTAAGGAGGCTTCCTCTATCTTTAGATTTGAGCATTCTATCAATCTTAAATCAGCAGGGATAATATCACCAGCGTCAAGGGATACAATATCACCTGGGACCAGGTCATTTGCATCGAGCTCCATTAACTGACCTTCCCTTATGACCTTGGCCCTGGGCGATGCCATCTTCTTTAGGGCCTCTAGGGCCTTCTCGGCTTTCCCCTCTTGATAGAGACCCAACAAGGCATTTAGGATAACAATGGCGATAATCACCACTGCATCCCTAGGCTCCCCGATGAAAAAGGAGATTAGGGCAGCAGCTACTAGAATAAGTACAAGGAAATCCATAAATTGGTTCACTAGCCTCAGTAGAAAACTCTTTTTTGTACCTTCCCTTAGTTCATTGCTGCCGTAAATATTCAACCTATTTTCTGCTTCTTCCCTTGTCAAGCCTAGACCTGGTTCAACATCCAGACTTGTAAAGACTTCACCCTTATCCAACTTATACCATTCTTTCATCTTTTCCCCTCTTTCGACATTTACTAGTATTATGTCACAAATACTATAATTAAAACAAAAAGACCTTTGTCTAGGCATATCTGCCCACACAAAGGTCTTGCTTCCTAAAGGATAGGTAGTTAACCGGGATAATCCGTACTGACGATTAACTAATTGTAAGCTACTCCCCTTCACTATAAATATTATATATTAGAATTCCATATATGACAATAGAAAAGCTACAAATAAATAGGAATAATAATAGTTTGACAAGTAAAATTCTTTATTAGATAATCATATATGAGAGAATAATAGGAGAAATCAATTGGAGTGATTCTATGGATAGCAAAATATTAGTAGTAGACGATGAGAAGGCAATTGCCGATATAATAAGGTTTAATCTGGAGAAGGAAGGATATAGTGTAATCACGGCCTTCGACGGCGAAGAAGGTGTACGAGCAGTAGACAATATAATTCCGGATCTAGTCATATTGGACATTATGATGCCTAAAAAAGATGGATTTCAGGCCCTCAAGGAGATAAGGATGAAACACAATGTTCCCGTTATAATGCTTACAGCCAAGGAGGAAGAGGTGGACAAGGTTCTGGGGCTAGAGCTGGGAGCTGACGACTATATTACCAAGCCCTTTAGCATGAGGGAATTGGTAGCCAGGGTAAAGGCGAATTTGAGGAGGGTAAACTTTTCAAATTTGGATAATGGAGATAATTCAGGTAAGCTCATTAGCTCAAGGGACCTGATTATTGACCTCAATAAATATGAAGTAAGAAAGGCCGGTACAATTGTGGAGTTGACCCTAAGGGAATACGAATTGCTAAAGTTTCTAGCTGCCAGTGCCAATCAGGTGTTTTCAAGGGAGCAATTGTTGGAAGAGGTTTGGGGCTATGAGTATTATGGGGACATAAGAACTGTTGACGTCACCATTAGAAGGCTGAGGGAAAAGATTGAAGATGGAGATGGAGAATTCAGATATATATTGACAAAAAGGGGAGTAGGTTATTATTTCAGGAGGGGCTAATTATGTTTTCTAGCATAAAGTGGAAGTTTATAGTAGTTTATTTCCTGCTAGTATTTATCGCCATGGTAATAGTCGGGATATTTATCATAGGAAAACTGGAAACTCAGCAAATAACCAATATTACAAGCACAATGGAGCAGAGGATAGAAACTATTATAAGGTCGTCTTCTTACCTTTCTGAGGACAATTGGGCAAGTGTTCAGACAGAAATCCAGGAAACTGTGGATAATTGGAGAAGCTCTAGCAATGAGGTTTTATATGTCATATATGGTGACGATATACCTGTAATCCTAGCCAGTACATCCAAGCAAAACGATAAGATAATAGGGCAGAATGCCCTGTCATATAGACTGGACCCAACCCTGATTTTAAGGGGCTATGAGGGAGAAAAGGTAAGCGGGGTCGTGAAGGAGGCCAATGAAAACCTATTGGAAAACCATGTAGTATATCCCGTATTTACAGAAGTGGGTAAGGTCAAGGGTGTAATCTACATGGTGGCAAATCTGGACAATGTTTTTATTACCGTAAACGAGTCAAAAAAGATACTGACCAGTGCCACTATTATAGCACTCCTGGTCACAGTTTTTCTAGGCTACCTAATAGCTTCTAGTATTACAGAGCCTATTAGGGATGTTACCAAGAAGGCCGAAGAAATGGCTAGGGGGGATTTTAATCAATTTGTAGAGGTCAGATCCGATGATGAAATAGGTCAGCTTGCCAATATGTTCAACCATTTGACACTTAAATTGAAGGATACCATTCAGGAAATGGACCTGGAAAGATCGAAATTAGATACCATATTTAGCTATATGGCCGAGGGGGTCATAGCCGTTGGCACCAATGGGCAGTTGATTCACGCCAACCCCATAGCTGTCGAACTCCTGGGCTTGAAAGGGGACTACATATACTCAGAGGAATTGCTTCAGAACAGGCCATTTCCCCTGGAAATGATAAATGTGGAAAAGGTTGATTACGAGGATGAAAGCAGCCTAGAGGGAGAAGAAACCATAGAAATAGACAAGCAAATTTACAAGGTAAAGTATGCCCCCTTTAAAAATGAGAATAAGGACATAGGTGGGCTCATTATAGTATTCCAAGATATAACAAAGGAACATAAGCTGGACAATATGAGAAAGGAATTTGTAGCCAATGTATCCCATGAACTGAAGACTCCCATAACCACCATCAAGAGCTATACGGAAACCCTTATGGAGGATGGGATAGACAGCAGTCTAAGCAGGAAGTTTTTATCTGTTATCGACAATGAATGCGATAGGATGACAAGGCTTGTAAGGGATCTGCTACAGCTCTCCAACCTAGACTATAAAAAAACCATGTGGAAAAAGGAAGAGGTATCCCTAGAAAGCCTATTGAAAGATATACTAGTAAAACTAGACCTGGTCTTCAAGGAAAAAGAACAGGAACTAATACTGGACTTCCAGGAGGATTTACCAAATATTGTCGTCGATAAAGATGGCATAGAGCAGGTAATACTAAATATAGTCTCAAACAGCATAAAGTACACAAACAATAGGAGTAAAATAAAGGTTTCCCTAGGTAGCGGCGAGGAGTACCTATTTATCAGGGTGGAAGACAATGGAGCAGGCATACCCAAGGAGGACCAAAAAAGGATATTTGAAAGGTTTTATAGGGTTGAAAAAGGAAGGAGCAGGGACTTGGGAGGTACTGGTCTAGGACTATCCATAGCCAGGCAAATCGTCGAAGCCCACAATGGCAATATCTCACTCATGAGTTCCCCTGGGGAGGGAACTGTAGTAGAAATAAGACTACCCCTTCAGCTCAGTGTAATTCAAACTTAACTTTGCTGTAACAGTTTTGTAACATATCTAATATATAATAATGATGATATATAACAGTTTTGTAACATATCTAATATATAATAATGATGATATATAATGGAAAAGGAGGGATTAGGATGTTGAAGAGAATTTTAGCTAGTCTTGTCATCGGTGTCGCTATATTTGCCATCGGTTCTATTACTTATGCCACCGATACGATAGAAAAGGGTCTAATCGACAAGAGTAAAATTGAGCAGTCCATAATTGAGCAGATTAGGACAGACCAAGGCAAGATAGATGATATAAAGGAAACAAAGTTAGAAAATGAGATAGACCCTAGCAAATATCAAATAATAAGGCCTGAAAAAGATGCCTATACCATAGAGGAAAAGGTAGACTTTGTAAATGGCATTGCACCAGCAGATACTACGGTAACCATAGAGATTTATGGTACAACAGATCTTACGAGGAAAAGCTTTAATCTATTGAAACTACCCTCAGAGGATGATTATATAGAAGTTCTTTCAGATATTATATTAGTGGGAAATTCGGGCACCTTTAGCAAGCAATTGGAATTAGTAACTGGCATAAACAAGGTCGTCATTACATTCGATGCAGATGAGCTTCCACCAATAGAAATAATTATTTTTGTAAACCCCAATAATAGCACTACCAATAGGGAAATGAAGCGCCCGGAAAAACTTCTTGAGATGATAATTCAAAACTAATACTTACCTATGATATTGGAGTTGATTGCAATGAAGGAAAGGCTAAAGACTTTTCTGTTGATATCATTAGTAAGTATTAGTTTGTTGCTTACTAAAAGACTTTGGATAGAATTGCCCCATGAAGTATTTGGCCTATTTGCCAAGGGAGATAAGGTCTACAGTGCATCCTACTTATTATCAGATATGATAATGCCAAATAAATATTTGTTGAATTTCAACGAAAAATACCTTACCCTTTTTTACGACGATTCAAAATATAGGCTCTGGACAAATTCAAGGAAGATCTTTGCAAACCTATTAGGATCCAAGGATACAAAAATTGTCGACCTGTCAGATGAGGAATTCTTATCATACAAGAGAAAACCCTCAATGGTCTTTTATTTTCCCGAGAAGGTAAATACTTTCATATTGGCTAAGGCTTTGGATGTCAGAGATCCTAGTTCCATTGTAGATACGATACCAAATGTTAAGGACATTTACATCTATCTTGGCAAGGGGGATCCCTTTTTTGTTTTCACAGATGGAGACAGGCATACTGGAATCTACGATAAGGCCATAGATATATCTGAACTAAAGGAACAATTTATGGAGATAGAAAAGGAAAAGGGCTATAATTATTACTATTCGGCAAGAGATACATACGGTATCGACAAGGACATATACATACCATATGAGATGAAGAATTCATTGGCCACCGTCTATGTAGAGAATGAAATAAGGAATCTGGACGAAGAAGACAAGAGAAAGATTGCAGAGAGATACTTTGGCAAGAGTATAGACTATATAAGAGAAATCGTAGAGGGAAATGAATCTACGATTTATGAATACAATCATAGGGTCTTGAAGCTCAATATCAATGGTACTGTTGAATACTATCATCCTTTGGAAGATACGGTAAAGAAGCGGAACCTATATGAGAGCCTAAGCACATCAGCAGAATTTATATCCCAAAATGCAGGTATTACAAAGGGTATGTATCTGGCAAGGGTAGAGGAGCTAGAGTCCGGCGAAAACCTTGGATATAATTTGACCTTTAGGTATAGGGTAAGGGGTCTGCCTGTTATTCTGGGAAATGAAGAAGTAGTAGATTTTATTCAAATAGAAGTATTCAACAATCATATTCGGTCCTACAAGCACTTCATTAGAAAGGATATGAATAGGGCCATTGGAGGAATGACAGAGGAAATAAAACTCCTGACTTCCCAAGATATTATAGATATAAACTACGACTTTATAGTAGAAGAATATCTAGGAGCGAAAAAGCTAAAGGCATCAAAAGAAGAAAGCATAAAAATAAACCAAATCCTATCCTTTATAGAGGACATCACCTTGTCCTATTTTGATCCATGCCTAAAGGATATGGAGGACGAATTAATTCCAGTATGGGCCATAAGGACGGAAACTGGCCTATATGCATTTAATGCCTATGACGGCAAGCTAGAATATAGGAGAGACAAATAACGGGATGGTGATAGTATGGATTGGTCAAAGGCAAAAACCATCTTAATAGTTGCATTTATAATAACCAATATCTTACTAGGTTATGTTTTGTTGTCGGGAGAGAGGCAAACAGAAACCACCATAAAGGATAGCTTTGTCGAGGATGTAATAGGGATACTGGACAAGAAGGGCATAGAAGTCAAGGGGAAGATACCACGTGAGATACCCAGCCTGAATACCTTGACAGTAGAATTTGAAAACATCGATCCACATGAGGTAAATATGGCCTTCTTTCAGGGCAATGGCGAATTAAAAATAAAGTCCTCCGTGGCAGAGTTAAATTATGCTGATGAAAGTATAACAATTGTCAATAAGAAAACCCTGCTATATGAGAACAGGAGCGAAGAGATAGATTTTCCAGAATTAGACTGGGAGAAGGCAAGGGAACTTGCCCTGGATTTTCTAGCAGAAAGAAACTATGACACTTCAGATATGAAACTCTCCCATCTGATAGAAAAGGATGGGGGCTTTGATTTGGAATTTAGCAAGGATTATAAGGGAAGATACCTTGAAAATACCATGACCCTCTTAAGAGTAGACAGGGGGGGAATAAAATCCATGGAAAGGATATGGCTTAATGTACTGGAGGAAGGGGAAAAGCCCATATATATATATACGGCTCCCAAGGCAATACTGAGCCTGCTTACAATGGAAGAGGCCTATGGAAAGACCATCGAGGACATATCCCTTTGCTACTATTTTGACCCCCTGGATCAGGATTTTGTAAATAATCCAAAGGATGCAAAGAGGGGGAAGACCGTACCGGCCTGGAGGGTATTGTTTGAAGACGGCACCATGATAGTAATCGACAATTATAACAACTAAAGGAGAATTTGAGCTTCTTCTTTTTTTTGTCAAAATAGACTATAATAGAATAAAGTAGACTGTGGAGGTGGAAAATGGACATAAGATTTTGCTCCCTGTCCAGCGGAAGTAGCGGCAATTGCCAATATATAGAGACCGAAAGCAGCAGGTTGTTAATCGATGGTGGATTTTCAGGGAAAAGAATAGAGGCCCTGCTACAGGATATAGATGTAAACCCTAGCAGTCTAGACGGTATCCTTGTGACCCATGAACACATAGATCATGTAAAAGGCGTAGGTATATTGTCAAGGAGATTTGATTTACCTATATATGCCAATGAAAGCACCTGGACGGGCATGGAAGGTATAATTGGAGAGATAAGGGAGAAAAACAAGAAGGTATTTGTTACAGAAGAATACCTGAATATCAAGGACATAAGCATATACCCAGTCAGGATATTTCACGATGCCATGGAGCCAGTTGGATATATATTTAATTATAAAAAGACTAAAATAAGTGTTATTACAGACACAGGTTGGGTAAATGATGAAATAAAATCTAAGATTAAGGATTCCGATTTATATCTCCTGGAATCAAATCACGATGTAAACATGTTGAAAGAGGGAAGCTACCCCTGGCACCTGAAACAGAGAATTCTAAGCACTAGGGGGCACTTATCTAACGAAGACGCAGGGAGGATTTTGGGAGAAGTAATATCGGGAGAAGGAGAGATAGTACTCTTGGGGCATTTGAGCAAGGAAAACAATACTGAAAGCCTGGCCTATGAAACTGTCAGGAAATCCATAAGCAATAGGGGAATAGATGTGGATAGGGATATAACCTTGAACTTGACCCATAGGGATAGGGCAACTAGGATTTATAAGATAAAATAGGGGGATAAGAGATGGATGAATATAGTTACTATAATTATAATAGGCCGCCTAGGAGAAGGAGGGGATTATTCTCTTACTTTCTAGTAGCCATTATGGGAGCCGTCATAGGGGGGATATTCACCTCCTATCTGGCACCAAATTACCTATATGGAAAGATACTTCCAATGCCTGAAATGTATGTAAGGCAGGAGGTCAGAACAATGCAGGAAATAAATATAAGCCCTACAGATGAAATGTCGGCGGTAACGGCAGTGGCAAAGAAGGCCATTGGGTCAGTAGTCGGCATCACGACAGTCCAGCAGGTTAGGGAGCTTTTTTGGGTAAGAGATGTACCCGGAGTAGGCTCTGGTGTAATAGTTGATCCAAGTGGCTACATACTGACTAACTCCCATGTAATAGGGGATGGAAATGTAAAGGATATAAGGGTCCTATTAGAAGGTGGGGAGGAGTTGGAGGGGGACCTACTTTGGAACGACGCATTACTTGACCTAGCCATAGTCAAGGTGGAGGCAAAGAACCTTCATACTGCCAGCTTGGGAGACTCTGACATCTTGGAGGTAGGAGATTTGGCCGTAGCCATAGGAAATCCCCTGGGGCTAGAATTTCAAAGATCGGTCACTTCAGGCATAGTGTCTGGGCTTCATCGATCCATCAAGATAGATCAGTACAATATCATTGAAGATTTAATACAGACAGATGCCTCTATAAATCCCGGCAACAGTGGAGGACCCCTCCTCAATAATAGGGGGGAGGTCATAGGAATTAATACGGCTAAGATTAAGACTGGAGAGGGTCTAGGCTTTGCAATTCCAATAAACTTGATTAAACCCATTATAGAGGAAGTAGCCAAGGAGGGGAGCTTTAGCAATGTCTATATAGGATTTCAAGGCCTAGAGCTTGACAAGTACCAGCTTCAATATGGAACAAAGCTCAAGGCTGACAGGGGAGTAGTTGTCGTGGAGATTTTACCCGGTTCCCCAGCGGAGATAGCAAAGCTAAGGAAACTTGACGTCATAGTCAGGCTTGACAATGAAGAAATTGAATCCATGACCCAGCTCAGGAAATTACTATATAGGTATAGGGTTGGGGACAAGGCCCGCCTGGTAATCAACAGGAATGGCGAAGAAAAAACAGTAGAAATTAAATTTATAAAATTTTGAAATATAGGAGGAGACATGCGTTTATTATTGGTGAATGACGACGGTATCAAGGCAGAAGGATTATATGTATTGGCTAAGGAGTTAGAAAAGGACTATGAGCTCACTATTATAGCACCAGACAACCAAAAATCGGCACAGAGTCATGCTATTACATTGACCCAGCCCCTTAGAGTGAGAGAAGTAAAGCTAGATGGGCTAAGGTCAAAGGCCTATAGTGTATCCGGTACACCTGCAGACTGTGTAAGGTTGGGCTTGGAAGTTTTAGCGGGAGACAAGGTGGATATGATTATATCAGGCATAAATATAGGCCTAAACGTAGGCATGGATATACTATATTCGGGCACAGTGTCTGCAGCCATAGAGGCAAATATATACCAACTGCCCTCCATAGCAATTTCAGCAGAAGAAATTGCCGGTAGGGCTAAATTTGAAATTGCGGCACGGAGTGTAAAAGAAATTCTAGAAAAGTCCCTAGAGCAAATAAAGGAGTCCGGAATCGTACTGAATATTAATGTACCATATAGGGAATCAGAGGAAATAAAGGGAATAAAGACCTGTAAAATTGGAGGTCCTATATATGATTACTATATAATGGAAGATGGAGAAAACGGGGAAAACATTATCAAGTTAAATGGGAGGAAAGACGGGCAAAGGGAAGATGGAACCGATAGGCACTATATAAGAGAAGGATATATTACTGTTACACCGCTGCACTATGACCTGACCAATTTCCAACTTTTGAATGAAATTAAGGCTTGGATATAGGGAAAGCTTTTAGAGCAAGTGACTTTAACAAGGGAGGAGACCAGTATGTTTAAGATTAGGGACAAGGAAGAAGTGCTAAAAAGATACATGAGACTCTATCCAGATTTAGATCAATTTACTAGGGATGAGATATCAAGGGAGTATGACCGATACATAGATTTGATTAAAAACCTAGAAACAAGGGAAGATGTAATGGAGATGTTCGAAGAAAAGGTCAAGGAAAATGAAAGAAAATACGAAGAAAATGCCTATATGGAGGCCCTAGAGGGTTCACCTCATGAACAATTCATGGGATTGCTGGAATGCTATGGTATGATAGTGTTTTTCAGGGACAATATGATAGAATAATTAAGGGTTAGTCAATCTAACCTTTTTTTATCTTCCAATTAGGAGATATGATGGTATAATATACAAAAGTTTACTAGGAGGTAAAAATTGAAACTAGTCAAGATAATTTTTATCCTGCTTGGCATTATATCCATGATTGTAGGGATAATAGGCATTGCAGTACCAGTACTGCCTACCACTCCATTTATCCTACTGGCATCCTATTTCTTCATGAGGGGTTCCCATAGGTTTGACAAGTGGTTTCGGACAACCAAGCTATACAAGGATTACGCAGAGGACTTTATAAGGGATAGGTCCATGACCCTAGGGCGAAAACTCAAGCTCATGTTCATATCGGACTTTATGCTGGCCTTTCCCCTCATAATCCTCAAAAGCATTTATATGAGGTTATTTATAATATTGGTAACAGCATCCAAGTACTACTACTTCTTCTTTGTGATTAGGACAAAGCAGGAGGAATAAAGGGAGAAAGCCTATGAATATAACCATAATTGCAGTGGGAAGGATAAAGGAAAAGTATATAGAAGAGGGAATAAGGGAATTTTCAAAAAGATTGTCTAGGTATTGTAGTCTTAAAATTGTGGAAGTTGACGACGAGAAAGCACCAGAGAGCCTATACCCAAGGGAAATGGACATGGTAAAGTCGAAGGAAGGGGAAAGGATTATATCCAAGATTCCCCAAAATTCCTTTATTATTTCCCTGGAAATAATGGGGAAAGAAATTTCCTCTGTAGAATTGTCGGAAAAGATGGATAAATTGATGGGGGAGGGGACAAATCATATGACCTTTATCATAGGAGGTTCCCTAGGCCTATCAGATCAAGTGATTAATAAAAGCAACTATAGGCTGTCCTTCTCCAAGATGACCTTTCCCCATCAATTGATGAGGCTTATTTTGCTCGAACAGATCTATAGGAGCTGGAGGATATTGAAAGGTGAACCCTATCACAAGTGACTGCGGTTTTTTGAATATAAAACATATTACACTTGAAAAATAAGTGTAGTATGTTTTATTATTTTACAGCATGGATAATATCCTCATTAACCATCTTTATTGCTTTTTGCTCCAAGCTATAAGCTTCATATCTATTCTTGTTAGCTTCTAGAGCTAGATTATTAATATTTTTTTGGATTTCCTCATTCTTTAGTAAGGGTACTTCTATTTGAGAAACATGGTTGTCATCAATCTCATCAACAACAGAGCCATAAGTAAACCTTTTAATTAACTCATATCCATAATCACTTGATAGGAATACTGATAAAAATCCAGCTAAATTTGTATCAGAAGGTATTACTCTTATAACATGTTCATTAATTACCCATTTTTCCCAGTGCTTGGGCGTCAAAACAACCTTTCCGATAGTGCCACTTCTGGTTATTAGTATCATATTTTCTCTAAGTAATAGTTCATTAGAAATTCTAGATTTATGCATTTTCGTTGATAAGATTTTTTTCCCTGAAGGGTCTAATTCGAATAGTTGTTTACCACCGAAAAATACAGTACCTTGACCTTCTTCAACATATACCCTTTTAAATCTTCCAGGGAGTATTATTTCTTTACTAATTCTAGAATCACCAATTTTTAATACTTCTCTTGCATTCTTTTTAAAATGTGTTAATATTCCATTGACAATAGGAAGATGATAGGAACCTTCTAGCCTATAATCTAGACTGCTCAGCTTAACACTAAAATTGTTTACTTCTGCATTTTTCTCAAAATTCCCTACTTCTATTTCATCAATAGGAGGTAAGTTTAACTCCTTGATTAGCAATTGTTCTGCTGTATCTAATAATTTATTAGATTCATCTCTAAGTTTAAAAGATTCCATTATTAAACTATGGACTTCTTGTTTAATAATAGGGGGTGGATTGGGTATTGGTACATTCTGTAGATGTTCAGGTTCTATATGAGAAACTACAGAACCATAATTATTAGTCTGTAGAACTGTATTTCCAATTTTAGTCTTGAAAAATGCGTACACATACCCTAAATCATATTCATTCTTAAAGGAGAGCCTAATTATATCATCCGAAAACATTTTACCCTCTAAGGTGTCCGTAACAATTGTGCAATTACCGATAGTTCCAGAGCGGGTTAATAACATTGTATTCTTAGTAAGTTTTAATGAATCAATATCAAAAGCAGTTTTTTCAGAAATATATTTAGTAGCCTTTGGGTTTATTTCTACAATTTGAGATGGAAGAAAAAATGGAATTCCATTGTCTTTTTCAATATATATCCTTTTGAATCTGCCTGGATAAAAAGCATCTTTAACTAGTCCATTGTCTGCAAGTAGATTAACTGTTTCCCACTTGTTATTCTTTAAGACCTCATGAGCGTGTTTACCTTCAATATCGAAAACACTTGCCTCTAACCTATATTGTCTTTCGATAACTTCTGATAAACTTACTGTACTCCATTTAATTTCCTCATCAGGCAAATCAATATAGCTAGCATTGGTGACTTGTTGTTTACTTAGTGCTGGAGCTACCATACTATTCCCTCCTGGATTTTCCATTTAGAAAATATTTGAGGTATTATAAGTGTTTGGTCATCTATTACCTTAATTTTTGCGTCAGATTTAATTGTCTTTGAACCATCGGCAGTTTCGTCTAATATAAGCACATTATTTATTTCAGGAGTAAGTATCTCATTTCCATACTTATCTCGTTTAAATATGGTAGTGCCTCTTTTGTCATGACCAATTTTTTCTGCCATTGTCATAAAGATATTATAATCTTTCATTTTACCAGTTTTTACTTCATTCGCAACAATATCCACAGTTTTTTTCTGAAGTATTAATACTGATGTTTGCGTACCATTTCTTGGTTGGAATGTGTCTACATGTAAATCGATACTTCCAATAATATAGGTATTCTGTATTAGCCATTGACGGATATATCCTAAACTAGGAGAACCTAAAATTGCATCGGGAAGAACTATACCCATTCTTCCGCTAGGCTTCAAAAATTGTAGACATCTTTCGATAAATAATTGTTCTGGAGGTACGGATGATTGTAATCGTGGAGTTTTCTTCCATACACCTTCACAATTTTCCCAAATATGACCAAGCTCATACTGCTCAAGTATATGCGGGTCTTTAATTGGAATCTTGCTTCCAAATGGTGGGTTTGTTACAATAACGTCGAAGAAATCTATAGTTTTTGAATTTCTAATATTTGATTTATTAATTTTTAGTGCTTCAGCTAACTTAGTTCTAAATTCATCTGACCATTCATGAGGAGGTAGTAATGAATCTGTTCTTAAAATATTACCACTACCATCATTATTCATTACCATATTCATCTTTGTGGCTTTTACTAAGTCAGGGTTAATATCGAACCCGTAAAAGTTGCTAGACGCAATTTCTGATATTTTTTCTTGGTATAGTTTTATTTCATCATAATTCCATTCTTCCTTTGACTTTCCAATTGAATTAGTCAACGTATCCTCCAATTGCTGAACAACATGATTCATAGCCATAACCAAGAAACCGCCTGTACCGCAAGAAGAGTCTAAGACTCTTTCATTTTCCTTAGGATTTATCATCTGGACTGTCATTTTCATGACGTTTCTTGGCGTAAAAAATTCTCCTCTATCACCACGAAGATTAGCTCCAACTAATTCTTCGTATGCCTTTCCTTTTATGTCAATATTTGTATTAAGAAGGCTATATTTTTGCAACTCACTTACTATATAAGCTAAACTCCTAGGTTGAAGTTTGATTTCGTCATTAGCTTCAAATATTTTTCCATGTTTCTTTTTAACTCTCTCAAAGATTTGAGCTATTCTTTTCTTGACAGTTAGCTGCCCATCAGGGTTAGAACGTTCTGCTGAAGTAGTATAAAACGTTAGAGGATGCGGAATATTTCTTTCGTCTTCTATCTTGCAAAAAATTACTTTTAGGAACTCAAAAAAAGCAGGTTGTTTTTGTAAACCATCATTAACATGAATATAGTTATGACAAGTTTTAAAAACAAATAAAAGATTATCTTCAACAGCATTCTTTAGGTTACTTCTTTGAGGTTTGTCAATTTCTTCTATAGAACCATTAGCAGAAGGGATGTCATTATACTCCAAAAATTCAATAATACCCTTATCGTTTATGACTTTTCTAAAAACATCCTTATGTTTTCCATTGGTCCACATTCCCCATTCACAATTAGGACAAACAGACATATAAGACTTTAGCTGTTCTATACCTTCCTTTTTGTTATTGGGTTCAATTGTTTCTTTTTTACATTCAATTACTATTTTAATATTTTCTTGGGTAAAACTATCACAATTTTCTGGGAAAATAACTAAATCCGCTCTAGGTCTGTTACTTCCAACTTTCAGCGAAAATTCAACACGTATTCTTTCTCGAGGATATTTATGCTCGTTAACAAGCCGTTTTTCAATGTTTTGTCGTACATATTCTTCTGGTGTATCATTTCTGAACTTATTATCAATGTAATCGCAAATCTTGCCTTCTGGAATAACTATGATATTTCTTTCTTCCATATGTATTCCTCCTTGTCAGTATGTTTTGGCTAAATAAATTATAATACCACATTATAAATACAACTTCAACTAAAAGTATAATAAATTGAGTGAAAATAATCAAGGAAATGATTAAAAGATATAGGGAAATAGTGATTTATAAATGTAATCAATTTACATTCATTATATTCCTCGAGTAATATAGATATCCTCTGTTCCTTTTCCCTGTTCTCATAGCCATCATATATTTTTCTTTTTCTAATCAAAACAACTCCTCCATTCAAGTAAAATTAATCAATTGTTATTTTTATTCGAATAAAAATTAGTCAAGTATTCCAGAAATGAAGGTATAATTAGAAACTACATTACGAGAGGCAAGAGCTGCCACCCACCCACCATGTTGGAGTAGAAATAAGGAAAAAGTCTAATTTCCAGGACGACAAAATAAACTAGGTTCCGTAAGCAGGGGGGAAGAGGGGGAAGGACGGCTAAAACCCATGAAACAACAAATCTTCGGCATGTCCACCTAGTGGGGGGTGTAAGGGGAGGGGGACAAAAAAGTACGAGGATTAGGAGAAGTTACCGTATCATAGTCAAATAATTAATTTGTAGTATCAATTTCCTTTAATGCTCTCCAAACAGAGGTGTAACTTAAATCTGATAAAGGAGTATCAGGAAAGGTATCTTGTATATATTGATATTGGACTGGCAATCCTTTTTAGACAAAAGTCTACTTAACACAGCTTAAGTTTATTACTATGATGCTTTATTGATTTTGTTAGTTTTCAAAAGTCTATATTCAACTGGTGACATATAACCTATAGAGCCGTGGATTCTTAAGTTGTTATACCAGTAAATATATTCTGCCAGCTCCAGCTTTAGCTGGTCCAGGCTCTCAAAGTTTTTCTGATAAATAAATTCTGTCTTTAGTATTTTGTTGGTAGCTTCACTAACTGCATTGTCATAAGGATTACCTTTACTACTCAAGGAACGCTGAATTTTAAAGCTTTTAAGAACATTATCTATTAATTCGTTATCATATTCGTTTCCACGATCAGAGTGGAAGATATCGATGTCTTTTAAGGAATATTTGCATGTTAGGAGAGCTTGCTCTATGAGTTTGGCATCTTTATTTGCACCTACAGAATAGCCAATAATTTCTCTATTAAATAGGTCTATCAGGGTACAGATATAATTCCAACTATTAGCTACTCTAACGTAGGTTAAATCGCTTACAGCTACTTCTAGCTTGACTCTATTATCGAATTTTCTATCTACTAGATTAGGTGTAGAAGATTGGTTGCAGGTCTGTGGATGGAGCTTGTACTGGGCAACTGTGTAATTGGATACCAGGCTGTTTTCTTTCATTATTCTTGAGATTCTTCTTCTGGAGACTTGATATCCTAGTTTTGCCAGCTCAACCTTAATTTTTCTACTGCCATAGTTATTGCGGCTTCGCCTAAATATTTCCTTGATATGATCTTCTAGAATCATATTTTCGCTCCTATTAGAAGCTGCAGAAACTCTATTTATGTGGTAGTAGACTAGGCTTCTTGAGACCTTTAAAAATTTACACATGGCACTAATACTGTACTTCTCTCTATTTGAAATAATTAGGTCTACTTTTTGCCTAGTAGTAGTGCCGCTTGCTTTAAAATATCATTCTCCATCTCTCTTGCTTATTTCTTTTTCTTAATTCAATTAATTCCTTCTCTTGATCTGTCATATTATCTTTGGCATTGAAGGATTCAGTTTTATTATATCTTACTACCCATTACCTAATAGTAGATGCAGAGACTCCGTATTGCTCCTGAAGCTCTCTGTAGGCATGGTTACCTTGGTTGTATATGTTGACTAATTGTTTCTTGAAATTTTCTTCATAGTATTTTCTTGACATGTTTTTCTCCTCCTAATTTTATTATACCATGTTCGGAGAAAACCTGTCCTATCTAGTGTAGCCCATCCAGAAACTCCCTTTATGGAAGAAGATTTACTGCGTTTAAAACATTTAGAAAGGTACGTTGTTTTTTAGTCAACCAAAACTCTGATTTAAAAAGAAAAATTATTTCGCTTTTAGACCAGATTTTTCCCGAATATGAAACAATTTTTTCTGATATATTTGGTAAATCTTCAACAGAGTTACTACTGCATTCACCATTTCCTGAAAGTTTACTTAAAATTGAAACAGAGAAATTAGCTGATATCTTAAATCAAGCTAGCATTGGTAAGTTTGGTAAGGTTAAGGCACTTTCCAAAGCCAATGAGTTACACATTTCTGCTAGAGATTCTTTTGGTATTGATATTGCTACAGATGTATTTAAATTGCAAATCAAACTTCTATTAGAGCAAATTAACTTACTAGAAAAACAGATTGATGAAATTGAAATACAGATGATTGATATCTCGCACTGTCAGGAACATTTAAAAACTAGGAACAAAGAAAAGTAAAAAGCTATAATCAACATATTAACAAATTGGAATGGCAACCCTTTTTTGGACATTTTTTATCCGAACAGGTTTCCAGATGCTAGCTTAGAATTAAGCACTCTCTTTCAAAGTGCTTAATTCTCTGTATTCTACTGGTGTTAAGTATCCTA
>Ga0172382_10003596_pt1 | contig 24400 bp, 14 predicted proteins | sample Leawel138RmetaG_FD_122245 | JGI IMG/M metagenome (GOLD analysis project Ga0172382, IMG submission 122245) | Leachate microbial communities from a municipal landfill in Southern Ontario, Canada - Leachate well 138R metaG | ecosystem: Engineered > Solid waste > Landfill > Unclassified | place...
CCCATCGAAATGGTGGCACCGAGAGCGCCAAAGGGATATTTCCACAATCTGCTCTCATACCTGCCGCCCCATTGCGGCTGAATAGCGCAATACCTTTCTACAAGGGCTTTATTCTCGGGCGTTTCAAGGGCAAGAGAATGATCATTGCATACGATTAAATTGGCCGCTGCCTCGCCTTCGACAGCGCCAAGGAGCATCGGGGGATCCGGCTCATATCCTGCAATGGTTTGACCGAGTGCCAGTTCGCGAGCTTGCTTTACCATATTTATTATATCTGAACCCCAGTCCGCAGTAAAAATCACCTCGGCACCGCTTGCCTGAACTTTTGTAAGATAAGGGGCAAAGTCCTTGAGAAACAGCGGATGGTAATCTTCACCTACTATTTCCGCCGCGGGTTTATACTGTTTCAAACTCTTTTTCACCCCTTCAGCCCAGGCGTGACCAAATGCATAGTCTTGACAGAGGATATAAAACTTTTTTTCAGGTCGCTGCGAGTAATAGTAGCCCAGTGCCGTTCCGAGCATACTCGTATTCTGACGGACTCTGAAGGTGTAGCGATTAAAATTATTGCCAGCCATGAGTTCATCTGAATATCCTGCATAGCTCATAAACGGGACTTGATATTTTTTGGCAACATTTTGAACCACGAGTGTAAGATGAGTACCGGTCACACCGATCAGAACATCCACTTTGTCTTCCAGACAAAGCTTTTCGGCAACTTTTTTTGTTACCGCAGGCTTGGCCTGGTCATCTCCCTTGATAATTTGAATTTTCTTCCTCTTTCCGTCTACAACAATTCCCCCCCTTTTGTTCAAATCGTGGGCGACCCATCCTGAAGAAATAGTATAGGTATCTCCCGACAAGGCAGCAGGACCCGAAAACGCCTCAATAAGGCCTACTTTGATTGTGTCCCCGGAAGGAACTATTGGATTATTTGGATTAAAGTCAGACATATCTGACATTTTATTCACATCGAATCCCGGGATTGCGTCAGATGCGCCTGGAAAGGCCAGTCCTGCTGCAGTAAAAAAACACAGACTTATTATGAACATACTTATTTTGCTGCACCCTCTTTTTTTCATAATTCCCTCCTTTTATTTAAGTCGCCACACACTTTTGACACTAAAATGCCGGATGTTTTTATTACTAATTACCTTTTTTATCCGGTATTTAAACTGCTTTCTCTCGGCGGCTACTGTTCAACCCTTTTTCTCAAATCCCTGACACGCAGGTATGAATCGTTTGGATTGGTAATTTCAAGGAGATTTTTCGAATGGACAACGACATATTTTCCATCCTCCTGAAATTGACCGATAGGATACGGCTGATATACGCTTCCCTTCTTTGGCTCATGCCGCCGGTTGAAACTCCAGATCCAGGAACCTCTCTGAAATTCACCTGTTTCGACTGCTTTTATTATAGCTTCTACATCATCGGCACTTCCCGTTTTTTCGACTGCACCTTTCAGAATCCAGGGGCCATCATAAGCACTGAAAGTTGAAGCCATCAGGCCGGCGCCTTTTTCCCTCAGCTTTTTTAAAAAAGGTTTCGTTCTCTTTGTGAAAGGAATTTCTATTTCCGGCATCATAGAAGCTATTCCAAGAGCCTGCCCGCCCGTCATCTTCCAAAATGAGGCGTAACTGCATGCCCCGCTTTGCATTACTACATCCAGATTTTTTGCCGGCGACTGTGCCCACTGTTTGACAAATGTCACTGTATCGGTATAGGCGCTGAAAAACCATATGGTATCGGCCCCGCTTGCGGCAACTTTTTCCAGAATCGGCAAGAACATCTTTTCTTTAATATCGGTTGTTGTCTGGTATACAACCTCAATTCCGCCTTTTTCTGCAAATTCTTTTACCGGTGGGAAGGAACCAGGTTTTCCTTTCCGGTACGTTTCGGTCCAGCCAATATCTTCTATAAGAAGAGCAAGCTTCCGGGTGCCGATTGTCTGTCTGAAAAAATCCAGCACTTCAAGAGCGGGGTTATAGGTATCCGACACACCAGGATATACGAGGAAAAGAAATTTATATTTCTCGTACTCGTCGGCTACAATATCCATGTTGAGACCACTGGACCAAATCGAAAAAAGTACGTGGGGATAACTGGGATAGAGCCTTGAAGCTGTCTGCGCGCACGCCATGCTCCCCTCTGTACCTTCGGCAAATACAAGAAGGCACCTGTCTTTCATCACCAATTTTTTATACGCCGCAACAGCCAGCGGAATTTCTCTTTTCCAGTCTTCTGTTATAAGCTCGACTGGTCTGCCCAGGATTCCCCCTTCCTTGTTCAACTCGTCGATACTTATTTCAAGGGATGCAAGATTGCTTTCACCATACACAGTTGAAAGAGCACCGATATACCCTATCTTAACAGGATCTTCGGCAAAAGATGCACAAATGGAACCGGACACGATAATCGCACTCGAAATACACAAAACCATCATCAATATTCTTTTTAGCATATGCCCCTCCTTTTTGTTTTGACCTTTTGAAGTTATACGCTGTGATGTTATTGTATTTTCTCCAATATGTGATCGATCTCGGATAACTCCGGCAGCCCGTTGTACGCAGGATGCGGACTGTCATCTTTTATTCCTGCAGTTCTTTTTGCCGCCGACTCATATCTTTTTCTGTCAACTGTGGCCAGAAAACTAAGTCTTTGGGCCATCAGTGAGCCCTCTCCATGAATTGTACCGACAGCTTCAACCGGCAGAGACATATCTCGAATTAAATTAAGGATACGAATCCGATCTTCAGTTTCAACTCCTTCTTTTGCCTGCAAATATTTGTCAAATACCGGTTTCAATTCAGGATTGTGATAATCTTTGGAAGAAGGCATCGTCACAACGAGCCCGCCCGCGATATCCTGCGCCGTTTTCATAGCCCAATGCCAGTTATTGGCAAAAGTATATTTTGCCAGGTTTGAGATCATAGGATTCGGATAGAGAAATCCCGTTTCGGGATCGGTGACACAATCCAGCGCCGCAGCTCGTCCCAATGCTTCCGAAGTTTCCGCATAATAAATAAGCTCTGATAACTTATCCTGTATATGTCCGTATTTTGTCAAACCATTATACTCGGCTATAAGCAACGCGCTTCCAATCATATTCTCCAGATCTACAATCTTGCGGCCGTCGCCGCTGAGCCTGTGAAAGTTGCCGAACATATATGCAGCCGGCCCGGCAAATCGCCACTCCCCCTTCATAAATACTCTTTCTTTGGGAATAAATACGTCATCAAATATGATCATCGCATCAGCGGTATACTGTCTTGCAGTGAGCGGGTAATCAAAATAGTTGCCCTCTTCAGCCAGTTCAGGTCGCGGCAAAATGGAAGTGATTCCTTTACTGTTCAACGGAGCTGCAAACGCAACGGCATACTCCTTGTCTTCCTCCTTCATTGCACGGCAGGGAAGGACAATAACTTCGTTAGTGTAGGGTGCGAACGTAATATGAGCCAATGCCCCTCTCACCGTAATACCGCTTTTTGATTCATCTACAATTCGTATGTAGAAATCTTTGTGGGCCTTCTGCCCCGAAGGGCGCCTGCTCCGATCCCCCTTCACATCCGTCATGCCGCCGCATAATCCCAGATCCTTCTTTTTACATTCTTCTCTAAACGCTTCAACATACTTACCATAGGATGTGCCAAGCTGTGTATCCATCTGACGACTGACTGCCGTAACCGCATGCAGGGCATCGATACCCACCCAATGCGCACCTCCCGGCATGCCGCAGCACATCCTTGCCAGCCTCTGGACTATACTTCGCCTCCGCAACAAGTCCTCTGAACTGGTCGGAGGCCTCAGTACAAAATGATATGGCTCTCCTTTCTCATCTTCGATAATCATAAGGTCCCTGAATTCAGGATTGGCGCATATCTCATATTCAAAGGCAGAAAACCGCAGTCCCGCTTTCAACGCGCTGTTATTGTTATTGATAATATCTCCGATTTTTTCGCCATTGGCATATGTGATCCTGCCGTCATTAAGACTTTCTACATACTGCCCCGGGGTTTTAATAGCCATAATTCCACTCCTTTTTCTATTTTATTATTGATGGCGGACTCGCAAAAGTCCGAAATACTATAAAATGAAATAGCTTTGTAAAAAGTTCCTTACTCCTGGCCAGCTACACCGGCAATATAACGGGAAGTAAGTGACGTTTCGCAAATTCACTTACTTAGAAGCTCCCGGGCCGGTGCGTGCGAATCCTGGAAATGAACCATACATAGGCGTACGCCGCAATGGCGAAGGATGAAGCGCACAGCAACATCTGACTTTTGAAGAAGCCTTCTTTGATGATTTTGCTGAACCATCAAAGATAATGCCAAAAAGCCAAATACGGCTGGCAGATAGTAGTATATGTAAAAACAATTATTTATCTATGGAAAGATTTGCCTGATACTATCGTATGATGTAATATTTAACAAAACTGTAACAATACAAAACTGTAAAATTTACATGTATTCCTTTGGCCTTTCCAGCCCGTATTCTTTCATTTTCAAGTAAATTGTCTGTCTGCTCAGACCCAAGAATCGTGCCGCTTTGGATATATTCCAATCTGTTTTGCCTAAAGCTTCCTTCAATTCTTCTATATCTGTAAATTTATTTTTCGTTTTCGTAAAAGTGTGAACCGGAGCATAATCCTTTATTTCATTTGCAATGTGCTCAAGGGTAATTGTCCGGCCGTGGCACATTATAAATGCCCTTTCGATCGTATGTTCAAGCTCTCTTATATTGCCCGGCCATGGATAATTCATAAAAAGGGATATGACATCTCTGGATATCCCCTCAATATTTTTTCTTAATTTCTTATTAAAGGACACACAGAAATGATCAGCCAGCAAAGGAATATCGGCACTTCTTTCTCTGAGAGGAGGAAGGTCAACTTCTACAACCTTGAGGCGGTAATAAAGATCTTCTCGAAACTTCCCTGCCCGCACTCTTTCCTTCAAATCTTTATTTGTGCAGGCAATGATTCGTACATCAATTTCCGAAGGATCAGACTCGCCCACCCTCTCAAATTCTTTTTCCTCTATCACTCTTAAAAGCTTCAACTGAATTTGAGGCGAGATATCCCCAATTTCATCCAAAAGTATTGTTCCCCCGTCAGCTGTGTGAAAACGCCCCTTCCGGTCTTTAATCGCGCCGGTAAAGGCCCCCTTGACATGGCCAAACAATTCGCTTTCCAATAGTGTTTCTGCCATGGCGGAACAGTTAACTTTTACTAACGGCTTGAAAGCGCGACTACCACCGTAATGGAGCGCTCTTGCCACCAGCTCTTTTCCCGTTCCGCTTTCGCCCGTAATCAGCACGGTTGTATCCAAATTTGATAAATCTTCCAAAAGAGCGTAGATTTCCTGCATTTTGCTATCTTTACCGATTATCTGCTGGAATTGATGCCTTTCATGCAATTCCCTTTCCAGCCTGCTGATTTTGGAAACATCTCTTATTATCAGGACCAATCCGATAAATTCTCTGTCGGAGTCAATGAGCGGAGAACAGGAGACTAACGCGATTTGCCGGAATCTATCGTTTCGATTACATTCAATGCGATACTCATCAATCCGGGATTTGCCGGATAAGGCCGACTGCAAGACCCCGTAACAATTCTTATTGCAATGTAATAACGGTTCGTGAAATTTTTTTCCTATATCTTCATTAACGTGTACTCCGCAGATATTTTCCGCAGAAGCATTCGCAGCAATCAGATTTAATTCAGGGTCAATAATGATAATTGCATCTTTGGCGCTTCTGAAAATGGCTTCCAAATGGATGCGATACGATGCCAATTCCTTCTCAGCCCGCCTTCTTTCAGTAATGTCCCGATTAACGTTTCGAAATCCGATTATTTTCCCTTCCGCATTTTTTACCAGGGATACCGTATCTTCTGTAATTCTCCTTTTTCCGTCTTTTCTGACGATTTCATACCGTATTGATTTTGCGGGAATACCGGAAGTATATACTTTATTGTAAGAGCGAACGATAAACTTTGCCGTCTCTTCATCGACATTCATTCGAAAATTATTTCCAACAAGCTCCTTTTTCGAATATCCGGTTAAATTACATACTGCCTGATTTACAAAAAGAATTGTACCTTTCAAATCAGTTTCCGTAATACCGTCTTCAATCTCGTTTAAAATAGCCTGATATTTTCCGGCTTCAAAATGACTATCTTCCTTGCTTTCTTGATCCGGAATTACCTCTGCCGATTCTTTATGCTTCCCGGATTTTGTATGCATTGTCGTGTTTCTCCTTACCGCATCGAAAGGGCCATGAATTCGGTTCACGTTTCTTCAGATACAGATCTCTTACGCTGTCGTTGATAATTATGCGCACCTCCGTACCGGCATCCCCTTTTCTTCTTTTTAAAATCAATTCCCGCAGATGTCCATATGCAAAATATGCCCCGGGCCTGTGAAAAGGGGAAAATAAAAGTAAATTCATGCTTTTGCAGAATGAGAAATACTTTCATATTTTTAACAAAATTTTTGATTGACAAAAGAACTTTTATGCGGCATAAGAGCACTACTTTAAAAATTTGCATGATGTTGGCCGCGCCCTTCGTATGCGGCATATTATTGCGATTCCTACCGTTTCCCCCCAATTCTCCGTCTGCTTCTCTTCGGGTACTTAGTATTGGGCAGATAAGGCGCGGCCTTTTTTACCGGAAATAGCTTTCCGCCTGCGTGTGTCCTTTTTTCAGGCGCCCTCTGGCACCTGCTGTCATATCACACCTTTCATCCATTTAGAATTGCCATCTCATAAAAAACTCCTTTCTTTATGCCCCGGCTCGGCCGGCAAAAAAAAGCTTCCAGGCAAATGATGCAAAATGTTTTCGAAAAAGGTGGCGTTCCGGCAAGGTAAATATATAAACGTGAGCCTCCTCTTCTTCGATCCTATTAAGGAGCATGAGGCTTTGACCGTAAATCAACTATTTTTCGAGTACCATGCCGTCGATGCAAGGCACTAATCACGGCGATCCGGAGCTGACGGGCACGAGTGTGCCGGAACAGTTTCGCGAAACCTGTATGTCGAAACACGGGTACACGCCGGGCAAAATCTCTTTTTCACTGAATGGGCAGGGTGAATACAATTCCATATATGAAAATCTAAATACACAAATGATGCGGCAGTATCAGTTGCTTCTGCCATTATGCGGGCATGGCCGGGCATAAGGAGCGTATTGCAAGAGCAGCATAAAGTTAATTTTAAAACACCTTGACAAATTTTCATCATAAGGTTAAAAAAACCGTCAGTTTTGCTTTTCAACCGGTTTTGGCCAAAATATGTATGAATTCGTAAAAAAGTAAAAATGTCATTCCTGCAGGAACATGAATCTATAGTTAACACACGTACAAGATTTATTTAAAGCGCGGAATGAAAAAAAACGAGTAGATCGACTTTTTACGAACCATCATTTTTCAGGTTGAAACGTGCCGTGCTCACAATTCTTGATTATGCTACGGAGAGATCATTATGGCCAGAGTAACAGAAGAAATCAAAGACAGCCTCAAAAGTACCAGGATAGCTTTTCTTTCCACAGCAGCAAAAGACGGAACGCCTAACGTCGTACCTATCGGTGCATTTAAATTCCTCGATGATGAAACAATTCTCATCTCCGACCAGTATTTCGGGAAAACTCTGAAGAACATGCAAGAGAATCCAAAGCTTGCACTTTCCTGGTGGGGTGAAAAAGAAGGTTTCCAAGTAAAGGCTGACATTACAATTCATACAGACGATGAAATATTTAAGCAAGATGTCGAGTGGGTCCACAGCATGAAAAAGACGCTGAATCCCAAATCCGCGATCATTGCTAAAATTACGGATGTATATCTGATTAAAGGCGGTCCCGACGCGGGTAAAAAAATAATTTAAGAACTGAATTATGCTCTTGCTGTCTTTATCCGGCAGCTCGGAAAAATAATATCCGTATGTAAACCTTGGAGTGTTGTGCGTCTTTTCTGCGGAGCTGCGGTTTATTTAATGCAAAAAAACCGGAGATTCCTGCTACGGAAGCAATTCTGTTCCGGTAAAGAGAAAAAGGAGCGGATATGTCGGACATTTTCAGACCCATAGAAAAAGAATCCATTCCAGGCGAAATTGTAGAGCAGATTTTATCTCTGATCCGATCGAGGATATTAAAACCGGGCAGCCGCATACCTCCTGAAAGTGAACTGAGCGAAATTTTCAGAGTGGGAAGGGGTTCTATACGCGAGGCAATGAAAATCCTTGAATCAACCGGTCTGATCCGCTCATCAAATAAAGGGAAATTTGTAAGACAATCAAGTGTCGGAGATTTCGGTATATTCCTTCTAGAAATGAATGAGTCCGCCATTCATGAGGTTCTGGAAGTCAGACGGATGATCGAAGTTCAATTGGCAGGTCTTGCCGCAGAGCGAGCCACTTCTGCGGATATTGAAAAAATGTCCACTTCTCTGGAAGAAATCAAGGATATCAACAGCATGTTGGCTGGAGATTTGGGATTCCATATGGCCCTGGTTGCCGCAGCCCGTAACAGCGCTGCATCGGCAGTTTACAATTCCGTTACCGGATCGCTTTTCAAGATTTTTAAACATTACCCCGTATTGCTCAACGGCAAAGTCAATCTTAAAATCACATTCGACAATCTCCTTTGTGAGCACAAGGAAATACTTGAAGCAATCAAATCGAAAGATCCCAAAGCGGCTCAAAATGCAATGAGAATTCATCTGGACAGTTCTGAAAAGAAAGTTTTAAAAGCCCTGGAATTCAAACTGAAAGCTGCATGTCAAGATCCACATGCCCGTGCGTTTCATGAGATTATCGCACATTGAGCAAGAGGAAAAGGCGCGATTCGTCAATTAGCATACAATACGGGATTCCGAGAAGGAAGCGATCATGAAGCTGCAAAATAAAGTCGCCATAATAACAGGAAGCGGGCGAGGCATAGGCCGTGCAATTGCCGGCGCCTTTGCAAGGGAAGGAGCAAAGCTGGTCCTGATGGCAAGAACCGTAAGCCAGCTTGAAGAAGTAAAACGGCACATTGAAACATCAGGTGGTGAAGCGCTTGTTTTTCCCGGAGATCTTTCACATATTGCGGATATAGATACTGTTGTCGGAGAAACGGTCAGGCGGTTCGGGCCTCCCGATATATTGGTTAACAATGCCAGTCTTCAGAACAGATCACTGACTCTCGATGTAAATGAAGAAGCCTGGCAGCATGTTATTCAAGTGAATTTAACGGGCACATTCTTTCTTACCAAGAGGGTGCTGAAACACATGATTCCCATGAAATCCGGTCGGATTATCAATATCTTGTCAGTCAACGCCAAAACAGGGCACCTATTTGGAAGTGCATATGCAGCTTCCAAACATGGGATGCTTGGTGTAACCAGGTCTCTGGCTCTCGAAATGGGATTTCTTGGGATTCCGGGTATCACTGTCAATGCAATTTGTCCGGGACCTGTAAAAACGGAAATGATGGAAGGTGAAGGAGGACTTCTTGATTTTGTTGCGAAAGCGCGCACATGCAGCAGGGAAGAAGCAATACGTTTTATCACCGATATGAATATGCAGAAAAGAATGCTTGAACCGGAAGAAATTGCAAGTCTTGCGCTCTATTTAGCTTCCGATGAAGCAAAAGGCATTACCGGTCAGGCAATAAATGTATGTGCAGGTCAGGTAATGATCTGAGGCATGGCCGCCACAATCATCGGCATTAAAATTTTTTCAGGCCAGCGCTTCTCCTACGATCTTCCTGGCCTCCTCCTGGATGAGGCGCAGATGTTTCCTTCCACGAAAGCTTTCTGCATATATCTTATAAATATCCTCGGTGCCTGATGGGCGAACAGCACACCAACCATTTTTTGTTTCAACTTTAAGCCCGCCGATGGGTTCATCATTTCCCGGGGCATATGCCAAAATGGTTTTAATCTTTTCACCGGCAAGATGCGTTGCCTTTATTTTATCGGGTGTGAGTTTTTTGAAATTTTCTTTTTCTTCCAGTGTTGCAGGCGCCTCCACTCTGTCGTAGGCGGGTTCTCCGAATTCATTCGTAAACTCCCTGTAGATTTCGCCCGGATCCCGGCCGGTTTTGGCGGTGATTTCAGCCGCCAGAAGAGCCGGTATAATACCGTCCTTATCAGTCGTCCACACCGACCCGTTCATTCTTAAAAATGACGCCCCTGCACTCTCTTCGCCTCCGAATCCCAAAGAGCCATCCAAAAGGCCTTCAACAAACCATTTGAAACCCACCGGTGTTTCGTACACCGTGCGGCCGATTTTTTCAGCTACAAGATTTATCATTCTGCTGCTTACAACCGTTTTTCCCACTGCTGCGCGAATATCCCACCCGGGCCGATTCTGAAAAAGGTAAAAAACAGCTACGGCAATAAAATGGTTGGGGTTCATAAGCCCGGCTTTCCTCGTCACGATTCCGTGTCTGTCGGCATCGGCATCGCAGGCAAACGCGATGTCAAAGTGCTCCTTACGCTCTATCAGATTTTGCATCACAAAGCGCGATGATGGATCCATACGGATTCTGCCGTCCCAGTCGACGGCCACAAAGTGAAAGGTCGGATCCAGAGTGCTGTTTACGACTGAAAGATTCAGTCCATAATGATCGGCTATTCTTCCCCAGTATTTGACTGACGCACCGCCAAGCGGGTCCGCTCCAATAGAGATCCCGGCATCACTGATAGATTTCAGATCAATGATATTTTCAAGATCGGCGGTATAGTGATCGAGGTAGTCGTGCCGGTGAATTGTCGGGGCACGTACCGCCCGCTCATAGGGAATACGTTTCACTTTCCGAAGTTTGTCTTGGAGAATTTCGTTCGCCTGCATCTCGATCCACCCTGTGATCTGCGGGTCTGCCGGTCCGCCATTTGGAGGATTGTATTTGAATCCGCCGTCTTCCGGCGGATTATGAGATGGCGTGATAAGAATACCGTCGGCAAATCCCGATGTCCTGTTTCGATTATACGTGAGAATCGCATGGGAAACGACGGGGGTTGGGGTATAACCGCCATTGCAGTCGACTATAACTTCGATGTTGTTGGCCGCCAGCACTTCAAGGGCACTTATCATGGCTGGTACCGAAAGTGCGTGCGTATCTATTCCCAGATAAAGGGGACCCTTAATTTTTTTGTGTTCCCGAAAAAAACATATTGCCTGGCTTACAGCTAAAATATGCCTTTCATTAAATGATTTTTCGAATGAGGAACCACGGTGTCCCGATGTACCGAAGGCAATCCTTTCAGATCGACGGTCAGGATCGGGAAGATATGTGTAATAGGCCGAAACCAGCCGCGGCACATCAACCAACATCGATGCCTCTGCCTTTTTTCCTGCCAAAGGGCTTATTTTCATCGGAACCTCACGCAAAGCACGTTTTCAAGTTATATTTCAATTTCAAGATACCATGTAAAACAGTACTTTGCACTGAATCATTTCAATCTGCAAATGGAGACGGGTTCACATTTCGGAAATGCGAACCCGTCCCTTATTATGCTCTTATCAGGCTCTTATCGGCTAATTTTTGTTCAGGTAATACGTGCCGCTGCACCCGTTGAAAGACCAGATTCCCTCGATCCTTGTATCACTTATTTTTACACCTTCAGACCAGAGCGATTCGCCATCCATTAATCGTATTCTCGGGTCTGCAATGGACACAGCAGTGCCATAATTCCTTGCCATATCATCCGATTGCCCCCACCAGGTTGCATTCGTACCGGTAACAACAAGATTTATCTCTCCATCATTTTTTGCAGTATCACAGCTATCGGTAAATGCTCCTGTCCATACTCCTGTAAGCCATGCCGGATTGGCGGCAGGAATCGTGTAGGTCTCAGATGCTGAAAAAACAGCAGATGCATTTGTTACATTATTATAGTTGAAATATGTATTTTCCAGAGATAATCCCTTTGCGTGGGTCGCACCTTCAATATTGACTGTACCTTTCACTGTCTCATAGGATCTTAGATGACAGGAGTACGTTCCATCAAATGACAATCCGCTGCCTGCCATAGCAACCATTCCATTAACCATATCGGTCTTATTGGTTACTATGTTGGTTTCGCTGACTTTCTGGTAGAATTTCGCACTTTTGACAGAACCGTCAGCTCTATTGTAAACGGCCGCTCCTTCATAGGAAGCGTTGATGGTATTGAAAGTATTTTCATATTGAGAAACTGTTTCTTCCAAAAGCACGTTAGTGATATTCTGTGATGCATTCATGTATGTGTAAGTCGAATCATACACCGATCCACTGTAAGTTCCGCTTACATATTTTTTGCTGTACACTCTTACAATCGAATTTTTTGAAAAGGTCCATCGCATGTCTATTGAGGCGTCCGCCTCCGCGAGCAATACCTCAATGGTGTTGGTCTGGCTATTGATAGTAACACCGGGATAACTTCCGCTTCCGCTGTTAAAAACCGGTGAATCTTTAGTGAGATAATTTTCGAAATTCAAGTTAATCAGATCTGCAACCGCTTTTTCGATACTCGTACCCAGAAAAGGCTCTACCCCCCTGTGAATCACTTTCGTGTCTATGTAGGCGCCGATTCCGGGGAAATCCTGGTCATGGCTGCCTTGCTTGAGAGCTGAACAGAGAACGGGATCAACTATCATATCAGTTCCTCCATCCGACAGAGAGGCAGATAAAACCGTCGTAAGCAAAGTGTCATTCACGGGTATCGTCAGGGATGGTATGTCAGTCTGGTTTACTTTGGCTAATTCGCTGTCGACTATTATAATTTCCGAAATAATAAAGTCTTCGGGCACCTTTACACCCACCGTATCAGTCCCGGCAGGCGCCAAAAAAGCATCTATAGTCATTTCCGTTTTTTGAGAATCCGATGGCATGTATCCTTTTATGATAACAGTCGGAGCTTGTAACTGGGTTAATCCCTCGATTGTTAACGATTTGTCGCTTGCGGCAGCGGGCTTTACAATTACGAAAGGCACGGTTCCGATATTCATCGACGCCGTAACCGCCCCGCCATCTATCCAATTAGTGCCGTCAAAATAATAATAACGCAGACCAGCCATAAAAGCAGCCGGAGTCGATACGGCAGTACAGGAAACCAGCTGATCCGTTTTCTTTGCGCCGCCAGCATCCTTCGCGGTAATATCACCGCCCAGTACGACCTCATCACCTGCGGCTCTCAACTCTTCAAACTTTGTTATTTCAAGCACACTTTTATAAGGAGTCACAGATACGTCATATGCGGCCAAAAGGCCAGGCTGTATTGTAAAAGTGAGAATATCGGTTATCTCGGCGGAATTCATATTAGTCAACACCACATCATTTACTGTGGCATCGTTGAGAAGTGTTGCAACAACTACATCTCCTATGACCGAAAGTGACGCATTTTGGTACATGAGAGATCCTGTAAGTTCCTGAAACGTACTGCCGTCCGCAAAATCCAAAACTGCCCCCGCAGAGATATCCAACCCGGCTTGTACAGCTGCGAGGTCTTGCCGGCTATCCTCTGCACCGATGTAATGGGCAGCCTGTGCGGCAAGTACTGAAATGCCGGCCTGATCCTTTATATATGTTGTAAAAAGCATCCCCGCATTATCACTTGGGTCTTTAATGAAGTTCTTAATATTAGGATCATTGATTTCTCCTATTCGCCCTTGAAGCGTTGTCAGATAATTTCTGAATGTAACTGGATTCGCATCAAGCACGTATGCAGCTGCCGATGGAACAGAGCCGCGGCCGCCGGTCGCAGTCATCGAAAAAAAAAGTGTGAAATCAAGTTCTCCCGCAATATCGCCTGCGACATCATAGGTATGAAGCGTAGTCGAATTTCCTTCCACAACTATCATGTATTCGATGCCGGGATCGAGAATGTATTCTATCCAGTATTCCCCTTTTTTATTAGTGATACTGAAAGGTTCTCCTTCAGCTTCATCGTACTTTCCGTTTCGGTTAAGATCCAGACATACCCTGGCATTCGCAATCGGGCCATCACTCACAATTCCTGAAACCGAACTTAACATGGATACCGGAGCAACCGGCTGCACGCCGCCACCGCCACTACCGCCGCCGTCACTTACACTGCTTCCGGTACTTCCACCACCGCTGCATCCGGCACATAGAACGAGCGTGCACGCGATCATTATCAGCCATAGACATATCCTGTTCCGACTCATGATTTCACCATCCTTTAATATTTTGTGAACGAAAGAAGTTTGTTTAGTCTCATATCCTGATCCAGTATTTTCCTGCGTATTTTGGATCGCGTCTTCTCCGCACGACGCTGAAAGTACATATAAATGATACGTGCGGCTTTTTGGCCCCATTTTGTATGCATGTATTGTTTCAAATACCTTGCAAGCCGCGGGGGTGAAAAGCGGATGAGAACCTCATCATCCATGCTCGATATCATGTGTCCGGTCCCAGGCACACCCTGACGGGCTGTACGGCCGAAAAGCTGCATATCCACGCGGCGCGATTCATGACGCTCAGTCGCTATTACATGAAGTCCGCCTGCTTCGATCACATCCCTGTCCACCAGGATATCCGTTCCGCGGCCTGCCATATTTGTAGCAATAGTAATCTTTTTTCGTTTTCCTGCCATAGCAATTATAGCGGCCTCGCGTTCATGGTGGAGAGCATTGAGTACCGTCGATTCAACACCCGAAGCAATCAATCTTTCATGCAAGTTTTCACTCTCCCTGATACTTCGTGTTCCTACCAGCACTGCCCTTCCGGCGGCATGCTCCTTAACGATCTCGGTCATTACACAGTCCCATTTTTCCTCGTGGCTCGCGCAGACTTTTTCCGGATAAAAAGTAATCCGTTTAGGTGCATGGGTCGGTATTTCAACTTTTACCAAATTGTAAATGCTCCACAGCTCCCGGCCTATGTTCTGAAGCGTTCCGCTCATTCCTGAAAGATGTCTATACAGTCTGAAAAAAAGCTGAAAACTCATCTGGATATGCGATTCGGTTACATCGGTCATTTCCACGCCTTCTTTTGCCTCTACTGCCTGGTGGAGTCCACCGCTCCAGCTTCGTCCTTCCATCATTCGACCGGTTTTTTCATCAACAATGACGATTTTCCCCTCGTGTACAACATAATGAACATTCCTGAAATAAAAATGCCGCGCTATGAGGGCCTGTTTTATAAGATACTCGGTTCTCTCATAAGAGCTCCATATGGAAGGCAGCGTTTTAAGTGCCTCTTCAATTTTCCGGCCTCCTTTAGAAGTAATGGAAATATCATACATGCCCCTTTCAATCAGATAATCCGTACCCGGCGAAAGATCCTCGATCAGAGAGAGCGCTATCATGACTGCCTCCCGCAAAAATCTGTTCTTGCCCGTTACAGATATAATAAGAGGAACCGTCGCCTCATCGGCAAGGACACTGTCCGCTTCGTCAATGATTGCAGCATGCAGCCCTCTCATGACTTTTTTGCCGGGTCCCTCAAAAGCGGCAATTTTATGAATAAGTTCGTTTTTCTCCGATAGGGCTGCATCTCCTGCAGCCATCTTGTCCCTGAGAAAATCGGCCAGAAGTTCCTTGCTTGTCGAGTAGGTAATATCGCACCCGTATGCCGCTTTCCGCTCTGACGGCTGCATCCCCGCGATAACATATCCCACGGTCACACCGCATCTTCCGTATAACGGCCCCATTGTCCCGGCATCTCTCTTCGCCAGGTAATCATTGGAGGTCACCACATGGCAGGGTATTCCTCTCCAGCCCAATATAGTCGCTGCAACTGCTGCAGTAATCGTCTTTCCCTCGCCGGTTTGCATCTGGATTGCAAAATTCTCCTGCAGCAGCAGAGATCCCATTATCTGCTCTATAAAAGGATGGATACCCACTGCTCTGTATGCGGCCTCGCAGATGAACCCTGTTGCCTGTAAAAGAGCGTCCCCTGATTTACCGATACGAATTGACGATCTCAATTCTGCAAGCCTGTTATCAAGGTCCCTGTCGTCAAGCCGGCTTGCGTTAAGTGATATTTCATATGCCGCGGATGCCTTCTTTTTCAATCCGGCAAGTGAAAACGTTCTTCTCTTACAGAACCCTTTCAGATCATTTAAAAGACCGTCGAAGCCTTTTGGAATATCGTGCTTCGAAGACATACTATAACTTGTATCTTTTTTGAATCGTCTGTTTGACTGCCCTTACACCCTGAACCGCTAGAGGCTCGGGAGGAAGAGTAAGCCGTAAAACACCCGATCGGCCGTGCAAGAGTGCCACTGGCCCTTGATCTTCCTGCATTGACAGGGCGCCTTGTATTTCGAAAAAGGGTTCCGTTGCTTTTTTACCGCTTTTTTCATCCGTTGAAACCGATATATCTCCCCCGCCGAGCCATCCGAGAGCAGCAGATGGCAGTTCATCTCTTTGATAGGGAATTACCAGAATATCCGTAAGCACAAAGCTCACTTCTGCACAACCGTAAAGCTTTACTTCATTTGAATAGTTTTCTTCCCTGAAAAGATTAAATGCCTTTGGCTGAGATACTATTGCACAAAATTTGTACCCTCCATCGGCAATAAGGGTACCGATACGGGTTTGCCTTTCAAGCCAGCGCCCCCGCATTGTTTCGAGATCAGGTGCCACAAACACACCTGAATTCGAAGCAAGTATGATTAGTTCCTTTTCTTTTCGCTTAAGAAATTCCAGTTGTTCTCTCAACACTTTTTCTCTTTCAAGCACCGGTTTAAGATCCGCCGCCGAGTTCAGGATTGCCTTTTGTTTCATGATTTTTGTCTGATAAAGCCCTTCTTTTACTTCTTTCACTTCCAATTCAAGTTCATAATTTGAAAGCACCGCAATAACATCTCCCTTTTGCACATAATCACCATTAGCAAAAAAGATTTTTTCCAATTTCCCTTCCGTTTCGGCATATATTTTATGATATTCTTCTGATTCTATTATTCCCGGTGCACGGATGCTGTAAGAAACAGGATACATCCCAACGATAAAAAAAACGGCTGCACCCGCAGCTGCAGAAATCAGGACGGCCCTTTTTCTTGATTTCGTCAGCTTCGGGCTCGATGCAAGATATGTAATGAACTTTTTTAAAGGCAGCAGCACTCCGCCGATGACAAATATCGCCATTAACACGACTCCTAAGGCGAAAAATCTGTCAGTAACGAAGAGTATAATGGCGATAGACAAGAATATACGATACACCAGGCTGCATACGGCATAACAGGCAAGCCATGCGGCCTCCACGCCGGTTTCGGCAGGATTCATCCCGTATTCGACCCGGAATAGATATTTTTCCAGCCAAAACTGCCACTGCTGCCGTGATCTCATATAAAGATTCGGTATTTCAAGCAAGTCAGAAAGTATGTAATACGCATCGAAGCGAATGAGGGGGTTACCATTAAATAGAAGGCTTGATACCGATCCGACAATCATGATATTGAACGCCAGACTGTGTACCAGGCCATCGCCTGTATGAGCCCATACCACGGCGGCTATAGCAGCGAAGAAGATGTCGGATATCATGCCGGCGGAACCAACAAGCACTCTCTGCCATCGGTGTTGAAAGAACCAGCTGGTAGTAGCATCCATGTAAGGCAGAGGGGTAAACACAAGAAACATTATTCCTAAAGTCGGAACATTGCCTCCGAATCGCTTCGTAATCATTGCGTGTGAAAGTTCGTGGAAACATTTTAAGATTGCAAGAGCCAGGTAGATGAAAATAAGATTGGATTGAGAAAGAATACCCTGGGTCTGGTCATATACTTCAGTGATATTTTCTATAATAGTTTTTCCTCCGACAGACACTACTGCAAGCCAGAGGAATACACCCTTAAGACTGAAAAGCACGTTAATAAAAGGCTGAATGCGCGAGAGCCATTCATCCGGATTCCACAAAGGAATCTTGATGGAGATGATGGAGAAAATTCTGGCAGTCAGTTCTTTCCGCTTTTTTTCACGGTTTCTTTCAAAAATAAATTCATTCCGTGGAGAGTTTTTAAAATATAACAGATTATGTGCGTGAAGCTGAGATAGCAGTGTGATCACATCATCCTGGGACGGAGCCTTCTCTTTATGGGCCTCCAGACATTCCTCCCACACGTCTTGCACGGTCTTTCCGGAAGAGAGTCTTGCAATGAAGGTATATGCCTCGGGTGTAATTCTGAAATAATTTTGATTGAAGGCATCTTGAAGCACATACCAGAGCTCTCCTCTGTAATACTGTTTCTGCACTTCCACTGAAGATATGAGACCCGCATGGATATCCGCTACTTTAAACCATGATTCACTAAACAGATTACCCCTCATATTACCACCAGAAAAACATTCGGAGAAAATCGACCAGGCGGTGGGTCAGTATCCAGATAATCTTCTTTTCTCCTGCATCGATTTTTGCAATGCCGCTCATGCCCGGCCGCCACCATGGCTGCATATTATTTTCTATTTCAGCTTTCACGACAAATACATTGCCTTCACGCTGATCGACTTCTGCCATAGGGATTATTTTTTCAAGAGTGATATCAAAGACATCTTCAGGTTTACTCACAAGGATCAATTCACCTTTTGCTCCTTCTTTTATCAGATCGATATCTTTTTCACTCACTTTGATGCTTGCGTAAATAGCATCTATTTTCGCTATTTTTAAAAGAATATCTCCTTTCGAAACCGGAGAGCCGAGCAGTTTTTGCTTATCGCCCTCAACTAGTATACCGTCGAATTGCGCTTTCATATCCGCTCTTTCAATATAATACCTGACCTTTTCCAACTCCGCCTTGGTTTCGTTTAATTTGGATTGCGCAATCTGCATATCCGCAAAGGCCTCTTTTGCCCTGTTTTTTTCGATTTCGCGAGCGAAGGATATCATTTTTGCAGACTCCTGCGCCTCTTTGAGTATCAGTTCCCGTGTATCAATTTTCAGGAGCGGATCTCCCTGGGCTATTTCATTGCCTTCCTGGACCATAACCTCTGCGATGAGGCCGTCATAAGGCGCCGATATATACCCGACCGAGTCTGTTTTCAGGGCGGCGCTCCCCTCGACCCTGTAATCCCAGACGCCGATGATGCTGTAAAGCAGGGCCGCTGATAGCAGTATGGCAGTCGCTTTTAAAAGACTGTGTTCGAAACCTAAAAGGGAACAGATTTTTTCGTGGCAAAAAAGAACTGCCCGGCTACCCACCCAGCGATCGCTTCGATAGAGCGTATCAAGCCAGTGCGCCGTCTGCTTGAGAATCAGCTCGATGGCATCGATTTCCGAATCTGTAAGCGGCTCTTCTTTTCTCTCCAAAGTGACAACGGCAATAACAGTATTTTCAAGAGAAACCGGAATTGTAATAACCTGATTCAACACGGCCCTTTTCAGGTAATTCATATGCGAACGTACAACCGTAAAATGACCATCTATTGCAGGGTATGCCACTGTTTGATTTTGCTCATAGGCTTCTTCATAGAGGCCTTCGAGAATCCGGACTGCTTCGCTCGTCCGTTTGAAACTTTCGACATTACTGATTGCCACTGTCTTGATATATGTCCCTTTTTTCCATCCCATACTTACTTGAGAACATTCGAAGCGGCTGGCAATTTCGTTTACAAGTGTCATTGCAGCAAGCAAATATCTTTTCTTTTCTATAACCTTAGCCAAAATCTCCAGGATCCCTGCAAAAAGGCGGCTGCTGCCATTTCCGCCCTGAGACAGCGACTGCTGTCTGCGGTTGTAATAGTGTAGCGGAATATCGTTGATCAGCTGTGTGCGTACCACCACATCATTAAACTGCTGCATGTTGGCCCTGTCAGCTACCAGAAAAAGAACAGCTCTCGATCCGTTTTTGCCGACATCTATTTTTATCACCAGTGCCACAGGAAGTGATAATCGGGGAACGGCAACATCCAACTTTTCAAAGGCAAATCCGTTTTCCGAAGCCCGTTCTGCAAGATTGAGTGCCACGGTAAGGAAATATTCCTTCTCTTCGCTGACTTTTTCATTCAGGTAAAATTCCTGGCATAGTCTCCATTGATCATCTTCCTTTTTTATAAAAACAGCGGCCGGGGATTTACATAAGGCAGCAGCACCGAATAGCATCCCTTTCCAGAATTCATTTTCATCCCCCTCATGGAAACGAAGTGCCTTTAGCTTATCCAGTATCGCCCTTCCGTTATCCCGTTCATCTTCCTGCCGCATTTCCATTATCGCTTAAACCCCTGACAAATTATATTCGCACCGCATTCAGTCTTCGAATCCCATACTTGCCAGCCCTCCCGGAATAACTTTTCCTTCGCGGTTTTCAAATTCCACGTTGACTTTGACAAGTCCGCTTGCTTTATCTGCCACAGGCGACACAAACACAATTGTCCCCTTTTTTGATGTAATCCCATTCCCGTCATTTACTCTTAGCTCAATCTCATCACTTTTTTTCAATACGCGCGCATCTACCTCTTCAATGCTGAAATTGACAAGACATACTGACGTATCGACTACAGTGATTACTGTTTCGCCCGTCTTTGCCCATTCGCCTTCTTCAAGCTTTATGGATGTGATCGTACCGTTAATTGGAGAAAGCAACATATACCTGGCCAGAACTTCTTTTGATATATCGTATTCTATGCGCTCCTGCTTTTTTCTCGCTTCCGCAACGTTCACCTTTCCCTGCAATCCATGATATTGCATCTCCAGATTTTTAACCTCGTCCAGACTTACCGAAGCTGTTTCTTTATAAAGTTTGTGTGCAGAATCAAACAATGTTTTCATAATGAGCATGTTTTCTTTATTTGATGTAATTTCGGCATTGTCGGAATAAATCTCTTTCCTGCGCTCCACCTCAAGTCTCTGTAACGTATCGTCAAGCATGAGGAGCCTGTCCCCTGATTTCACTGCATCACCTTCTTTTACGAATATTTCAGCCACTATGCCATCCAGGGACATGGCAAGCTCGATTTCATGCACGGGAACCACGATTCCCTCATAGGTCGAGGATTGAGAGGCCGTGCAGACTGTCGATACGCTTACCAGCAATATAAAAATGGCGACGATATACTTCTTCATACGCTTACCTTCCCGATATATAATATAATTTTGACTGTAATGATTTGATCCTTTTCGATCCGAGGCGTGTCGCTGTCATTACTGTAGGCTGTGTAAAAAAGGGATTCGAAGGAATAACTTCAATAAACCCCGGTCCCCGGAAAAAATACAAAGAGCGGACAATATATCGCTGCTGTAATCCGACTTTCAGTTTTTAATGTGCCTTCGAAGCATCCTTCTTAAGGTTCATTGCCTGTACGCGTGTTTTGAAGTTGATTTCCGCCGGATCTATTCCATATTTTTCTAGAATTTTTCCGGTAGCAATCTGCAGTGTCGCCTGAGCCAGCTTGAAATTCACTATACTGCTTAAAAGCTTTCTTTGAAAATCCACAAAATCCTCTTCCTCATCATAAAGTTCCTTTAAACTGATGCGCCCCGAATGAAATTTCGCCTGTTCTATTTCACGTAACTGCTCCCTTATTTTCATTGCCCTTTCATATTCCTTCACTTCTTCCTGAATTATCATGACGGCGTCTATTTTGGAGTACACAGAGTTGGCCAGGCTTTTTTCAAGTGCCTCAAGTTCAAATTCGGCTTTTTTAACGCGCATCTCTGCGATATTTTTTTCACTCCTGGCCTGTGCGTTGCCGTAGAGGGGAACGCTGAGTTTGATTCCCGTCTGCCAGCTGAAAAATTCATCATCCGCAATTTTCCGGAACGAATCTTTATATCCGTCATCGAGGCTGTTGAGGCTGACTGAACCGAAAATATCAAATTGAGGAAGCAACTGGTTTTCAGCATATTTCAACTGGATTTTTTCTTTTGCCATCTGTTTTTTTGCAATTTCATATTCAGGCCATTTTTTCAAGGCCAGTTCCACATACCTGTCTCTATCCGTTATATCTTCATAATCACCGAAAGGATTGTCCGTAGCAATCAAGAGTACTTCCTTAAATTCCGACGCCGGCACATTAAGTAAAGTAAAAAGCTGGTTCTGCACTTCGACTACCTTGCTTTTCGCATTGTACCACTCGCTTCGGAGAATACTGACCGCACTCTGGGCTTCCATAAGATCCGTATAGGCGATTTTACCCCCCTTCGCTCTGGCTTCAATATCGTCAATAGAATTTTCCGCGATATCGAGAGATTTACGCCAGCTTTCTTCTATCTTCTGTGTTCCGTAAAGTTTCCAGTAAAGCTGTGCTGCTACAGCCGCAAGCTCCATCAGCTTCTGATTGAGTTTTTGAGAGTCGATTTCGCTTTCTACTTTCGCTATATTGATCTTGGCATAATTGGCACTTTTTCCGAATCCCTTCAGTATAGGCTGCTCCAGAGACAATTTAATTGAATTATCATATTCATATTCATACGGTCTGTATCTGTCAATCACTGAACTGCTTCTCTGCCGGTCGATGAATTGCACATCCCATGTTGCACCGGTATTTACCCGTCCCGTGACACCTACATCGAATTTATTCACATCTTCGAAATACTCAAGCTGCTGACGTGTCAAAAGATCTTCGGCAGTATTAGGGATATGGTTTTCCGCCCTGCTTAAGGAGGATTTAAGGACCGGCTCAAAAATCCCTTTTTCTCTCTTTACGTGCTCCTGTGAGATCTGCGCCTGAAGATAATCACTGACGGCACCTGCGTTTTTATTGACAACCTCCTGTACCAGATTGCGCAGCCCGATACGGATTTTATTTTCTCTCGGAGTTAAAAGATTTTCCTCTTTTCCTGATATCGCTGATGCAGAACTTATGATGCATACCATAAAAAATATGCTAAAGACCACTATACTTCCCATGATTTTTTTTCCTGAAGCCATTCTTTCCAACCTTGATGTCTCGTAAGTAAATATTCATTCTTTTTTTTATTGAACATATGCTGCAGCTTGAAAAATATTCTAAATCACAATCAACGGTAATGAATTCTAAAATACAACATCCTCTATCCAGTATTCGAAGTCATTACCGCATACGTCCGCATCCCATGCCGCAACCTCAAAATTAGGAATCATACTTGGATCGCCTACTGCCAGTACATCGAGCTTAAAGGGATCATCATCTTTTTCTTCCTCATCATCAGTTTCCGCTAGTACCGACAAAAACTGAACACCGCTTTCGGAGTAACTTTCTCTCCCATAAAGCTGCCCTGCATCAGCAAAGAGAATCATTTCCTGCACCTCGGAAGGCGTCAATCTTCTGACCATTTCCGTATCGGCAGCCAGATGATCGAGAAGCTGATAATTGATTTCCCTTGCATACGCCCAGTCCGTCAAACCATATATTGATGAAGGGGCTGTAATCCCGTTGAGTGTGTTATACGTAAATGATGGAATAAATATGCCTTCATTCACAAACTGAATCGACCAGCCCTCCGCATCGCGCAAAATTGCCGTTGCCTTTTCGCCTATCTGGATGTCCAGCTTCGTGGGTTTTATATCATTGCTGGCTACATAGATATCGGCAGCGTTCGTCTCTATCGCTTTTTCTTTCATTTGCGCCATAATCAGGCCGTCTGCTTCAGCAACCCTGTTCTGGATACCGCGACCGATAAAGTTGAGTACATCTGCAGATACATTCACACTTGAATCCTCTGTTGCATCTAAGATTTCCCCGCTCATTCCGGCCTTCAAGGTTACTCCGCCACCAGTTGCATCAATTATTGCCACTATGAGGTCATTCCCAGCCTCATACATGACGGCGCCATTTTGGCTCATTGTTGCCGCCGTCGATGTCATCACGATATCATTACCGGCTTTAACCGAAACCGTCAGCGCGCTGAGCAAATCGTTCTGCAGTGCGTCACCTGTACCGGCCGTAATTGTAATTGCACCTGCTCCGGCATTCATCGAACTGAGAGACACATTTCCGCCTGCATTATAAGAAATATCGCCATCCTGCGTAAGCGATGAAGCTTCATAAGACATTGTGATACCGGCGCTTGCTGTAAGGGTTATACTTCCTGCACCGGAAGATACTGCAAGATCCGAATTCTGACTTATCGTATCTGCCGCCGTTACGGTGATCATGCCTGATGATTCTATCCCGGCATTCACAGTAATATCGGAATCGTTCTGCAGTCCTTCGGCTGTTTCGTTGGCCGCAAGGAGGATGTTCCCCGCCGCGCTTACCGCTGCAGTGTCGCTGCCGCCTTCGATCATGAGAGCACCGCTTACGGTGGTCAGTACCAGGTCCCCGGCAACCGCCAGGTCTTCCTGCGCAAGGTCGGTTGTCGCCGCCGCAACCGTTGCCGTGCCGTCGGCGGCCACACGGTTCGCCGTGAACTGCGCGATCCGGTCGACGGCGAGCGCGTTCGTCTCCGTCACGAAGAGGCCGCCCGCAGCCGTTACCGCCGAAAGCGTCTGAACCGCCGTCTCCAGGTGGTTCGCACCGGTCCCCGCGTAGCTCCCCGCCTCGATTCTGAGGAAGGTCGCCG
>Ga0172382_10003597_pt1 | contig 24396 bp, 18 predicted proteins | sample Leawel138RmetaG_FD_122245 | JGI IMG/M metagenome (GOLD analysis project Ga0172382, IMG submission 122245) | Leachate microbial communities from a municipal landfill in Southern Ontario, Canada - Leachate well 138R metaG | ecosystem: Engineered > Solid waste > Landfill > Unclassified | place...
CAGCTCGGGATGAGCGCGGCAGCGCAGAATCACGTAGCCGAGAAAGCCGATCGACATCACCAGACCGGGCAGGATGCCGCCGATCAACAGCTGGCCGATCGAGATGCCGGCCAGACTGCCCAGCATCACTGCCAGCGCCGAGGGCGGAATCAGCATCGCGATGCCGCCCACGGCCATGATCGGCCCCATTGCCAGCGTGGGGTGATAGCCGCGTCGCAGCATCTCGGGCAGCAGCGTGCCGCCCATCATTGCCGTGTTGGCAATGGTCGAACCGGACAGGGACGCGAAGGTCGTGCCACCCAGCACGGCCACCACCGACAGGCGACCCGGCAGGCGGGTGATCAGGCGTTCGATGGCCTCGATCGCACGGTAGGCGAGGCCGGTATGGAACAGCACCTCTCCCATCAGCACGAAGAGCGGAATCGGCGTCAGCGAGAAACTGCTGATCGAGCCCACCGAGTTGCGCACCAGCTGGCCGAGTCCGGCCTCACCGCCCAGAAAGATCCAGGCACCGAGCAGATTGACGCCGAGAAAGCCGAAGGCGACCGGCACGCCGATCAGCATCAGCGCAAAAAGGGTGCCCAGCATCAGGGCGAGCGCTGCCTGCCATTCCATCTCAGCACCCTCCGCGGCGACGCGTCGCCGCGTACAGCCTGCGCGCAAATTCAGCCGTCAGCAGGATGAAGGCGAAGCCCATGGGCAGATTGAGCCACCACTCGGGAAAGATCAGGACCTTGAACACCATGCCGCCCTGCTGCGCGGCGTCGAGCGCCACCACGACACACTGCCATGCCAGCACCGCGCTGATGAGCAGGCCAAGCGCGTCGGTGAGCAGTTCAAGCCACCAGCGGCCAACGGCAGATGAGGCCCGCAGCAGAATGTCGATGCGGATGTGGTCACCGACGTAGAGCAACCATGGCGCGGCAATGAAGGTGGCGACCATCAGCATGTACTCGGTGACCTCGACGCTCCAGGTCAGCGAACCGAGGCCGAGATTGCGCATGAACACGTCGGCACAGACGAGCAGCCCCATGGCACCGAAGAGCAGCGCCGATACGAGGCCGCACCCGGACATCAGGACGTGGTAGACACGGTTTGCAGGAGAGCGAAATGCGGGTGATGGATGCGGACTCGTCATGCGTTGCTGCCTGCAGTGGATTTAATTTAGTCATCAACATATCAGCAGTGAATCTTTATGTCCACGCGCCCGCACTGCCCGCCGCGAATGCGCAAAAACCATCATTGAATCATGGCAATAGCCTTGCACCATGACCGTGCGGACAGCTCGCCCACGCACCTGAAAGGCCCATGAATTTGGTCTGGCCTGCTGCGCGTGCTGCGAAGCACAACAGCTTAATCCGTTATGAAACAGCGCCTTGCCGAATATCCTCGTCACGCCGTGAAGCTGGCACGAATGCCGCTAGCAAGTAAGGGCGCAGTCACGAAGGCGTTGCCAGTCTCACCCGGGTTTGCATGGCATTCACGGCGCACCCCGGAGGCAGGCGACGGAAGTGACGGGCAGATCCTTGGACGACCTACAACAAGTACAGGAGACAGATCATGCAGAGCCGCCCTATTCACCACGTCATCAACGATCGAAAATTCGTCTGTGTTTCAATCGACATGCCGGTGCGGGAAGTCACCCGTCTGATGCTTCAGCACAACGAGAGCGCCGCGCTTGTCACCGAGCACGGCATCCTGACGGGTATCTTCACTGAGCGCGATGCGACCTTCCGCGTGCTGGCCACCGGCATCGATGCCGACCTCACGCCCGTCGGCGCAGTGCTCACGCACAATCCCCAGGTCATCACCGAAGACCGCCCCTTCGGCCACGCGCTGCACATGATGTACGAGGGCGGCTTCCGCCATGTACCGGTGGTGACGACAGACGGCCGACCGACCGGCATCGTGACGGCGCGCGATGCGCTCGGGCTGGAAGCAGAGGACTTCGGTGCCGAGCTCATACGACGCGAAGAAATCACCGTCATTCTGTAAGGAAGAACGCCCTGCTTCCGCAACGGAGCAGGGCGTGCGCTGCGGGCGCTCCGGACACGCGCCGGGCGCCAGGCGCGAATCGCGAACACCCGCACCGCCAGCACAAACCCGCAGCTTACCGTCCCAAAGCCAGGATCCAGTCGACGAGTCGACGTGCATTGCCTTCAGTGATCGCCACCGCATTGGGCGGCATGGACAGACCGCTGACCTTGCCCTTCCAGTGGCTGCTGTAGGGACTGGAGCCCTCGAGAACGATACGGGTCAGAAACTCGCCCGCACCGGGCTTGCCGCCCGAGTTGCCGGTGTCCCTGTCCGGCGCCACGAGCTTGGCATCGAGCGCAAACAGGCGGCTACAGGAAGCCGTCGCGTACATCTTGTCGTCGAGAATGAGGGGCTGGGACTGCTGGCCGGGGGCGAGCGCCTGCGGATGATCCGTCTTGCCTGGTCCGTCCTGCCGAAACCGTCACCAAGAACCGGCTCTTCACCATCGACATCCCGCCCTAAGTGATCGGCGCAGGCAAACTGAAGATCAACGGACGCGACAACGACGGCAACCGCATCGACGCCGAGCTGGCGCTGATCGCGGTACGTTCGGGACTGGTGGAGGCGTGAGCCGACAAGCCGTCTCAGCGATAGACCAGATCGCGCAGGGCCAGGCTCAGCTGCGGCACATAGGTGATCAGCAGCAGACAGGCGACCACCGTGCCAACAAAGGGCAGCAAAGGCCGGATCAACCGCTCCAGCGGCACCCTGGCGATCGAGCCGGCGGCAAACAGGTTCACCCCGAACGGCGGGGTAATCATGCCCAATGCGAGGTTGATCACCATGATGATGCCGAAGTGCACCGGATCGATGCCGAAGGCCACCGCCACCGGCAGCAGCAGCGGCGCCAGCACGACGATCGAGGCCGAGGTCTCGATGAACATGCCGATCACGAACAGCGCCGCATTCACGCCCAGCAGAAAGCTGACCTTGTCGCTGAACACCTGCGCCAGCCACTGACCGAGCGCATCGGGCACGCCGGCGCGATTGAGCAGAAAACCGAACACGCCCGCGTTGGCGATGATGAACATGATGGTCGCCGTCGACACCACCGAGCGGTGCAGAGTGGCGGACAGCGTGGAAAAGCTGATGCGCCGGTAGATCAGCATGCCCACGACCACCGCGTAGACCACCGCGACTACCGACGCCTCGGTCGGGGTGAAGATGCCGCCGTAGATGCCGCCGAGAATGATGGCCGGCATCAGCAGCGCCAGCCACGCGCGCTTGAACGCCGGCCACAGTGCGAGCCGGCCCTCGCCGTCTTCGAGCCCCAGACCATTGCGACGGGCGTACAGCCACACGTAGGCCATCAGCGCACCGGCGATCAGGATGCCCGGCACCACGCCCGCAATGAACAGCTCGCCGGTGGAGGTGTCGGTGGAGACCGCAAACAGGATCATCGGAATCGAGGGCGGAATGATCACGCCCAGTTCGGCCGCCGTCGCCTGCAACGAAGCGGCAAAGGGCGCGGGGTAGCCGTGGCGCACCATGGCCGGAATCAGGATCGCGCCGACCGCGAACGTGGTGGCAACACTGGAGCCCGCAACTGCGGCGAAGATCATGCAGGTGACAACACAGGCCATCGCCAGCCCGCCCTGCACGCCGCCGACCAGGCTCTTGGCGAACTCGACCATGCGTTCGGAGATGCCGCCGGCCTCCATCAGATTGCCGGCCAGGATGAAGAAGGGAATCGCGACCAGCGGATACTTGTCGAGCGCGGCATAGAGCTGCTGTGCAACGACCAGCGAGGGCAGATTCGCCGCGCTCACACCCGCCATGGCCCCGAGGCCGATCGACACTGCAATCGGCACCGTCAGGCCGAAGAACACGAGCATCGAGACGATCATCAACTGGGACATGGTGGGGCTACCGCATTGTTCGTGAAGGAATGGGTCGGGTCGTGCAGGCGTCAGCCCTGCGCGTCATTGCGCAAGGCCGGGGTCTCGGCACGGTCGCCGAGCCGGGCCAGCACCGCGATCGTGGCCAGCGTGGCGCCGATCGGGATGGCGATATAGATCCAGGAGATCGAGATGTCGAGACTGGGCACGGTCTGAAAGCGCACCCGCCAGGTCATCTGCCCGCCGATCCAGGCAAGAAAGCCCAGAAAGCCGGCACAGATCAGGCTTACCAGCAGGTCGAGCCAGCGCCGGTAGAACGTGCCGAGCAGCGTTCGCAGCAATTCCACCCCCAGCATCGTGCCCTGACGAAATGCCAGCGCAACACCGAGCAACACGGTCCAGATCAGCAGCGCCCGGGTCAATACCTCGCTCCAGTCCACTGGCGCTTCGAGGACGAAACGTGCGACGACTTGCCAGAAGCCGGCCGCAACCGCCGCGACCAGAAACAGCTGAGCCAGGATGGACACGCCCGTGAACAGAATGCGGTCCAGACGACGAAGTAAGATCATTTTGCTGCCCGAAAAAAAACAATGTCGGCCCAAGGGCCGACAGGCGCGGTCGTTGCATGCGGCGGGCCGGCAAGGGCACACCACATGCATCAGTCGCACAGGACTCAGCGCGTATTTCTGATCGAGTCGATCAGCGCCTTGTCGAACTTCTTGTAGTACTCGGGGTACACCGGTGCCATCGCGTCCTCGAAGGACTTGCGATCAACCTTGGTCACGATTTCCATGCCTTCGGCCTTGAGCTGTTCCACACCGGTCTTCTCGACGTTATCGACAAAGTCGCGCATGGCCTGCGAAGCCTTCTTGGCGGCACCGAGGAATTGCTGCTTCTCAGCGTCCGACAGACCTTCGTAGACCGTCGGCGAAACCATGATCACCGTCGGCGCATAGACGTGGCCGGTCAGCGACAGGTACTTTTGCAGCTGCGACAGCTTGGCCGAGGTGATGACCGACAGCGGGTTTTCCTGACCGTCGATGGTGCCCTGTTGCAGCGCAGTAGCTACTTCCGGCCAGGCCATCGGCGTCGGCAGGATGCCGATCTGGCGGAACGCGAGGATGTGGATCTGGTTCTCGGTGGTGCGGATCTTCAGGCCCTTGGCGTCGGCCGCGGTGGTCACCGGACGCTTGCTGTTGGTCAGGTGACGGAAGCCCTGCTCACCCCAGGCCAGTGCCACCAGACCGCGCTTCGAGAATTCGGACAGCATGTCCTGCCCGATCTTGCCGTCCAGCACCTTGCGGGCATGCGTGAGGTCGCGCATCAGGAAGGGGATGTCGAACACGCCGGTCTGCGGTACGAAGTTGAGCGTCGCACCGGTCGACAGGATGGCGGCATCGATCGTGCCCAGCTGCAGGCCCTCGATGACTTCGCGTTCCCCGCCCAGCGCGCTGTTCGGGAACTGCTGCACCTTGAACTTGCCCTTGCTCGACGCCTCGAGAGACTTCGCGAACGCCTCGCCGCCCGCACCGTAATGCGAACTGGCCGACAGCGCGTAGGCCATCTTCAGGGTGGTTTCCGCTGCTGCGGGCGCGGCGGCGCCGACACCTGCGATGGCGGTAAGGACGGCAAGGACAGGGGCAAGCCAGGGTTTGCGCATCGAGAATCTCCGGGAAATATCCAAAATGTATGCCGAGCGAATCGACACCGAGCCTGCAGCAGAGCGAAGAGGACCCATCTCCTCGCAACGAGAAGCCGGCAATCGTACCCCGCTCCAGACATCGCTTCAAGAACACATTGAAAAACAGTCCAGTACGTACGCCCCTGAAAACGACTGCTTGCAGATGAGGCTCCTCCCGAACTTCCGTAAGCAAGGTCGACGCGGAAGGCCATCAAGGCGATCGTCGTCAGTGGCCCGGCGTCACGCATAATGAACGCCATGCCCGGCACGACTTGACCGCCGCGGGCCTCACAGAGCCGGAAATGGCCACCTCCCCACCTCACAGGAAGACAAGATGATCAAGTTCCATTATTCCACCGCCCCCAACCCGGCCAAGGTCGCCCTTTTTCTGGAAGAGGCCGGACTCGAATACGAAGTGCTGCCGGTGGACACCCGCAAGGGCGAGCAGCACGACCCCGCCTTCAAGGCGCTCAATCCAAATGCAAAGGTCCCGGTCATCGTCGATGGCGACGCAGTGGTTTTCGACAGCAATGCGATCCTGCTCTACCTCGCGGAGAAGACCGGCAGGTTCCTCCCTCCCAACACCCCTGCGGCACGTGGCCAGATGCACTCCTGGCTGATGTTCGTCGCCAGCGGTATCGGGCCCTTCAGCGGTCAGGCAGTGCATTTCAAGCACTACGCACCCGGTGAGCACCCCTATGCGCTAAACCGCTACGACTTCGAAGCGTGGCGTCACTGGCGCATCGTGGACGCGCAGCTCGCGACCCACCGCTACATGCTGGGCGACGATTACACCCTCGTGGACATGGCGCTCTGGGGCTGGGCGCGCGCAGTGCCCTTCGTGCTTGGCAAGGACGCCTGGGACGAACTGCCCAACGTCAAGCGCCTGCTCGACGAGATCAATGCACGTCCGGCCGCACAGCGCGCAGAAGCGCTCAAGACACGCTTCACCTTCAAGGCCGAAATGGACGAAGAGGCCAACAAGGCGATGTTCCCGCAGAACGCCCGACTGCAGGGCTGATCGTTGCGATCGTGGTGAACCTTGCTGCGCGCCCGTCGGCCGCAAGGTTCAAGCGCTGACCGGCTCGAAGCTGTCGGCCCTGGCCATCGCCCACATGCGTTCGTAGAAGCGCCCCTCGACCTGGCCGGCAAGCAGCTCCCCCGGCTTCAGAAACACGTGCAGCTGCGAGTACAGGCGCACCTCCGTCGGCGAGATGCGCTGTACCAGATGGCTGGCGTTGACCTGCGAAGGATGTGTGAGTCCGGCCGCGGACAGCATCTCGGCAAGCGCCTCCATCGTGTTGCGGTGGAAGTTATGCACGCGCAGGCCCTTGTCCTCGACCACCAGTGCGCGCTGGCGCAGCGGGTCCTGGGTCGCCACACCGGTGGGGCACTTGTTGGTGTGACACGAACGGCTCTGGATGCAGCCGATGGCAAACATGAAGCCGCGCGCCGAATTGGCCCAGTCCGCACCGATCGCCAGCGCGCGCGCGATGTCAAAAGCGCTGACGATCTTGCCGCTGGCCCCGAGCTTGATCCTGTCGCGCAGATTGAGCCCGACCAGGGTGTTGTGCACGAACAGCAGTCCCTCTCGCAGCGGTACGCCGAAATGATCGGCGAACTCCAGCGGCGCCGCACCGGTGCCACCTTCCTTGCCGTCGACAACGATGAAGTCGGGCAGGATGCCGGTCTCGATCATCGCCTTGGCAATGGCCATGAACTCCCACGCATGGCCGAGGCAGAGCTTGAAGCCCACCGGCTTTCCGCCGGACAGCTCACGCAATTGCGCAATGAACTGCAGCAGCTCGACCGGTGTGGAGAAGGCACGGTGAGCGGCGGGCGAAATGCAATCCTGCCCCAGCGGCACACCACGCGTGGCCGCAATTTCCGGCGTAATCTTGCCTTTCGGCAGCACGCCGCCATGACCGGGCTTGGCCCCCTGGCTGAGCTTGATCTCGATCATCTTCACCTGCGGCTGCTGCGCCTGTACGGCGAAGGCAGCCGGATCGAAACTGCCGTCGGCCGCCCTGCAGCCGAAATAGCCACTGCCGATCTCCCACACCAGATCGCCCCCCTGCTCGCGATGGTAGGTGCTGATGCTGCCCTCACCGGTGTCATGCGCGAAGCCCCCCAGGCGCGCGCCCTTGTTGAGTGCGCGGATCGCATTGGCGCTAAGCGCACCGAAGCTCATGGCCGAGATATTGAAGATCGAAGCCGAATAGGGCTGAGTACATTGCGGCCCGCCGATCTCCACCCGGAAAGAGTCGGGGTCGGCCTTGGGCGCGGGGCAGATGGAATGATTGATGAACTCGAAATCGCTCTGATAGACATCGACCAGCGTGCCGAAGGCTTTGGAGGCGTTCTCGTTCTTGGCCCGTGCGTACACCAGTGAGCGTTGTGCGCGCGAAAACGGCAGTTGTTCGCGATCGCCCTCGAGCAGGTACTGCCGGATCTCGGGACGAATGGCTTCGACCAGGTAGCGGATGTTTCCGATCACCGGATAGTTTCGCCGGACGGCCTGGCGCGTTTGCGTCAGATCGACAATGCCGACCACACTCAAAACGCCGCCCACGAGCGCAAGCGGCCACGCCCACTCGTGCTGCAGAAACGGCACGCTGCCCAGCGCCAGCAACAGGCAGAGCGCAAAAAAAGCATAACGACTGAGCAGCGACAGACTCATGAAAACTCCGGTACGGAACTGCAAACATGAGGTAAAAATATAGCGCCGGGCACGATGATCGACAGCATTGACACGCAATTCCCGGGCCGTCCGGCATCATTGATCACGTTCGTGGTCGACTCCGCTCACCCCGCGGTGCCCGGCAGAGCAGCCGCAATGCAACTACATTCCGAGCGAATTCAGCAGCTCATCGTGCTCGCTGGTACCGGACTGGACAGACGCGGCACTTGCGGGGCCTGCCGCATGGGCCTGCTCTATCAGGGCATCCGGGTCGGGTACTTCGCTGGCCATGAAATCGTTCAGTTTGATGAACTCGGTGCGGTCGACGGCCAGTTCAAGATAGAAGATGTTGTTGCGACTGGTGAAGAAGGTGACACGCCGTGCCTCGGGCTTCTCCAGATGCGTATCCACACTCAGGATCACCTGCTTGCTGAGCGCCATCATTCTGGGCTGATTCTGGGTAATGTCGGTCTGCAGCTCGCGCGCGACCTTGGCGGTGAAGTCACCGACGCTCTGGTTCATCAGCTCGCCCATGACATTGCTGACTTCATCCGAGGTATGACTGGTCTTCAGTTCGGCCCTGGACATGCCCATGTTCAGCATGTACTGCTCGTACAGTTCCATCGCGGCCCGCGCCGAAAAATTGATGACGACGAGACCGGAAAAACCGCCGTCGAACAGGACAAAGCAGCCGATATCCGGCTTGAGACAGGTTTTCGAGATCCGCTGAACCATGCCCGAATAGCGGATCTGGCTTTGAGTCGTCACGCTCAGGACCCGGCTCACCGAATCGCACAAGCTTCTCAGGACGTCTTCAGTACCAAAGACAGTGGGGTAATTTTCGGTGCTCATCGTTCTGCTGCAGCCTTGCCGAAGAAATGTGTTGCATATATAGCACGCTCTGTGGTGATAGCCACAGCCCTGATGATGTCATTATGGCAACAGCGCCACGAATGACTGCGGATGTCCGGCATGCGCCTTCATCCGGACAAGCCGGGAGCCGCGTACGGACACGGTCGCGCGGAAGACACTCATGCGCGCAAGAAGCACGCTTCTGACCACACACCGATGACCGCAGGCGGACTGCCAAGCCTGCCGCCCCTGCGGCTTGAGCAGCGGCGACACCGACGATGCCGGAGCCATCGCCCGCATCTGCGGAAGTACATTTCCGACAATCCCGCGCAGCCCCATCGAACGCATGCCGGCACTGGAGATGGGCGTGCCGGGCCGAATCCTGCCCCGTCAATCACCTGAAATTGGCGGCGCAAATGTGCATGCCGGTTTCGATACCCGTGCGTGAAGGGCATAATATCGGGTAGTCGACTGCAGAAGCGTTGTCAGCCGTCGTCTGTGGCGACAGGGGGTCGCCATGGGTTCATGGTCAAAAAATCAATATTGAGGGAAGCAATATGGTTGCAGGGAAATCGAGAATCATCTACACGCTCACGGACGAAGCGCCGATGCTGGCAACGTGTGCTTTCCTACCCATTATCCGGACCTTCACCGGCCCGGCAGGCATCGAAATCGCCAAGAGCGACATCTCGGTGTCGGCCCGCATCCTGTCTGAATTTTCCGACTATCTGACCGAAGAGCAGAAAGTGCCGAACGCGCTGGCCGAACTTGCCCGCCTGACGCAGGATCCCGACACCAACATCATCAAGCTGCCGAACATCAGCGCCTCGGTGTCGCAGCTGAGCGCCGCCGTCAAGGAACTGCAGACACGCGGCTTCAAGATTCCCGATTTTCCCGAGAACCCGAAAACAGAAGAAGAAAAAGCGATCAAGACGCGCTACGGCAAGTGTCTTGGTTCTGCAGTCAACCCGGTGCTGCGTGAAGGCAACTCCGATCGTCGCGCCCCGGCAGCGGTCAAGAACTACGCGCGCAAGAATCCGCATTCGATGCTGCCCTGGAGCCAGGCTTCGCGCACCCACGTGTCGCACATGAAGCACGGCGACTTCTATCACGGCGAAAAGTCCATGACCCTGGACCGCGCCCGTGACGTGAAGATGGAACTGACGACCAACAGCGGCAAGAAAATCGTGCTCAAGCCGAAGCTTTCGCTGCTTGAGGGCGAGATCATCGACAGCATGTTCATGAGCAAGAAGGCGCTGTGCGACTTCTACGAAGAGCAGATCGAAGATGCGCGCAAGACCGGCGTCCTGTTTTCGCTGCACGTGAAGGCGACGATGATGAAGGTCTCGCACCCGATCGTCTTCGGCCACTGCGTCCGCATCTATTACCGCGATGCTTTCGAGAAACACGGCGCACTGTTTGATCAGCTGGGCGTGAACGTGAACAACGGCATGGTCAATCTGTACGACAAGATTGCAACCCTGCCCGAGTCCAAGCGCGACGAGATCATCCACGACCTGCACGCCTGCCACGAACACCGCCCCGAACTGGCGATGGTGGATTCGGCCAAGGGCATTACCAACTTCCACTCGCCCAACGACATCATCGTTGATGCGTCGATGCCGGCGATGATTCGCTCCGGCGGCAAGATGTGGGGCACTGACGGCAAGCAGTACGACTGCAAGGCCGTGATGCCGGAATCCACCTTTGCCCGTATCTATCAGGAGATGATCAACTTCTGCAAGACCAACGGCAACTTCGACCCGACCACCATGGGCACCGTGCCCAACGTTGGTCTGATGGCACAGCAGGCCGAAGAATACGGTTCGCACGACAAGACCTTCGAAATCGCCGAAGCCGGCGTTGCCAACATCGTCGACCTCGAAACCGGTGAAGTGCTGTTGTCGCAGAACGTCGAAGAAGGCGATATCTGGCGCATGTGCCAGGTCAAGGACGCACCGATCCGCGACTGGGTGAAGCTGGCCGTGACCCGCGCCCGCAACTCCGGCATGCCCGCGATCTTCTGGCTCGACCCCTATCGTCCGCATGAAAACGAGCTGATCAAGAAGGTCGAAAAGTACCTGAAGGATCACGACACCACCGGTCTCGACATCCAGCACATGTCGCAGGTACGCGCCATGCGTTACACGCTGGAGCGCGTCGTCCGCGGCCTGGACACCATCTCGGTGACCGGCAACATCCTGCGCGACTACCTGACCGACCTGTTCCCGATCATGGAACTCGGCACCAGCGCCAAGATGCTGTCCATCGTCCCGCTGATGGCTGGTGGCGGCATGTACGAAACCGGCGCCGGCGGTTCCGCGCCGAAGCACGTCAAGCAACTGGTCGAAGAAAACCACCTGCGCTGGGATTCGCTGGGCGAGTTTCTGGCGCTGGCCGTGTCGCTTGAAGAGCTGGGCATCAAGACCGGCAACGACAAGGCCAAGGTGCTCGCCAAGACGCTCGACGCAGCGACTGGCAAGCTGCTCGACAACAACAAGTCGCCCTCGCCCCGTACCGGCGAACTCGACAACCGCGGCAGCCAGTTCTACCTCGCGATGTTCTGGGCACAGGCACTGGCCGAACAGAACGAGAATGCAGAGCTGAAAGCGCACTTCGCGCCGATCGCCAAGGCACTGACCGACAACGAACCGAAGATCATCGAAGAGATGAAGTCGGTGCAGGGCAAGCCGGCCGACATCGGTGGCTACTATCTCGCCGACGCGGAGAAGTGCAAGGCGATCATGCGCCCGAGCGCAACCCTCAACGAAGTGTTGAAGGCTGCCCGCGTGTAATGCAACACACCGGACGCCGGGCAACCGGCGCCCGGATCGCCTGAATGCAAAGGGGCTGTGCGAAGAGCACAGCCCCTTTGCATTTGTGGACGGCGCCCTGATATCCATACGTTCCCGACGCAGAGCCTGCCATGGCGCCCAGCCTTGCGCCGACATGCGCGGCCGACGACGGCAAGCAGGCCAAACTCCATCCTCACGATGCTACCGCCGGGTTGCCCTTGTACGGAGAAAACCGGAACCTCCGACAGGCTCATTTTTACCGGCGCCCCACGATTTCAACGAGTCAGCGTTATTAATTGACTATTAAACTTTGTAGCCATAAACTTTTTGAAACAGAAACAGACTGCCGACTGATACACACCTAGCGTCGTATCGGACGGCAGCCCAACCGGGGCCTTTGCCGGGGGAGACGTCAGCACCACGTACCTGCGGGGATTCACCTTACGGACCGTGGAAGAGAAGACATTGCCACCCTCTGTGAGGCCAGGAATGGACATCGATTCACGTTACACGCTCAGCACCCGGGAAACTCGACGGGACAGGTGGGGAGAAACGGTAGCGTCCTCTTTTCTGCCCCTCGATTTCGATATTGCACGAACCACCCGCTTTTACAGTCAGGCGCTATGGGCACCAATAGACAGCGCCCGTGCTGCTGAAGTACGCATGTGCGAGCATCGCGTCAGCCGTCGCCCGATACATGAAGCCAATGCCGATGGGGCTGCGGTCAAAATTCTGTGGTTTCTCAATGGCAAGGGGCGTTTGGTCCAGGGCAACGACGACAACTCCCTGAGTTCGCTGGACTGGACTTTTTACGACGCGAGCAGACCATACTCGCTACAACTGTCTGAGGACGCCCGCTTTTTCTCCCTGCTTTACACTGGCGACCGAGCAGATGAATGGGCCCGGATGGCGCGTCAACTGGGAGGACGCGGACGATTGACGACAGGCCCCGCGCGGATCGCCTTGATTGCGCTACGCACCGCAATCCGCGAGAAACAAGCCCTGACGCTTCTCGCACAACGCGCTCTGCTGGGTTCAGTATTGTCGCTCACCGAAAGTGCACTTCGCCAGGAAATCCCATCGCGCGTCAACGCCGCAGACCGTGACGCACTGCGCCTCCTGGAGGCGCAAAACTACATTCTGCAGCATCTCGACAGGCCGCAACTGGGTCCCGACGACATTGCACGCGCATTGCATATGTCGCGGCGAAGCCTCTACAACCTTTTTGCCGACGCGGACCTTCGTCCGCGCGCATTCATTCAGAACCTGCGACTCGACCGCGCCAGCACCGCCTTGATCAACAGGCATCAGAGCGGAGACAGCATTACCTCCATCGCACTCGATCATGGCTTCACCGATGCGGCTCATTTCAGCCGCAGCTTCCGCGAACGATTCGGTGTCAGTCCAAGTCACTACCACTGCGATTCCGGGCGTTAGAACGCTCGGCGAATATCTGGTTCCAGCCTTGCTGAGCACATGTGCACTGCCATACAGATGTAATGCACACCACGGCAAGCGCAGCCTCCAAGGATAGCCGTAAGGTCTGTATCACACGGATTGCATCGAAGGATCCGGTCAGCGCCCTATGACTTGTCACTCGGAGAAACCCCTCATGAGCATCAGCCGCGCAACACCCGTCCTTGCCTTAGTCGCGACCTGCTGCATCGCAGCCCCCGCAGCAGCCTACGAGCTCCCTTCAGTCAACCTTGGACTGACCACGTTCATCGACGGTGCGCCTCCGGCCGGAGCGGGCTGGTACGTATCAGAGTTTCTTCAGTACTACACGGCCGACAAGCTTCGCGACAGCAAAGGCGAGCGTGTGGCCCTGCCAAAACAGGATATCGAGGTCACTTCGCTGGTTTCGCAGGCAATCTGGATGTCCTCCGACAAGCTGCTCGGGGCGAACTACGGTGTCACCGTGCTTCTGCCGGCAGTGCTAGAGGCAAAGACCAATGACGGCCTGAACAATGCAGCGCTAGGGGAAGGGCAGTCCGGGATCGGCGATCTGATTGTCGGCCCCTTTCTGCAATGGGGGCCCTACATGGGCGCCAACGGCCCCACTTATGCCCATCGTTTCGAATTCGACGTATCCCTGCCCACAGGCGAATACGACAACCGCAACGGGATCAACCCGGGCAGCAATCACTGGACCATCAATCCATATTGGTCGGGTACCTACTGGCTCACGCCAAAATGGACCGTCTCCACACGTCTTTGGTACCTGTGGAGCGGAACGAACACGGATCCGAATCCGGGCGCCTTCGCCGCCCAAGGGATTGCCACTGCAAATGACATGCGCCCCGGTCAGGCCTTCCACATGAACTTTGCCACCGAGTACGCAGTGACGCCCCAGTTGCGCCTTGGCATCAATGGCTACTGGTTGAAGCAAACCACCGAGTCCGAGGTGAACGGGCACTCGCTGTCCGGGAGCAAGGAGCAGGTCTTCGGGATCGGTCCCGGCGTGCTCTACAGCTTCTCGCAACAGGATCATGTTTTCTTCAACGCATACACCGAAAGCCACGTGCGCAATCGCCCTGAGGGGGAGCGTTACGTAATCCGCTACGTGCATAACTTCAAGTAAGCCGCAGCAAGCGGATCGTCAAACGCGAGGAACCCAACATGTCTTTGCCATTCCCCTCCCCCTGCATGAACTACATCGCCGGTGCCTGGAGCCCCGCGACATCCGGTGCGACCTTCGACAAACTCGCCCCGGCTGATGGCAGCGTGCTGTCAGCCGTTGCCAACTCAAGCGCGAGCGACGTCGACGCTGCAGTCGCGGCCGCACGTGCCCAGTTCGATGGCGGGCCATGGTCACGCCTTCCCGGCTCCGCGCGCGGACAACTGCTGCACGCACTGGCAAACCTGCTGGAACGCGACAGCGAACGCTTCGCCACGATCCTGGCCATGGAGCAGGCACGTCCGTTGATGGAGATGCGAATGCTCGATCTCCCCATGTCGATCGATACGCTGCGCTACTTTGCAGGCTGGGCCGACAAGCTCGAAGGCCGGCAGATTCCCACCGCGGGCTTCATGGGGCGCCCGACGCTGAACTACACCGTCCGCGAAGCGCTTGGGGTCGCAGCCCTGATCGTGCCCTGGAACGCTCCGCTGATGATCGGCATCTGGAAGATTGCACCGGCGCTCGCGGCAGGCTGCACCGTCGTGCTGAAACCGTCAGAGGACGCGCCACTGGCGCTCACTGCGCTGGCCGAACTCGCAGCCGAAGCAGGCTTCCCTGCCGGCGTGCTGAACATCGTCAATGGAATGGGCCCGGAAGCCGGTGGGGCGCTCACCAGGCACCCGGGAGTGGACAAGATCAGCTTCACCGGCAGTACGGCGGTCGGTCGCATCATTGCTGCAGACGCGGCGCCGCTGTTCAAGCGCCTCACGCTGGAACTCGGGGGCAAGGCACCACAGATCGTATGCGCTGACGCAGACCTCACCCAGGCCATTCAAGGCGTTGCGATGGGCCTGTTCGTAAACCAGGGTCAGACCTGCGCCGCCGGCACCCGAATCCTCGTGCACAGAAGCCGATACGACGACGTCGTCAATGCGCTTGCCGACGCAGCAAAATCCGTCAGCGTGGGCAATCCACTCTCTGAAGGAACGACCATGGGCGCGATGATCAACGCCCGTCATCGCGATCGCGTCGCAGAGTTGATTGCAAGTGGCGTCGCTGAGGGTGCCACGATGGTTGCAGGCGCCGAGGCAATACCGGACACGGGCTTCTTCATCCGGCCAACGGTGTTTGCAGATGGGCAGGCGCACATGCGCATCGTGCGCGAAGAGATCTTCGGACCGGTCGGCGTAGTGACCCCGTTCGACAGCGACGAAGAAGCAATCCGCCTCGCAAACGACACGCCGTTCGGGCTCTCTGCCTCGGTGTGGACAAATGATGTAGCCCGCGCCCATCGGATGGCTGGAGCGCTGCGCGTCGGCGCCGTAGCGGTCAATGGCTGGAGCCCACTGGATGCGCGCCTACCGTGGGGCGGATACAAGGACAGCGGAATCGGGCGAGACCTTTCACGCACTGCACTGGAGGCTTACACCGAAGAAAAGGTCGTGTCGCTGGTGATGTAAGCAGATCAGGCACATTCAAACCGCAGACTTCATTACTTTGATGGCAAACACATGACAACACGCTCGCCCCTGCCCCGACGGATTCAAACCCTGACCGGAGTGTTACTCGCCAGCATGACGCTCACCGGAACAGCCCTGGCCTCCAGCCCTGCCAACGTGGATGCCAAACGCATTGAAAGCATCGCCAACGGCGGAGAAGCCGGCAACTGGCTCTCTCATGGTCGCGGCTATGACGAAAAGCGTTACTCCCCGCTGACGCAGATCAACGATGGCAACGTTGCCGGCCTCAGTCTCGCATGGACGCATAAGCTGGACATCGACATGGGCGTTGAAGCGACACCCATCGTGGTAGACGGTGTGATGTACACCACCGGCCCGTTCAGCATTGTCTACGCACTCGACGCCGCGACCGGGAAGTTGCTCTGGAAGCACGACCCCGGGGTACCCAAATCGATTGCAGGGCAAGGGTGCTGCGGCCCGGTAAACCGAGGTGTCGCGGTTTGGAAGGGCAAGGTCTACGTGGGTACGTTCGATGGACGTCTGCTTGCGCTCGACGCTGCGACCGGCATGGAAAAATGGTCGGTAGACACGGTCATTGACCATGCGAAGAGCTACACCATTACGGGCGCTCCGAGAATTGTCAAAGGGAAAGTGCTGATTGGGAATGGGGGTGCGGAATTCGGCGTCCGCGGCTACGTCACGGCGTACGACGCTGACAGTGGCAAGCAAGCATGGCGCTTCTTCACCGTCCCAGGCGACCCCGCACTGCCGCCAGAAGATGACGCGATGAAGATGGCGCTCAAAACCTGGTTTGGAAACGGCTGGGTTAAATGGGGTGGCGGTGGCACCGTATGGGATTCGATGTCCTACGACCCGGAGCTGAACCAGCTCTACATCGGGGTCGGCAATGGCTCGCCTTTCAACTATCAGTTTCGGAGCGAGGGCAAGGGCGACAATCTTTTCCTGTCCTCCATCGTTGCGCTCGATCCGGACACAGGCAAGTACATCTGGCATTACCAGACGACACCTGCAGATCGCTGGGACTTCACCGCCGCTCAACAGATGGTTCTCGCCGATGTAGCCATCGACGGCAAACCGCGAAAAGTCCTGATGCAGGCACCCAAGAACGGATTCTTCTACGTGCTCGACCGCACCAACGGCAAGTTGATTTCAGCAAAGAACATCGTGCCGATCAACTGGGCCACGCATGTCGATCTCGCGACCGGCCGCCCCGCCATGGTGCCCGAAGCCGCCGACTATGCGGCCGGGCCGAAGCTCATTTCGCCTGCGATCATTGGTGCCCACAACTGGCACCCAATGTCCTACCACCCGAAAACCGGCCTCGTCTATATCCCGGCACAGGAAACCGCTGCAGGACTTGAAGCTCAGGATGAGCCCCTCTTCATCCCGAGCAAGTCGGTGGTCAATATCGGCCTGAAAGTACCGGAGTTGCCTGAAGACCCATCCATCGTGGAGAAGATCAGCCAGTCATGGCGGGGTCGCCTTATCGCCTGGGATCCGATCAAGCAGGAAGCACGCTGGAGTCAGGAATACCGAACCATCTACAACGGCGGTACGCTTGCCACCGCCGGCAACCTGGTATTCCAGGGAACAGCCGACGGCCGAGTGCTCGCCTATGCAGCCGACAGCGGCGCATTGCTATGGGAATCACCGGCCAATACGGGCGTCATGGCCGGGCCGGTAAGCTATGAAGCAGGCGGAGAGCAGTACATCACCTTCATGGCAGGCTGGGGGGGGACGTTTCCCCGCCTCCTCGGGCCACTGTCACTGGCGGCCAAGGTTCGCCCTGAAGCGCGAATCCTGACGTACAAACTTGGCGGGAAGGCCCAGCTCCCGGCGCAAAAATACGATCCGGTTCCCCTGCCCCCTCCGCCCCCGAACACGCTGGAGGCCGACAAGCTACCCGTCGCCCGCAGGCTGTTCAACGGATTCTGCGCGAACTGCCACGGACTCAACGCGGTCAGCGGCGGCGTTGTACCCGATCTCCGCTACCTGAGTACCGACAGCCACCTGCAGTTCAACGCCATCGTGGCCGGTGCGCGCGCAGCCAAGGGTATGCCTGCATTCGCAGATGCCATGCTGCCGGAACACATGGAACTGATTCATCAATACATCATCAAGCGAGCCCATGACCTTCAGTCGGAACTGGCTGCACTGAAAGCAGCCAAGTAACCGCATTTCAAGGCCAAAGCCCGAAGGGTCGCCATTGACGGGATCAATCTCATGAAATTCATGAGATTGATCCGGAATATCCAAGGACGCGCCCCCTTATTCCACGCGCTAGAGTTGAACCGGTATCGAACTCACTCCGCCAGACTTCGTCGTTCTGCCCTGCACTCGCTCACTGGGAAACGCTCATGCGATGTCCATATTCACCATCCACACGTGCCACAGTCATGCTGATCACGATCGCATCAGCGCCATGGAGCGTGAACGCACAAGACCCGTCACTCAGCCCGGTCGTCATTACCGGCAGCCGGGTAGAGGTTTCACCGTTTGACGTGCCGTATTCCGTCGAAGGCGTTCCGCTGTCGGAAAATGCTGCAGAAGGACTGCGAGTGAACGTCTCCGAAGTGCTCGCCAGCGTACCCGGCGTGATCGTGCAGAACCGTCAGAACTACGCGCAGGACCTGCAGATTTCAGTGCGCGGCTTTGGCGCGCGCGCCGCCTTCGGTGTGCGCGGGGTGAAGCTGATCGCAGACGGCATCCCGGCGTCCAACCCCGACGGCCAGGGTCAGGCAGCCACTTTCAACCTCGATACCGCGGAACGCATCGAAGTGCTGCGCGGCCCCTTCGCAACCGTCTACGGCAACCATGCTGGCGGTGTCATTCAACTGTTTTCGCGCGACGGCAAAGGCACGCCGCGCGTGAGTGGCGGCATCGTCGGCGGCGATCACGGCACGCTGAAGATCGACATCGGCGCGGAAGGCGAGAAGGACGGGATTGGCTACGTGCTCGACGCCTCGCACTTCGAGACCGATGGCGAGCGCCGCTACAGCGCGGCAACGCGCGACCAGGGCTTTGCCAAGCTGACGCTGAATCCAGACGAGGACAGCAAGCTGACCCTGATTGCCAGCGGCCTGCGCCAGCCCGACACCGAGGACCCGCTCGGCCTCACCTGGGACACCTGGAAGCGTGACGATACGGCGGTTGAGGACATTGCCCTGCAGTATCAGACACGAAAGAGCATCGAACACATGCAGGGCGGCGCCGTGTACGAACGCCGCTTCGGCGAGGACAGACTGCAGCTGCAGGCCTATGCCGGGCAACGCAGCGTGATCCAGTATCAATCGATTCCGAAAGTCGCGCAGAGCGCCATCACCCAGGCCGGCGGCATCATCGATTTCGATCGCGACTTCCATGGTTTCGGCGCGCGCTGGATCGCACAGCGCTCGCTGGAGCACGGCAAGCTGACGGTCACCACCGGTTTCGACTACGACCGTTCGCAGGACGACCGTCAGGGCTACCAGAACTTCATCGGCACCACGCTGGGCGTAAAGGGAGAATTGCGCCGCGACGAAATCGACACCGTCACCAGTCTCGATCCCTACGTGCAGGCCAGCTGGCAGCAGGGCGACTGGGACTGGTCGCTGGGCGTGCGTCACAGCAACGTGAAGTTCGACGTGGACGACAACTTCATCGTCGGCGCCAATGGCGACGACAGCGGCACGGTGAGCTACCGCAAGACCACGCCGGCCTTCGGCGTGCTGTGGCGGGCGACACCACTGCTGAACCTGTATGCCAGCATCGGCACCGGCTTCGAGACCCCGACCCTGACCGAGCTGTCGTATTCCGCCGCAGGCGGGTTCAACTTCGACCTCAAGCCCTCCCGTAGCCGGCAGATGGAACTGGGGCTCAAGGCCTATGTGGGCGAAACCGGCCGCATCAACGCAGCCCTGTTCCAGATCCGCACCGAGGACGAAATCGTGGTCGCGGGCTCGAGCGGTGGCAGAACCGACTACACCAACGCGGGGCAGACCCTGCGTCAGGGCCTCGAACTGGCGGCGGAAAGCAGCCTGACCCGCAGCCTGAGCGTACGTGGTGCGCTGACGGTCATGCGCGCCGTGTATGACGAAGCCTTCGGCACGGTGGCGTCAGGCAATCGCATTCCCGGCGTACCGGCGCTTTCGACCTACGCCGAACTGGCGTGGAAGCCTGTTGCCGGCCTGAACACCGCAATCGAGGCGGTGCATCGCAGCAAGGTGCAGGTCAATGACAACAACGACGACCGTCCCGCGCCTGCCTACACCCTGGTCAACCTGCGCCTCGCCACCGAGCAGCAGTCCGGCCCCTGGACCTTCAACCAGTTGCTGCGGCTGGACAACGTCTTCGACCGCAAGTACGTCGGCTCGGTGATCGTCGGCGACCGCAACGGCCGCTACTACGAACCAGGCCCAGGGCGCAGCGTGTATGGCGGCGTTCGCGCTACCTACCGCTTCTGAAGCAATGGCCACAAGGAGCGCATCGCAGCGCTGGCGCAGGCGCAGGAGCCTGCACATCATCGGCATGGCCTGTGCGCTGGCGACTGCGCCCGGCACTCAGGCCGGAGACAGCGGCACCGTAACCGTCATCATCGCGAACGCAGTTATCGGCGATGTCAGCGTTGCCTTGACTGACGCGATTGCGGAAGAAGGCATCACGGCACCGTCCGAAAGCCACTTCGGCGACATGCTGGCGCGCACCGCCCCCGAACTCGGCCACCGCGCCGACCTCTACGCCGAAGCCCGGATCTACACCTTCTGCAGCGCGGTCATTGCCGCGAAACTGGCGACCGAGTCGGTACACAACATTGCACACTGTCCGCTGTCGATCGCGGTCTACAGCCTTCCTGCCGACCGGCGCAGCGTGTATCTCGGCTACCGCCGCAGTGTCGAGTCGGCGGGCGGCAGAGCCGCCGATGCACTGCTGGACCGGATTGCCACCCGCACCACTGCACAATTTCAGCATGCGGCGCCCCCCGTGGGGCGTTGACCGCGCCACCCGGCGGCGTCTGTCAGGCGTGGGGCGCACATCTACTACCTGAGCCATATACCCCACGTTCTGGCGATCAGCGCCGGGCAAGGCCTTGGAATGCTTCCGAATGTGCTGAAACGGGTGCGCGAAACGACCCATTTGTGCGATAGTACCCGCCCGCTATGCGCTAGCCCAAGGCCCGGTCCGCGAAACCGCCCGAGAAGCAGGAGCAAGCGTCAGCCCGCACCTGACAGGTCCGCACACAGCAGGCAACACCCCAACAACGGAGATGAAGATGAAGCTTCGAAGCATTGCAAGCCTCGGCACAAGCCTGGCGCTCGCGTTCGCAACCACGGTCGCGTCCGCCGAAACCCGCGTCACCTTCAAGGCGGCCAAGGCTGGCACTTCTTACTATCAGATGGCGGTGCAGATCGGCGAGACGGTGAAGAAGACCAGCGGCGGTAATATTATCGTCACCGTCGAGGAGAGTCAGGGGTCGGTGCAGAACGTGATGGAATCCGCCGCACGTGGCAAACACTACATGTTCACTTCGCCGCCCTCGCTCGTCGACAAGGCGGCCGCCGGGGAGAAGCCCTTTGACCCGGCCGAAACCACCTTCAAGAAAATCCGCGCGCTGTTCCCGATTCCCTCGCTGACCATGCACTACGTGGTGCGCGACGATGCCGGCGTCAAGAGCTTTGCCGATCTCGCCGGCAAGCGCTTCGTCACCGGCAAGGGCTCGTTCGGCGCTGCCGAAGCCGCCCGCAACTTCAAGCAGTTCGGCCTCGAAGGCAAGATCGACGTCATCGACATCGAACTCTCTGGCGCCGGCGCGGCGATGAAGAATCGGCAGGTCGACGGTTTTGCCACATCTGGCTCCTGGCCAGCCCCCAACGTGGTCGAAGTCGCAGCAAGCTCGCCGGTCCATCTGCTGTCGATGAGCGACGAACAGATCAAGATCACCGGGCACAGCCGCATGGTGATCCCGAAGGGCACCTACCCGGGCATGACCGAAGACGTGGTCACCACCTCCTTGCCGGTGATCTCCTACGCCCTGACCGACATGGACGACGCCACTGCGTATCAGCTGACGCGCAGCTACTGGCAGGGGCTCGCCGAGATGGCGAAGACCAACCCGTGGTGGAAGGGTGTCGTGCCGGATCTGCTCGACAACATCACCGTGAAGCTCCATCCGGGTGCTCTCAAGTACTACACCGAAGCCGGCATTGCCGTGCCCGAACGGCTGAAGTAAGACCTGCACCATCGTGCGGCGTCTGCGGACGCCGCCTTGCCTTGTCCCCCAGCGCCCGCACTTCCTGCGGGCGCCATTACTTTCAGATCATGACCGACACCTACCCAGCTACGGCCCCCGCCGCAGCGCCCCGGCATCCGCTCCTGTCCCTGCACTCCGTAATGGTGCTGCTCGCCTTTGCCTCGGTGGCCTATCACCTGTGGCTGGTCACTGCCGGCCTGATCCCGCACCTGGTGAGCCGCCCGCTGCACATCATCGCGGTGCTGCCCTTCGTATTCATCTTTACCGCACAGCCTGCCACTGGCTGGCGCCGCGTCGTCGACGTGGCCCTGTGCACCTTCGGCCTCGCCGCCTGCATCTATGTGCTGGTTCAGCACGACGTGCTGGACGAGCAGTACGGGCGCCTGCGGGGCACGATGCAGTTCGTGGTGGCCTGGGGCCTGGTGCTGCTGGCGCTCGAAATGGCGCGACGGCAGGTGAAATGGGCCATGCCGACAACCGCGGCGCTGGCCCTGCTCTATGGTCTTTTCGGGCAATACCTTCCGGGTGAACTCGGCCACGCGGGCATTCCTCTGGCCAGTTTCCTCGGTACGCTGACAATTACCGAAGGCGGGCTGTGGGGCAGCCTGACCGGCACCTCGGCCGAAGTGGTCGCGGTGTTCGTCATCCTCGGCGCGGTCATCGGCGCGGGCGAAGGCGGGCAAGGCTTCATGGCTGCGTCCATCGCGCTCGCGGGTCGTCTGCGTGCGGGTGCGGCCAAGGTCTCGGTGCTCTCGTCCGCCCTGTTCGGCTCAATCTCCGGATCGGCATCGGCCAACGTAGCGTCCACCGGCGCCATCACCCTGCCGACAATGAAGCGCCTCGGCTATCCGCCTGCGCTCGCAGCCGCCGTGGAGGCAGTGGCCTCGTCCGGCGGCCAGATCATGCCGCCGGTGATGGGCGCAGGCGCCTTCATCATGGTCGAGTTGCTGCGCACCACCTACAACGAAATCCTGATGGCCGCCCTGCTGCCGGCCGTGCTGTTTTTCTGGGGCGTGTGGGCAGGCTGCGACCTCTACGGCCGCCGCTACGGCCTTGAGCCGATGCGGGCCGAAGACATCCCGCCCTTTGCCCGCGTGGCGAAACTGGTCCTGTTTTTCCTCCTGCCCTTCGGGTTGTTGCTGGGCGTCCTGTTTCTGTCCGGCAATACGCCGCAGTACGCGGGGGCCGCGGCCACGGGCGCCAGCGCTGCGCTGCTGCTGTTCAACGACCAGCTGCGCCCGTCGCTGACGCGCTGGGCGAGCCGGCTGGTGGAGGCTGCGGTCAATGCGGCACGCCAGATCGCCACCATCGCCGCCATCATCCTGTGCGCGGGCCTGATCATCGGCGTGCTCAACATGACCGGCCTCGGCGTCAAGATCACCTCGCTGATCCTCGGCCTGTCGGGCGGCAACCTGTGGGGCGCCTTGCTGCTGACCGGCCTGGCCTGCCTGATCCTGGGCATGGAAGTTCCCACCACCGCCGCCTATGTCATCTGCGTAGCGGTTGCCGGCCCGGCGCTGATGGAGATCGGGCTCCCGCCGCTTCAGGCCCACCTGTTCATCTTCTGGTTTGCGCTGCTGTCGACGATTACCCCGCCAGTGTGCGGCGCGGTCTTCATCGCGGCCGGCATGGCAGGCGCCCCGTGGCTGAAGGTTGCGTGGCATGCCATGACGCTCGGCGTCGGCCTTTACATCGTGCCGCTTGCCTTCGTCGCCAACCCCTCGCTGACCGCCCTTGGCTCAACCCCATGGCTGGCGCTCGGGGCATGCGTGAAGATCGGCATCGGTGTGTGGATGGTAAGCCGTGGCCTGATCCACCGCGAAGCCATGACCGTGCGTGCGCTGTGGGTGGCCGCCGGCATGGTGGTGATATTCGCCTTCGGCATCTGAAACAGCGCCGGCGAGCGTTTGATGTCGCCGGGCACAGTCCGGCGACTGTCCTGGCCAGCCCCGGGTGTTCCGGCACCATTTCGGCACCATGATGTCCCACCCTGAAGCAGGTCAATGCCTGCAGGGAGGACACCATGAAGCAGATCCTGATCGTCGGCGCGGGCAAGATCGGTACAGTGATTGCAGACTTGCTGAGTGCCTGCGGAGACTATGAGGTCACCGTGGCAGATCGCGATGGCGACGCGCTCGATCGCCTTGTCGCCGCGCTCCCGGCGCTGACCGTGGAAACGCTCGATG
>Ga0172382_10003598_pt1 | contig 24396 bp, 23 predicted proteins | sample Leawel138RmetaG_FD_122245 | JGI IMG/M metagenome (GOLD analysis project Ga0172382, IMG submission 122245) | Leachate microbial communities from a municipal landfill in Southern Ontario, Canada - Leachate well 138R metaG | ecosystem: Engineered > Solid waste > Landfill > Unclassified | place...
ATCAAGGCTTACCCTGTCGTCCTTTGTGGAATTTGAGGACAAAAAGGTAAAGTCAATTAGGGTGGCCAGTGGAGCCCTGGCAAAGTATCCCATGAGGGAAGTAGATGTAGAGAATTACTTGCTTGGAAAGGCCTTGAACCCAGACAATATAGAAGCTGCCATAGAAAAACTAAAGGATTCGATGGACATAAGACTAGAGGGTAGGTCTACCTTGCCCTACAAGAGGATAGCCATATCTACCATACTGAGGGAAGCTCTTGAAGAGGCCATGGAATTTGGAGAAGAGGTGAGAGCATGAAGAATATAAGTCTAACCGTAAACGATAAGGTCTACGAATTGGCCATAGATGAAAACATGAGGCTATTGGATATATTGAGGGAGGAACTGGGCCTGATAGGTACCAAGGAAGGCTGCAGTGAAGGTGAGTGTGGAGCCTGTACTGTAATCATGGACGGTAATACAGTGAACTCATGTATGGTAATGGGATTTCAGGCAGATGGCTCAAGGATCACAACCATAGAAGGACTAGAGAGGGATGGAGAACTTGACCCGGTTCAACAGGCCTATGTAGACGTTGGAGCAGTACAGTGCGGTTTTTGTATTCCCGGTATGGTCCTATCTACAAAGAATTTGTTGGACAATAATCCAAATCCTACAGATGAGGAAATCAGAGAGGGTCTGTCAGGCAACCTTTGCAGGTGTACAGGCTATAATAAGATGTTAGATGCCACAAAGAAGGCAAAGAAATATAGGGAGGGAGAAGAGTAATGAAACTTGATATTGTAGGCAAAAGCGTAATTAGAGTAGATGCTGAGTCCAAGGTTAGTGGAAAGGCTCTCTACCCCCAAGATATATTTATGGACAATATGGCCTATGGGAAGACAGTCAGGTCCAATAGACCCCATGCCAAGATAAGAGTAGATATTTCCGAGGCAGAAAAAGTAGATGGAGTCATCAAGGTATTTACCTACAAGGATGTACCCAAGGAAAATATTCACGGGGTAGTCCTCAGGGACCACGAGGTCTTTGCCAGTGAAAAGGTAATCCGAGTAGGAGAGCCAATTGCCCTAGTGGTAGGAGAGACAGAAAGGGCCTGTCAGGAAGGCTATAAGAAGGTAAAGGTTGAGTATGAGGACTTGCCGGCAGTTTTTGATCCGGTAGAAGCCATGAAGGAGGATTCTCCCAAAGTACATGGAGACTCAAATATCATATTTCATTACAAACTCAAATCCGGAGATATAGAAGAGGGAAAAAGGAAGTCTAAATATATAGTGGAAAACACCTATAGGGTAGGCATGGTAGAACACGCATTTTTGCAGCCAGAGGCAGGAGTAGGCTATATTGAGGAAGATGGCACAGTTGTCGTAGTAGTGGCAACCCAATATCCACATTACGATAGGGAAGAGGTAGCCATCAATTTAGGCCTGCCAGAGGAAAAGGTAAGGATAATAAATGCCAATGTAGGAGGTGCCTTCGGAGGAAGGGAGGATATTTCCCTTCAAATTCACCTGGCTGTTGCAGCATATGCCTTGAAAAGACCAGTTAAAATTATATTTAGCAGGGAGGAATCATTTATAGGTCATGCCAAGAGACATCCAATGATTATGAAATACAAGACGGGTGCAGATGAAGATGGAATGCTCCAATATATGGAGGCAGAAATAATAGGGGATTCGGGAGCCCACTGCTCATGGGCCATCAATGTCCTAAGGAAGGCAGGAGTCCATGCAACAGGACCCTATGTCATACCCCATGTCAAGGCAGATGCCATTGCAGTCTATACCAACAATCCCTATACTGGTGCCATGAGGGGATTTGGAGCTACACAGGTACCAGTTGCCTATGAACAGCAAATGGATGCCCTGGCAGAGAAACTAGGCATGAACCCCATAGAATTTAGGATGAAAAACATATTGAGGAAGGGCTCTGCAACGGCTACAGGCCAGGTCATGACCGACAGCGTACCTATAGATATGTGCTTGGAAGCAGTGGACGAAAGCTTTAAGTTTTCCCAAAGCTGGAAGGGGGTAAGGTAATGAAAAAGCGTGGAATAGGAGTAGGTCTCTCATACTATGGCATAGGCTATGGAAACGGGTTTCCCGATATTTCTAGGTCTGTGGTAAGGCTCTTGCCAGGTGGGAAAATCGGCATATACTCTGGAGTAACGGAGGTAGGTCAGGGAGCTAAAACTGCCATGATACAAATTGGAGCCGAAACCTTAAAGGTCAAAATGGAAGATGTCATCCTAGTAAACGAAGATACATCTAGAATGCCAGATTCGGGAACAGCCGCTGCCACTAGGCAGACCTACAATACAGGAAATGCTATAAAGATAGGCTGCGAAAACCTCAGGGACATGCTTTTTGAAAAGGCAAAATTGGAGTTAAAATTAAATTCTACAGCGGGATTGGCCTTGGAAGATGGCCAGGTATTTCTTAGCTTCTTTCCCCAAAAAAGGATATCTTTTAAGGAGCTATCTGAAATATATAAGGATGAAAATATCATAGAAGCAGAAGGAGAATTCGTAGGTCAAACTACGGAAAGCGATCCTGAGACAGGTCAGGGAGCTCCCTATTGGCCCTATTCCTTCAATGCAGTGGCAGTTGAGGTGGAAGTAGACACAAACACGGGCATAGTAAGCCTTTTGAGGGCAAGTTTTGCCCAGGACGCAGGTCGTGCAGTAAATCCAAATCTACTGGAAGGCCAGATGGATGGCGGATTTGCCATGGGTCTTGGATATGCTCTCTTTGAAGATATAAAACTTGAAAATGGTATTATAAAGAACAATAAATTCTCCAAATACCTAATACCTACAGCCATGGATATGATAGATGTGGAGAAAATAATAATTGAGGACCCAGAGGGGACTTCACCCTATGGAGCCAAGGGCATAGGCGAACCAGTGCTAATCCCCATAGCACCAGCCATATTAAATGCCATCTATAATGCAGTAGGAGTTAGAATTACAGAATTACCAGCAACGCCTGAAAAGTTGATGAAGGCACTCCGAGAAAATAAAGAAAATAGATAAGAAGGAGGATAAGACCTTGACCCCTGTTACCATAACTATTGGAATTGGTGTAGGAATCGCTATAATATTATTGTTGATTTTGCTATCCAGAAAGGGAAAAAGTAACAATGAAGCAAGGGAAATCATAAGATATATTTCCCAAATAGATAGTTTGGACTTTTCCATAGAGGAAGATGCAAATATCACAAGGGAAATAAGAGAAAAGTTAAATAGTATAAATAAGCAAATAGTAGAGAAATTGAAGGCTCAGGTTGGAATATCTACAGATGTGTTTTTTGTAAGCGAAAAACTCAATATCTTGGCAAGCGATAGTTTAAATACTTCTGAAACAATAGCAGCCTCAGTGGAAACTGCAGATGAAAACATCGCCAATCAAAGCAAGATGCTAAGGGATACCCAGGGCTTGACGAACAAGATATACCAGTCTATGGAAAGAATAGGCGGAGAAGTAATAGACAAGATTCAATTTATCTCATCTTCCATAGAAGCAGCTCAGGGGGGTATCGAGAGCATCGCCGACATTGAATCCATGATTAAGGGCTCAAAGGACATCTTAAGGGATATATCAGCAAAGACAGCAGAGCTAAGGGACTATTCCCAAGAGGTTGTCAAGTTGATGGACTTAATAAACAATATATCGAATCAAACCAAGATGCTTTCCCTAAATGCCTCTATTGAAGCGGCTAGGGCAGGAGAGCAAGGCAAGGGATTTGGCGTAGTAGCTGTAGAGGTAGGTAAATTAGCAGCAGAAACTGAAGACGTGTCAAAGAAGATAGAGGAAGTAATTGGGAATTTAACAAATGAAATAGTGTTCATATCCGAAACCATGGGCAAGGAGATGGTGGATATGGACAATAACTATGAAATTATAGAGAAGGCAAATAGGGAATTCATATCCATAGTCGACAGTCTTAACCTTGGAAGGGAGAGCCTAGAGACAATCAAGGATTCAACAGCAGAAAATGGCTTTATGATAAAAGATATAATAGACAATATTGGGAAAATTACTGAGTTTTCTGAGGAAACTACAGCCCAAATGGAGGAAACTACCAGCAGGGTCATGGACCAACATACCATGGCAAAGAATTTGCATAAATCCACTGAAAGTATCAGGGAACATGTAGACAATATGCAGCAATCTATAGTAGGCAGTGTCATGGAAGAGAAGATGCTGAAACAAACATATGAGGTAAGGGAATACTTTCAGAATAAGGGCAATGTGACGGATTCCATGATAGGGGACCTCTTGAAGACAGTAGGTGTAGATGCTATTTATATAACAGACTCTTCTGGTATAGTCCAATACACCAATGAAAAGTCTGCAATAGGTCTGGACCTATATATGGCTGATCCATCCTTTAGGGCATTCAAAGAGGGCAATGTAGACTACTTAGTTACACCTATCAAACAGAGAGTGGAAGATGGCAAACTATTTAAATTCCTGACAGTTTCCGACGAAAGTGGGAAACTATATGAAGTGGGACTAGGGTTAGAATCCCTCTTTAGGAATATATAGTCCATGAAAATATATGAGATGCTCGGAATTAATGAGGGCAAGAAGGAAATAATATCTCTAGTGGGAGCAGGTGGGAAAAGTACAATTATGCAGGCCTTGGCAGAGGAATGCAAGGGCCTAGGGAAAAGGGTATTAGTCACCACCAGCACAAGGGTATTGACCAGTCAATTAGATTTCTGTGACAGACTATTCTATGGGCATCTAGCAGATGGCTATAGGCCCTTGGAAGGCTCTACGACAGGTCTAGCCAAGAGAATAAAGGGACCAAAGGCCATCGGCATGAACTTAGAGGAACTAGAGGAAATCCACAGGAGAGAAATTTTTGACCTTATAATCATAGAGGCCGATGGAGCGAGGACAAAGCCCATAAAGGCCCATGGGCCAAGGGAACCCATGGTGGCACCCTTTAGCACAATTACCCTAGGAGTGATTGGACTTGATAGCCTAGGCAGGCCAATAGATGAGGATAATGTCTATAGGCCAGAACTCTTAAGTGGACTCCTGCAAGTAAATATGGGAGATAGGTTAAAGGAGGGAGACCTAGCAAGGTATGTCCTTGATAGGAGGGGCCTCTTTAAGGATAGTCGGGGGAAGAAGGTATTGTTCCTGAATAAGGCCAAGGGAAAAAAACATATTGAGCAGGGACAGAGAATTGGCAAACTGTTGAAGGATATGGGATTTGATCATATATATGTAACCGATATTGGAATGGATATCTAGGATAGGTGAGTCGATGATTACGGGTATTATCTTAGCTGCAGGATTTTCAAAGAGAATGGGAAGGAATAAGTTACTAGTTACAATTGGGGGTATGCCCCTTGTCGAAAGGGTAATAAATGCTGCCAAGGGCTCGGAACTAGATGAGCTAATACTAGTATATAGGGAAAAGCCTGTGATGGAGATAGGAAAAAGGTATGGGATAAAAACAGTCTACAATGGCAGTGCCCATCTAGGACAAAGTGAAAGCTTAAAATTAGGGGTAAGAAATGCCAGCGGGGCAGACGCCTACATGTTTTTTGTGGGGGATCAGCCATTTTTAACTAAGGAATTAATAAATCATCTGATTAGGGAATATGGGATTTCAAATTCGTCGATTCTAGTACCCTATTATAGGGGGTCCAAGGGCATGCCCATGATTATGTCTTCTATATATAAAGATGAACTTCTCAAGGTCTTAGGAGACAAGGGTGGAAGGGATTTGGTAAAAAAACACCATACTGAAGTAAAAAAGATAGCCATAGAAGACCATATATTGGGACTGGACATAGATTGGGAAAAAGATTTAGACAAGATACTTACTTAAAATTCATACGAGAAGGTGAAGGACTTGGAAACTGTAATTATACGAGGTGGTGGGGATTTAGCTACAGGAATAGGCCACAGGCTCTATAAATCAGGATTTAAGATAGTTGTTTTGGAAACAGACCAGCCCTTAGCTATCAGGCGAAAAGTCAGCTTTTGTGAGGCAGTATATAGTGGAGAAATTGTCGTAGAGGGAGTTAAGGCAGTCTTGGCGAATACAGCTAGTGATATATACAGCATAGTAGAAAGCGGAAATATACCCCTATATGTAGATCCAAAAGGGGAGATAATACAAGAACTCAAGCCCCTAGCAGTAGTTGACGCCATAATGGCTAAGAAAAACTTGGGAACCACCAGGGACCTAGCCCCAATAACCATAGGTATAGGACCGGGATTTGAAGCGGGCAAGGACGTGGACCTAGTAGTTGAAACTAAGAGGGGACATTTTCTTGGCATGGTAATACACAGGGGAGGGGCAGAAAAAGATACGGGAATACCGGGTAGCACCCTTGGATATAGGGAGGAAAGAATAGTAAGGGCCTTATCAGACGGAATAGTAAGCCATTTTTCCAAGATAGGGCAAAGGGTAAATACAGGAGACTTAATATGTAGGACAGGCGATGAGGAAGTAAGGGCCAATATTTCAGGCATAGTGAGGGGGCTCATAAAGGAAGGCCTCTATGTAAATAAGGGTCTGAAGATAGGAGATATAGACCCCAGGGCCATAGAAGAATACGCCTTTACCATTTCAGAAAAGGCCAGGGCAGTAGGCGGGGGCGTCCTAGAGTCCATAATGTATCTCAGAAAAGAGAGGAATATTTGATGGCTGATTTATCTATTATGAAGAAATTGCTGGAGGAAGTAGACAATGGAAGGGAAGTTGCCCTAGCCACAATAATCAAATCACAGGGCTCAACCCCAAGGGGGAGCGGCACAGTCATGGCCGTCGTAGAAGATGGATTAATCTACGGCACCATAGGTGGAGGCTCCCTAGAGAAATACGTAATCCAATTGTGCCTGGAGGCCATTAGAGAGGGTAGGAATGAAATAGCCAACATACCCCTAAATACAAAGGGGGTAGAGATGATTTGTGGCGGAGGCGTGGAAGTATTTATCGACGTCTACAAGGTAAGGCCAGAATTGATTATCGTCGGTGCAGGACATGTGGGCCACGCCATCTATCAGGTTGCATCTTCCCTGGATTTTGATATAGTGGTATTTGAGGACAGGGAGGAATTTTTAAACAAGGAAAGATTTCCCCTGGCAAAGAAACTTATTCTAGGCGATCCCAAGACAGAGCTAAAGAATTACGACATAAACAGCAACAGCTATCTCATATTGGCATCTAGATCCCATACACTTGACCAAGAGGCACTGGAAGCAGTCTGGGACACAGAAGCCAAATATATAGGGGTCATGGGCAGCAAGAAAAAGATTATTACCATGAGAAAGAACCTAATGGAGAAGGGTGTAGCAGAAGAAGGCCTAGATAAAATATATGCACCAATAGGTCTAGAAATCTCCTCGGGAAGCCCAGAAGAAATAGCCATCAGTATCATGGCGGAAGTGCTCCTAGTAAAAAACAAGGGCAGCCTAAAACATATGAAAGATAATATAAAAAACCATAGGGTATAAACCCACAATAAAAGGAGGAAAATAAATGGATAACAAGAAGTACATCTTAGCAGTACCGAATTTTAGCGACGGCAGGAGACAAGAGGTAATAGACGCTGTCACAGGAGTATTTGAAGGAAGAGAAGGAGTTACCCTAGTAAGTGTAGAACCAGAGCACGACTTCAATAGGACAGTAGTCACAGTACTGGGAGAGCCAGAGCCTTTGAAGGAGGCCCTAATTGCCATGGCAGGCAAGTCCTATGAACTAATAGATATGAGGGAACAAGAAGGCACCCATCCAAGAATAGGAGGGCAAGATACCGTGCCCCTATTCCCCTTTAGAAATATAGATTTAGAAGAGACAAGGGAACTGGCAGAAGAAATAGGCAAGGAATTATTTGAAAAATATAAGGTGCCCATATTCTTTGCAGGGGCCAATGGCAGGACAGAGGATAAGAAGAGCATATCCTTTATCAGAAAGGGACAGTATGAAGGACTAAAGGCACTATTAGACGACGAAAACCACCCAGATAGGGAGGCGAGGATGCCAGACCTATCAGTAGATGGAAAATTGGATCCAAAATACGGAGCCACCATAGTGTCTGCAGACATGGAAGGCCTAACAGCCTACAATGTATTTTTGGCAACAGAAGACGTAAGCATAGCAAAGCAAATAGCCAAGGCAGTCAGGGGACCAAGTGGAGGATTCTCTACCATAAGGGCTGTAGGCATCAAGTTCCCAGAGAGGGAAGGAGTAGTAGTATCCATGAACATGTTTGACTGTGCCCAAACACCTCTTTATAGGGCATTTGAACTAGTAAAATTAGAAGCACAAAAATACGGCATAGCAGTCACAGGCTCAGAACTAGTAGGACCAGTGAAACTAGAATACCTCTTAAACAACCTGGACCACTATCTAGGACTGCAAGGTCTAAGATTGGATCAAATCCTAGAAACACACCTAATGAAATAATGTGCCACCGGGGACGGTTCTCCCTGGCTCATTTATGAAGAAAGGCCCTGATTATCAGGGCCTTTCTGTTGTGTTTTCTGACTCGTATTGATTTAGTTTATTGTAAAGATGCCTTTCGCTCATGCCGAGGACTTGGGCAGTTTTCCTCTTGTTATAGTCATAGTGGTCTAGGGTGGCCAAAATTAATTTTCTCTCAGCGGATTCCAAGGTGTCCCCAATGAATATGGGGATATTTTCGTTTGGTGGAACAAATAATTTATTGGGGATTATCTCCTTGGGCAGGTCCTGGATTTCGATGACATTGCCTTCGGCCAAAGCAACAGCCCTCTCTATAATATTTTGCAACTCCCTTACATTGCCTGGATAGTCGTGACCCTCTAGAATGCTAATAGCAGACCGGCTGATTCCAGAGATATCCTTGTTAAAGGATTTACTATAGAGGTTGATAAAGTGTTTTGTAAGGGCGGGTATATCCTCCTTCCTATCCCTGAGTGGTGGTACTTCGATATTTACTACATTTAGGCGGAAGAATAGGTCCTCCCTGAAGTTTCCATTCTTTACCTCTTCACTGAGGTTTAGGTTTGTGGCGGCCATGAGTCTAAAATCAACGGGGAAAGATTTTTCACTACCCAAGGGTGTAATGGTTTTCTCTTGAATAACCCTAAGTAATTTGGCTTGGAGTTGAATATCCATATCCCCTATTTCATCTAGAAACAGGGTACCCCCATGAGCCAGTTCAAACTTGCCCTTATATCTGGAATTGGCCCCCGTAAAGGCACCTTTTTCGTATCCAAATAGCTCAGATTCCAGAAGGTTGTGGGGGATAGCAGCACAGTTTATAATTTCTAGGACCTTCCCCTTTCGATTAGATGTATTGTGTATGGCCCTGGCAATCAATTCCTTTCCAGTGCCCGATTCACCGGATATGAGCACATTGATATCAACATTTTTTATCCTATCTATCATCTTAAACACTTCATTCATGGCATTGCTAGAGGATACAAATTTCAGATCCAGACTACTTTCATTTATCCTTCTTGTCAAATCTTCTAGCTCATCCGATAGTGATTGATAATCTAGGGCCTTATTTATCAGGGATATTAAACCGTTAATATCTAGAGGTTTTGTTATATAGTGATAGGCACCCCTTTGTATAGCCTCGATGGAGTCTTCTATAGATCCGTAGGCAGTCATGGCTATAACTAGTACCCTAGGGGTCTTGGATTTTATACTATTGAGTACATCTATTCCCTTGTAATCGCCTAGGTACTGGTCTAGCAAGACCAAATCAATGCTTTTACTCTCTATAATGTCTAATCCCTCGGGCACATCAGCACTTATATAAACATTAAAATGATCCTCAAGGGCGAATTTTAAGGCAGTCAAAATTGAAATTTCATCATCTATAACCAAGATATTATGCATTTGTATCATCCTTTCCACAATTGGATTCTATGGGCATCCTAATGAGGACAGTCGTCCCCTGATTTAATTGGCTGAAGACCTGAATTTCTCCCCTGTTATCCCTTACCAGTCTGTCAGTTACGGACAGGCCAATACCATAGCTATTTTTCTTAGAGGAGTAGAAGGGGTCAAATAACTTATCTTTTTCTTCGTCAGGGATACCAACTCCGTTATCTCTAATGCTGATAGACATATCAGATTGATGCGTATTGGCCTCAATCCATATTTGACCCTTTGATTCAATGGCATCAATGCTGTTTAACAGTATATTTAGAAGAATTTGTTTCATTTGTGATTCGTCAGCATATAGGTAAATCATGTCATTGCTTATGGAAACCTTGATTTCCTTCTCATTTAGTTTTTGCTTTAGCAACATCAGTACATCTGATAGGATATCACTTAAGATTAATTTCTTGGGGTTGGGGCTCTTTGGCTTAGAGTAGTCTAGTAGGGACCCAACCAGGTCATTCAGTCTATTAATTTCTTTTGGCACGATTTTTGTCAGTTCGGCCCTAAAACCTTCATCGTCAAATTTCAAAGGTATTAGGTCGATAAAGGCCTTAATCGATGTCAGAGGATTTCTCAATTCATGTGCAATACCAGCAGATAATCTGCCCAGGGCCTGCATCTTGTCGTTGTGCATGATCATATTATTTAATTTAATCACTTCCCTGGTCTGGATTTCAACTTCTGCTTTCAGGGTCTTGTTCCAGTAGTAAATAATCGATATGACTATAAGAGATATAAGCAAGGCAATCAAGGAGATATAGAGGGATTTCCTCCACTTTAAATTAATATCAGGTATGGTTTCGCCAAACCATTTTTCATATATCTTGTCATAGGTGCCGTTTTCCTTAATAGCCCTAAGTCCGGAGTTTAACAATTGCAACAAGTCCTTATTACCCCTTTGGACGGCAATACAATATTTAGTGGGATACAATTGCTCACCCACGATTTTTACAGTATTGGTTAACCCAAAGCTCTGAACGTAATATATTCCAGTCAATCTATTGCCTACATAGGCATCTACTTCCCCCGTAATCAGAGAATGTAGGGCATCTTTTTGGTTGATTTTCTCAGTTATATGTATTCCCTGTACGGGTGATACAATCTCACTGGTTACATCTTCCGATTGTATGGCTATTTTTTTACCCCTTAAATCATCTAGGCTCGAAATATTTTCAGTAGTATTGAGGACAAATATGCTTTGGGAATTCATCACGATTTCATCGGTGAAATCATATAATTTTTCCCTTTCAGGGGTAATTGTCATGCCCTGAACCGCATCTACTTCACCTTTTTTGAGCAAATCCATAGTGTCTTCCCAGCTATTTGACACCAAATCGATTTCTATTCCCAATTCTATGGCCACGGCCCTGATAATATCCACATTGAAACCCCTAAAGTTATCATTGTCATCAACAAACTCGTAGGGTGGGTAATTGTTGTCACCGCTTACCTTTATAGGACGGCCAAAATACTTCTCAGAAAAGGAATACGATGGGATAAAAAGATAGGCCAAAAGGAGAAAAAATATTAGACCCTTATATAATCCTTTATGTTTCATGATACACCTCTTATACTTAATTGTTTATCTTATTATACCATAAGTATGAAAAGAATTCATAGTATGAAATTATTGCATACCTATAGCCCGCTGTAGCCGAGGAAATTGTCGAAAAAATGCGATTTAAAGCCTTCCAAGTAGCTTAGGCAGTTGGCATGGAACTTGCATCATTATATGGATGATAGTGTAAGGAGGCTAGGGACCATTTATTTGCCGTGGTCCTACAAATTATAAAGGAGGATTTGATTATGAAAAGAAAAGCATTACTGTCGATTCTTTTGGCTTTGATTATCGTTGCAGGGACTGCCTGTAATGGGGGTGGCGGCTCTTCCTCTGAATTGTATATAGCGTCTGCTAATCCAATGACAGGAGACTCAGCACAATTTGGGGACATGAAGGTAAAAGCTATTGAATTAGCATTAGATGAGATTAACGAGGCAGGAGGAATCGATGGCAAGCAAGTTAAGTTGATTGTAGGGGACGATACTGGTAATCCAAAGGAGGCTCCCAATGTAGCTCAAAAATTTGCCGGAGACGACAAGATCTTAGCAGTAATAGGCCACTGGAATAGTTCCTGTACCTTGGCTGCAAGGGGGATTTATGAGGCTGCTAGTCTGCCAGTCATTACCGACTCCGTCAACAAACAGATAACAGATGGGACTACCCCGCATATGTTCCGTATTTCATTGACTGATACGACTCAGGCCTATAATTTGGCCCAGTATGCGTTTAATAAGCTTGGCAAGAAGAATGCAGCTATCCTATTTACCGCCAATGACTTTGGCACAGGATTGAAAAATGACTTTACAGATGAGTTTGAAAGATTGGGAGGAAAGATAGTAGCATCAGAGACATATTTTGAAGGGCAATCAAAGGATTTTAGTCCCCAACTGACAAAGATAAAGGGCCAAAATCCAGATGTAATCTTCATTGCAGGATATTATGTAGAGACTGCCCTAATCGCACAGCAGGCAGGGCCAATTGGTCTGGATGTACCCATGATAGGGACAGAGGGAATTAGTTCAGAGGAGCTCATAAAGCTAGGTGGAGAAGCTGTGGAGGGCATCAGGTTTGCGGCATTTTTCCATCCAGAGGTTGAATTTCCAGGGACAAAGGAGTTTGTGGAGGCATTTAGAGCAAAATACAATAAGGAACCAGATAACTATGCAGCCCTAGCATATGACTCCGCTAAACTTATACTCGAAGGCGTCAAGGAAAATGGAGCAACAAGGGAAGCTATTACAAGCTACTTAAACGAGGTACAGGATTTCCCAGGGGTCGCTGGCCCAATATCCTTTGTAGACAACGATGTCACAAGGAATATCTTAATATTAGAAGTTAAAAATGGGAAAATTGATTTAGCAGATATTCAGCTTGATTAGACTATGGGGGCCTGTAATGGCCCCATAGAATTATATAAGGAGCGTGATCCATATGTTTATGGAGCAATTAAGTAATGGCATTGCACTAGGCAGTATCTATGCTCTTACAGCCATTGGATTTACAATGGTCTATGGCATCATTAGGTTGATTAATTTTGCCCATGGGGATTTATATATGATAGGTGCTTTTTTAACATATACGGGATTAACATTATTTAATATGCCTATTTTGCTTTCATTTTTGTTCGGCATGTTTGGTGCAGCAATATTTGGAATTTTGATAGCTAAGTTTGCCTATAGCCCTGTCTTTAAGGCTCCTAGGATTAACTTGTTTTTATCAGCCATAGGTATTGCAATATTTTTGGAGAACTTCGCCATGCTCTTGTGGGGGCCGGAAACTCAGTCATTTCCAAGTGTCATAAACAATCGAATCTACAGTTTCATAGGAATTAGAATTAGCTCCCTTCAATTGATTATTTTGGGGGCTACAGTAGTTCTAGTTGGCATATTGACCTATGTAGTTCAATATACAAAGTTGGGCAGGGCAATGAGATGTGTATCGCAAGATATGGATGTTTCAAAACTCATGGGAATTAATACAAATAGGATAGTATATCTGACCTTTGCCCTAGGCTCAGGCCTTGGTGCCGCTGCAGGCACACTAGTAGGAATGTACTACAAGGCTGTATACCCCATGATGGGTTTTGTACCTGGACTAAAAGCATTTATAGCAGCAGTCATTGGAGGAATTGGAAGTATTCCAGGTGCCATGTTAGGTGGGTTAATTATGGGAATATCTCAAAGCCTAGGGGCAGCATATATATCTTCTGGCTACAGGGATGCCATAGCTTTTGTGATTTTAATAATAATATTACTCTTAAAACCAGAGGGACTTCTGGGGAGAGGCATAAAAGAAAAGATATAGGGGGTGGTAAATATGAGTAGGATTACAAAGGTACTGCTAAACTTAATACTGTATTCAGGAATACTATATGTAGGGATTATCATATTATCCAAAGTATTTGATATAGGAACAAAAAAGTTCCTAGAAATGGATTCTAGAAAAAGAAAAATTGTCCTAATTGGATTTATCGTATTTACGGGATTTATTCCCCTTCTTTTATCAAAGAACACCTATGCACTAAGAACTAGTATATTGGTCTTAATCTATATAGTCTTGGCCCTCAGTCTAAATTTTGTATTGGGATTTGCAGGGCAACTTTCCATGGGTCACTCGGCATTTTATGCTGTGGGAGCCTATACCACTGCTATACTAACGGTTAATTACAATGTACCTTTTTGGATTTCCCTTATATTCAGTGCCCTAGTGGCAGCAATATTTGGTTTGTTGCTGGGAGTACCGACATTGAGATTAAAAGGAGATTATTTGGCCATAACGACAATAGGATTTGGAGAGATTTTAAGGCTGATTTTGATAAACTGGACCTCATTTACAAGGGGGCCAGCCGGGATTCCGGGGATTCCCTCCCCTAGTATATTTGGCTACACAATAAGGACTAATACAGGATACTTTTATATCTTGTATGTACTGGCCCTTATGACCATCTTTATATCTCACAGGCTACTAAACTCACGATTGGGAAGGGGCCTAATTGCAATAAGAGACGATGAGGTGGCAGCCGAGGCAATGGGTGTAAATCCAACCTTTTTAAAGATATTGGCATTTGTACTTGGTGCAGCCATAGCAGGAATAGTAGGGGGGATATTTGCTTCATTTATTCATTATGTAAATCCAGATAATTTTACTTATATGGAATCGGTGGTAATCCTAACCATGGTGGTTTTGGGGGGAGTAGGAAGCATACCGGGAGTAATTGTAGGGGCTACAGTACTGGCTATCTTACCTGAGGCCCTGAGGGGAATATCAACCTATAGATATGCAATTTATGGTATTTTGCTGGCTATGATGATGATTGTAAGGCCACAGGGAATTATTAGCATGGCAAGCCTAAAGGGAGGTGGAGCAAATGGAAATTCTAGTAGCCAATCAGGTAACTAAGGCCTTTGGTGGATTAGTTGCCGTAAACAATGTGGATTTTCACATTGATGAGGGTGAAATAGTAAGCTTAATTGGACCCAATGGAGCTGGTAAGACCACCTTTTTCAATGTAGTAACTGGCATATATCCTCCGACTTCAGGAGAAGTGAAATTTCTAGGTGAAGCCATAAGGAAATCAAGGCCCTCAGAAATAACAAAATTAGGCATTGGGAGAACCTTTCAAAACATAAGGCTCTTTAGCAGTATGACCGTCTTGGAAAATGTCATGGTAGGACAGTATTGTAGGACTTCTTCAAATCTCTTGGCGACTATACTAAAGACACCAAAACTGGCAAGAGAGGAAAAGATAGTTGAGGAGAAAGTCATGCATATATTGGATTTTCTGGAATTGACCCATTTGAAAGATGAAATCGCCGTAAGCCTACCCTATGGATACCAAAGAAGGGTAGAGGTCGCAAGGGCCTTGGCTACAGACCCCAAGCTCCTACTCTTGGATGAGCCTGCTGCTGGTATGAATACAGGTGAAAAGATAGAAATGACAAACTTAATCAAGAAAATAAGGGATAGGGGATATACAATTTTAGTCATAGAGCACGACATGAAACTTGTAATGGGCATATCAGATAGGATATATGTGTTGGAATATGGCAACAAGATAGCGGAAGGACTGCCCAAGGAAATACAAGCTAACGAAAAAGTAATAGCAGCCTACCTTGGAAAGGGAGGTAATAAATAATGCTAAAGGTGAAAGACTTGCACGTGTACTATGGAGGTATCCATGCCCTAAAAGGATTAGATTTTCAGATAGAAAAAGGGGAAATAATAACCCTAATTGGAAGCAATGGAGCTGGCAAGACCAGCACACTCAGGGCAATATCAAACCTGATTAAATCGAGTGGAAGCATCAGCTACAAGGGACAAGAAATCAACGACCTAAGTGCAGAAAGAATAGTTGGATTGAGACTGGTACAGGTACCGGAAGGTAGAAGGATATTTACAGCCCTATCTGTGGAGGAAAACCTATTGATGGGGGCATATCTGAGAAAAGACAATGAGAAGATTGAAAAAGATCTCCAATATGTTTACAACCTATTTCCCAGGTTAAAGGAGAGGACCAAACAATATGGTGGTACATTGAGCGGAGGAGAACAACAAATGCTGGCCATTGGCAGGGCCCTATTGTCTGACCCAGAGCTGCTGATGTTGGATGAACCCTCCATGGGCCTAGCGCCTATTGTTATAGAGGAGATTTTTCAAGCTATTAAGGAAATAAACCAAAAAAGTGGGTTGACAGTCTTGCTAGTCGAACAAAATGCAAACATCGCACTGCAAACCGCCAATAGGGGCTATGTAATAGAAACAGGCCAGATACTCTTTACAGGCAAGGCAGGAGATTTGCTGCACGATGACAGGGTCAGAAAGGCATATCTTGGAGAAGAATAATATCTCAAAGCTTTTAGCTTTGGAAAAGGCCCTGATTATCAGGGCCTTTTTCCATAAGATATACTATGACTAATATCTTGGGTGGTAGTAGTTTGTTTATTAATTTAATCACATGAGAGTTCGACTCTATTTCTGCCAGAATCTTTAGCCCTGTATAGTGCCTCATCAGCCTTAGCAATTAGGTCCTCTGGAACTTTCTCACCTATTTCGTCAATAAAGGATACACCAAGGCTTACTGTAACAGATGTCAGAGCGTCCTCCAATTCAATAATTTCCCCTTCAATGGCCTTCCTTATTTTTTCTGCAACATATGTAGCACCTTTGCAGTCTGTATTGGATAATAGAACAATAAACTCCTCTCCGCCAAAACGGGCTACCAGGTCCCCGGGCCGTCCAACTGTATCCTTTATTGTATTAGCTACAGTTTTCAAACAAATATCGCCATTGAGGTGGCCAAAGGTATCGTTAAAGCTCTTAAAATGGTCAATATCAATCATAATCACAGATAGTGGAAAGTCTTCCCTTTTGTTAATATCCCATATAGCATCCATAAAACTGTCGAAATACCTCCTATTGGAAATACCAGTAAGACCATCGACCATTGAGATTTTTTCTAGTTCTAGGTTTGCTAGTTCCAGTTGCGATTGGATTTTCTTCCTTCTGACGATTTCTTTTCTCAATTGAATAATCCATAAAAGAGAAATAAGCAGAACTAGGGCGGAAATAGAAAGGGTTTTAATAATTGTCTGTATTATAACCGCCTTGTCAAATCTTGTATCTAAGTTAATCCACTTGCTTCTGATTTTTGCTTTTTCTTCTTCAGTAATCGCATCTAAGGCCTTGTTGAATATACTAATCAATTCAGGCTTGTCCTTATGTGTTGCAAAATGAAGGGCTTGGTCCTTTTCTGCTTCAAAAGATATTAATCTCAAATTTGTTATCCCATTGGCATGAATTAGATAGTCTACTGTGGCTAGATTGCCAACATAGGCTAGTTCCTCTCCAGTGGATACAGATACGAGTGCTGACTCCACACTGTCATATAAGGAAATATTTATATCGCCAAAATCCAGTAAATAACCGTGGTGCGAACTGTTTTTTGCACAGCTACTGTAAGGCCCTTTAAATCCTCCATTCCAGAAATCATTTTATTGTCGCCTTTAATGGCTACCACCCTTTTAAAACTATAGTAGGGCTCAGAAAATATGAATATCTTTTCCCTTTCGGGATTTATACCAATGGCTGGGAGAGCATCTAATTCCCCATTTAAGACCTTATCATAGGCCCCATTCCATGTAAGCCCTTTTTCTATCTCGAATTTAAGTCCAGTGAATTCAGAAATTAATTTTAAATAATCGGCAGCAATTCCTACGTACTCATCTTTTTCATTAAAAAACTCAAAGGGTACAAATTTGGGATCGACGCCTAGATGAATTACAGGATTATTAGCTATAAATTCTTGTTCTTCTTTAGATAGGTTTATCCCAAGATTATCTGCATATGAGAAAGTAAATAGATTAATAAGAAAGATAAATAAAATATTAAGAAGGATAATTCTTTTAAATATTTTCATCATCATCAGTCCTTTAACTTAATAGTACAGCATTATAACATAGCAAGCTGAACAAATACTGAACGCATGAGCCACCGGGGACGGTTCTCGGTGGCTCATTATTGAGAAATTATTTCCTACAATTTGCTAAGCTTAAATAAGAAATTAAAAGAGGACTGATAAAAAGATATAAAAACGAATATCTTGGGTAATAGTACATAGAGGAGTGAAAAGATGGATAGGAAAATAACAAATCGTCCCAATGGGCTGTGGACCAAGGACTACACCCTATTGTTAATATCTAACCTTCTGGTATACATTGCCTTTTATATGCTACTAACCACATTGCCTTATTATGTATTTGCCACTGGGGGTAGCAATGCGGATGTGGGTATGGTAACCACAGTACTGGCAATATCAGCCATAGTCATAAGGCCATTTTCAGGGATACTGCTAGAGAAGGGGGATAAAAAGAAGCTAACAATCATAGGGATTCTCATATCCATAGTGGCTATAAAGAGCTTTGCTTGGGCTGCTACTATATTTACCATAATGGTAATTCGTTTTGTGCATGGGTTTGGCTGGGGCATAACCACCACAACCTATGGGACCATATCATCAGATTTAGTTCCCATAAGTCGTAGGGGTGAGGGATTGGGTTACTTTGCATCCTCAGGTACCATTGCCATGTCTATAGGACCACCATTAGGCATTATATTGATTCAGGCAAAAGATTTTACCGGCATGTTCAATGTAGCAACTATATTTACCCTACTGGGTCTAGTACTTATTTATTTTGTAAAGATTCCAAAGATTGAGATCAAAAGCAGGGGAGACTCCTTGGCCTCGAGATTGGTAGAGAAGACAGCCCTATTTCCTTCATTTTTGGTGTTGATTTTGGGGCTTACCTATGGTGGAATAACCAGTTTTATAACCCTATATGGGGATGAAGTGGGGATAGGAAATGTAGGTTGGTTCTTCACTATAAATGCAGTATTTATGTTTCTAATACGTCCCTTTTCTGGAAAGGTATTCGACAGCAAGGGACACTTTTGGGTTTTAGTACCTGGGATATTATTTTCTTTCCTAGGGGTACTTTTATTGTCCTATGTAAAGTCCACACCCATGCTTATATTGTCTGCCATGGCTTATGGTATTGGTTTTGGCACAGTCCAGCCTTCCTTATTGGCTTGGGCAGTAAATATGGCAGCACCAGAAAGAAGAGGGGCAGCCAATGGGACATTTTTTTCTGCCTTTGATATAGGCATAGGTGTAGGCTCTGCAGTCCTTGGCAGCCTGGGGGAGAAAATGGGCTATGAGATGATGTACAGACTATCAAGTATCACAGTCATTGTAATGTTACTATTTTACCTACTATATTGGTATCAGGGTATGAGCAGAAAATCTCAATAGGAAAGAAATAATTATTTTCTGGATTAGTATCTACAACAAATCATTAGAAAGGAGCAAATATGGATCAGACAATTACTATTCAAGAGATTAAGGACAAGATAGCTGTATTTGTAAAAGAAAGAAAATGGGGGGAATTTCATAATCCAAAGAACTTATCCATGAGCATAGCTATTGAGGCAAGCGAATTAATGGAAATATTCCAGTGGTTATCTTTGGAAGAATCATGGGATATAAATAATTCTGACGAAGCAATTCATTTACAAGAGGAATTAGCAGATGTTATAATATATAGCATATCATTAGCAAATCAATTGGATATAGATATATCAGGAGCAATTGAGGATAAGATGGAGAAAAATGCCCTTAAATATCCTAAAGACAAATAAAGGGAGGAAGATATAAATGGCAGAAATAAAATTTGAAATAAAGGAAAGTCTAGGAATACTATCAGAGTCTGCAAGGGGATGGACCAAGGAGATAAACTTGGTAGCATGGAATAATTATCCTGCAAAATATGATATTAGGGAATGGGATCCAGAACATTTAAAGATGGGGAAGGGTGTCACATTTACCGTGGATGAGATTAGGGAGCTAAGGGATATACTGAATGGATTAGATCTGTAAATTTTGTCGTCTAGTAGAAGTATTAATAAAACCCATAATAGCTATTGAAAAGCTAGAAAGTCAAGACAAAGGAATAGATTATTTTGAAATATTTGTAAGATATATAATGAATGTAAGACAGGATATCACAATAAAAGATATCTACAAGGCAGTAAAAAACATCTCTTTAGAAAGGAGCTAGGAGATTATGACAATAGCAGAGCAGCTTCTTAAGGAAGGTATGGAAAAAGGTATAGAAAAGGGCAAATAAATATACCCAGACGGGTGTATTTTATTTAAAATATGCCACCGAGAACCGTCCCCCCTGGCACATGAATAATTCAGGTTTACTGTTAATAGAAAAGGCCCCTTGGTGTTTTTTAAATGGAGACTAAGTATAGGGATAAATTTGTTACATAATTGCTGAATTTAAGCTAAGGAAAAGGTATAATGGATATAGGTATAGTAGGGGAAATATCTAGAAGAGGTGGTATCTAAAATGAAAGAAATAATATAAAATAAACTGATTAGGGACAGGATTCCCGAAATTATAGAAGAATCTGGCAAGAGGGCCCTGGTAGAAGAAGCCAAAGGGCAAGACCTGCTTGATCTACTTAATAGAAAACTTTTAGAAGAACTAGCAGAATTTCAGGAAAGTGGAGACATAGAAGAATTGGCTGATTTAGTGGAAGTTGTCTATGCAATACTAGACCATAAAGATATTGCCTTGGAAGAATTCGAAGATATTAGAAATGAGAAAAATGAAAGAAGAGGGGCCTTTGGGAAGGGGCTCTTGCTTAGGAAAGTTATTGAAGATTAAAGGAGGGGGTTACCGAGAAATTTTTAAAAGGAAAAATTGATACATTATAAAATTACCTGATTTGAAAGAAGCATTTCCAGACTTAGAGAAGGTGGTCCAAATTCTGCATGAAAATTATCGAAAAAGATAGGGCACCACTCAGGGAATTCACGGATACCCTAGGCCTTATCAGTAAGTGTCTATATAAATTAAAGTAATATTCCTAGGAGGAGATTTGTATGATATCAATTTTTGTTTCAAGTACCTTTAAGGATATGCAAGCAGAGAGGGATATGCTCAACATATATGTCCTACCTGAAATTAGGGAACATATGCGAGCCTATGGGGAGGAGGTATCCTTTATTGATTTGCGTTGGGGAATCAATACAGAGGCCTTGGAAGGTGAGGAAAGTAGCCGTAAAATCTTATCTGTTTGCCTAGATGAGATAGATAAATCAAAACCCTACTTTATTGCTTTTTTAGGGGATAGATATGGTTGGATTCCTGAAGAAAGTCTAATAAAAAATGCTCTGAAGGAGAAGGATGGGGAACTTTCCTATCTTGCGGTGGACAAAAAAAGCGTTACCGCCTTGGAAATTGAATATGGGGCATTACACGACCTAGGTCTTATAGATCATTGCTTGTTTTATTTTCGCGAACCCTTTAATACAGAGGGTCTTGAAGAGGAATATAAAGACCTATTTTCAAGTGAAAGCGAAGTACACAAAAAAAGACTAGATGCACTAAAAGCTCGCATCGTTAATGGTGGGGCCAAGCCAAAAAATTATAATGTATATTGGGATGAAAAGAAAAACCAGATAAGTGGCCTGGAGAAACTTAAAGAACAGATAATAAAGGACCTTAAAGATTTAATAGACAAGGATTTTAAAGATGTGAAACGATTAAGTTGGCAGGAGCAAGCTATGGTTAGAACAAATCTATTGTTTAAACAAAAATTAAGATTATTTTCTGCACGAAAAGATCTTGCCAATGAAATTGAAAACAAAATTCTCTCTCAAACTACAAAGTTAGTTACCATAAGGGGAGAGATGGGTTTTGGGAAAACCACCATGATAGCTAAATTAAGGGCAAAGCTTGAGGAGGCTAGAGCTAAAGCTGTGCCAATCGTATGTGGACAAGACTCAATCACTACCTATAATCTAGATGTTTTGAGGCAACTTGCATTTGCTTTAGAAGGATTTTTGGGGAAAGCAAAATATACCATTGATGACGGGCCAGAGTATAGGCCTGGCACTCTTTCCAAGGACTGGATAACAATACTAAGGGAACTAATATATGAATGCAAGGATAAATTTACAGAGCCAATTATAGTCTTTATCGATGGCGCTGAACGGTTAAATGATTTTGAAAACTTTAAAGATTCTCTTAAGAGGCTGTTAGGTAAGTTATCTAATAATATTGTATTTGTTATATCTTTAGGAGATGAGGACTTAGAGATTTCCTCAAAACTTAATGAGAGGATTAGGCAAACTAGCTATATACTTGAAGAGATAGGACAAGATGAAAGAAAATTAGTTATTGAAAAACTAGAATCCCTAGAATATAGAAAAGAATTAGCGTTAGAGGTTAAGGATAAGATAATTTCATTAGAGGAGGCAAAGAATCCTTTCTACTTATCCTTAATGTACCAGCGTATGCTTATGTTAGATAGGGAAGACTTTAAAGAAATTGTACGCCTTGGAGATGGATTACAGGGACAAATTAGTTTTATGCTAGACCTAGTTAAGGGAGCATCCAAGGATGTAAGTGGTCTAAGTGCTGAGGTAATGATAGAAGCAGCAGATAGGATAAACAGCAAGCAATGTAGGGAAATATTAAAGCTTATAGCTGTATCTCGTCGCGGCCTAAGGGAGAGCGATTTGCAAAATATATTTAGGCAAACAGGTAAAGAATATGTAAGTATTGACTTCTATGTGTTCCATAGATATATGGATCAGTACTTCTACCAGTTAAATGATGGACGAATCAATTTCACAAATGAAAGCTTTAGGTTAGGTATATTAAAAAATATAAGGGAAGCAGAACTCAAAGAAATTCAAGAAGAAATCTTTAGCCATTTAAAGACCCTATATGATAATGAACCGGTATTCAAAGATGAATTTACTTGGCTAGCATGGAAATTAGACAAGAAAAATGATTTGTTAAAAAAGCTTGAAGACTATAACTTGAGCCTTAATTATACATATGATATGGATTTTTCTTATGCCAAAGGCTTTTACGATGTTAGCTTACAAGATAAAGGAAAGTGGTTAATTGAACTACTGAAATCTTATGATACACCAGTAGCTGTTGAAAGGATAATAAATATAGTTCGTTTTCAATTTATTTTTTTGTTTGAACTTGAATCCGCTGAGGTAAATATTTTACTCGATGTATTAATTCAAGCCATGGAAAGTAGTAGGCATATAGCCATTGTATATAGGACTGAAACTTCTATAGTTGACCTAAGAGCCCTACCATATTTTATTGGTCAAGTATTTGAAAAAACTCAAAAGTATGACAAGGCTCTGGAGTATTATAATGAAAATGTTAAGGTATATGATGAATGGGGAGAAGATGATCTCGGGAAGAAATTTATCTATGTACAAATCGGAAATGTGTACAAAGAACTAAAAGATTATCACAAATCTTTAGAATATTACAATATGGCAGCAGAAGAACATGAAATCTTAGCAAAAAAAGCATATCAAATTTTATTTTTTGAACTTGATAAACTCACAAAGCTATATGAAATTATAGCGAATATATATGAAATACTGGGAGACTTTGAAAAGCAAGGGTTATACGAGAGAAAGGCAAATGAAATCAAGGAATTACAAAATACCATTAATGATGCTCATAGCCATGATTATGTTTCAGGATCTGGTTTTTGGAATCACTTGCTTTTTAAAAACAATATGGACAATGGCACTGAAGAGCTAGAAGCTGGAGATATACAAGGGGCAATGGAATCGTATAAAAATGCATTTGAAATTCTCGAAAACCAATTTACCAAATGGCATAAGGAAGAAGATTTAAGCTATATAGGTGGATTATACATGAAACTTGCTAATGAATTTGAGGCTCTTGGAACTGAGGAATTACACCAAGAATGCTCAAGAAAGGCAAATATAATTACAGAAACTCTATCAGGTGGAAATGACGGAGTAAAATATTACACTGACTTTGAGACTAGGTGGTATAAGTTTTAGTGGAGATTGCCAGTTAAGTGATCAAGAAAATGTGCCACCGAGAACCGTCCCCCCTGGCACATAAAGACAGTAGAGTGGAAGGAAGTGTATTGGATGAAACACAAAGAGAAATGGTATAGGACCCTATATAGTTATTTACTAATAGCCATAGGCTCATTAATTATGGCAATGGCACTTGTTTATTTTTTAGCCCCAAATACCATAGCACCGGGTGGGGTCACGGGCTTTGCAGTAGTTATAGAGAAGATAGGAAGTATACCAATTTACGTGACGAATTTGGCCTTAAATATACCCTTGTTTATATTAGGATTTAAGATTTTGGGAAAGGAAACAGCCGCAAAGACCTTGTTTTCAACATTGGCACTATCCCTTTTCCTAAAAATACTTCCTCCCCTAGTGTTGACGCATGATTTATTGTTGTCCTCAATTTTTGGGGGCCTCTTGGGAGGTATCGGTCTTGGCCTAGTATTTAAATTTGGCGGTACAACTGGTGGAACTGACCTGG
>Ga0172382_10003601_pt1 | contig 24385 bp, 20 predicted proteins | sample Leawel138RmetaG_FD_122245 | JGI IMG/M metagenome (GOLD analysis project Ga0172382, IMG submission 122245) | Leachate microbial communities from a municipal landfill in Southern Ontario, Canada - Leachate well 138R metaG | ecosystem: Engineered > Solid waste > Landfill > Unclassified | place...
GGCGTGGGCAGAGGGGGAGGCGGGATCGGGCGCTTCGCGCCCGATCCCGCCTCCCCCACCAACATCGTGACCCTTGTCATTTCGACTGAAAAATTTGCAAAGCAAATTTTGAGGGAGAAATCTGTTGCTACATCTAATAGCATTTTTGGCAAATGAGAATGGTTTTGTCTAATCGTTATTTTGACCATTTATTTGAGAGAGAAATCTATTACAAAAAAAACCGCGACACCTTGTGTCGCGGTTTTCGATGTATTATGTGAAAAAGAAGAAAGACTTGAAACTGTCTTTTCTCCATCGCTTTGCGCCTTGCGCCCTGCGTGTTATTTCACAATCATTTTCTTGGTAACAGCTTCTTTGCCAGCTTCAACGGTGTAGAAATACACACCTGAAGAAAGGTTAGAAACATTGATTTGCATTTCGTTAACGCCAGCCTGCAGTCTGTTTGCGGGCAGTGCCTGAACGGTTTGTCCCATCATGTTGGTCACGGTAACGTTTACCGTAGCAGCTTCGGCCAGGGTAACGTTGAAACGTGCCACTGAGTTGGCCGGGTTGGGCATGGTTTGCGAAACGCTTACAAATTCTTGTTTAGCAACAGGAGCATCATCGATACCAACGTGGATAAAATCAGCCTGGTTGAACATAAAGTCCTGGATGTATTTGTATTGGGTCGGCATATCAATCGTTTCAAACTGCTGGTAGGTGAAGGGGATGGTGTAGTTGCCTGTACCGTCTTCAATGGTCTCGTTGCTCATAATAAAGAAGTATGACTGGAACATCCCTTCGCTACCCCAGGTAACGTTGGTGGGTCTGTCGTCGCCGGTCTCATTAGCGGTTGCTGCGTTTAGCAACAGGTCAAAACCACGAACCCAAATGTCGGGAGCAGAATTCTCAGGAGAAACAGTAGTATCTGTATCGAGCCATGCTACAAACATTTTGGTGCCATCGTGTGAACGGCAAATCTGTGTACGGTTGTCTTCGTCAAAGTCGGTACCAAAGGTGCCACGGAACGAAACCGGGCGACCCATTTCATGACCATACCATGAGCCTTCGTTACCTTTATCGGTTGATGACAGCAGGAATACGCTGGTAAAGGCATAACGTGATGAAGGTGAAATACCGGTGGCAATGGTGTAAGCATCAACAGAAACACCAATTACAACACCAATGTGCGGGTTGCCCCATGCATCCACGCTCAGGTCGAAGTCGAAAGCAGTGGTGAAAGGAATCTGGTCGCGGGGAGGTACCGGGGGGTTGTAAAGCTCGCCAAGTTCGGTATCGCTCAGGTAATTTTGTACTTCAACTATTCCATCTTCGCCGGCTATTGCTACGGGGAAAGGCTCACTCCAGGTCTGGCCACCATCTTCGGTACGCCACAAAATGGGGTAATACGACATATCGGCTGAAAATGGTACCGAACCATCGTCAGACAAAACTGCGATGTATCCAATCTGTCCGTCAGGAGAAAATTCTATTTTCTGGTGTGCCGGACGTTGTACTCCGGAAGCAACTTCGCAGTCGATAATTTCCTGTTCAAATGAGTAGGTTTCGCTTGCAGCGTCCCAAATACCGTGGCTGATGATCATTCCATCCTTGTAAACCAATGAACCACTTCTCCAGTCCTGGTTAAGGTCGGCAGCCCAAAAATCGCCAGTAGAAGTAACGGCGAATCCGTCGGGGATGTATTGGAATTTGTTGTCGGCAGGAACAGAAGACACCAGATGTTTGGTGGTATCGTTTACGCCGCCAATTTTGGCACGACCCCAGCCGTAGCCACCCCATGAGTTGGCACCGTTGGTACCGTCAAGTGTAGGGGCAAAGAAAGCAATGAAAGCTTCGTTAGGATCGGTGTTACCAGCCGGGTTGTAGATACCATGGTTGGGATAGCGGGCAGCGTCGGTGTAATATTCGCCACCGGCGTTATTGGTAGCTGTGTAGCATTCTACCATGTTGGTCCAGGTCATGCCGCCATCGGTTGAGATGTCGTAACCCAGGTCGCCACTGTATCCACCCGGATCCAGCTCACCACCCATGCGGTGGAAGTGGGTAATGGTATTGATGTCGTTGTTGGCAGAAAGAATAGATTTTTGTCCACCACCATAGCCGTAGCTGTATGCGTTGGCCGAAGTACCAATGTTGATGATCGACACAGCGTCGGTTGATTTGTAAACTGCCGGGCGCTGGATTTGATACTCCTGCGGAGTAGTCACGCCTTTCTGAGGGGCATAGGATGCTTTTTCGCTTAGATTAAGTTTTTCAAAGGGTATGTTTGATTTTACAGCAGCATTTTGTGCCATTACTGCAAAGCCAAACACCATGGTCATAATGAATAGTAGTGCTCTTTTCATAATTCTAAATAGTTTAATTAATGTTTAAAAATTTGTTAGTTAAAGATATTTTATGTTTAAAAGTTGCAAAGATAGAATCTTTTTTAAAAACCCAAGAAACCGGTAAGTTCTTTTAAAGCTTTAATTCCGATACTGTTCTTATTAAAAACTAAAAACATCTGCAAAGGTATTTTCATGTGCTAAAATACAACACATCAATCAGCAGATGGTTTAAACTGATAAGTTTATGGTCAGGATTTGTTAATGTTTTTATCTTTCCCCAGCGTTTTGGCGTGTTGTGGTGCAGCACCTTCCACAAATAGTTTTCGGTAGGTGATGTGTTTTTTGCCAAACTTACCACCCACGGCCTGATGCAGTGCCTGCATCTGCGGGTTGAAATCGCCTACCCACGAAAGCTCTATCTCGCGGTATTGCGGGCGGTGGTCGAACACTTTGCGCAACTGTCTGAAGATGCCCGACTCGATGCCGCGCTTCTGAAACTTAGGCACCACGCCCATCACAATAATACGTGTGCGCTTTATCTCACCTCTTTTTTTGTAATAGACAAAACGCAGCTTGTTCCACCAGGTGAGCTTACCATCTAAATGTCTGAAAATCTGGTTGGCATCGGGAAACATCACCAGAAAAGCAATGGGTTTTTTCTCGAAATAGGCAAACCAGACAATTTCAGGATCAAGTATAGGCCGGGCTTTGTTGAGCGTAGTTTTGATGTCAAGCTCGTTGAGCGGCGTAAAATGCTCGTGGTTAGCCCACGCTTCATCATACACCTGCTTGATGTCGCTGATGTACTTGTCGGCATTTTTGTAATCAAAATGCTCGAAGCTGATGCCTGGGCGCTGGCTGATCCAATCGGCAATTTTCCAGAAGCGCTCCGGAAAAGGTACCGACATGTCGAGATGGTTGGTTACCTGCTCGAAATAATTGGTAAATCCGTAGGATTCGAAAAGATGCTGATAGTAGGGCGGGTTGTAATTCATACCATAACTTTGCTGCATAAAGCCATCCACGAGCAGGCCCCAGAAACTATCGTTTTCGCCAAAGTTTATTGGCCCGTCCATGGCTTGCATCCCCCGCTGTTGCAGCCATTCGCGTGCTTTATCAAAAATTGTGTGCGCCAGCGCCTTGTCGTCGGGGCATTCAAAAAAACCCATGCCACCGGTGGGCTGCTCGTAAGTATTTGCTTTTTTGTAATTAACAAAAGCAGCCACCCGTGCTATGTCGGTTCCCTGTGGGTCGGTAAAAATCCAGCGGATGGCCTCTCCATTTTCAAAGTAGGCATTGCGCGCAGGGTCGAACACGGCTTCTATGTCGTCGTCGAGCGGAGCTATCCAGTTGCTGTCGTTGCGATAGATACCACGCGCCACATCACGGAATCTTTTGGCCTCGCTACGGCTTTTTACTTCTGTAACTTTTATCATGCAAAATGTGTTTAAATCACAAGTGGCAAAGATAACGTATTAATTTTTGCTCCTTAGGGAAACCAAAGCCGGCCTTTTGTCGTTAACATAGCGCACAAGGCGTATCCATAAAAGAGAGCGCTGCATTATTATCCATAACGGCTGCTATTGTGAAACGACTCGATCTTTATGTTATCAAATCCTATCTGGGGCCGCTGGTGCTAACCTTTTTCATCTCACTGTTCATACTGGTGATGCAGTTTCTGTGGAAATATGTAGATGAGCTGGTAGGCAAAGGCCTGGAGTGGTACGTCATCGGTGAGTTGCTGTTTTATGCTTCGTCCACTTTTGTGCCCCTGGCACTACCGCTGGCTATTTTGCTCTCGTCGCTGATGACTTTTGGCAACCTGGGCGAGCAATACGAGCTGGTAGCCATGAAAGCTTCGGGTATTTCGCTGCGCCGCATCATGAAACCACTCGTGCTGCTTTCGGTGCTGATCAGCATGACTGCCTTTTTGTTTTCTAATAATATCCTCCCCATTGCCAACCTGAAATTTCATGCGCTGCTTTACGACGTCAGGCAGACCAAGCTTACGCTAAATATCAAAGAGGGTGTATTTTATAATGGTATCGACGGTTTTACAATCCGCATCAACAAGAAAAACGACGACGACAATACCATTCACGATGTGATGATCTACAACCATACCGACCGCCAGGGCAACACAAAACTTACTACTGCCGAACATGGCAAAATGGAAATAGCACCCGACAAGAGCACCATGCTTTTTCATCTTTACGACGGCTACAACTACGAAGACGTGACAAACCGGACAGGATACCAAAACAGCCGGCCGTTTCAAAAGATGAAATTTGGCGAACAAACACGGCGCTTCAGCGATCTGGGCGCTTCGATGAATCGCACCGACGAAGAGCTTTTTCGCAACAACTACCAAATGATGAACCTGGAGCAGCTAAGCTCCTACCGCGACTCGCTGCAGGCCGAGCTGACGCTAAGGCAGCAAAATCTCCTGAAATCTATCAACGAACGTTTTGTAAACTATACGCACTACGACACGCTTGCCACCGACACCGCCCGCCAACAATTGCCGACAATATTGCCTGACACGGTTTATCGCCTGGAGCACGTCGACAAAAACATCCGCAAAGCAGCGCTCGACTTTGCGTTGCAATCAGCTCGCTCGGCCAAAACCAACCTTGAGTTTAGCATCCCTGATTTTGAAAAGCGCCGCGAACGCATCCGCAAGCACGACATCGAGTGGCACCGCAAGTTTACCCTCTCCATCGCCTGCCTGATTCTGTTTTTTATCGGGGCACCCCTGGGAGCTATCATCCGCAAAGGCGGGCTGGGCATGCCCGTGGTGGTGTCGATACTGTTTTTTGTAATCTACCACATCATAAGTATCACCGGCGAAAAATATGCCCGCGCCGGCATCCTCGAGCCAGAGGTTGCCATGTGGCTTGCTTCGGCAATATTGCTGCCCGTGGGTATTTTTCTTACCTACAAAGCCACCACCGACTCGCCCCTGCTCGACGCCGAAGCCTGGAACAAAATATTGCGTAAGCTGCTCTTTTTTGTAAAAAACAAACAATAACACTACTCATTTTTAAGATGCATAAAAATGAGCCACCACCACGATTCAAGACCTTTGGAAATTTTAAATTATTGAGATGAAAATATTGTTTCTGTGCAACAAGTCGCCGTGGCCACCGCGCGAAGGAGGCCCCATTGCTATGAATGCCATGGTTGAAGGCATGGCCGCTGCCGGTCATCAGGTGAAAGTGCTGGCCATCAACACCAACAAATATCAGGTGGACGTCGAAAAAATTCCGCAGGAGTACCGGCAAAAAACGCAAATAGAGACCGTGTACCTCGATCTGTCGATCCGACCCGTCGACGCATTTCTAAATCTTTTCAGCAGCGCCTCTTATCATGTGCAACGCTTTATAAGTGACGCCTTTCGCGATAAGCTGATCGGGATATTAAAAAACGACAGCTACGACATCGTGCAGTGCGAAACACTCTACCTAAGCCCTTATCTGCCGGTAATCAGAGCGCATTCCAAAGCCAAAATTGTATTGCGTGCCCACAACATCGAGCATCTCATCTGGCAGCGCGTAGCTGCCATCACCGGCAATCCGTTAAAGAAAATCTACCTGAAACATCTTGCTGCCAAGCTCAAACGCTATGAGCTGAAGGTGCTCTCGCAATACGACGGCATAGCAGCCATTACGGCCACCGACGCTGCCTTCATCAGAAAATTTGCAGGCGCCACTCCTGTAACGGACATCCCTTTTGGTATTGATATTTCAAAATTTTTGATTCCTCAAAATATTACAGAAGAATTTCCGTCGCTGTTTCACATCGGCGCCATGAACTGGATGCCCAACGAGGAGGGCATGAATTGGTTTTTGAAAGAGGTGTGGCCGCAGGTGCAGGCGCGTTTTCCCGGTCTAAAATTTTATGTCGCCGGACGCGCCATGCCCGATTGGTTATTAAATCTGAAAACGGAAAATGTGGAAGTAGTGGGCGAGGTGGACGATGCCGCAACTTTTATTGCTTCCAAAGCCATAGAGGTGGTGCCGCTGTTTTCGGGAAGTGGCATCCGCATCAAAATCATCGAAGGCATGGCGCTGGGTAAAGCCATCGTAAGCACCACCATTGGCGCCGAAGGCATCAGGGCTACGCATGCAAAGGAGATCATGCTGGCCGATACTGCCGACGGCTTTGCAGAAGCCATCAGCCGCTGTGTGCAGGATGCAGACTTCTGCCGGCAGCTTGGGGATAACGCCCGTAAGCTCATCCATCAGCACCACAACAATGCCCACCTGATGCGTAAGCTTACCGATTTTTATAAAAGAATCTGATGGGATTATTCTTTGAATGATAAAATAATTTCTCCGCCAACGGGCAGGTAGCAATAAGGAGTTTTTTGTTAATAATTGAAATACATTTCGACCGGAAAATTTGCAGAGCCAATTCGATGGGAGAAAACTATTGTTTTGCTGATTTTCAAACGGAAGTTCTTATTTTTGCACGATGAAACTGCTCGTTGTACTTCCCAGGGTTCCTTATCCGCTCGAAAAAGGCGACAAACTGCGCGCCTATCATCATCTAAAGCACTTGTCGGCGCATTTTGAGATTGTGCTTTGCGCCCTGGCCGACGAGGAGGTTCATCGCGATGCCCTCGCCGAGCTGCAACCATTTTGTAAGCGCATCCATATTTTCCGGCTCACCAAGCCTGTGATTTTTCTCAACCTCATCAAAGCCATCTTCACCGGCATCCCTTTTCAGGCAGGATATTTCAACAGCCAACGCATCCAACGACAGATTGATGAGATCGTCCGCCGGGAGCAACCCGATCATATCTTTTGCCAGTTGCTGCGCGTGGCCGGCTACGTTTCGCGCCAGCCAATTCCCAAAACCCTCGACTATCAGGATGTATTTTCGATGGGCATCAAACGGCGCATTCCGCGTGTAAGCTGGTACCTTCGCCCTGTGTTCGGCCTCGAATACCAACGCCTGAAACGCTATGAGCGCGATCTCTTCGAGCTATTCGACAACAAAGTAATTATCTCGGCGCCCGACCGCGAGCTGATCCCCCACCCGCGTCGTTCCGAAATCCATGTCATCCCTAATGGCGTTGACCATGATTTTTTCCATCCCATCGACAAACCAAAAACCTACGATCTGGTTTTTATTGGTAACATGGGGTATCCGCCCAATGTGAATGCTGCCGAATATCTGGCCAACGAAATTTTGCCGCTGGTGCATCAGGAAATGCCCACGGTGCGGCTGTTGCTGGCCGGCGCCACGCCCGACAAACGCGTGCAGGATCTGGCCGGCGACCAGGTAACGGTGACCGGATGGGTCGACGACATCAGAGACTGCTACGCACAGGCCAGGATTTTTGTAGCGCCCATGCAAATCGGCACGGGGCTGCAAAACAAACTCCTGGAAGCTATGTCGATGCGGATACCTTGCATCACCTCGCCGCTGGCCAACAGTGCTCTGCGCGCAGAAGATGGAAACGAAATAGTGGTGGCCGAAAAGCCCGCGGAGTATGCAAAACAGATTTTGGATTTGCTAAAGGATACCGACTATGCCGCCAAAATTGCTGCAGCAGGATACAATTTCGTTATTAAAAACTATAACTGGAAAAATGCTACCGATCAAATGGCGAAGATTATGATGAACTACGATTGACGATTTTAGATTTACGATTTTAGATTTACGATTTATAAAAACAAAACATTCATCAACAAAAACATCTTTTATTATGGAAAACAAATTAAAATCTTACCGTGTCACACTTGCCATCAATGGTGTGGTGGCCTTGCTTTTTGGCGTACTTGCCCTTTTCGTTCCCAACGAAACCATCCGTGTGGTTGCCATCTATTTTGGCGTGCTGCTGATGGTAGCCGGAGTGATTGGCGTTATCGTTTCGATACAAAACATGCGCAAAGAGAGACCCTATGTTTCTGCTCTCATCAATTCGCTGGTGAGCCTGATCATCGGCATTTTTGTGGTTTTCAACACCCAGCAAAGTCTCATAGTTTTTGCCATCATCATTGGCATCTGGGCTTTGGTGATCGGAGCCGTTCAACTTTACATAGCACTGAAAATGATAAAACCAGGCACCTCGCAACGCCTGATGATTATCAACAGCGTGGTGACGCTCGTATTCGGACTGCTGCTGTTCTTCAATCCTTTTGAATCGATCGTTGCTTTCGTTTACATCATTGGTGTGATGGCTTTGTTTTTCGGTGCCATTATGTTGTTTTTTGCCGTTTCGATACGCACCGCCGAAACGAATCCTGAGGAGTTGATTTAGCTATGGTTTTTTTGAGGAGAAGCATCGTTCGGAAAGTTCTTATTTTTTTAATCGCATTGTTGCCGGTGCTCTCCGTCGAGGCGCAGATCAACACGGAGAAATACCGGAAATATTACGAAAAGGAAGGGTTTCTTTTTAATGCCTCCACCACGCTGGCACTCAAAGACGGCAACACTGAATACATTGCCCTGAAAGGTACCGGACGCATCGACTACAATGGTAAGGCTTTCGATTATTTTGTTGTGGGCAATTTTGAATACAAAAGCAGCAGCGACGAAAAGATCGAGAACCAGGGATTTTTGCATCTGCGTTCGATGTGGAATTTCGCTCCACGGGCTGACTTAGAGGTATTCGCCCAGCGACAATACGACGAATTTATCGACCTCAACGCACGCAACCTCGCAGGAACAGGAATAAAATATGGACTTGTGCGGGCCTGCTCGCGCAAAGACAGCACCCATACTTTTGATGTAAACCTAAGCGTGGGAATTATGTACGAAACCGAGGAGTATGATGTAGATGAAAGGATAGTAAGTTTGTATTTGTGGCGCAGCACCAATTTTGTCAGCTTCGACTGGTTGCTAAAGGAAAAACTTAACCTTACAGGCGTCGTTTACTATCAGCCTGCGCTGAAAGATTTTGGCGACTATCGCTTATCGGTAGAGGCCGGGCTGGAAATACAAATTGCCAAACGTTTGTTTCTGATCACCAGCTTTACCTATCGCTACATCAGCCGACCCATTGCCAAAGTAAAGAATTTTGATCTTTCGTTGGAAAACGGAATCCGGTTTCAGTTTAATTAGCGCTTGGCGCTTGGCGCAGAGAGCAGGGAGCAGGATACGGCGAAAAGCCTAATTTTGCTTTTCATTTTAATACATAAAAAACAGCAACACAAAAAGATATGGCAGACGATAACAAAATAATTTTTTCGATGTCGGGCGTTGGTAAGATATTCCCGCCCAACAAACAGGTGCTCAAAGACATCTATCTTTCGTTTTTTTATGGTGCTAAAATCGGCATCATCGGCCTGAATGGTTCAGGAAAATCCACACTGCTGCGCATTATCGCCGGAACGGAGGCGTCGTATCAGGGCAACATTGCCTTTTCGCCCGGCTATGAGGTAGGCATGCTTGAGCAGGATCCGAAGCTCGACGCCACCAAAACGGTGAGAGAAATTGTGGAAGAAGGCGTTCAGGAAGTGGTGGATCTGCTTAAAAAATATGAAGCCGTCAATCTGAAGTTTTCGGAACCCATGAGCGATCAGGAGATGGAAGATCTGATTGCTGAACAAGGGCGCCTCACCGATTTGATCGACCACAAAAACGCCTGGGAACTCGACAGCCGCCTGGAGCGCGCCATGGATGCGCTGCGTTGTCCGGAAGGAAGCACACCCGTAAAAAATCTTTCGGGAGGCGAACGGCGCCGCGTTGCTTTGTGTCGGTTGCTGCTTCAGGAACCCGACATCTTGCTGCTCGACGAGCCTACCAACCACCTCGACGCCGAATCGATAGAATGGCTCGAGATGCACCTGAAACAATACGCCGGCACTGTGATAGCCGTGACCCACGACCGCTACTTCCTCGACAATGTGGCCGGTTGGATTCTGGAACTCGACCGCGGCGAAGGCATCCCCTGGAAAGGAAACTACAGCTCATGGCTCGAACAAAAAACCAAGCGCCTGGCGCAGGAGGAAAAAACCGAAAGCAAACGCCGCAAAACGCTGGAGCGCGAGCTGGAATGGGTGCGCATGGCGCCCAAAGCCCGCCACGCCAAAGCCAAAGCCCGTTTGTCGGCGTACGAAAAAATGCTCGGCCAGGACGTGAAACAAAAAGAAGAACGCCTGGAGATATACATCCCCAACGGCCCGCGCCTGGGAAATAATGTGATAGATGCCGAAAATGTAAGCAAGGCTTTTGGCGATAAGCTGCTCTTCGACGACCTGAACTTCTCGCTGCCACCAGCAGGCATCGTTGGCGTGATAGGCCCCAACGGCGCCGGCAAAACCACTTTGTTTCGCATGATCATGCAGCAGGTACTTCCCGACAAGGGAACCTTTAAAGTGGGCGAAACGGTAAAGCTGGGCTATGTGGACCAGGCGCATACCGAAATAGATCCCGAAAAATCAGTGTGGGAAGTCGTGTCGGGAGGCCATGAAACCATCCAACTGGGCAACCGCGAGATGAACTCACGTGCCTATGTGGCACGCTTCAACTTTAACGGCGCCGACCAGCAGAAAAAAACCGGCATCCTCTCCGGCGGTGAGCGCAACCGTCTGCATCTTGCGCTGACGCTGCGCCAGGAAGCCAACGTGCTGCTGCTCGACGAGCCTACCAACGACATCGACGTGAATACCTTGCGCGCACTGGAAGAAGGCCTCGAAAACTTTGCCGGCTGTGCCGTGGTGATCTCTCACGACCGCTGGTTCCTCGACCGAATCGCAACGCATATCCTTGCCTTTGAAGGCGACTCACAAGTGGTTTACTTCGAGGGAAGCTATTCCGAATACGAAGAAAACAAAAAGAAGCGCCTGGGCGACGTTGGTCCCAAGCGCCTGAAATACCGTAAACTTACCGTCTGATGCCCTCCACAACAAAAACTTACGCCGTCATCACCGGCGACATCGTCGATTCGTCGCGCTTTACAGGCGAAGCGCGGCGCCAGTTGCTGGGTTATTTAAAAACTGCGCTTACTGTTCCTGCACAAATTTTGGGCAGCGCGGTGATGGCTTTTCCTTTCGACATCCATCGGGGCGACAGCTTTCAGGGCGTATTACAAGAGCCGGCAGAAGCGCTTAAAGCCGCCGTCATCATTAGGGCAGCTTTGCGCAGCAGCTTGAAAACCGCACTGAGCAATATCATTGATGCGCGCATTGCCATCGGCATTGGCTCCATCACACTGATGCCCGATGCAACCGGCGGTGAAGGTGATGGTGATGCTTATCGCAACTCCGGCCTCCAACTCGACCTGATGATGCAAAACAACCGCATGCTTTTCGTCAAAACGCCCAAAGAAGAGATTAACAAAGAACTCGACGTGGAATGCGCACTGCTCGACACCCTCATCAACAAATGGTCGGCAGAACAGGCATTGGCAATCATCGAGATTTTGAAAGGAAAAACACAACAGGAAATGGCAGATATTTTCAACATTTCACAGCCTGCCATCGGCAAAAGATTACTGTCGGCCAACCTTTACGCCCTTGAACTCATGCTTAACCGATACGATGAACTCATGCAAAGAATGTGAATGCATTATAACCCTGTGGGGTTATAATTGACCCTTATAACCCTGTGAGGTTATAATTGATGATTACAACCCTGTGGGGTTATATTTTCCCGGGACGTGTTTTTAAAAATTGGATACACTTAAAAAGATAAATTATGACTGTCGGTACTGACGACCTACAAATCGCTTTATTGCTGCGGCTCCTGTTGGCGCACCTGGTAGCTGATTTTATGCTTCAGCGCAAGTCGTGGATTGTGGCCAGAGGAGAGCGGCATTGGCGAGCCGGCTCGCTTTATCTGCATGCTACAATTGCGGCAGTACTTGTTTATCTCTTCTCCGGGCATTATCAAAATTTCCTCATCCCGGCCTTTGTACTAATAACCCATCTGGCAACTGATCTCTGGAAATCCTACACCAACAACTCTTTGAAATATTTCCTGGCTGACCAGTTCATCCATTTGTTGGTAATTGCCGCTGCGTGGTACATGTACACCATGCCGGGCTGGAACATATTGGATAGCGTGGCAGGTTATTTTACCAATACGCGCATGCTTGCCGTAGTGCTGGGGTATGTTTTTGTAACCAGGCCTTCGGGGTTTCTCATTGCCAAAATCACCGCGCCCTGGCAAAACCAAATCAAAGACAACCAGGGACTTGCCGACGCCGGCCGCTGGATTGGCATGATCGAGCGCATCCTTATCCTCACTTTTGTGCTTATCCATCAGTTTACCGGTATCGGTTTTCTTATTGCTGCCAAGAGCATCCTGCGTTTTGGCGACATCCGCAATCCTGAAAACCGAAAGGACGCCGAGTACATCCTGCTGGGAACCATGATCAGTTTTATCATCGCCATCTTTACTGGTATCGCCGTACAATACTTTTCTGCTTAGCGCAAAAAATTATTTAGCGAAAGCGATAACGGCATTTTAACACATAAAAAAAAGCCCTCCTAATTGGAGAGCTTTGTTTTTGGCCTTTGGGCAAATCTATTAATACATGCCACCCATGCCGCCGCCCGGAGGCATTCCGCCAGGCATCATGTCGGCTTTGTCGTCTTTTATGTCGGCAATTACACACTCGGTGGTGAGCAACATACCGGCAATAGAAGCGGCGTTTTCGAGGGCAACGCGCGCTACTTTGGTAGGATCGATAACACCAGCGTCGTAGAGGTTTTCGTAAACCTCGGTGCGGGCATTAAAACCATAGTCACCTTTGCCTTCTTTTACTTTATTTACAACCACTGACCCTTCCAGGCCTGCATTTTCTACAATCTGACGCAATGGTTCTTCCAAAGCGCGACGCAGAATGGCAACACCGGTTTCTTCGTCATCGGTTTCAGTTTCGATGTGGTCGAGGGCTTCGATGGCACGCAGATAAGCTACGCCACCGCCGGGGATAATACCTTCTTCGATAGCAGCGCGTGTGGCGTTGAGCGCATCTTCAAAAAGGTCTTTCCTGCTTTTCATCTCCACTTCGCTGGCAGCACCAACATAAATCACAGCTACGCCACCGGCCAGTTTGGCCAGACGCTCCTGCAGCTTCTCTTTGTCGTAGTCGCTGGTAGTGGTTTCTATCTGTTTTTTGATTTGTGCAACACGGCCATTGATATTTTCTTTTTCACCTTTGCCACTTACGATGGTGGTGTTTTCTTTATCAACAGTAATTTTTTCGGCATGACCGAGATATTCGATGGTTGCATCTTCAAGTTTGTAGCCTTTTTCTTCGCTGATAACAGTACCACCGGTGAGGATGGCGATGTCTTCGAGCATCTCTTTGCGGCGATCGCCAAAGCCGGGAGCTTTTACAGCAACTACTTTAAGTCCGCCACGCAGTTTGTTAACGACCAGAGTAGCCAGCGCTTCGGTTTCTACATCTTCTGAAATAATCAACAGCGGACGACCGGTCTGTGCCACTTTTTCGAGGATCGGGAGCAGGTCTTTCATCACAGATATCTTCTTGTCGTGGATCAGGATGTAAGGAGATTCGTAAACGGCTTCCATTTTCTCGGTGTCGGTAACGAAATAGGGAGAGATAAAACCACGATCGAACTGCATACCTTCTACCACGTCTACATAGGTCTCGATTCCTTTGGCTTCTTCCACGGTGATAACACCCTCTTTTTTCACTTTGCCCATCGCCTCGGCGATGAGTTTACCCACTTGGTTGTCGTTGTTGGCCGCAATGGCAGCTACCTGTTCAATTTTTTGTGTGCTGTCGCCAACTTTTCTCGACTGGCCGTGCAGATGTTTTACGATAGCCGTCACGGCTTTTTCGATGCCGCGTTTCAGGTCCATCGGGTTAGCGCCGGCGGTAACGTTTTTCAGTCCGGTGGTAACGATCGCCTGTGCCAACACAGTGGCGGTGGTAGTTCCGTCGCCGGCGATGTCGTTGGTTTTGCTGGCTACTTCTTTCACCATCTGGGCGCCCATATTTTCGACAGGGTCTTTCAGCTCTATTTCTTTGGCCACCGTCACGCCATCTTTGGTAATGCTTGGAGAGCCAAAGCTTTTGTCGATGATCACGTTGCGGCCTTTGGGTCCCAGGGTAACTTTTACGGCATTGGAAAGTGCGTCAACACCTTTCTTCAGACCATCTCTTGCTTTGAGATCAAAAATTATATCTTTTGCCATTTTTCTTCTTGTTTTATAAATTAGTTAATGATTTTGAAATTTTGTTTGATTACACAATAGCCACCACATCCGACTCGCGCATGATGAGGTAGTTGGTGTTGTTGATGCTGATTTCAGTTCCGGCGTATTTTCCATAAAGGACTACGTCGCCTTCTTTCACTGTCATTGGTTCATCTTTTTTTCCGGGGCCTACCGCTACAACGGTGCCGCGCTGTGGTTTTTCTTTGGCTGTATCAGGAATGATCAGGCCACCTGCTGTTTTTTCTTCGGCTACGGAAGGCTCGATGAGCACTCTGTCGGCCAATGGTTTGATGTTAATTTGTCCCATAATCTTCAACGAATTTTTAATGTGATTTTTATTGAAATATTTCTTTTGTAATATTTTCAGATGTGGCTGCCCCAAATCAGATTTTGTGCCAAAGCACTTTTTCAACGTTTCCGCAATTTTTACAGTTCATCTTGTCAGGTTGTCTGACAAAGCAGGACATATTTCACATACATCCTCCGGGATGAAGCAGCAACACCTGCTCAGATCAGAACCGGGAAGTCAAAGATTGGTGAAATAAAAAATGCCAGATTGTTTGGTGACAACCTGACATTTTTAAGATATGTGTTTTATGTAAATGAACGACTATTCGCTTTCCTGCTGTCCGCCTTGCTCGGGGGGCGCTTGCTCAGTAGCAGCCGGATTGAAAGGAGTAGTAGGCACAGGCAATGCGTTCACATTTATCTCCGATTGCGTTTCGATGGTAGTTCTGGTGTACTTAGGGATAATTTTGGATGTTCCCAGCACAATCAACAGCATGGCGATGGCCAGCGTCCAGGTAGCTTTTTCGAGAAAATCAGCAGTTTTGCGCACGCCCATGTACTGGTTGGATCCGGCAAAGTTGCTGGCCAGTCCGCCACCTTTTGAATTTTGTACCAAGACCACCAAAACGATCAACACGGCGATGATCAGCAAAAGCACCGTCATAAAGTTGTAAAAAGCCATAATATCAATTATTTAGATTAGATTTTTTCTTAATTTTTTCAATTTGGGCTGCAAAGTAAGTACTTTTCTCCGGAACTTTCAAAATTAATTTCTCATAAATTTTAATAGCCTTCTCATCGTTGCCTTGCTTGAGGTAAATCAATGCCAGCGTTTCGCTGATGATGTCGTCGCGGTCGATGGCGCTGGCTCTGGCATAATCGTTTGGATTGAAGAAGTCGCTACGCGTGCGCAGCCTGGGTGCATTCCTGATGAACTTATCGATAAGCTCGGCTTTCGATTTCTGCTGTTTATCGGGAGAAATCGCCGGTGATGATTCAGCCGAATTGTCAGCCACTGTGTCATCCAGGCTCCTTTCACTACTCTTTTCCGGATCAGAATCTTTTTGAAGTGCCTCCTGTATCACATCCACCGGCACCTCCGGCGGACGTAGTGTCTGAACGTGTTTCACATTTTCTTTAGTAAAAGCTTCTGTCCTGGCAGCCTCATCCGGTTTTTGCTGCATCAGCTCAAGGTGCTCTACATGATCTTTAAGTACGCCACGGTCGGCAACATACGCGGCAGCCACACGCAGCCGGCTGTGGCACCGAACGTCGCTGCGCTGAAGCAGCCACAAAAAGTAGAGCATCTGCAAGCTCTGACAATACGGAAAATGTTTCAGCACATCTTCCAATCCCGAAGCGTCAGCACTTAGGGTGGAAGTGTCGCGGAGCGCCTGCACAAATTCTTCTCTATTCATCGTGTCGGTTTATGTTTGATGCAGCATCAGACGGACGCATGCGCGGATAGTCGAGCGAATAGTGCAATCCACGGCTCTCCTTGCGCTGCATGGCCATTTTTATAATCAGATAAGCTACATTGATCAGGTTTCGCAGCTCGCAAATTTTTACGGTAAGAATTGATTTTTCATACAAATCTTCTGTTTCCCGATAAATTATCTCCAGACGGTCGAAGGCGCGCTTGAGGCGCAGGTTGCTGCGTACTATTCCCACGTAGCTGCTCATGATGGCCTGCAGATCTTTCAGGCTTTGGGTAATGAGGATCATCTCTTCGTTGAGCACCGTACCTTCGGCATTCCAGTCGGGAATATCGTCACGAAAATCAATGCTGTCGATTTGCGAGGCAGCATCCAGGCTTGCGCGATGCGAAAACACCAGCGATTCGAGCAGTGAGTTAGAGGCCAGCCGGTTGGCGCCATGCAAACCTGTAGAAGCACATTCCCCGCTGGCGTAAAGCTGCTCGATGGAGCTACGGCCAAATTCATCGGTTTTTATGCCGCCACAAGTATAGTGAGCCGCGGGAACCACCGGAATCAGGTCGCGGGAGATGTCGATGCCGAGGGTCAGGCATTTGGCATAAATCGTCGGGAAATGATTGATAAGCTCATTCTTGTCGAGGTGGCGGCAATCGAGATACAGAAAGTCGTCGCCCGAGAGTTTCATCTCATTGTCGATGGCGCGCGCCACAATGTCGCGCGGTGCCAACGAAGCGCGGGCGTCATACTTCTGCATAAACTCTTCGCCTTTACCATTTTTAAGCACTGCGCCAAAACCGCGCAAGGCTTCCGTTATCAAAAATGATGGTGATTCTTTGGGGTTGTAAAGTGCTGTTGGGTGAAACTGGATGAATTCCATCTTCTCAACTACACCCTTGGCACGATACACCATGGCCACGCCGTCGCCGGTAGCCACCCGTGGGTTTGTGGTGGTAGCGTAAACATTTCCGGCTCCGCCGGTAGCCAGCATGGTAGTTTTGGCCAGGAATGTATGAATCTGGTTGCTTTTGACATCCAAAACATAAGCACCAAAGCAGGCGATGTCGCCGCGGCGTCGTGTCACCACCTCATTCAGGTGATGCTGGGTGATGATGTCGATGGTGAAGTGGTCTTCGTAAATTTCGATGTTAGGACAGCTGCGCGCCTGGTGCAGCAGCACCTGCTGTATTTCCAGTCCGGTGCTGTCTTTGTGATGCAACACGCGTTTCTCGCTGTGGCCACCTTCGCGTCCCAAATCAAACTGTCCGGTGGTGGTTTTGTCAAAACGCGTCCCCCACTCTATCAGCTCTTTGATGCGTTGGCTGCTTTCGGTGATGGTGATGCGAACGATGTTTTCGTCGTTCAAATCATCGCCGGCTATCAGGGTATCCTTGATGTGTTTTTCGTACGTGTCGGGCGTGTAGGTTACTGCGGCAATGCCTCCCTGGGCGTAACGCGTGGCAGTATCGGCAGCGCCCGACTTGGTAACGATACACACTTTGCCGTGCTGCGCCACTTTTAAGGCATAACTCAACCCGGCAATGCCTGATCCTATAACCAGAAAATCAAATTTTTTTCGCATAAAGGGTTAAATTCCAATTCACAATAAAACAAATTCCAACTTTTAAAACTCAAAAATCAAACTCTCGGAATACCCTGAAATTGTTTACAGCGGCTGTCAACGTTTGTATTTTGTCGTTTTGTGTTTTAATGGATGAAAGACGGGCTAGAGATGTGCGCGAATGTCGGCAGCGAGTTTTTCAAATTCCCCGGTCGTAAATTTTAATTTTTCTTTACTAAAATCAATATCAAAAATGGTATTGATAGGAACCAGATGAATATGGGCATGGGGCACTTCCAGCCCCAGCACGGTGATACCCATACGCTTGCACGGAACTACCTGCTCTACGGCACGCGCTACTTTTTTGGCGAATACCAACATGCCTCCCAGCAATTTGTCATCGATATCGAAGATATAGTTGATCTCCTTTTTGGGGATTACCAACGTATGACCTTTGGCCAGCGGATTTATGTCGAGAAAGGCGAAGTAATTTTCGTCTTCGGCAATTTTGTACGACGGCACATCGCCGTTGATAATTTTAGTAAAAATAGTGCTCATAATAATTTTTTTAATGGTGATGGTTACGACGAGCAAAGGTAACAAAATCCAAAAAAAATTGCCAAACGTTTTGATCCCGTCTGGCAATCTTCTTTATCAGGTTCAATGGTTTTTATCGTGACACCTCTAAAATCTCGAAACTAATCACTCCGGCAGGCACTTTAATTTCGGCCACATCGCCTGTGCGTTTTCCAAGCAAACCTTTAGCAATGGGTGAGTTCACGCTCAATTTACCATTTTTGATGTCGGCTTCGCTTTCGGGCACGATGCAGTATTTCATCGTTGCATTATTTTTAAGGTTGCGGATGGTAACATTGGAAAGTATCAACACTTTGCTGGTATCGAGCCTCGATTCGTCGATGATACGGGCGTTGCGGATGGTATCTTCGAGCTTTGAAATTTTCATCTCAAGCATTCCCTGTGCTTCTTTGGCAGCATCATACTCAGCATTTTCCGAGAGGTCGCCTTTGTCGCGTGCTTCGGCAATTTGCCTTGAGGCTTCCGGGCGGTCTATGGTTATCATACGATGTAAATCGGCTTTGATTTTTTTAAGCCCCTCCTCGCTATAATATTTTGTCTCTGACATATTGGTACTGCTATTTGGTTGGTGATTAAAAATATAAAAAAGACCCTTTCCGAAAAAAGGGCCTTAAAATGTGGGTGCAAATATAAATCTTTTCTGCTGAGCAAAAACTTTTATTACAGGCTGATGCGCGCTCCGATGGTATGTACGCCATCGAAAGGATCGGTATCGCGATAAGAATAATCTACCGCGAAGATGCTTCCTTTTTCTTTGTTTAGTGGTATCTGGACAGAAAGCCCTGCGCTGGGGCCAGTGAATACGGTAGTGCGGTCGGCTTTATTGGTGATGCCCTCTTCGTAAGTATAGCCGGCACGCAGCACGAGATAGTTTCGCAGCGAGAACTCACCACCCAGGGTTATCTGGTCTTTGGTGAAGGAGTTGGAAACAAATGCTCCGGCCAGGGTAAAGCGGCTTTCGCCAAAGAGAAAATCGTAAGAACCGCCTATCATCAACTGGGCGGGAAGCTCAAAATCAGAAATGCGCTGCTGGAAGGTAGGCGAAGTGGTCGAGAAGGGTGTGTAAAAACCACGGAAGGTTAATCCGTCACCCGAGAATTTCATGGTGGGTCCCACGTTTTTCAGTGAGATACCAAATTTGATATTCTCCAGCTCACCAGTCACGTATTGTATCCCTGCATCGATGGCAATGCCCTGTGCGCTCATATCAGCAATCGATTCGGAAATGATTTTGATATTAAAACCGCCATAAATACTGTTAGAAAAAGCCTTGGCATACGCAATGTTGATGTTCAGCAAGCTTGGGCTGTAGGTACCGATGATGGCATCTGTCGGGTCGGGGTTAACGATAGTGGTTCGTGAGATGTCGCCAAATCCCATCGCCATGATAGCGATGGTAATGGCGCCGGTTTCGCCTACCCTTTGAGAGATACCAAAACTCATGAGATTTACGTCAGCACCTTTCAGATAGTCGGTATTGGCAAAAATGATTTCGGTGCGACTGGTAAAAGCTGTGCCGGCCACGTTGGTAAACAAGGCTTCCAGCCCACGTGAACAAGCCACGTTGGCGCCGCCCCATCCAGAGCTGCCCGCCCATGGATTGATGAGCAACTCGGAAGCTCCGGACTGCCCCGAGCGGTCTTTATTCCCGGCAAAGGTGCCTTCAGTAGGTATTGTCAGCATTGCAGCTACAAAGACTGTGAAGATGTATCTATAAATATTTTTCATACTTTGAAATTTTATTCGTTCTTACAAATTGCTAACAGTGTCGTTTAGAAAGTATTGAGGTCGATGGGTCGCATAGCACCAAACCATTTTACCACCCGCTCGCCATGACGGCCACCGGTTTCTTTCACATGGATAAGATAAAGCCCGCTGGCGATAGGAATGCCGGCAAAGTTTTTTAGATCCCAATCGATGGACGTTTTTGCGTCGGTCTCCACCCCACTGGTCGAGGTGGTGGGATTGCTGATTCCTGACTTATCCACATTGTATTGTCGGATGAGTGTACCGCCCATATTGTAAATGGTAACAACACAGCGCTCCGGGAGATTGGTAATCTTAACGCGGGTGTCGAGCTGGTTGCGCTCATATCCGGGACCATCGGCATAAGCATAGTAGGGATTAGGTACCACCGAAATCATATCCAAATACTTATTGTTAGCTTTCGGCGAAAATTCGACAGGCTCGAAGGCAGCCGTGCTGAACTTGTACATAGGATTGAAGCTATTGTCGGCTTTAGGATTGTTAGGCGCCAAAGTCTGCTCGGAGAAGTAGCGGCGGTACTGTTTAGCAACTCTTATCTTCACATGCGCATCATTGCCTTCGGGCAACCATAAGGTATCGGCCATCACCGGGATATTCACCCACAGCGTACTGGCAAATACTCCGGCAAGCCTTACGTTGTCGGGTAAGCCGCCATTGGGAATACCCACGCCTACAAGCGAGTCGCGATAATAACGGCCTGCATCGTAAGCAGGGAAATTAAAGATGCTGCCGGTGTAAACAACGCGTGTAGGATTCATGATGTAGAGATAATGCATCCCGCCGAATACGGGGATACCGTTGTTATCAGTAAATCTGTTGGAAGGATTCCATTTCATGTCGCGGCCATTGTCGCCACTAAGCCAGGAGTTTTCGCCGTACATCACGTTGAGCCGCTCGCCAGTTTCCACATTAATGGCATATCCGGGGAACCATCCCATTCCTTTGGCAGAAATATAGTTTGGATCATCGGGATTGTCGCTGTCGGGCATAGTCATGCTCTCGGCAAAGTTGCCATCTTTATCTATCGAGGGCGACTCGCGCAGATAGAGCTGTTTGGCGCGACCTTGTGCCAGATTCTGGTCGGGACAGGTTTCGATAACCGGACAGCGTGTCCATTTCGATTTATCGGCGGTAATTACCACATCCACGCTTGCCAGCGTCCAAAGCTTGGCCTTGTCGCGCGATAAGAAGTCGTAGGCTGGTCCTGTTTTTATATCCTGTTTATCAGCAGTAAGTGCATAAGGCGACCAGGTTCCGCCAATAAGTTTCTCGTAGTTCTGTGTCGGGTCCCATGGTTGGGGAGGATCCAGCGACATGCGCCAGTCGTTGAATTGTGTATTGTCTTTGTCTTCGTACACACCCGAACGAATCCAGTTGAACGGGCTTGCCGGCACATCAATATCCGGTACACCAGTGAGCCAGCGCTTGGAGCTGTCGGTAAACTTCATGGTGGCACTGATTAATCCATTATTTACAGAGTTTGCTGTGCCCGGTGCGGAAATCTGTACAATATCAACAGAAAGACCCAGCTCAGGAATCACCTGCTCGTTGCGAACATTAATGCTTGTGTCGGAATGCCAGCTATTGCCATCAGCATCGGTAATTATCCAGTGGGCGCGCAAGATGGTGAGCGAATCAGAAACCACAATCTCGCCTTGCGGATTCTTTTCTGTAGGATGTTTTACATCTACAAACCGCAGCGTGAATTCTCCGGCTTTTACATCCAACGGATTGACCACCTTAATATTCAGGGGCCCCTTGTTTATTTTATAATCCAGCTGATAGGCCATCGGATAGTTCTCGCTTCCAATGGTATCATTTGTAAAATAACCTTTGCGTACCGGATCCCATGTGTATTTGATGGCTGGTTTCGACATAATTTCGTCGATAACGCTTTGTTTGAGTTCCAATTCAAACCCACCGTTGCCGTGGCCCTGCAGACGTGATATCTCAAAGCGGTCGCCGTAAACAGAATTCAGCACCTGTCCATCCACAACTTTGTGTGGAATAGCCGTATAAACTTTAATGTTTTTACGTCCCGCCAGATAGGGTTTCTTTTGTCCGTAAAGCCCGTTTTCGATACCAGGATCCTGCGTGTAAGGAGAGTATTCGTTGTAGGCGTAGGCTATTGCCATGAAATAGTATTGCTTGTGATTTACAAGCTTAGGATCCTTATCAGCAAAAGCGTCGTTTGTAATTTCGAAGGTATGACTGATGCCCTCATCGCCACCGTTCACTTCAACCACCGGCACAGTAGCACCAATGCTGCGGTCGAGGTAGTAGTTGATAAGTTTTGTAATACCGTTCTTTTTGTCAAACTGAGCAACCAGACGAACCAGGTCGGGGTCGTCGAGGCTTTCAACACTAACATCGGGACGGCGCAACTGATAAATCTGATAACCTTCGAAGCGATAGGTTTTCAGTGAATCTTCTTCAGCCTTGGTGCGGGTATTGGTAGTATCTTCAAGCAACTGGATATTAGGATCTATCTCTGAATATTCTTCCCGATAGTTGTTAGACCCCTTGCGGTTGCTGATATTAACGATCAATTTGTGGTCGAGTTCCAGGAAGCTCAAATCCGGCGCGCTTGGACCGTCGAGGACTTTAAAACAGTTGTCGAACAAGGCCTGTGCTTTGTCGTCGACAACGCGCAGCAGCAATACCGATGCCCAGGCACCACCAGAGGTAGCACGTGCCCAGGGAATACCTACTGTAATATAGTTTACAGCACCGGCTTCCAGGTCGAAAGGACCGGCTGACTGCATGAAGCGGCGGTCGCCAGGCTGGTTATTTTCAGTTTCTTCTGTCCAGTATTTTCCATTTTGGTTAAATCCATCGTTAGGCGGTGTACCACCGGTTCCCCAGTTACAGGGGTCGGTATCGCCGGGAAACATAAAGTCGCATTCAGGACCAACAGCCTTCGGATCATTCACGTGTGCCGTTCCGCCATAAAGCATCTTTGTATTGTCTTTCCAAATACCACGCAGGTAGTTGTAATATTCAGGAGCAGTGTGGGGGTCGGTAGTGTTGGGGTTAGAAGAGGTATTATTGTGATAAACAAAACGACGCATCCCGAAACGTTCGTTGTCGGCGATGCCGTCGCCAAAGTTTACTCCGTTGATGGCAGCAGCCCGCACAATAGACTCTTTAGTTACAAGTTCGCCATTTTCGTAATAGGTCATGTTACGTTTTTGACCATCCTGGTTTACGATTTCGCAACTTCCGCTAAAGGTAGGCCCCATTGTGCTGTCACCTTTAAAGGAAGGATTATCATAACCATCAGGATCCATATAGGGACCCTGGAAAAAGTCGACACCGATGGCGGGAGGCTGGTCGCCATAGGCTTCTACCTCGCCCGAGCCATCAATCGGGAAACCATTATAACAATATCCCAAACCACGCTCCACATCACAGCCAACATAGTCGTCCCAGGCGTAACCCAGGTCGGTATCTACCCATTGCGAAAAGTAGGTGTTGGTTAGCTTAAAGGTAGAGCGGTTTATAATTTCGTAGCTGTAAAAGGTCATGTTGTTCACCTCATCGTTGGTAGCAAAGGCAAAAGCCTGGGCACGAATTTCCATACCGATAGGCGCCCCGGTAGTTTCGGTGTGGATGTTTCCTTTATCATTAAAAACCCACCATTGCGTCTGGTCGCCTTTTATCACCTGGTCGGCCAGAATTCCGTACTTCCAGTTGTCGGAGAGATCAGGGTAGTAATAGTCGGCATCCATTGTAGGGGTTTGTGTTCTACACAGGCTGTTGTCGATGTCGTAGTAGGGATAGTCGCCCTGACGCGGGTCGTATTCTCCATCGTAATTGGCATCGAAGAAGGGAGCCAGATAATAGCTTTGCCCCAGGCTCTCGTCGCCATGAGCCGGCCAGTTGAGGATGCTTTCGGGGATGCTGTAATCCGGGTACTCTTTGGCGGGATCGGTGCTGGTAGACCAGGCAATAAATTCATCCACCTCGGCGCGTGTCATCTCGAACAGTTTGTCGTATTCGGCGCAGGTTTCTGCATCTATCGAGGCGTCGATGCGCGAAATAGGTCCAGTCCAATAGTCGATACCTACCTGACGGTAGCGCTGGGCGGCCAACTTGAGCTGCCCGTTGACGTCTACACCACCAATCCACAGCGATGCCGAAAACATCGAAGTTTTTTGGGTGTTGCCGGGAACAAAATATTGACCGCGGTCGAAGTTCCACCACATGTCGCCACCCGTATTGATACGGGCACGGATATTATTTACATCAAGAAAAGCAAAGCC